>Ga0307479_10000436_pt1 | contig 37543 bp, 32 predicted proteins | sample atmos_gasesECM4C_FD_203743 | JGI IMG/M metagenome (GOLD analysis project Ga0307479, IMG submission 203743) | Hardwood forest soil microbial communities from Morgan-Monroe State Forest, Indiana, United States - atmos_gasesECM4C_515 | ecosystem: Environmental > Terrestrial > Soil > Temperate...
TAGCGGCGATTTTGTCATCGATTTCCACGCCAAGGATCCCCAGTGCGGGAACGAGGCTTTTCTCCGGGTCGGCCAGAGCCGAAACTTGATCCATGTCGCGCGGCGGTTTTGCAACAGGCACGTCGAGCGTGAGGCGATCTTTGCCGCGAAGAATGTCCAAATGCACTTTTTGGCCAAATTCGAGAGAGAAGAAATAAGATGCCACAAACGGCAGGTTTTCGGCGGGCCTTCCGTCTACGGCAAGTAGCACGTCGCCGATTTGTAATCCCGCAGCCATCGCCGGACTGTCCGGCAGCACGTCTGAAATCACCACTCCGTAGTTTCGCGGCAAGTTCAACGCCCCAGCCAGCGTTGGTGTAACGGTTTGCAAGCCGACACCAATCTGCGCGCGGTGCAGGTGGCCAAACTTACGCAGCTGCTTGCAGGCCACGCTGACTACGCCACTGGGGATGGCGAACCCGAGCCCTTCGTTCCCCCCCGACTGCGACAGAATGAAGGTGTTGACTCCGACGACCTCCGCGTTCACGTTGACCAGGGGCCCTCCCGAGTTCCCCGGGTTGATTGCCGCGTCCGTTTGGATATAGACCGTCGGCGAGTCCGGGTCGATCTGCCGGGCAACGGACGAGACTACACCCATGGTGACGGAATTTCGCAGACCTTCCGGGCTGCCGAAGGCAAATACCATTTCGCCTTGGTTCAACTTGCGATAGTTCGCCAAGGGAAGAGCGGGCAGGGTCCCAGCTTCTACTTTGATGACGGCAAGGTCGAGCTCGCGTGAGACGCCAACAATGCGGGCGGGGACAACGGTGGTTCGCGTCGAGAGCGCTGCTTCCAGCGAACTCTCGGCGAGGGAATTGGGCAAGACCACCTGGACACGCTGCGCCCCGTTGACCACATGCGCATTCGTAACGATGTAGCCGCTCTCCTCTACAACAAAACCCGATCCGATAGCCCGCTGCCTGCCGATGATGGTATTGGTGTTGCCGTGGTCTCCCTCTTCAAGCGGCCCATACCCAGTAACCAGGATTTGGACCACGCTGGGGGATACTTTCTTGATGAGCGCATCCACGGATTGATTCAGCTTCTGCAGATTCTCGAGCGAACGATCTTGCGCTGAGACAATTCTTGTTGCTAGGCAGGAAAAGAAAATCAGGGCAAGCACCGTGAAGGAAAAACTGGATGGGCGCTGCGTAGCGATTTTCTTCTTCGCGGCACTGCTGTTTGAAGCCAACATGGGCTCTTACCTCCTCAGTTTGCGCTTCGGCAGGAAAACAACGGAGCCAATAGGGTACAACGAACGGCGTCGATTCTTAGCTCTGCGACATGGTGCCCGACTGTGCTTCTTGAGCATCCCGCGCAAAGGGATGCGGCAGGCCAGGAAACAGGCCATTCCCCGCAATTCGTACTTGCCAGAAGTTTGATGCTTCAAAGCCGTGCAAGAGCGGACACGAGTCTTCAACCAGGTCTGCGTTTTTGACGGAAAAATGCGACCATAGCAGGTGCACTTTGCTGGAAGACGCGGCTTCAAACCACACGGTAGCAGTTACTTTGGGCCAAGGGTTATCACATCATGCCACGCATCGCGACGATTGAAGATCAGCGACTAGAAGAGGCGCGCACGCGCAAGAAGCACTGGAAGCGCTGGGGCCCGTATCTTACCGAGCGGCAGTGGGGGACGGTCCGGGAAGATTACAGCGCGGGCGGGACGGCCTGGGAGTTTTTCCCGCACGATCACGCGCGCTCGCGCGCGTACCGGTGGGGAGAAGACGGGATCGGAGGGATCAGCGACCGGCACCAGATGATGTGCTTCGGGTTGGCGCTCTGGAATGGCCGCGACCCCATCCTGAAGGAACGGCTCTTTGGCTTGACGGGAAATCAGGGGAATCACGGCGAGGATGTGAAGGAGTATTACTTCTACCTCGATTCCACGCCCACGCATAGCTACATGCGCATGTTGTACAAGTATCCGCAAGCAGAGTTTCCCTACCAACACCTGGTGGAGGAAAACGGCCGGCGCGGGCGCGGCGAGCCCGAATTCGAATTGCTCGATACCGGGGTCTTTTCGCAAGGGCGGTACTTCGATGTTTTCGTGGAATATGCGAAAGCGGACGTGGAAGATATTTTGATCCGCATCACGGTGGCCAATCGAGGTCCGGAAACGTCAGCGATCCAGGTTCTTCCGCAGTTTTGGTTTCGCAACACGTGGTCCTGGGGCAGAGATTTGCGGCGCCCCATCGCGCGCAAGGCCGCGAGCGTTCCCGGAAGCACCAGCGTGGAGCTGCAGCACTGGCAGTACGGCAAGCGCTGGCTGCTCTGCGGCGGCAATCCCGATCTGCTCTTCACGGAGAATGAGACGAATTGCGTGCGGTTGTACAACGGGAAAAATCGCTGCGCTTATGTGAAAGATGCGTTTCATGAGTATGTGATTCGCGGCAACAAAGCCGCGGTCAACCCCGATCTTATGGGCACAAAAGTGGGCGCGCTTCATCGCCTGCAGCTTGAGCCCGGGGCATCGGCGACGCTGAAGCTCCGCCTGACAGACCTCGAGCCGCTCGCGAGCATGGACGTGGATGCTCCGCGAATGGGCGCCATTACATCTCCGGCACACGCCGACCGCGCCGCAGGCGTTCCCGGCACCAATGATTTTGCGGCGGGATTTGATGCAGTGTTCGCCGAGCGGCGGAAAGAGGCGGATCAGTTTAATGAATCGCGAATGCCGAAGAACCTTTCGGCCGATGGCAAAGCGGTGATGCGGCAAGCCTTTGCGGGAATGCTGTGGTCCAAGCAGTTCTATCACTACGACGTGCGCACCTGGTTGGAAGGAGATCCTGCCGGTCCAAAGCCTCCCGCGGAGCGTTGGAAAGGGCGGAACAAGGATTGGACGCATCTGTACAACGACGACGTCATATCCATGCCCGACAAGTGGGAGTATCCGTGGTACGCGGCTTGGGATCTGGCATTCCATTGCATTCCGCTGGCACTGATTGATCCCGATTTCGCCAAGGAGCAACTCATTCTATTGCTGCGGGAATGGTACATGCACCCGAACGGGCAACTGCCCGCCTACGAATGGGCGTTTAGCGACGTGAATCCGCCGGTACATGCATGGGCGGCCTGGCGCGTGTACAAAATCGAGCGGCGCGTCCGCGGAGTGACCGACCGCGCCTTCCTGGAAAAAGTGTTTCACAAGTTGCTTTTGAATTTCACGTGGTGGGTAAACAGGAAAGACCCCGACGGCGCGAATATTTTTCAGGGAGGCTTCCTGGGACTGGACAACATCGGGGTTTTTGACCGTTCCGCGCCTCTTCCGACCGGCGGCAACTTAGAGCAATCCGACGGGACCAGTTGGATGGGGATGTATTGCCTGAACATGCTGGCCATCGCGCTGGAGCTGGCGAAAGAAGATATGGCGTACGAAGATGTGGCCAGCAAATTCTTCGAGCATTTCGTGTACATCGCGCACGCCATGAACGACATCGGCGAGGGCGGCATGGCGTTGTGGGACGACGAGGACGGGTTTTATTACGACGTGCTGCGCTTGCCGGACGGAAGCCAGCACTACCTGAAGATCCGGTCGATGGTGGGGCTCATTCCGCTGTTCGCGGTGGAAACACTGGAACCGGAGATCGTGGACCGCCTGCCGGGTTTCAAGAGGCGCATGCAATGGTTCGTCGACAATCACAGCGCCGTGCCGGAACATATCGAAATGACGCAGCAGTCCGCGCGGGGCGTGCGGCGGCTGCTTTCGCTGGTGAACCGCAAGCAATTGAAGCGGGTGCTGGCGCGCATGCTGGATGAAAACGAATTTTTCTCGACCTACGGAATCCGCGCCTTGTCGCGGTTTCACCTGGACCATCCCTACGAAGTGCAAGTGAACGGAAACATTAGCCGGGTGGCGTACGAGCCGGCAGAATCGGCCACGGGCCTCTTCGGCGGCAATTCGAACTGGCGGGGCCCCATCTGGTTTCCCGTCAATTACTTGCTGGTGGAAGCGCTGCAGAAGTTCCACCACTACTACGGAGAGGACTTCAAGGTGGCCTGCCCGACGCACGCGAGCCGGGAGACCGATCTCTGGCAGGTGGCCGCGGAGATTTCGCGGCGGCTGACGCACATTTTTCTGCGCGATCGTACGGGCCGGCGCGCGGTGACGGGCGGAACACAAGCGTTTCAAAGCGATCCACATTGGCGCGACCTGATTCTCTTCTACGAATACTTCCACGGCGATAATGGTGCGGGGATCGGTGCGAGCCATCAAACGGGGTGGAGCGGCTTGGTGGCGAAACTCATCGAGCAGAGCGGAGAATAGGGTGTGCGCGCTGCGATTCCGCGAGGCCACACGGAAGGATGAAGCGACGCTTTTTCCGATGATGCGCGCGCTGGCGGAACAGGAGCCTGGCGCAATCCATTTCGAGGAATCCTCGATGGGCGTGAATGCCATTCACCTGGAAGTGGATCACGGCAACGATCCCGCGATCGAACTCTACCGGCGGGCCGGCTACGAAGATCACGATCGCTTTGTAATGACGAAATGGTTGACTCGTTTTTGAATGACGCCAGCCTCAAGGCTAGATCTACGGTCGTGTTTGTGTGGAGGCTGTGGGATTTGCCAACTGAATGTTCAAAGCAATGCGGTCTTCTGTTCCGATGGTGCGAGAGATGTGCCCCTTCCCTGTCGCGTCTTCCACAAGAATGACTGTGCCTGGCAGCAGCGCAACCTTGTGGCCGCCGGCCACCTCGATTTCTCCCCTGCCACTGAGTGTGACGATATATTGATGGCGCTCTTCCGTGTGCCAATCCCTAACCCACCCCGGGCGCGTGCGCGCAAACTGCAGACCGGTAACTTTGATCACCTCTGAAGCTTCCAGACCGCCTCGCGCGGGGTCCGCTGTGAATTGACTATTGGTGACCTGCTCGGCATGTGTTTGGCCGTCGGAACCCGTGTAGATGCGCGTAATCGAGATGGGGGTGCGACGCTGGGCCGTCACGGCGCGCGCTCCCCAGCCCAAGGCGAAACAGCCTGCCAGGGCCCAGAGAAGTAGCCATTTTGATCGCATTTGAGTCTCCTGCAAGAAGAATAAGATTTTAGATTCGCTGCGACTCCTGTTCCTCGCCGAAAACAACGGCTTCCAGCAGTGTCTTCAAATAGAGCAGGAATTCAGGGCTTAGACGGAGTCTCGTAAAGTTCGATTAATGCCTTACCGCCATCCGGCGATGCCATCAGGAAAAAATTCATCCGAGTGCCATTCGCCCCAGGCTGCGTCGTGGCATAGATAGGCGCAACTTTAAATTTTTCCTTCAGAATCGCCGTGGCACGGTCGACGTTGGCGCATCGAAACTCGACTTGTTGCACGCCTTCCCCAAACTTAGCCAAGTACTTGGCGATGGCGCCTGTGCCGCCCGGCTCCCGCGTGGTAAGTATGTCGAGAAGGATTTCCTCCGGGAAATGAAGCTCGAATTCCTCGGCATCCTGGTCCGCGGGCACCTCGGAAAGCCGAGGAGTGCCGTTGGCGATGCGAATGCGCCCAAAGGTCTCGCGTTGCACCGCAAGCCCAACGGTAATCACAGGCTTGGGGCCTAACAACAAGGCGGAAAGCTCTTCATCGCCCCACCAGGAAGAGACGGCGATTCCCGCGGCTGCGCGACCCAGGCGGTAGACTTCCTCGGCGGCCGCGTATCTGACGGCCGGCTCGGCAGAAGCAAGACCAGTGATAGCTGCCGCGAGAGGACTGGACATGGCTGCGTGAGAAATTGTAGCGTGATGATGCGGCGAAGAGAAGCTGTCGCCCCGACGGACCCGGGACGCAACCGAACCAGCTATTGGTTCATCTGAACGGTATGCCAAAACCAGTCTTGCTTACGGTCGACGATGACCCCGAAGTGTTGCGCGCCATTGAGCGGGACCTGCGCAGCCGTTACGCGGACCGTTACCGGGTGATGCGCGCGAACTCCGGGAGTGCGGCTATCACCACCTTACGCGAGCTGAAGGCTCGCAACAATCCCGTCGCCCTTCTTCTCGCTGACCAGCGCATGCCGCAAATGGACGGAGTGGGGTTCCTTGCCGAAGCTATGGAGCTTCATCCGCTGGCTAAGCGCGCGCTTCTTACTGCGTACGCGGACACCAGCGCCGCCATCGATGCCATCAACGAAGCGCGCGTCCACTACTACTTCATGAAGCCTTGGGATCCGCCCGAAGAAAAACTGTTTCCTGCGCTCGATGATTTGCTTCACGACTGGACGTCCACGTTTCGTCCGCCGTACGAGGGGATTCGCGTTCTGGGGACGCGTTGGTCCAATCGTTCCTACGAGCTGCGCGATTTCCTGGCGCGCAATCAAGTGCCGTACCAATGGATCGATGTGGAACTTGCCGAAAGTGACCCGGAAGTGCGCGGGCTGGTGAATTCGCTGGGGCCGGAAGCGCAGACGCTGCCGCTTATTCTGTTTCCCGATGGCGCGCGCCTTGCGGAGCCGCCGCTTCCGGCGGTCGCAGACAAGATCGGCCTGCGCACCCACGCGCTGGCCAATTTTTACGACTTGGCCATTGTTGGCGGCGGTCCGGCGGGGCTTGCTGCCGCTGTTTATGGCGCGAGCGAAGGGTTGCGCACGGTAATCGTTGAACGCGAAGCTCCCGGCGGACAAGCAGGCCTGAGCTCGCGCATCGAGAACTACCTGGGATTTCCTTCCGGGCTGACGGGAAGCGATCTGACGCGCCGCGCCGTGGCGCAAGCAAAGCGCTTCGGCGTGGAGATCCTTTCGCCGCAGGAAGTCATCGGTGCTCGCTCCGAAGGTCCCTACCGCTACCTGAAGCTTGGCGACGGCTCCGAGATTTCCTGCCACATCCTGCTTCTTGCGATGGGGGTGCAGTGGCGGACTTTGGATGTGCCGGGCATCGAGCGGTTTCAGGGCGCCGGCGTTTACTACGGCGGAGGAACTTCCGAAGCAATCTCCTGCAAGGGTGAAACGATCTATGTCATCGGAGGAGCCAACTCGGCGGGCCAAGCGGCCATGCATTTTTCCAAGTTCGCGGAAAAAGTCATCATGCTGGTCCGGGGCAAATCCCTGGCAAGTACGATGTCGCACTACTTGATCGAACAAATCGAGAAGACGCCGAGTATTGAAGTCTGGACACAGACAAGCATGGTAGGCGTGCACGGAGAAACACGCCTTAGGGGCATTACCGTTCAGTGTTACCCGTCTGGGGAAACCAAAGAGTTGCCGGCTACAAGTGTTTTCATATTTATTGGAGCGCAGCCGCGCACGGAGTGGCTGGCGGGAATCGTCGAGCGCGACGAGCGAGGCTTCATCCTTTCCGGGCCGGACCTCATTCGCGATGGGAAAAAGCCGGCGTCGTGGCCGCTCCCCCGCGACCCCACCTTGCTCGAGACCAGCATGCCCGGTATTTTTGTAGTCGGCGACGTGCGCCACGGATCGGTCAAACGAGTCGCTTCCGGTGTGGGAGAAGGAGCCGTGGTCGTACAGTTTATGCACCAGTATTTGGCCAAAGTTCAATGATGAGCACGACTGAGAGAGCACACCGCTCATGACCGAAAACGCCCGGCGAACATCTCCCGAAGAGCTCGTCGCAAAGCTGCGCAAGATTCCAGTTTTTTCCGACCACGCGCAGGAAGACATGCTCTGGTTTGCCTCTCAGTGCGAAGAGCATTGCGCCGCTGCGGGCGACATCATCGTGCGCGAAGGCACGGCCGCGGACACCATGCTCATTCTGCTTGATGGTGAAATGCGTGCGCGCAGCGAGCAAGGCGATCCGAATGGTCCTGTTTTTACCGTACGGGGCGGCGAGGTTAGCGGTCTGCTTCCTTTTTCGCGTCTGAAAATTGTTGGCGTCACTGGCCGCGCTGTTCTTCCCACACATTTCCTGACGTTTCCCGCGTCGAATTTCCCCGAACTCTTTCACCGAATGCCGGAGCTCACGCGAGGCCTGGTCGGCTTGCTGGCGGATCGGATTCGCGAAGTCACGCGTACCGAACAGCAGCGCGAGAAGCTCGCCTCTCTTGGCAAGCTCTCCGCGGGGCTCGCACACGAGCTCAATAATCCTTCCGCAGCTGCTCGCCGTTCCGCCGCGGCCTTGCGGGATTGTCTTGCCCGCCTGCGCTCCGCTGCACGCAGCACAACGATTGGCCCCCAGGATTGCGCCAAGCTCGCGCAAACAGAAGAGGAAATCCGGTCCTCACTCAAGCCGGCTCAATTCAAGGATGAATTTGCCCGCGCCGACCGCCAGGACGCCATCCAGTCCTGGCTCGAATCACGTAACGTCGCCGAAGCCTGGAAGCTCTCTCCTTACCTCGCCGAAGCCAATCTTACTGACGCCGATCTTGCACGTTTCGCCGCGGCCGCCGGTGCTTCCGTTGGTCCCGAACTCACTCGCTTTGCAACGCTTCTGGAAATGGATCGCATCGCCGAAGAACTCGAGAACAGCTCCGCGCGCATCTCCGATCTCATCAAAGCCATCAAAGAATATTCGTACATGGATCAAGGCCCCGTGCAGGAAGTGGACATTCAACATAGCGTCGAAAACACGCTCACCATCATGAACCACAAGCTGAAGCGCGGGATCACCGTCATCCGCGAATATGCTCCTGGCCTGCCCAAAGTCATGGCCAGCGGCAGCGAACTGAATCAAGTCTGGACCAACTTGATTGACAACGCCGCCGACGCCATGAACGGCAACGGTAAACTCGGGATTCGTATTGCGCAGGAAAACGATTACGTCCTCGTGGAAATTGCCGACAACGGTCCCGGCATTCCTCCCGAAGTCAAATCCCGTATCTTCGATCCTTTTTTCACTACCAAGGGCGTCGGGGAGGGTACCGGCCTCGGTCTCGACGTGGTGAGCCGCATCATCAAAAACGTCCACGGCCAAATTAACGTGACTTCTGTTCCAGGTGACACGCGGTTTCAGGTGCGCATCCCAATTCAAGCTCCGCTCCAAGCTCCGAAACAGAACTGAGGATTATTCCATGGCCGAGCAATGCACGCACCTCGATCAGATTCACAAGGTGAAGCAAAAGACCAAGGGTTGCGAGGAATGCCTGAAGATGGGTGACACTTGGGTGCATCTGCGCTTGTGTATGAGTTGCGGGCACGTGGGCTGCTGCGACTCCTCGAAAAACAAGCACGCCACTAAGCATTTTCACGCCACCAAGCATCCTGTCATCCGCTCGCTGGAACCGGGCGAAAACTGGATGTGGTGCTACGTCGATGATGTCATGTTCGAAGAAGATTGAGACTGAGTTTTTTTCTTCGGAGGGACCAGTAAGGAAGCGAGCAGTGCGATCACCAGGACACCGCCCACCACGGCCAGCGATACGCTGACGGGAACATGCACCCAGCGCTCGCCGATCATCTTTCCGCCAATAAATACTAGCGCGGCCGCCAAGCCTTCATCCAAGAAGCGCAGCCGGTCGATTACTCCCGCCAGTAGAAAGTAGAGAGAGCGCAATCCGAGAATCGCCAGCACGTTCGACGTATACACGATAAAAGGATCCCGTGTGATCCCGAAAACCGCGGGAATCGAGTCGGCGGCCAGCGATACGTCGGTAAGCTCAATCAGCAGCAGCACAACAAACAGCCGCGTGGCGAAGAGTTTCCCGGCGTCGCGCACAAAGAAATGCTCGCCACGATAATCCTGCATCACCCGAAGATGCCGGCCGGCAAGAGCCACAATCTTGCTTTTCTCGGGATGCACCTCTTTCTTGAAGACCATGCGAATCCCCGCGTACACGAGAAATGCACCGAGAACGTAAAGCACCCACGAGAAATGGCTGATTAACTGCGCTCCGGCTCCGATCATCACTCCGCGCATGACCAGGGCCCCCACTACGCCCCACTCCAAGAGACGATGTTGCAGCCGGTCTTCCACGGCGAACGCGCGGAAGATGACCAGAAAGAGGAACAGATTGTCCACGCTGAGGGCTTTTTCGATCAGGTAGCCGGTGAAAAACTCCAGTGCGGGCTGCGGACCGCGGAAATGAAGCAACCCCAATCCAAAGAGCAAGGAGATGGCGATCCAGCAAGAGCTGGCGATGGCTGCTTCGCGTATTCCGATTTTGTGCGGGTTGCGGTGAAAAACGCGCAGATCCAGCACAATCGCAACAAGGATGAAAACGTTAAAGAGCAGCCAGCTGAGCGGCGTGCCCATGGCGGCCGCGTTCATGCCTCAGGGGTTTGTACTCAGCGCGTCGGTAGAGTTGAGGTTCGAGAGCTCCACGCGCGCAGTTTGGCCCGCTTCGATTTTCACCGGAACGTCCCAATGCACGCGCATGTCTCCGGCGGTGGCCTCCAGGTTCAGCGAGGAGATCCAATAGGCGCCTGGAGCGAGCCCGCTGACGGCGGCATGTCCTTCCAGGTCCGTGTCTGCCCTGGCGGCCAGGAATTTGAGCTGCGCCAAGTCTGGCGCCAACCGCACAACGCGCTTCTGCCGCGCGCTTTGCAGCGCCGCCCATTTTCTTTGCGGATTGACGCCGTCCAGCTCGAGCTCCACGCCGGAGATGGTTTCCGGGTGGGCGCGCAAGAATTTCAGCAGGGCGTTCAAATAATCCTGCTTCAGCTTTTCGTATTTTGCGGGGTCCGCCGTGCGGTCCGCCTCGCGGAATCTTGGCCTGGGAAGGCCCGTAGTTACGCCCCCGCTGTTGGAGCGCTGATAGGCCAGGAGGAATTCCGGGACATGGATGATGTCTTCCGGGGAAATCAGTTTGTCGACGTCAGGAGCTGTCAAATCGAGGGTGTCGTGGCTTTTCAACCAGGCAGTGAGCTCGGGAGAAAGTTTGAGGCTGTCGAGGTACTCATCGCGCTTGGGCGGGGGTTCCTTCTCTTCTGCTTCTTTGACAATGTCCGTATAGCTTTTGGTAAGAATGTAAAACGTGAACTGCCGGACGGGCTCCGACCGTGCCGCGGTGGGCGTAATGCGCGCTGTAAATTCAAGCGAACCGGTGGCCGTTTGCGCGCACGACGGGCTGGCAAACGAAAAAGCGCACAGCAGAAGACCTGCGGTCAAAGCCGGTGCTTTTCTCATACCGGAATCGTAACAGATTGCGTAGATGCGAGGTAAGGCTGGTGCGACGTAGCCATCGCGATGACGTCGTGAGCCTCGCTTTTGGACCGCTCAAGGGCTCAGGAGCCGGGGCGTGAAATCATCGGCAGGAGGAATCCTTGCAGTCTCTCGCTGTCCGCGACGCTCAAGCGGTCGAACTGGATTCCCATTTGATCGCTGCCGATAATACGGACCACCGAGCCTACTCCGGTCATGGGCCGGGTTTCCTTCCCCAGTTGCATGCTCAAACGCACCGTGGAGCCGGGAGCGAAGGCGCGGTGCGCCTTGACCAGGACTCCATTCAGGCTCATGTCCACGGTTTCCGCTTCAACATCCTGGCCGCCAAACCGAATCATCACTTTTTGCTTAACGGGCACGCGTCGCATGCGGCGCTTCTCCTGTTCGATCAAGCCCTGCGTAGCCCTCACCAAGCGCGCCAGACGGTCGCGATCAATAGGCTTGTAGAGAAACAGGCTGGCGCCGGCCTCAAATCCCACGGTGAGCGCGCTGGGGCGCTGATCGTCGCTGACCAGAACGATCGTGGAAGTGCGATTCGGCCGCGATTGACGCACTTGGCGCGCAAGCTCCACGCCGTCCGGCGACGTCATGTGAAAATCCAGGAACACCAGATCAAATCTCCCTCGCCCGAGAAGAGCAGGCGCCTTCGCACTGCTGTTTAAGATCAGCGCATGCATTCCGACCGAATTGACCACGCTCTGGATCAATTCGCAGGTTTGCGGTTCGTCATCGACAATCAACGCGCGCGGTTGCATGAGGCCTCACCTTCAGCCGGTCGCCCGGCGACCCACGGGCGCTGGCTTGGAGAAACGCGCAGAAAACAACACATAACTGCACGAATCTTTGGCGCTCGAGGAGAGGGTTAGCGCAGCCTGGTATTCAATGAGGAAGGGTTATTTTGTATTTTACCATTCGGAATGCTTTCGGCAAGAACAAAAACGGATCAATACCTGGAAGGCAACAGCCTCGCCGTTCTGCGGCCCTACGCAGGGTTTCTGAAGCGCGCCGACCTGCACAGACTTTGGTAGCCCGTAGGAACTGACTCTCCATTTCGCGTGCTCTGCTAAATGAGGCGGAAAACCACTTCGATGGTGACCCAAGTTGGAACGGCCCGGCGCGCTCCGTCGTGTGCTGGAACGAATTTCCAGGTCTGGACGGATTCCGCCGCTCGCTCATCGAGTCCCATACCGATTCCCTGAACTACTTGAATTTGCGAAGCGCGGCCATCCGCGCCAACCAAGACTCGCAGGGTCACTTTGCCTTGCAGCTTGGCTTCGCGCGCCGCGTCTGTGTACTGCGGGTCAGGACAATATGCACACTGCGGAGATGTAGCTCCAGGTCTGAAGTTGGTGACAGAATTGCCCTCACCGCCTGGTCCATCGATTGGTCCATCGCCCATGGTCTTTCCGTTGCTGCTGCCAATTGTGTTGGAATCCCCAGGTCCAGGCGAATTGGTGTCTTCGCGCATCCAGGGCAGGCCAATCCTGACCACGGAAGTCAATACGGGTGGCGCACTGGGATCCAAAATCGTCGGAGCCACTGGCAGAATGGATTCCCGCTTGGGCGGCAGCGATGGCCTCACGATTTGTAAAGAGGAAACCGGCACGAAATCACCCGCCGTCGTCGGTATGAGTATCTGCCCGCCCCCGCTTCCGCGGCCCGTCGAGGGACGGCTTCCCATGAGTGAGCTCAGGAAATGTGCGGAAGGAGAGAAAATTGGCGGAATCCTAACGCCCGTCGGCCCCCCCTGAGTCCGGATTGTGGGCGGGAAAAACAAGTAGGACAAGCGCCGCGAGGACGGCGGCATGTGAAAGCAGCGAGGCGCTTTGCGCCCGGCCTGAACGTGCAGGTCTCTCCCAGCGAGGCAGGTGCAGCGGTGCGCCGTTGGCGGCGGAGGGAAAGACGCGAACGGGCGCTAGAACTTGATAAATATTGTCGCAGACTCGACGCAACCAGGAATCTGGCGATGACCCGGAGAAAGAAAAGAGCCGCGACAACGGATCGCGCATCGACGCACCTCACGGCGCGCTTCGTCACAGTCACGCGGGGCTTGTGGAAGCGAGCCTTATTGCGAGGTGAGAAGCGCGGGGCTCGTGGATGGGTTGCCTGAACGGCGCAGAAAAAAGGAGAAAGTGAGTCGCGACGGAATTAGAAATACTCAGAGCAGCCGGAACACGACCTCAATGGTGGCCCGGCAAGTGACCGGCTTGCCGTTCGGCCCGGTGCACGGGCGCATCTTCCACGTCTTGACGCCGCTTATAGCTTTTTCTTCCAGGCCCAACCCGGGGCCGCGCAGCACGTGCGGGTCAGCCACCCGCCCGTCCAACGTGATGGTGATGTCCAGAAACACCGAGCCTTGATACTTCGCTTTGCGCGCTTCGTCCGAATAGTCAGGATTCGGGCAGTATATACAAGCGGGCTGGCCCACGCCGTTGATTCCGGCGCGAAACATACCCCCGCCCGTCCCGCCGCCTTCGCCGGGACCCAAACCGCCGCCCGAGCCGCTGCCAATTCCTCCGCCTTCCCCGGTGCCAATTCCGCCGCCACCGCCCGGCCCGCCGGAAAAGTTCACGGCGGCTGCCAGGGGGTCGCCCATGTTGTTGAGCGCGGGATTGTTGACCCGCAAATCGGGCGGCCCGAGAAGCGATGGATCCATAGCCAGTTTGGGATTCTGATTCTTAATCGTTGGCGATGGGGGAGTAAACTGCGTCCACTGGAACTTCGGCGCCCGGCCCTTTGTCGGCGGCAATTGCGAGCGGTCACCGCCTCCGCCTCCGCCCCCCGCTTTGTTGGCGCCCGCAGGAAGCTTAGCGAGGTAGGGGGAAATGTCCAGAGGGGTCACATCGAGTTTGTTCTTTGCCTCGATGACCGGAATCACTCTTGTAAAAATCGGGACCATGAGGAGCGCGATAACGACGATGTGCAGGCCAATGGAAATTACTTGTGTCCAACCGAAGTTTTCGTCCTTCGACCAAATGTCTTTCACGCGGATGGGTTTCACAGCGAAGGGCAGTGGCGCTTGTTTGGGGGGGGCGAAGAACTCCTTGAGGCGCGTGCCAAAACCGCCGAAACCCGCTCCCCAGGCTACCGCGAGCTTGCTGTTGACCGGACGATTCGCGGCCGGGCTGGAACTGAAAAAGTCCCCAAGATTGCTGAGCGGCCCGCTCCCGAAAGAAGTCTGCGTGAAGGGCGCATCTTTGCGCTCGCGAACTTTGATGGGGCGCTCGAAAAAGAATTGCTTGAGATTCGACCAAAAATCATTGGGAGCTAGAATGGCGGGTCGGACAAATTTGGGCACAGCCGAGGAAGGCACCGAAACCGCAGGTTGCTGGCCCGCTGGAGACACCTTCTGCACGATGGTTTTGGTTGGCAGAAAATCGATGAATTGACTCGGCACCTTTTACCTCTAATTTGGACGCACCATCCCCGCTTTGGGTATCCCCAAGCGATAGGATTCACCAAGGCCGGGAAAGGTTGCAATCCCCCCGGCTGACACCAACATACATTCATTGTAACATACGTGGTTCCATGGCTTTTGGATGTTTCCCGCTGTGCACCTGGGCGAACGGACGCCAAGGCGGGGTGTAGCGCAGGGCTTCGGCCCCGCTGCAGTACTCTTAATTTTTATGGTTGAACAGCAACAACACTTTAGGTCTTAGGCTCTTCTTTCAAACTTATGGCGGAACCGCTGGAACTTAAGAAAACACTGAACCTGCCGAAAACCGATTTCCCCATGAAGGCCAGCCTGCCGCAAAACGAGCCCAAACAGCTCGAAGCATGGTATGCCGCAGGCCTGTATGACCGCATCATGGAGGTACGCAAGGGCAAGCCCCTTTTTGTACTGCACGACGGGCCGCCGTACCCCACCGGGGAGATTCATCTTGGGACCGGCCTAAACAAAATCCTGAAAGATTTGGTGGTAAGAACCAAGAGCATGGCCGGGTACCGCGCACCGTATGTTCCCGGATGGGATTGCCACGGGCTGCCCATCGAGACGCAGGTGGAAAAGGAACTGGGCGGAAAAGGAAAAGTCCCGCCAGCGGAGTTCCGCAAGCTGTGCCGCGAATTCGCGATGCGCTACGTCGAGCAGCACAAGCGCGACTTCAAGCGCCTAGGGATTTTCGGGCAGTGGAACGACCCGTATCTGACGATGAGCTTTCCTTACGAAGCTACCATTGCGGGAGCCTTTCTCGAATTCATGGAGAAAGGCTACGTGTACCGCGGACGCAAGCCTGTTTACTGGTGCATTGTCGATTCCACGGCGCTGGCGGAAGCCGAAGTCGAATATGAAGACTACTCAAGCCCCTCGATCTACGTGCGCTACAAGCTGGTGCAGGATGGCGCGACCGCGGAAAAAATCCCACCCGAACTTCGCGGCAAGAACGTCTATGCCATCATCTGGACCACTACGCCGTGGACCCTTCCCGCGAGCATGGCTCTGGCGTTTCATCCGGATTTTGAATATGCGGCTGTCGAAACGGGCGGCAACGTGGAAATCGTCGCCGGCAAACTGCAAGACGCCGTTTGGCAAGCCATAGGCCGCAAAGAACGGGGAACGACTCTCGCCACCTACTCCGGCCGGCATCTTGTCAACGAAGCGGGTCTGCGCTTTCAGCATCCATTTCTCGACAGAATCGTGCCGGCTGTGCTTGCCGATTACGTCGAACTCGATCAAGGGACCGGAATCGTGCACACGGCCCCCGGCCATGGCGCCGAGGATTTTGTTACCGGGCAGAAATACGGGCTGGAGATTTACGCACCGCTTGACGACAAAGGAATCTTCACCGAGGGCTTGCCGGAATACAAAGGGAAAGACGTTTTTACTGCTAATGGCGCCATCGTGAAGTTGCTCGGTGATCGAGGCGCCCTGCTCGCCAAGGCAGACTACAGGCACAGCTACCCGCACTGCTGGCGCTGCCACAATCCCGTGATTTTTCGCGCCACCGAGCAGTGGTTCATCAAAATGGACCAGGCGGCCCGAGGTCGGCCAAAAACCCTCCGCCAGGAAGCGCTCGAAGAAATTCACCAGGTAAATTGGGTTCCCGCCTGGGGCGAAGATCGCATGTACGAGATGATCGAGAAGCGCCCGGACTGGTGCGTTTCGCGGCAGCGCTTCTGGGGTGTTCCGATTATTGTGTTTTATTGCGACGCTTGCGGAAAGCGGCTGGAGGATTACGCGGCCCTGCGCAACGTCGTGAAATGGTTCGAGAAGGAAGGCGCCGACGCCTGGTACAAGCATTCACCCGCGGAACTTCTTCCCCCCAGCACCAAGTGCTCCTGCGGTTCGTCAAATTGGCGCAAAGAGAACGATATTCTCGACGTGTGGTTTGATTCCGGTTCCTCGCATTTGGCGGTGCTTAAGGCGGGCAGCGGACTTGTCGAGCCCGGACAAGATTGGCGCCCCGCCGACGTGTATCTCGAGGGGCCGGACCAATATCGTGGCTGGTTCCACAGCTCGCTGCTGGTGGCGACGGGAGTGAAAGATGCGTCGCCCTACAAAGGAATCGTCACACACGGGTGGACACTCGACGAGCAGGGCCGCCCGATGTCCAAGTCGCTCGGCAATACGCTCTACCCCATCGAGATTTGCGAGCGCTGGGGCGCGGACTTGCTGCGGTTGTGGGTCGCGTCAGTCGAATATCAGGCCGACGTGAGAATGAGCGAGCGCGTCATGACCCAGCTCAGCGAAGCGTATCGCAAGATTCGCAACACTTTCCGCTTCGCGCTCAGCAATCTCGGCGATTTCAATCCCGCCAGCGACTCGCTGCCCAACGCCCAATTGGAAGAAATCGATGCATGGATGCTCGACCGTACCGCCGAGCTGGTCAGGAAATGCCGCGAATGGTACGCCAGCTATGACTTTCATCGCGTGTATCACGCAATCCACGATTATTGCGTGGTGGACCTGAGCGCCTTTTATTTCGATGTGCTCAAGGATCGCCTCTACACCAAAGCAGCGAAAAACAAATCGCGCCGCTCCGCGCAAACTGCAATCTGGAAGATCGCTGACGCGGTGGTGCGTCTCGTCGCGCCCGTCCTGGTCTTCACCACGGAAGAAATCTGGAAGTACCTGCCGAAACAAGCGGGCGCGCCTGCGAGCGTGCACATGGCCCTGTTTTCGGACGCCGACGAACTTAACGCCGGCATCGCTCCCGCCCTGGTCACCAAGTGGGAGACGCTTGCCAGGATTCGAAGTGAAGTGCTTAGTGCACTCGAGACAGCCCGCAACGAAAAAATAATCGCGAGCGCTCTCGAAGCCAAGGTCACGCTATGGCCGAAAACAGATCTTAAGCAATCAGAACAAGATGAACTGCTGAAACTGCTGAAAACGTACGCATCCCATCTACCTGCCCTTTTTATTGTTTCTCAGGTGAACGTAGCAAATATAGGCGCGTTTAATGATGTCATCCAGGGCGGGCCGAACGCTTTGCTTGTAGTTACAGTTCAAAAAGCCGACGGCAAAAAATGCGAGCGTTGCTGGAATTATTCAACTCAGGTCGGCGAGAATCCGCGCTACCCCACGGTGTGCGAGCGCTGCACGGAAGCTCTCGCGGAAATCGAAGCCGACACTTCCGCCAGCGCCGCGGTCTCCTGACATGAGCCCTCGTCGCAATGAGCTTTGGAGTGCGCCGGCTCACCGCCGCTTTTCTTCCCTCCTCCATTGCCCTTACGCCCAAGGCGGAACTTTGGTCCTCTCCGTTACCTCCTTTACTTCCTTCCTCTTATGACCTCTCTTTCTCGCCTCCGCTGGCTCTGGCTTACTCTTGCTATCGTGTTGCTCGATCGCGCTACGAAAGCCTGGGTCGAAGCGTGCACCGCGGAAGGCTGGCGCCACGAAATCGTGCACAACTTCATCTATCTCGTGCACAGCCGCAATCCGGGCATCGCTTTCGGCGTGCTTGCCGACTCCGCCTCACCGGCAACGCGCCTCATCCTCATTGCCGGCTCTCTTATCGTGATCGCCGTGCTGGCCTGGCTCCTGGTAACCGGCAAGACCAATAGCGCCCTGGGCGCCGCGGGTCTCGCTCTTCTTGTTGGCGGCGCTGCCGGCAACGTCACGGACCGCATCTTTCAGGGGGCGGTTACAGACTTTTTCGAGGTGTGGCTCGGCGCCTATCATTACCCGGCCTTCAATGTCGCCGACTCCGCCATCACCATCGGCGCCGCGCTCATCCTTTTTGACGTATTATTTGGCCGCAGGCGCGAAACGGGCCGTCGCGTTTCCTGAAGCTTCGCCGAGTAGGAACGCACGCACATGCGCGTCCCAACTTCCTCTCTAGAATGCGCTACACCTCGCTGAGCCAAAATTGGACATTCCGACTGGGCACCTAGCTAAGAAGGCCGCCGATTCTGCAGCCGCTTGGGCACCCGTTCCCACAATCATGGTATCCAGCTCTTCTTTGCCACAATTACATATATAACCGTGGGCCTCGTACGATGGAAAGCCAGGACTGCTCATTTTTTGTGGGGCCTGATCGACGAGCGTTGTCTTGCCAGACGCGTCTACTACGCAACGTCCCTGAAACTGGCATATGGTGTACGCGGCGAAACGAACGAAACGCGACAAAAAATCCTCGAACCACTCACTCTTGCCCTTGAAGTCGGTGATTTTCAGGGCCGCGTCGATGCCACTGCGCCAGAAGGTTTGATCGAGGAAGGCCGTCTGGTCATCTAGACCCGGAGGGCGCTGGCTGGCTTGATAGAGTTCGTTGTAGTGCTGTGCCGTGTCTACGTATTCCTGCAACTTGTCGACGATTTCATTGGCCTGTTTGAACTGCTCATAGACGTCTTTGGCATCGCTAGTGAGTTGACTCAATCGACTGGTCATCGTGCCACCGGCGGCAGCCGCCGTCGGCGCGGCGGCCTGTGCTTCGCTAACCGGCAAAAGGCGCAATCCCAACGAGGCCACTCCCTTGCGGAGAAAGTCCGCGCCCGAGAATACGACGATCGTCCTTTGCGGTTCGATGGTAAGGCTTCCGTGCGGAGTGCTAAGGACGTAACTTCTCACTGTCCAGTACCGGACGTGGGTTCCGCGGACCGGATCAGTATAGAATTTCGTGGTCTTGACATGCTCAGTGCGCACCTTGAAGCCGTCGCGGAAATCGACATCGGTCACCAGCCCGTTCGAATCCCGGGTGACCTTGGGAGCCAGTGTCCGGTAAGGCTGACTGGGGGTTTGCACATCGGCGATTGGCATGGCCCCGTCGAAGTATCCACCTTCCCGCAGCATGCAGGTCCCAGGGAGGGCGTGTCTGCCGTTCGGACTGATGGCATCACCGTTCGGTCCAGCGATCGCATCGAACTCGGTATAAAAGCCGGCCCTACCGTTTAGGCGGTTCGTGATGGGCGTGTAGCCCTGGATCGTCCTAGAGTTGGCAACGACCCATGCCCCGGTCACACCAGAATTCGCAGCGGGTTTTGATTCTTGCGCGTTCCCGGAGCGGGAATTTCCGGCCAACAGAATCCCGGCAAGCAACAAAAAACCAAACAAAATTTTGCGCATAGTTCCTTTCTCCTTCGCGGCACATTCTAAACGATGAGACTTCCTCCAAGTTAGAGGTTTCAGGTGGTTGTCCATCCCTCCTGCTACACTCTCCCTGTGACGCCACCTGATTCTGTCGCCCCGCGCCAAATTGTCGTTTCGCTCACCGGCTCCGGCATGCGTCTCGACCGCTTCCTGGCCGAGCAGTTGGCCGAGCTCAGCCGCACGCGCGTGCAAGAACTGATCGAGGAAGGCCACGTGAGCGTCGACGGCAAGCCGACCAGAAAAGGCTCGCTGCGCCTTCGCGGCGACGAAAACATAGTCGTCGAAATCCACGAGCGGCCTGCCATCACCGCCAAACCCGAATCCATCCCCCTCGAAATCCTTTACGAAGACGAAGACGTCATTGCCATCAACAAGCCTGCCGGAATGACCGTCCACGCGGGCGCGGGAAACGTATCGGGCACTTTGGTCAACGCGCTTCTTGGCCGCGGCCTGGCCCTTTCCACGGGTGGCCATCCGCTGCGCCCGGGAATCGTACATCGGCTCGACAAAGAAACTTCCGGTGTGATTCTGGCCGCCAAGAACGACGCGGCGCATGCCAAGCTCGGTGAAGCCTTCAAGCAGCGCGCCGTGCAGAAAACATACCTCGCCTTGGTGCAGGGAGTCCTCAAGGAAAAAGCGGGCCGGATCGAGCTGGCCATCGGCCGCGATCCCATTCACCGCACGCGCATGGCCACGACGAAAAAGTCCTGGCGCGGCGCGGCCATCGCGAATCCTCGCTCCGCGCGCACGGATTGGCGCGCCCTCGCCGTCCTCGACGGCGCCACGCTCGTCGAGGTCCAGCTCCACACTGGCCGCACGCATCAAATCCGCGTGCACTTTTCCGCGCTGAAGCATCCCGTGGTGGGCGATACGCTTTACGGAGCGCCTGCGAACTTGTGCATTGGCAAGACGACGCTGCCGGAATTGCACCGCAACTTTCTGCACGCCGCCAAACTGGGCTTCGCGCAGCCGCGCTCCGGCGCGTGGATCGAGGTTCGCGCGCCCTTGCCGCCAGCACTCTACGATTTCCTGAAACAGCTCTGTGCCGCAGCCGGCGAACCGCAAAGCCGAATTGACGCTGTGCTTGCCGGATACCTATAATTCTTACTTGATGAATCGTCCACGCATATCCGCTTCCACGCTTCTAGTGGCCGGTTTTCTGCTCCTGGCGTCCGCGGGGCGCGCGCAGCAAGCCACGGGCGGCGCGAAGCCGCCGACTCCGCCTGCGGCAACCCCAAGCCAGCAGGCCAGCCCGCAAGGTCCGCAGAGCGGCCAGACTTTCGTCAGGGAAGTCAACCTCGTCGACGTGCTCTTTACCGTCTTGAATCGCCGCAATAAATTGGTGCCAGATCTGGAGCAGGCCGACTTCAGGGTTTTCGACGAGGGCAAGCCGCAGGAAATCCGCTATTTCAGCAAACAAACGGATTTGCCCTTGCGCATCGGTATGCTGCTCGATACCTCCAACAGCATCCGCGACCGCATCAAGTTCGAGCAGGATGCTTCGGTGAGTTTTCTCTTCAGCGTGCTCCGCCGCAACAAAGATCAAGCCTTCGTCATGACGTTCGACGACGAGCCGCAAGTCCTCCAGGCCTTCACCAGCGATACCGGCGCGTTGCGCGACCAGATCAACGGGACGCGGGCCGGGGGCGGCACGGCCATTTACGATGCCATCTACGAAGCTTGCTCTACGCAACTGAACCATCCCCCGCGGCCGCCGGGCGACCAGCCCGACGTCGTGCGCCGCGTCATGATTCTCATCAGCGATGGCGAGGACAACTTGTCTACGCACACGCGCGCCGAAGCCATCGAATTGGCGCAGCGCACCAGCGTGGTCATTTACACGATCAGTACCAGCACGCAGTGGGTCTCTCTCTCTGAAACCAATCCCGAGAAAACGTCAGATCGCAAATACCATCTCACCGAAGGTGACAAGGTACTTCAGGACCTTGCCGAAGAAACCGGGGGCCGCGCATTCTTCCCGTACCACGTAGACGATCTGGACCAGTCTTTCCAGGACATCGGCGACGAACTGCGTAACCAGTATTCCATCGCTTACGCTCCCGCGAACTATGTTCTGGACGGCCGCTATCATAAGATCCGCGTGGAAGTGCCGGATCATAAGGGCTTCCAGGTGCGCGCGCGGCGCGGCTATTTCGCCAAGGCTAATCGCGGTGACAACGCTTCGCCATCTTCGGGGGCTGCGGGATCGCCCGGAGCCTCGAATCCTTGATGAATCCGTGTTGGATCTTTGATGACTGGCTTTGGCCCGTAAGAGGCGTCGCATAAATACAGGTCCGTTCTTGAAACGCTTCGGCAGGCGCGGGCGTCTTACGCTTGGTCTTCGGTATCCTGTGGGGCGGTTCATTCCAATCAACCTGATGAGAGCAAAAACCGGGAGGGCGATGGTGCGCAAGTATAGAAATGCCTTTGTAGTCTTTTTGTTGCTTTTGGCCGTGATTCCTTTGGGCGCGCAAGCGCCGGACACTGCGGATCTGAACGCCATCTATCAAATCAAGGACGAAGGGTTCAATCATTCGCAGGTGATGGACACTATGAGTTATCTCACCGATGTCTACGGCCCGCGGCTCACCAATTCGCCCAATATCAAGCAGGCCGCCGACTGGACCATGGGTAAGATGAAAGAATGGCAGCTTGCCAACGTGCACCTCGAGCCGTGGGGGCCCTTCGGCAAGGGCTGGTCCAACGAGAGATTCTCGCTGCAGGCGATTTCGCCACGGCCCTTTCCCTTGATCGCTTACGCCAAGGCGTGGACACCAGGCACAAACGGCATGGTCATGGCGGAGGCTGTCTGGGCGCCTATCCAGAAAGAAGAGGACATCGAGAAGTATCGCGGCAAGCTCAAGGGTAAGTTTGTCCTGACTGCGCAGCAACCTGAAATCCCCTCGCGCACGGAAGCGCAGTTTCATCGCTACACGGATGCCGAGCTGGCCGAAGAAGCCACCGAGCCGGTGGCCGTCCGGGAAGCCGTCGAAGAGCGCCGCGCACGCTTTCGCATGCAGCGCGAGCTAAACCAGAAAATCCAGAAATTTCTCGTCGAGGAAGACGTGGCCGTGTGGATCGAGCCTTCGAGCGGCGATGACGGAACCGTCTGGGCACAGTCCGGCGGGGGGCGCGATCCCAAGGATCCTCCGGCGCCGTGCCGCGTAGCCGTCGCCAACGAGAACTATGGCCGGCTTGTCCGCATGCTCGAAAAGAAAGTCCCCGTCACGCTTCAGGCCGACATTCAAAACAAGTTTTACGAAGACGATCTGAATTCCTTCAATATCATTGGCGAAATTCCCGGCTCGGACAAAGCCAGAGCCGGCGAAATCGTGATGGTCGGTGCGCACTTCGATTCCTGGCACGCCGGCACGGGCGCTACGGATAATGGAGCGGGCTCCGGGGTGATGCTCGAGGTCATGCGTATCCTCAAAGCCACCGGCGTGAAGCTTCGGCGCACGGTTCGCATCGGCCTATGGACCGGCGAGGAGCAGGGCTTGCTCGGCTCGAAGGCCTATGTGAAACAACATTTCGCGGACTGGGAGCCCGGTGCCACCGCCGACACGGAAAAGATCAAAATTCTGCCGGAACACACCAGGCTCGATGCTTACTACAATGTGGACAACGGCTCGGGAAAAATCCGCGGTATCTATCTCCAGGGCAATGAAGCCATCGCACCGCTCTTTTCCCAGTGGATGGAGCCCTTCCACAATCTGGGCATGACCACGCTGACGATCCGCAACACCGGCGGCACCGATCACCTCTCGTTCGACGCCGTGGGCCTGCCCGGATTTCAGTTCGTTCAGGATCCCCTAGACTACGACTCGCGCACGCACCACTCCAACATGGACGTGTACGAGCGCATCCAGGAACCGGACATGGAGCAAATGGCCGTGATTGTGGCGTCGTTTGTATACCTGACCGCCAACCGGGAAGACATGGTTCCCCGCAAGCCACTGCCCAGCACGCGCCCGAAGCGCCCAAACCCTTTTAACTGATGAGTTCCGCTGACCGGTGATGAAGCGATGAGCTTGTGGGACGACAATCCGCAGAAGCAGGAAGGGGCTGGGAATGCGCAGGCCCGACCTGACGGAGCTTCCGAAAGTCGGACGCTAGAGTCGCGAGGCGCGGCGGCCGATTCTGCGCTATCTGGTGAATCGGGATCGCCGCTTACTGGCGATCCGATTTCTTATGTCGGGTTGCATCCCGGGACCGCCCATCCGCCGCCTTGCAACCTGCCGGAAGATTTGCGCATTTCCTGGTCCTGGCCGCATTTGCTGGTTTTTCTCGTGTATGCGCTCATCAGCCAAATCGTAATCGCCGTCGGAGTGGTGGGCTACTATTCGGCGGGCCGCCACCTGACGCCACTGCAGATCCGGCAGATGTTCGAGTCCGATCCCGATCCCCGTCTGATTGTAGGCACGAACGTGCTGTGGTTTGCGCTCATCTTTCTTTTTCTGTATGTGACGCTTTCCGTGTTGCGGGATCTGCCGTTTTGGCGATCGCTGGGGTGGAAGAAGATCAACGCGAGCGCGCTTGCCGGGAAGGGCAAACCTTGGATGTACTTCATGTCGGGGTCCGGCCTGTCGCTGTTTGTGATTATCGCGGGATCGCGAGTCAAGAACACGGAGCACGTACCGATTCAGGAAATGTTCAAGAGCCGCTCCGGAGCAATGCTGCTGATGAGCATGGCAGTGCTGATTGCGCCGCTGGTGGAGGAGACAGTTTTTCGAGGCTACCTCTACCCTGTATTTGTGCGTCTGGTGTCCGCGGCGGCGCAGTTCTTTGGGGTGGCGGCTTCGCGCGCCATTCGCGCAGGGGTAATCACTAGCGTGCTCACGACGGGGGTGCTCTTTGGCCTGATGCACGCACCGCAGCTGGGCTGGACCTGGGGCTTGGTGACGCTGCTCATTCTTGTCGGCGTTATTTTTACGTTTGCGCGGGCGTGGACAGGCACGGTGGTGGCCAGCTTTTTCCTGCACCTGGGCTACAACTCCATGCTCGCCCTGCTGATGATTGTCGGCACGAAGGGCTTTACGCACATGGCTCCGCATCCTTGAGGCACCCATGCAAATCAAAGGTCCCATTCCGATCTTTGACGTGACCGATGTCGAGCTGAATTTGGCATTCGTAACGTGAATGGCTGTATCCTTCAGTTCGGCCAAGAAATCATTCCGCAGTGAACCCGCAGGAGTTGATTTTCTGTTTGCGCCAGTCCTCGTACAATGGAAGCTTGTGAGGCCCGTGACGGCATGTATGTAGCCCAACCAATAGAATGGACGGACGGCGGTGTGGTGATGCTGGACCAGCGGCGGCTGCCCACCGAGGAAATTTCGCACACGTACACGGACTATCGCGAAGTGGCGAAAGCGATTCGCGAAATGGTGATTCGCGGCGCGCCAGCGATTGGCGTGGCCGCAGCTATGGGGGTGGCGCTGGGCGTGCTGCATTCTTCTGCGCGAACCATCGAAGAACTTCGGACTGAACTTGTCGTGATTTGTGACACCCTCGGGAAGACACGCCCGACCGCGGTGGACCTTTTCTGGGCGCTGGAGCGGATGAAGAATCGTTTTGGGGAACTCGCGGCGCAAAATTCAGACATGACAAGAATCAAGCAGGGCCTGGTGGAGGAGGCAAAGCAAGTTCACGTGGAAAAGCGGGCTACTGACGAAGCCATTGGACAATTCGGCGCGGAGTACATGCCGCGCGAAGGGCAAGTGATGACGCAATGTAACGCGGGCGCACTGGCGACAGCGGGCATCGGAACGGCGCTGGGCGTGATTCGGGTGGCGTTCGAGCAAGGCCGGAAGATCCACGTGCTTGTGCCGGAAACGCGGCCGTACCTGCAGGGTGCACGGCTTACGGCCTGGGAGTTGTATAAGGGAGGCATTCCGCTGACGCTCATCACCGACAACATGGCGGGGCATTTTCTTAAGTCAGGAAAAGTCGGCGCAGTCGTCACGGGAGCGGACCGCATCGCGGCGAACGGCGACACGGCGAACAAGATAGGGACGTATACGATTGCCGTGCTGGCCAAGGAAAACAATGTGCCGTTTTATGTTGCCGCGCCGCTTTCGACGCTTGACCTGGCGATTCCGGATGGCGAACACATTCCCATCGAAGAACGTTCGGCTGCCGAAGTAACGCACCTTCAGGGCGTGCGCATTGCACCCGAGGTGCCGGCGGCACATCCGGCGTTTGACGTCACGCCGGCGCGGTACATCGCGGCGATTTTCACGGAACGCGGCGTGGCTCGCGCCCCGTACAACGAGTCGCTTGGCCGGCTGGCACAGGCGGGTCAGCAGCAAGTGGCGACGCGCGGATCGTTCGGAAAGATCTGAGCGCGAAATGCTCTCCCGGTACATCTGAATGGACTGGCGCGTTTCTCCCTTCCATTTTTGGCTCTTGAAAAAATAGCTTCTGCCGGAGCGCCACATGGTTGACGATGCTGCGCGGGCGCCGATATAGTCCAAAGGACCGCGAGGTGGTCCAATCCGCCAAGTTTCCCATTATCAAGTGCTCGAACGCCTCGGTTCCGGTGGCATGGGAACCGTGTGGGTCGCGGAAGACCTGCAACTCGGCCGACGCGTGGCGCTGAAGTTTCTTTCGGAAGACCTGGCAAAGCACCAGCAGGCGCTCGAGCGCTTCAAGCTGGAAGCGCGCACGGCATCGTCGCTGAATCATCCGAACATCTGCACGATCTATGAGATCGGGGAAGCGGACGGCGAGCGTTTTATCGCCATGGAGCTGATCGAGGGCATGTCGCTCGACCGCTACTTGGCGCGCCGGCGGCCGGATTTGCAAGAGCTGCTGGATCTTGCCATACAAATTGCAGACGCCCTCGATGCGGCACATTCCAAAGGCGTGATTCACCGAGACATTAAACCGGGGAACATTCTCGTCACTCCCCGCGGGCAGGCGAAAGTACTGGATTTCGGGCTGGCCAAGCTGATTGCCGAGCGGCAAGCCATCGAACAGCCCACCTATGCCGGCGCGACTTTAGCCACGGATACCGAACACCTGACCTCGCCGGGCATGGCTGTGGGTACGATAGCGTTCATGTCGCCCGAGCAGGCGCGCGGCAAGGAGCTGGACGCGCGGAGCGATCTTTTTTCCTTTGGGGCCGTGCTGTATCAAATGGCCACTGGCAAATTGCCCTTTGAGGGCACCACGGCGGCGACAATCTTCGACGGTATCCTCAATCAGACTCCTCCATCTCCTGTCGAGCTCAACCCCCTGTTGCCTCCCAAGCTCGATGAGGTGATTCGCACGGCTCTAGAGAAGGACCGTGATTTGCGCTACCAGAGCGCCGCGGAAATGCGCGCGGAACTTAAGAGACTGAAACGTGACACCAGCTCCGGAAAGATTGCCGTGAGCAGCGGCTCGGCAGTCAAGGTGCCGGAAGTGCGGGAATCGAAGCGCTTAGTGACCGCGATCATCGCAGGGCTGGTGGCGGTCGCGGTTGTAGCTGCGGCGTCCGTGTGGTGGAGCAGGCGCCCAGGAGGATTCAACCTGCAGAACATGAAGATCTCGCAGGTGACCACGACGGGCAACGCGGGTGCGGCTGCGCTTTCTCCGGACGGGCGGTACATCGTTTACGTGCTGAGGGACGGCGCGCAAGAGAGCCTGTGGGTGCAGCAAATGGCCACCGGCAGCAACGTGCAAGTGCTGGCGCCGGACCAGGTACACTTTGTGGCGGTCAGTTTCACGCCCGACGGAAATTACCTGATGTTTGTGCGTTCGGATAAAACTACTTTGAACTATCGCTATCTTTATCAGATGCCGGTGTTGGGAGGCGCGCCCAAACAATTGGTTCGCGACGTGGATTCGGCTCCGGCCTTTTCGCCCGATGGCCAGTGCATTGCCTACGTTCGCGGCGTTGTGGAACGACGCGAAAACGAGGTGTTGCTCGCCAACGCTGATGGAAGCGGCGAACGAGTGCTTGCCCATCGAAGCGGCTTCGATCTGGGTAGGCCCAACATTACCTGGTCCGCGGACGGCCGTACCCTTGCGCTAGTGTCCGGTGAAGCGAGAGAAGGAATCAGCCGCTGGGCCCTGGAAACGATCTCGTCGGACACCGGAGAGGTACGCGACCTGCACATCTTCCCGCACCCTATGCAGGCGGCGGCTTGGTTACCGGACGGCAGCGGCCTCTTGGTGGCAGGCCTGGATGTCGAATCGCTCCTCGGACAAATCTCGTTTGTCTCCTATCCGAAGGGAGAAGTCAGCCGCTTCACCAACGATCTTGCCGATTACGATTCCTGCTGTTTACAGGTGACGCGTGATGGCCATTCGCTGGTAGCCCTCCAAAGCACCCGCCTGAGCGACTTGTGGCTTGCAAAGGGGGACGGCTCCGAAGCCAAACAGATTACAAGCGGACAAAACCTCGGGTTTGATTTGGTGTGGGTGGGGAATCAACTGACGACAGATAATCTGCGAAGCCAATGGTTTCGAGTAAGTCCCGACGGCGTCCAAGTCGCTCCGTTGTTTAATGATCACGAGTTGCGGTTCCAAATGTCCGCTTGTCCGGATGGGAAGCGCATCGTTTACAGCACGGTGCGCAAGGAAGCCGTGGAGGTTTGGAGCAGCGATAGCGATGGAGCGAATGCGGCGCAAATCACCGCCAAGCCTCTCTTTGGCGGGGGCTTCTGCACGCCGGACTCGAAATCGGTCGTCTACGCCGCGCAGGACGCGCTCTGGCGCTCACCCATTGAAGGCGGCACGCCGGAGAAAACGGATCTTCCGTTGGCGCAAATTGGGTATTCTCGGGATGGAAAACTGATGTTTCACACTTTTCAAAGGATCGAAGGCGGAAGCGTGACTTCGAAACTCATCATTCGCCCCGTTAACGACATGAAGTCGGTTCTCCGCACGCTCGACGTACCTTACGGAATGCGGAATCCGGTATTCACTCCCGACGGCAAAGCCATCGCCTTCCTGCTCACGCGCAACCACGCGACAAACGTTTGGGAGTTGCCGCTTTCCGGCGGCGCTCTTGTTCCTGTGACGAATTTTACAACCGGGGACATGTTTGACTTTGCATGGTCAGCCGAAGGCAAGCAACTGGCGTTCTCGCGCGGCCAGCGCAAAACAGACGTCATCCTGATGAGCAATTTTCGCTAGCATTCGCCCCATGAAAGAGGCTTTTTCACGCGGGGCGAATGAGAAAGACGGTGCGCTCGCGCTTGCGGAACATGGCGAAGAAGTCCAGCAGCTGTTTCCAGGGCAGATATTTTTTGTTCAGGAGCTGCATGCCATGTTGTGCTTCTGGAGCGGTGACGATTTCGGCGCGCGCCGAAACCCAGTCGCCTTTTAGATCGCCGCGCATGTCGCAAGGCGCAATTTTCACATGGGGATTGTTCTGGATGCGCTTGACTTTACCCGAAACGCCGATGGTATAGATGTACAGTTTGGCGTCGCTGGAATCGAGAGTTACGGACGGGTCCGCTGCAAACCAGACGGGTGTTTTCACGCCCTGGCCGTTTTTCTTGAACGTCTCGAGGTTCAGATATTTCTGCCCGGCAAATGCTCCGAATCCCACCTATCTCTCCCGTTGTGCTGTTCAACGCTATTTCGATGCGTGGCTCTCCATAGAGGTCACAGACACAAAGGGCAGGCACTGGCCTGCCCTTTGCGGTACGCGATGTTCACTTCGAGGGATTACTTCGCACGTGCGTATGTGACATCTTCGGTGAACGCGTCCTTCTGGTCTTTGCGGAAGGTCCAGGTAGTCTTGAAATGATCGTCGTCAATAAAGGTGTAGGTAGCGTGGTGCATGTGGCCGGCGTCCGCGCTCTTTAGATTGGAGATACTCACCAGCTCGAACGTGATGGTCTTTGCCTCCGGCGAATAGGTTCCGCGCATGGTGGGCTGGTTTCCGGCCATGCAGTAGTGCGTGAGTTTGACATCTCCGCCGTCCAGATAATACAGCGTGGTCATCTCCACAGGCTTGCCATCCTCGACCATGTGGAATTTTTCAAGCAGCGCGGTGCCGCCCGAGGTGAGCTCGAGATCCAACGTAGCCTTCTGTGTGTTGCTCTTGTCGGTTTCCCAATGGCCCACAAGCGATTTCAGTTTCTCAAACGCTTCAGCTCCGGAAGGTCCCGCATTCGATGACGCCGCCATCGTCCTCATGCCCAGAACCAACAGTCCGACAACCTTTGCCAAGACTTTCATGAAATATTCTCCTTTCAAAATACTCCGAACCTCGAATACAAAAATGAACCACTCGAAAACCAAGACTATCGTGCGGCAACCGCCGAATCCGTCTTCCTGCCAAATCGCTGTGTGGCGAACCCAACAATGGCCCCCAGGAGCATCCCAGGCAGCAGAATGTCCCAGAACAAAGCCAACCCCGCGCGCAGAATCACCAGCAGGCTCAATGCGGCGGCAATGACGACTCCCGCCAGGATTCCCAGAGCCATGGAATGCACGCGCTCGGAAACGTAGCCGGTGGCGATTCCCGCCAGCAATCCTTTAAGCAGCGAAAAAGTGATCACGCTTCCCATCACCGCGGCAAGCGAGGGCTCCAGGAAGCCGCTCAAGCCATCGAGAAGCCCGAGCGTCCCGCCCACGGCGAGGCCCAGCATCGGTTTGGTCAAGGTTATGGCTCCTTCCTGCGCCAATGCGATCATCGTAGGACCTAGCGCGCTGTTCCGGCTGCCGCAGGAGCAGCGCCGTACCTCTGCGTCGCGTAGCCTACGATCATCCCAACGATACTGCCGGGCAGGATGATCTCGAAGTAGTAGCCATGCTGGAGATAGGCCACGAGGAAGGCCAGTACAAATCCCACGGCGAGACCAAATAGGATTCCGAGAGGCACGGAATTCACCTTGCGGGCAAAGACTCCCGCGGCAACGCCGGCAATCAAGCCCTTGATCGTTGACCCAAAAATAATGCCCGCCATCATCGAACGCACCGCCGGCGTAAACCACGCCGTCCCTCCGTCAATCGCCCCCAGCACTGCTCCCAGCAGGAGTCCCAGCAATACTTTGTTCATACGTCCTCCGATTTAGCATTGTGTCTACTGTCTTGTACAACGCTTTTCCAAAATCCTTTAGCCCTGCCTTAGGCCTACCGGTGCAGGAAAAACAGAATCAACACGCGCATCAACAGGTAGGCGGCAATCAGGAGGACGAAAAAGCGATAACGGCGGTAGTAGCGCACCAGCCTCTCCAGGAAGGTTTCGCGGCGGGCGGCCACCGGCAGGCCGTCGAGATAGCGGGAGACGTCCTGCAAAAGCTCTGTGACGCTGGAATAGCGGTCGGCTGGGGCAGAGGCGGCAGCTTTGGCGCAGATGGCTTCGAGCGAGCGGTCCAAGCGGCTCCCGGCCACGCCGCGGCCCTTCGCCTGGACTTCGGTAAGCAAGAATCGCAGAAGGGCGCCCAAGGAAAAAATATCACTACGCGCGTCGAGATGCTCGACGTCGCCACGCGCCTGCTCCGGCGACATGTAGCCTGGCGTGCCCATCACCGTGCCGTGGCCGGTGACGACGGTAGCCTCGGTGCCGACGTCCGAATCGCTCGCCTGAGTGGGCTTCTCGAAAACGGTGGCATCGGGATCAGCGACTTGCGATGGCCGTCGAGCCGTTCCCGGCAGGAGTTTCGCTAAGCCCCAGTCCATCACCAGGACTTCGCCAAAGGATCCGACCATAATGTTCGCGGGCTTGAGGTCGCGATGCAGCACGCCTTGGGCGTGAGCAAAGGCCACGGCGTCGCAAATACGCAGAAACAGGCGCAGGCTGTCCGATATAGAGGTGACGGACTCGATGAATTTGTCCAGTCGCTGCCCTTCCACAAATTTCATGGTGTAGAAGACACGGCCGTCAGCGAGCGTTCCGACGTCATGCACGGGCACTATGCCGGGATGCTCGAGCCGTGCCAGGACGCGTGCTTCGCGGATCAAACGGTTGGTGAGATCGGCATCGTTTCCCGGCACATCCAGGACCTTCAGCGCAACGCGGCGCCGCAGTTTTTCGTCTTCCGCGGCGTACACCGCGCCCATGCCGCCGCGCGCCACGCGTTCCAGCACGCGGTAGCGCGTGCTGGAAAGATCGGGAAGTTCCGCGGCGTCGCGCAAGCGCTCCAGCGCCTTGTCGGAGAGATATTTCATTTAGCGTTGCGGCCGAAGGCAGAGCGAGCTTCGCGTTGGAATCCCTCTTCGCTGCCGCAAAGCTCGCGCAGGCGCTCCAGCGCGATTCTGCGGAATTCGCGGCGGGCCCAGGCCAGCGCGTTGGTCACGTCTGAGACCGGGATGGAATTCTCCTTAGCAAGCTGCTCGTAAGAGATTTTGTCGTTGCCATCGAGGTCGTACGCCTCAAAGAGACGAAAAGCGCGTTCGCGTTTGCCAGTGATGCAGAATTGATGCAGCTCCTCAACCGCCAGGCTGAACAAGCTGCGCAGCCACTCTTTTTCGAAGAAGTCTTCGAGCGATTCCGGCGAAGGAATCGCGGCAGGGTCCATCACTACACCGCCCAGTTCCTCTTCGGCTGCGGCAAAATCCAGCGCCACGTGAGCGATATTTCCGCCGCGCTTCTGGCGCCGGCCGGCTTTGTCTTCATTGGAAACGAAGCTGTCTACGCAAACGCGCAGATAGGTGCGCAGGCGGCTCTTCGTGGCGTCGAATTTAGCAAGCAGTTCGCGCTCAAGAACCTCCAGGAAGAATCCTTGGGTCAGGTCCTGCGCTTCGTCCGCGGGACGATTCCAGCGCAGGCGGATGTACTTGTAAATGGGCTTCCAGTAAGCGGCGCAGAGCGATTCCAGCGCGCGCTCGCGCTCCTCAGCGTCGATGCCGCCGATCGCTTCGATGACGGAACGCCGCGTCGGCGGAAAGCGGTCGCCGCCAGGCTGGAAGTTGTCTTCGCCCATGTCCCTGATTCACTGTGGAAGTATTACAAGAAATCGACAAAAGTCTAAGCAGGAAAGGCAAGGTTGACAAGCAACGATACGTCTTAGAAACAGGAGCGCACTGGGAACCGCCGGTTTTCAGCCGGCGTGGCGGAGGCGCTCGGCGAGGGAGCGGGCGCGCTGGCGGGCAATGTCTACGTACTTAGGGTCGTCGGCGATTTGCTCCAGCATGGGCAGCAGCCGCTGCGGCTCCGGGAGCAGGCTGCGGTTCAGATCCGACTCGAATTGCAGCAAAGCATCGTTGACGCCCAAGCGATCGTACTTCATGCGCCGGAAAATCAGGTCGGCGTGCTCTTGCTGGCGCGCCAGGCCCTCGAAAATCTGCTGGAGTTGCATCGCCGGGGCGTTCAAGGTGTAGTTAAATTTTGCTTCGTGGGCCTCTGGGCCACAATCCCAAGAGAATGTCTTTTCTCCCAGATAGGCAATCTTTCTATGAACGTCGAGGTCCTGCCCCTGAAAATGTTTGAGTTGCGCGGCAAGGTCGAACATCTTCGCCCGCAGGGCGACGCTCACCTGGAACGGCGACGCGCCGGCGTCTTCATCGAGTTGGCGGATTTCGTAGGACGCGACTTCAGAATCTTCGCGCACACTGATCTCGATGAATTCCGGGGAGCTGCCCTTGAAAACACGACGATATTTGAGTTTCGCGCCGCAGGAGGCAGGCACGGAAAACGAGGAACAGGCCAGGAAGCAGGCCGTTCCGAGCAGTAACGAAAACCGCAGGAGTAAAGTTCTCATCATCATGATGTTTGATGCAAGCGCTTAAAGCGCGGATACGATGCGAGGCGGCCCACTGCGCGTTGCGCGCGCACCTCGAACGGAGCTTGCCAGCCCCGGCGCGCTTGCCTGCCCCCCCAGAGCAGCCCCATCCGCGATAGCTGCAGTTGTATCCAAGCCGAGGCGTCGCGGCACCGCAATTCCTTTCTGACCCGGGAGACCAAATCGCCGCCGTGCCTGCGCCATTTGCAAATGGCATAGGGCCACCGCCAGCGCATCGGCCGCATCCGACGGCTCCGGAGTAACTGCCATCGAGAGGATCGCGCGGACCATGATTTGCATTTGCCTTTTATCCGCATGTCCGTAGCCGGCGATGGCGGCCTTGACTTCCCGAGGCGCGTAACTGTGGACCTCCAGGCCATGCTGCGCCGCGGCCAGCAACACCACGCCGCGCACTTCGGCGAGCCGCAGGGCAGTCTTGACGTTCAATGCATAGAAAACACTCTCGACAGCCACCACGTGGGGAAGATATTGCTCGATCAAATGGCAGAGCAACTCATGCACGTCCTGCAGCGCGGCTCCATCGCCCGCTTTACGCCGGCTGCTGGAGATTTTCAGCGCGCCGTAATGCAACGAACGGCAGAGCCTTCCCTCGCTTTCAACGATGGCATAGCCGGTGGGCCCGGCTGCGGCCGGATCCACGCCGAGAACGCGAATGCGTTCCCGCTTTTCCCCATTTTGCAGCCAAGCCGTTTCCTCGCGCATGGGCATTAGTTTACGGCGAAGACGGAGCGCTCGCTACGTCTTTGTGAAGTTGCAAGAATGAATCCTGATGTTTTCTTGCTTTGTGCGTGAGTACCTTTCAGGATACGGAGGGTTGACGCAGCCCTTTCGCTGCTCTAGCATACAAGCCAGTAATCCTCTCTGCAGGAATCCCCCCTTCTTGGTTTTGCTGGAACAGTTGCCCCGGCTACGAGCACCCATTATGACTAAAGAGCTTCAGGCCGACACTGAAGTTGTCTATCGCGCGCTGGTGGATGCGGCCCCGGATGGAATCGTCATCGTCAATCAGGAAGGCCGCATAGTGTTGGTGAATTCGCAGACGGAGAAGCTTTTTGGCTATCCGCGGGCGGAACTTTTGGGCCAGCCGGTGGAGGTTCTCGTTCCGGAGAGAGCACGGGGAAAGCACCGATTTCACCGCGCCAGCTTCATGTCCGATCCCGGGCTCCGGCCAATGGGGGCGGGTTTGGAACTTTACGGCCGGCGCAAAGATGGCACGGAATTCTCCATTGAAATCAGCCTTAGCCCTATTCAGACGGAGTCCAACCTGCTCGTATGCACCGCCATCCGTGACATTACAGACCGGAAGCGTGCCCAAGAGCGCATCCTTGCTTTACTCGATTCCGCTCCCGACGCGATGGTTGTAGTCGGGGAAGACGGCCGCATTGTGCTGGTGAATAGCCAGACCGAGAAACTGTTCGGATACGAACGAAGCGCGCTTCTGGGGCAGCCCGTCGAGGTTCTCGTTCCGGAGCGTTTCTGGACCGAACACCGCAAACACCGCAGCAAGTATATGGAGCACACCCAGGTACGGCCCATGGGCGCGGGGCTTGAGCTTTACGGTTTACGCAAGGACGGAACCGAATTTCCAGTGGAAATCAGCCTGAGTCCGCAGCAAACGGAAGGGGGCGTCTTGGTTTCCTCAACCATTCGTGACGTCACGCACCGGAAGCGTGTGGAAAACGCCCTGCGGCAATCAGAAGCCGCCTTTCGCGGCATGATTGAAGGGACTTATGGGGTTTACCGTGCAACCCCAGACGGAACGATTCTGATGGCGAGCGCGGCCTTGGCGCGTATGTTGGGCTACGATTCCGAGAAAGAAATCATGACCCTGAACTTGGTCACCGATATTTTTCAGCCGGGCGAATATTCTGCTTCACTTTTCGAGCAACACGGCAGCCTGAAGCAATTTGCCAGACACCGGGCGCGCTGGAAGCGAAAAGATGGGCAGCCACTCACGGTAGAGCTCAGCGGGCACCCGGTCTTGGATGAGCCGGGCAATCTGCTTTACTTCGAAGTGATTGTAGAAGACGTCTCTCACCAGCGCGGGGTCGAGCAACGCCTGCAACACGTTCAGAAGATGGAAGCCATCGGCCGGCTGGCCGGCGGTATCGCCCACGACTTCAACAATGTGCTCGGCGTCATCAGCGGTTACGGAGAAATGCTTCTCGACAAGCTTGGTGCGGAGCCGAGCCTAACGGGCCTCGTAACTCACATCCTCAAAGCTACACAAAGGGGAGCTTCGCTGACCAGACAACTCCTGGCCTTCAGCCGGCAGCAGGTGCTCGAACCCCAGGTGATCAATGTTCAGAAACACGTGAAAGGCATCGAAGCCCTGCTGCGTCGCGTTCTGGGCGAGGACGTCCATCTCACCGTAAATGCCGGCGACAGTCCCGTGCACCTTCGAGTTGATCCTACGCAACTCGAGCAGGTAATCATGAATCTGGTGATTAACGCGCGCGACGCCATGCCCGGCGGCGGAAACCTGACAATTGAGATTTCGCGCGCCCATTTGGATGCCGACTACTGCACTCATGTTCCCGACACTCATCCGGGCAACTATGCATGCATGGCCATCACCGATACCGGTTCCGGAATGAGCCCCGAAGTGGTCTCCCGGATCTTCGAGCCCTTTTTTACTACCAAGGAAAGCGGCAAAGGCACAGGTCTGGGCCTCGCCACCGCCTACGGAATCATCAAGCAGAGTGGCGGAAACATCACGGCATACAGCGAGGTTGGCCACGGCACGACCTTTAAAGTATATCTTCCTCTTTCGGAAGAGGCGGCTTCACAGCCCGAGACGGCGGCGCAAGACGGCCCTGTTCCGACCGGGACGGAAACGATTCTCATCGTGGAAGACGAGGACTCTCTCCGGCAAGTGACCTGTGAATATCTTAAGAACAAGGGCTACACCGTCCAGGTGGCTTCGGAAGCAGAATCCGCGGCCGCGGCGGTCGAGAGCTGCGGCGGGTCCATTGATCTGTTGCTTACCGACGTGATTCTTCCAGGCACCAGCGGGGTGCAATTGGCGCAGCGTCTGGCCGCCAAATGTCCGCGGATGCGCGTCTTGTACGTTTCCGGGTACACTTCCGACGCTATCATTCACCATGGCGGTCACGATCCGGATTTCGCCTTTCTATCCAAGCCTTTCTCCCTTCCCGCTCTCGGGCGAAAGATTCGGTCGATTCTAGACGCCGACCAGTCGCGGACTAGTCAAGGGGCTGGGGCGTCCCAGACAGCGAGGGTATGAGGAACCGGCCAGCACGTTCCTGCGAGGACGGGGTGAAAGGGACCAATGATGGGGGTCGGCGCCTCTAGTTCGCGCCTACCGCGGCCTGAATTTCCGATTCATCGATGTCGAAGTTAGCGTAGACGTGCTGCACGTCGTCGTGCTCTTCGAGTGCTTCCACCAGCCGCACCATTTGTACGGCCTGCGGCCCGGTGAGCTTGACGTAATTCTGCGGCACCATGGCGATTTCTGCCGAAGCCGGCTTGATTCCCGCCTTTGCGAGTGCGTCCTTCACCTTTTCCAAGGCCTCGGGCGGCGTCACGATGTACCAAGATGAACCATCATCCTTCAAATCCTCGGCGCCCGCGTCCAGCACCAACTCCAGCAACTTGTCCTCGGTGGCCGCTTCTTTGGGAATCGTAATCTCGCCTTTGCGTTGGAACATCCATCCCACCGCGCCGGCTTCCGCCAGGTTGCCACCGTTCTTGCTCATCACGTGGCGGAACTCGCCCACCAGTCGGTTGCGATTGGTGGTGACCGCCTGAATCAACATGCCCACGCCGCCAGGCCCATAACCCTCGAAAGTCACTTCTTCGTACTGCTCGCCTTCGAGCTGCCCCGTCCCGCGCAGAATGGCGCGTTCGATGTTGTCGTTGGGCATGTTCTCGTTCTTCGCTGCGAGGATGGCGGTTCGTAAACGCGGGTTGGAATTCGGATCGCCGCCGCCGATGCGCGCGGCAATGGTGATTTCGCGGATGATTCTGGTGAATGCGCGGCCGCGCTTGGCGTCGGTGGCGGCCTTCTTATGCTTGATCGTCGCCCATTTAGAATGCCCGGACATAAAACATCCTCGCTCTTCTTGCGTGGCCCGGCGTGGCTCGGGCCATCGATTGATGTAATTTCGCGCCGCAATGGCACCGGACGAAACCGCCCATTCACGGCCGTAAAGGGAACGACACCACTGCGGAGACTTACGGTGAACCGCAAACCCCTGCGGAACTTCCCAAGTCTAGCATAGCCGCTTCGGTTTGGCTGCAGTT
>Ga0307479_10000437_pt1 | contig 37531 bp, 34 predicted proteins | sample atmos_gasesECM4C_FD_203743 | JGI IMG/M metagenome (GOLD analysis project Ga0307479, IMG submission 203743) | Hardwood forest soil microbial communities from Morgan-Monroe State Forest, Indiana, United States - atmos_gasesECM4C_515 | ecosystem: Environmental > Terrestrial > Soil > Temperate...
CCACGCTGCAGGGGAAGCTGGTGGCGCGCTTAGACTTCGGCCCCAACGGCTAGGTGATCGGCGCCACCGCCGACGTCATCGCCGACCGCGAGCTGCAAGTGTGCGTGGTGCAGGTGGTGCGCAAGTGGGAGTTCGAGAAGCCGCAGTCGGGCGGCAAGCTGCACGTCGCCTATCCTTTCAAGTTCGAGCCGCAGCCCTCGCGGTAATCTGGCGGCATGCCCTGGACTCCCTGGCTGGGGGCGGTGCCCGACGAAGGCGGGACGCATTTTCGCGTCTGGGCGCCGCACGCGTCCGAGCTCAGCGTCCAGATCGTCTCGGGGCCAAAGGTGCCGCTGGCCCGCGATGCCGAGGGCTATTTCACCGGCCGCGTCCCCGGCGCGCGCGTGGCCTCGCGCTACTCCTATCTTTTCGCTGACGGACGTCAGCGGCCGGACCCTGCCTCGCTCTTGCAGCCGCTCGGCGTGCACGGGCCGAGCGAGGTGGTGGATTTGCATGCGATCGCTCCGCGCAGCGGCCGGTCGCGCGTGCCTTTGCAGCGGCTGGTGTTCTGCGAGATCCATCTCGGCACCTATTCGCCCTCCGGTGACGCGGACGGCGCGGCGCGGTTGATGCCCGAGCTTTCGGAGGACGGCTTCTCGGCCGTGGAGCTGATGCCCATCGCGGCGTTCCCCGGCGACCGCAACTGGGGCTACGACGGCGTCGCTCCCTTTTCCGCCCACGCGGCCTACGGCGGGCCGGCCGCGGTGGCGCGGCTCATCGACGCGGCGCACGCCTCGAGGCTGTCTGTCTTTTTAGATGTAGTATATAATCACCTTGGGCCAGAGGGAAACTACCTCGCCGAGTTCGGGCCCTACTTCAACTCGCGGCACAAGACGCTGTGGGGCGACGCGCTCGACTTCTCGCTGCCGCCCGTGCGCCGCTATTTCGTCGAGAGCGCGCGCCGCTGGATCGCCTGGTTCGACGGACTGCGCCTCGACGCCGTGCACGCCATCTTCGACGACTCGCCGAAGCACATCCTGCAGGAGATCGCCGAGGCGGTGCACGCGGACGGGGGCCTGGTCATCGCCGAGAGCGACCTCAACGATCCCGCGCTGATCGAGCAGTACGACATGGACGCGGTCTGGGCCGACGACTTCCACCACGCGCTGCACGCCGCGCTCACCGGCGAGTCGCAGGGCTACTACGGCGACTACCCGCGGCCGGTCGAGGCGCTGGCCGAGGCGGTGCGCGGCGGCTGGTCCTTTACCGGCCAGTACAAGCAATCGTTCGGACGCCCGCACGGCGCGCCGGCCGCGCACCTGCCTCCGCAGCGCTTCGTGGTGTTCGCGCAGAACCACGATCAGATCGGCAACCGCGCCCTCGGCGAGCGGCTCGCCAGCTTGATCGACGAAGGCGGCCTGCGGGCGGCGGCGGCGCTGGTGGCGCTGCAGCCCGCGCTGCCGCTGTACTTCCAGGGGGAGGAGTGGGCGGCGCGGGAGCCGTTTTTATACTTCGTATCCCATGGCGACGCGGCGCTGGTGGAGGCGGTGCGCAACGGCCGCCGGAAAGAGTTCGCCTCCTTCGGCTGGCCGGGCGAGGTGCCCGACCCGCAGTCGCCCGAGACCTTCGCGCGCAGCAAGCTGGACCGCTCGCGCAAGGACGCCGCGGCGCTGCAGTGGCACCGCGCGCTGCTCGAGCTGCGGCGCGAGCACCCGGCGCTGCAGGACCGGTCGCGCGAGTCGCTCCGCGCCTGGACCGACAGCAACATCCTTTTCGTCCAGCAACGTACTCTTTTATTAGTTACTTCCTTTTCCGACAGTAACTCTATTTTGAGACTGCCGCCCGGCGAGTGGCGGGTGCTGCTCGACTCGGGGGCGCTGGCGGAGCTGCGCGGCGACCGCCTCTCGCTCCGCGGCCGCGGCGCGGTGGCGCTGGAGCGCGTGTGAAGCTGCGCATCATCCCTCTCGGCACCAGCGCCGGCCGGCCGACCTTGCTGCGCGGCGCTTCTGCGCTGGCGCTGGCGGCCGAGGGCTCCTGGGTCCTCTGCGACTGCGGCGAAGGCGCGCAGCTGGCGGCGCAGCGGGCGGGCCTCTCCCTCTCGCGGCTCGACGCGGTGCTGATCACGCACCTGCACGGCGACCATTTCAACGGCCTGCCCGGCCTGCTCGGCACGCTCGGCCTCGAAGGGCGCGAGCGCGAGCTGCTGGTCGCCGGCCCGCCGGGGATCGCGGAGCTGTTGCGCGCGCTGCAGCGTGCCGGCTCGCTGGGCACCGGAGAGATGCAAGTGCGCGTGGTCGAGCAGCACGGCGCGGGCGGCGAGGTGGCGCTGGAGGGCTTCGTCGTCGAGAGCCGCGCCCTCACGCACCGCGTGCCCACCTACGGCTACCGCGTGGCGCTTCCCGACCGCTCCGGCTCGCTCGACGTGGAGAAGTCGGACGCGGCGGGCGTCCCGCGCGGACCGCTGCTCGCCGAGCTCAAGGCCGGACGGGCGGTGACGCTGCCCGACGGACGCGTGGTGACTCCGGGCGGTCTGCTGGGCCCCGTGCGACGCGGCTTCGCGGTGGCCTACGCGCTCGACACCGTGCCCTGCCCTGCCGCCGTCGAGCTGGGCCGCGAGGCCGACGCTCTCATCCACGAGGCCACCTACGAGGACGCGCGAGCCGAGCTGGCGCACCAGCGCGGCCACTCCACCGGCGTCGAGGCCGCCCGCATCGCCGCGGACGCGAACGCGGCGGCGCTGGTGCTCACCCATTTCTCTCCCAGCGTGAACGGCGAAGAGGTCGCGCAAGAGGCGCGCGCCATCCACCCGCGCATCATCGCCGCGCAGGATCTGGCCGAAGTCGCGATCTAGGACGGCGCGGGCCGCCGGGCGATCATCGCCGGCCAGCGCATCGTCAACACCCGCTCGCCGCGCTGGTTGAACATCTCTCCCAGGCAGGTGAGCGCTCCGCGATCCGGGTGCTTGGTCGAGGGCCGCGCGCCGAGAACGGTGAGGCGGCCGCGCAGCGTGTCGCCCGGCCGAACCGGCTTTCGCACTGCTCGAGCGTCTTTCCGGCGGCGCGCACCAGCGTCTCGATGTTCGCCGAGGTCATGACGAAGAGATCAAGGGTGGCGCGCCGCACGGCGTTCTGCACCCGCTCGCTGAAGGTGCGCCGATCGATCTCCAGGCCCCCTGCACCTCGAATTAAAGCACGGCGAGCTTGCGCTGCTCCGCGCGGACAGGCGCGGCCAGGAGCGTCATGAGAATGAAAGCGGCGCGCAAGCGCAGCTCAGCGCAGCTCGGCCCGCAGGCGCAGATAGCCGGCGAGGCGGTACTCGTCGCCGTCCTGGATCACCCGCCGCTTGATCTTCTTCTCGCCCATGAAGGTGCCGTGCTCGGTGCCCAGGTCCTCCAGGAGCCATCCCTCGTCGCCGTGGGTGATGCGCAGGTGCTCGGTCTCGATTTGCGGCGAGTTGATCCACATGGTGCACTTGCGGCCGCTGCCGATGGTGTACGGGAGATCGATCACTTCCATGGGCATGCCGCGCCCGTCGAGGCCGCGGCCGTCGAGCAAGAGGTAGAGGCGCTGCGGTAGGTAGTTGGCCTGCGGGCTCGCGTGGTGCGTCGGCTGCGCGGCGCCGTGCGCCGGCATCTTTTCCTGGAAGAGGCCCAGCGACTCGGCCAGCTCGCGCAGCGCGCGCCGCTCGGCGGCCTCCGGGGAAACGCCCAGCGCCTTGGCGATGCGCGCGCGCAGGTCGGCGGCTTCGGACGACGGCTTCTTCGACGGCGAGGACTTCTTCGCGGTGGGCACTCTCAGCTCCTCTCGATGAATTCGGCGTGCAGCCTGCGCACGCAGTCTTTGCCAGCCTCGCGCGGGACGAGGAAAGCGATGCGCAGCGGCGACACCAGCACGCCGCGCGGCACCAGGTCCAGCGCTTTGTGAGCGCGATCGAGCGGCTCTTTCGAGGCGCCGACGCCGGTCCCCACCACCGCCACTTGCGAAAGGCCGTCCTCGACCTGGGCGGCGGCCCGGCGCAAGTCCTCGAGCAGCGCCGGCAGCCCGTGCACGTTCTCCAAGGGAACGATGCAGCGATCGTCCCACGCCTCGCGCGGCCAGGCGCCGTGCCGCTGCAAAAGCTCGAGCGGCGCGCCGCGGACGACGAGGATCTCCGCATCGAGCGCCACGCCGGAGATGCGCAGCTCGCGCGCCGCGCTGCGGGTCACGCGCGTGCCCGGCCCCGCCACGAAGGTGCTGCGCGCGTGGATGGTGATGCCGCGATCGCGCGCGAACTCCACCGCCTGCGCGTTGAGCACTTTCGCGCCGGCCAGCGCCAGCTCCTGCATCTCCTCGTGCGACAGCTCGGCCAGCCGTTTGACGCCGCTGACGATGCGCGGGTCGGCGGTGTAGACGCCGTCGACGTCGGAGCAGATCTCGCAGACCTCCGCCTCCAGCGCCGCCGCCAGCGCCACCGCGGTGGTGTCGCTGCCGCCGCGGCCGAGCGTGGTGATCTCCTTCTCGCGCGACACGCCCTGGTAGCCGGCCACGATGACCACGCGGCCCTTGCCCAGCTCCTCGAGAATCCGCACCGGCCGCACTTCCAGGATGCGCGCGTTGGTGTGCGCGCCGTCGGTGATGATGCCGCTCTGCGAGCCGGTAAAGCTCACCGCCTCGACTTTGCGCTCGTGCAGCGCCATCCCGAGCAGCGCCATGGAGATGCGTTCGCCGGCGGTGAGCAGCATGTCCAGCTCGCGCCGGTGCGGGTTGGGCGACACGCGCCGCGCCAGCGCGAGCAGCTCGTCGGTGGTGTCGCCCATCGCGCTGACCACCACCACCACTTGCGAGCCTCTGGCGCGCGTCTCGGCCACCCGCGCGGCGACGCGCTGGATCTTGTCGACGTCGGCCACCGACGAGCCGCCGTATTTCTGGACGATGACCGGCACGGCGCAAGTCTACCCGAGCGGCAGCCTGCCTGCTTGACAGCGCGCGAGCTTGAACTAGATTGCGCGCGCCTTTTTGGGGAAGCGAGCGCGGGCGTGCGCTGTTTTCACGCCGCCACGCGTTCTTTCGTGAGGACAATCGATGATCGAAGTCTCTCATCTGGAAAAATCGTATCGCGATCTGAAGGCCGTCCAGGACGTCAGCTTCAAGGTGGAGAAAGGCGAGATCCTCGGCTTTCTCGGACCCAACGGCGCAGGCAAGACCACCACCATGCGGATGATCACCGGCGTGCTCCCGCCCTCGAGCGGCAGCGCCAAGGTGGCCGGCTTCGACGTCTTCGAGCATCCGATGGAGGTCAAGCGCCGCATCGGTTACCTGCCCGAGACGCCGCCGCTCTACACCGACATGACGGTGCGCGCATACCTTGGCTTCGTCGCCGAGATCAAAGGCGTCAAGCGCAAGCAGCGCGCGGGCGAAGTCGACCGCGTGGCGCAGCAGACCAACAGCGACAAGTTCATCCAGCGCGTGATCGGCAACCTCTCCAAGGGCCAGCGGCAGCGCGTCGGCCTGGCGCAGGCGCTGCTCGGCGATCCGGAAGTGCTCATCCTCGATGAGCCCACCGTCGGCCTCGACCCGGCGCAGATCATCGAGGTGCGCGAGCTGATCAAGTCGCTGGCCGGCAAGCACACCATCGTGCTCTCGACGCACATCCTTCCGGAGGTGGTCGCCACTTGCCAGCGCGTCCTGATCATCTCGCAAGGCCGCGTGGTCGCCGACGACACGCTGCAGGGCTTGCAGAAGGCGCACGCCGGCGCTTTGACCGCCGACGGACACCCCGGCCCCGCTCCCTCCCTCGAAGAAATCTTCCTCAAGCTGACGAGCGCCTAGACATGCGGAACGCAATCGCCATCGCCAAGAAGGAGCTCAACATCTACTTCGCGACGCCCATCGCGTACGTGATGTTCACGCTCTTCGTCGTCATCGGGTCGTACTTCTTCCTCCGGCTGCTGGGCGCGTATGAGCAGGCCTCGCTGATGTACATGCGCTTCAACCAGCCGGACATCATGAACCGGCTCAACTTCCAGGACGCCATCTTCCGAAATCTCTTCGGCAACCTGGGAGTGATCCTCATCTTCATCATTCCCTTCCTCACCATGCGGCTGATCGCCGAGGAGAAGCGGCAGAAGACCATCGAGCTGCTCTACACGACGCCGGTCACGCCGGGAGAGATCGTCTGGGGCAAGTATCTCGCCTGCCTGGCCATCCTCGTCTGCGCGCTGGCGCTGACGCTCACCTATCCGCTGCTGGTGCAGTTCGTGGCCAAGGACAGCAACGGCGTCGAGTGGCGGAGCGTGCTGCTCGGATACCTGGGCCTGTTCCTGATGGGCGGCGCGTTCATGGCCATCGGGCTCTTCATCTCCTCGCTCACCGAGTCGCAGGTGGTGGCGGCGCTGATCACCTTCGTGGTGCTCTTGATGACCTGGATCATCGGCTGGACCGCGCAGGAGGCCGAGGGCTGGGTGCGCGACTTCGTCTCGTACCTGGCGAGCGTGAGCCACCTCGATTCCTTCAGCAAGGGCACCATCGAGCCCAAGGACATCGTATACTTCCTATCCATCATCGTCCTCGGCCTGTTCGCGACCAACCGCGCGGTCGAAGCGCACCGCTGGAGCTGATGAAATGTCACTAAACCTCAAAGGCTGGGGCCGCATCGGCGGCCTGTTCGGCGCGGTGATGTTGTTCAGCGCCGTGTTCAACTGGTTGTTCGTCAGCGGCACCGTCGCCGCCACGCCGGTGATCCTGCGATTGGCGCTGGGCGTCGGCGGCATCGCCTTCTGGCTCTTCACCAACCGGCGCGAGCACCCGCTCGGCCGCGGCGCGTTCTACGGCACGGTGAGCGCGGTGAGCGCGCTGGTGCTGGTGGGCGCGCTGGCCGCCGTCAACTACGTGGCGGTGAAGAAGGGCAAGAGCTGGGATCTCACCAAGGACAAGATCTTCACCTTGAGCGACCAGACCACCGGCATCCTCAAGGGCCTCAAGGACCCGGTGACGATCTCGGCCTTCTACGCCTCGAGCGAGCCCGAGTTCCCCGAGCTGAAGCAGCGCCTCGACCAATACAAGGCGGAGACGGACAAGCTTTCAGTAGAGTTCGTCGATCCCTTCAAGCACCCGGGCCAGGTCAAGGAGCTGAACATCTCGCAGAGCGGCCCGCGCATCATCGTCAAGAGCGGCAGCAAGGAGTCGCGCGCCAAGGAGACTACCGAGGAGGCGCTCACCAACGCGCTCATCGACGTGACCAAGGGCTCGACCAAGAAGATCTACTTCACCAAGGGCCACGGCGAGCACGCGATCGGCGACAACACCGAGCGCGGGCTCAAGCTCTTCGTCGACGCGCTCAAGAGCGAGGGCTACCAGACCGACGAGATCGTCCTCGCGGAGCACAAGCAGATGCCCGCCGACGCGCAGGCGCTGATCGTCGCCGGGCCGGTGGCGCAGCTCAACGACGGCGAGGCCAGGCTGGTCAAGGAGTGGGTCGACAAGGGCGGCAAGCTGGTGGCGATGGTGGACCCCAACACCGTCTCCGGACTGGAGAAGGCCTTCGAGTCGTGGGGCGTGAAGGTGGGCAACGACGAGGTCATCGACCCCGAGGCCCAGAACCCCGAGGTGGCCATCGCGCAGCAGTACACCGAGCACCCCATCACCAACCCGCGGTCGTCGCCGTTCCAGCTGGCCACCATCTTCCCCGTGGCGCGCAGCGTTTCGAAGCTGCCCACGCCGCCCGCGGGATGGAGCGTGACCGAGCTGGCCCGGACCGGCCCGCATGCCTGGGGCGAGACGTCGTCGCTGGCGTCGGGCCAGGTCAAGTTCGACCCCGGCCAGGACCTGAAGGGTCCGGTGCCGCTGGCGTCCGCGATGACTCATGGATCGGGCGACAGCGAGGCACGGGTGGTGGTCATCGGAAATTCGCTCTTCGCCGCCAACGGCTACTTCCGCCTCTCAGGCAACAAGGACTTCGCCTTGAACGCCGTCTCCTGGACCGCCAAGGAGGAGTCGCGCATCAGCATCCGGCCCAAGCAGCGGCAGTCGAACCATCTCTTCCTCAGCGCCGACCAGAAGCACCTCATGACGCTGTGGGCTTTCGACGTGCTCCCCTTTGGTCTGCTCTTCGCCGGCCTGGTGGTGTGGCAGACGCGCAAGAGCCGCTGACCATGAAGCAAACAACTAAGACTTTAGTTGGTCTGCTGGCGCTGGTGATCGCCGCCGGCGCCGTGGGCGGGCTCGCCTTCTGGGCCAACAAGGACGAGACGGCCAAGACCGAGGCCAAGGAGAAGAGCGAGAAGCTGTTCGACTTCGACAAGGCGCACGCCAAGGAGCTGCGCATCGAGAAGGACGGCAAGCTCTCGGTGGCGCTGGCCAAGGGCGACAAGGGCTGGAAGCTGTTGCAGCCGGTGCAGGCCGAGGCCGACGACAGCGCGGTCGACTCGCTCCTCGGCACGCTCTCCGGACTGAAGCAAAAGAAGGATCTCGCCGACGAGAAGGACCTCAAGTCCTACGGCCTGGACGCGCCCAAGCTCGTGGTCACCGTCAAGCTCGACGACGGCAAACAGCAGGGCCTGCGCGCCGGAATGGACAACACCTTCGACAGCACGCTGTACGTCCAGAAGGCGGGCGACGCGACCGTGCGCGTGGTGGACGGGTACGTGAAGGCCAATCTCGACAAGAGCGCGTTCGAGCTGCGCAACAAGAAGGTGGCGCACCTCGACGATGCGGCCGAGATCAAGAGCGTCGAGGTGAGCGGAGTGAAGTCGCCGTACGCGCTGACCAAGGACGGCACCACCTGGAAGGTGGGCGGGGCGCTGGCGGACGGGAGCGCGGCCGACCGCATCGTCAACGCGCTGAAGAACCTACGCGCCACGGCCGTCGCGTCCGAGGACGGCGCGCAGCCGGCCCAGTTCGGCCTCGACAAGCCGAAGGCCTCGGCCAAGCTTTCGGTCGGCGCGGGGAAGGATACGTATACCAGGTCTATTTTCATTGGACAGGCCAAGGGCGGCGCGCCAACATCGCAGAAGACGTACGCGCGGCGCGACGACAGCCCGGTGGTCTACGAGGTGGACGCGCAGATCCTGAAGGACCTGGAGAAGGAGCCGTTCGAGCTGCAGGACAAGCAGCTGGTGCACGCCGATCGCGAGGCGGTGCGCGAGCTCGACTTCGAGGGTCCGTCGGGCACGGTGAAAGTCTCGCGCCAGAAGCCGGCGCTGGCCGACGGCGGCTACGCTGAGGAGACGTTCGCGGTCACGGCGCCGAGCGCCGGCGCGGCCAAGAAATGGAAGATCTCCTCGGCGCTCTACTCCATCACCGCGCTGCGCGCGACCTCGTTCGAGGGGCCGGTGCCCAAGGAGAAGGAGCTGGGCAAGTACGGCCTCGACAAGCCCAAGACCGCCACGCTCCTGGGCGACGGCGGCAAGGTGCTGGCGCGGGTCCGCATCGGCGCGGAGAAGGACGGCAAGCGCTGGGTGCTGGCCGAAGGCGTCGACAAGCTCTCGCGTGTCGAGAAGGGCACCGTCGACGACTGGCCCTGGACGGCAGCCGACGCACTCGAGGCGCCGCCCACTCCCCAGGCGAGCAAGTAGGTCGACCGTTGACTGTGGGCCGCAGTTCCGTTATCCACAGCGTCCCCTTGGAGGTCCGTAGATGGCTCGCGTCACCGTAGAAGACTGCCTTCCGCTGGTCGACAACCGCTTCGCGCTGGTGCTGCTCGCGACCAAGCGCGCGCGGCAGCTGATGGCGGGCGCGCGGCCGCTCATCGAGGCCAAGGACAAGCCGCCGGTGCTGGCGCTGCGCGAGGTGGCTACCGGCAAGGTGCGCTTCGACCGCCCCGTGCGCGCCGCGCTCGAGGGGCAGTACGACAACGAGAAGCTCCCCGTCGGCAGCGCTCCCGCGCGCGGCAAGTAGCTAACGACAGACGCAGGAGAGTCCGGTCAGGCCGCGCGAGAAGATGCGGCAATCGCGGCCGTGCGCCCTGCAGAAGCGCTCGGCGAACGCCTGCCGCTGCTGCAAGTGCGGCGGGCCGGGCTGCGGCCGCGGCGAAGCGAGCACGATGCCGGCTCCGACCGCGAGCGTGACCAGCGCTGCGAGAAACAGCTTCATGCCTGGTAGACCCGCCTCAGGCGGCCCAGGCCACGGCGCCCCCGGCCAGAGCGGAGAACTTCTCTCCACCCGACATCCGGTAGAGCTTGCGCACCTCGCGCAAGAGCGCGTCGAGGCGGCCGGCAACCACGTATCGCGCCTCGAGCGCGCGGGCGCAGGCGGCGGCCAGCGCCGAGGCGAGGCGGTAGCGGTCGCGCTCCGAAACCGCCAGGCCCGGCCGCGGCCGCCACAGCTCGAAGAGGCGGTGTCGCAGCGCCGGCGATGCCGCGCGCCGCCCCGTGGCCCAGAGCTGCAAGAGCACCGTCAGGTACTTGTCCAGCTCGGCCTGCACCTCCAGCTCGAGCTGCGACACCTGGCCGCCCTGCCGGGCTCGATGTACTAAATATAAAAAGTGCGACACGCCCTCGGCGGCCGCACAGAAGCCCGACAGCCGCTCGTGCGTCCAGGGATCGGTGGCCGCGCGCGAAAGCTGCGCCAGCACCGTCTCGTCGAGGAAGAGCCCCACCTGCAGCTCCTCGCCGTGCTCCGAGATGAGCAGGGCCTCGTGCGGGTTCGCGCCGCGAGCCCCTCTCGAATCGACGAGGAAATCGGACACCGGCGCCGCTTGCACTCCGTGCACCGATTGCAACAGCTGCTGGAGCTGCGCGAGCCCCAGGAGCGCCGTCACTGCACGAACCCCTTGCGCGGGACGACGCCCTGCTTGACCAGCATGGCCGCCAGCCGTTCGCTGCCGGTCTTCATCCAGCGCTCGTAGAGTCGGACCAGGCCGAGGTTGGTAGAGGCGAGCGTGCGCTCGCTGACTTCGTTGAGCAGGTCCACCAGAAGCCGGAAGCGGGAGGCGAGCTCGTTCCACAAGCTGCGCTCCATGGCTTGCTGCGCGAGCGCGTCGTAGGCGCGGCCGCCCATGGCGATGTAGTAGTCCACGTCCACCAGCGACGAGCGCCGCGCCAGCGAGTCGGGAAAAAATCCGGAGACGAACAGCGAGGTGTCGCCCAGCCGGCGCAAGAGCCGCGCGCGCGCGACGCCCTCCTCTTCCAGCGCCTCCTTGAGCAAGAAAGCGAGCGGCTTCTGCTGCCAGCTCCCGTCGTCCGCCTGGACGTAGAGCGCCTCGGACGCGAGGAATTCGTGCAGCAGGTTGACGACGTACAGCTCGGTGAACGGCTGGACCTGCGCGCGCTGGTTCTCGATGGCCCTGGCCAGCAGGTCTCTGAAGAACTCCCGGATCGACTGCGACGACAGGATCGGGGCGTCGGCCAAGTCCACCTCCTCCTGAAAATAATAGGGGCGTTCCGGGCAGGCGCAAAGTTGCCTGTCCCCTTGACATCGAGCGCCAGGCGGTTACATTGCGCCCGCCTTGGCACTCCTACATCCCGAGTGCCAGCCCCTTCAAAAGGAGAAACACAATGAAAATCAGGCCTCTGCAGGACCGCGTGATTGTGAAGCGCGTGCAGGAAGAAGAGAAGACCAAGGGCGGCATCATCATCCCCGACACGGCGAAGGAGAAGCCCATCGAGGGTGAAGTGATCGCCGTCGGCAACGGCAAGATCCTCGAGGACGGCAAGGTCCGCGCGCTCGACATCAAGCCGGGCGACCGCGTTCTGTTCTCCAAGTACGCCGGGACCGAGATCAAGATCGACGGGCAGGAACACCTCATGATGCGCGAGGAAGACATCCTCGGCGTGATCGAAAAGTAAGGAGACCACGACATGGCCAAGGAAATTCTCTTCGACGTTCGCGCTCGCGAGGCAATCCTCAAGGGCGTCAATACTCTTGCCGACGCAGTCAAGGTTACGCTGGGGCCCAAGGGCCGCAACGTGGTCTTGGAGAAGTCGTTCGGCGCTCCGACCATCACCAAGGACGGCGTCACCGTCGCCAAGGAGATCGAGCTGGAGAACAAGTTCGAGAACATGGGCGCGCAGATGGTGAAGGAAGTCGCCTCCAAGACCTCGGACGTGGCGGGTGACGGCACCACCACCGCGACGGTGCTGGCGCAGGCCATCTTCCGCGAGGGCGCCAAGCTGGTCGCCGCGGGCAACAACCCGATGGAGATCAAGCGCGGCATCGACAAGGCGGTCGAGACCGTGGTGGCCGAGCTGAAGAAGCTCTCCAAGGACACCAAGGACCCGAAGGAGATCGCCCAGGTCGGCACCATCTCGGCCAACGGCGACGAGACCATCGGCAAGATCATCTCCGATGCGATGCAGAAGGTGGGCAAGGAAGGCGTGATCACCGTCGAGGAGGCGAAGGGCCTCGAGACCACGCTGGAGACGGTCGAGGGCATGCAGTTCGACCGCGGCTACCTCTCGCCCTACTTCGTCACCGACCCGGAGCGCATGGAAGTGGTGCTCGAGGATCCGTACATCCTCATCCACGAGAAGAAGATCTCCTCGATGAAGGACCTGCTCCCGCTGCTCGAGCAGGTGGCGCGGGCCGGCAAGCCGCTGCTCATCATCGCCGAAGAAGTCGAGGGCGAGGCGCTGGCGACCCTGGTCGTCAACAAGCTGCGCGGCACGCTGAACGCCGCCGCGGTCAAGGCGCCCGGCTTCGGCGACCGCCGCAAGGCCATGCTGGAGGACATCGCCACGCTCACCAGCGGCAAGATGATTGCCGAGGACCTGGGCGTGAAGCTGGAGACGGTGACCCTCAAGGATCTGGGCCGGGCCAAGCGCGTCACCATCGACAAGGACAACACCACCATCGTCGACGGCGGCGGCAAGAAGACGGAGATCGAGGCTCGCGTGAAGCAGATCCGGGCGCAGATCGAGGAGACCACCTCGGACTACGACAAGGAGAAGCTGCAGGAGCGCCTGGCCAAGCTGGTGGGCGGCGTCGCCGTCATCCACGTCGGCGCGGCCACCGAGACCGAGATGAAGGAGAAGAAGGCCCGGGTCGAGGACGCGCTGCACGCGACCCGCGCGGCCGTCGAGGAAGGCATCGTGCCCGGCGGCGGCGTTGCGTATCTGCGCTGCCTCAAGGCGCTCGACGGCTTGCAGGTCCTCGCCGGTGAGAAGTTCGGCGTTGACATCATCCGCAAGGCGCTCGAGGAGCCCATCCGCCAGATCGTCGGCAACGGCGGCTGGGAAGGCTCCATCGTCGTCAACAAGGTCCGCGAGGGCCAGGGCGCGTTCGGGTTCAACGCCGCCACCGGCAACTACGAGGACCTGCTCCAGGCCGGCGTCATCGACCCCACCAAGGTGTCGCGCTTCGCGCTGCAGAATGCGGCGTCGGTCGCGGCGCTGATGCTCACCACCGAGGCGATGGTGGCGGAGAAGCCGAAGGAGAAGGAAGAGGCTCCGTCTCCGGGCGGCCACGGGATGGGAATGTAAAGTAGTTTGAGCTCAAAGCAGTTCGCCGAAGGCCCGCGAGAGCGATCTCGCGGGCCTTTGCATTTCAGCGCAGGTCGGCGCGACGCCAGATGCGCAGGTGGCGACCGTTGTCGAGGCGCACGTCGAGCGCGCGGTAGTCGCGGCGGAAGCGCGGGTCGCGCTCGAGCAGTAGCGCAGCGAGGAAATAATCCTGGTGGCGGACCAGCCACTCGTCCTCCATCTCGGGAGTGACGGTGAAGGGGGCCAGCTGCGGCACGAAGAGCACCCACTCGGGGCGGCTGGCGAGCACGTAGTCGACGTCGGCGTGGTCGTGGCCCGGCTTGATCCCGGGCAGGTGCGGGGTGCGCGCGATGTGCGCGTCGGCGAGGCCGACCATGTCGAGGATGGCCTGCCCGGAAAAGTAGCCCACCGCGCCGATGACCAGCGTGGCGACACGGCCCTGCGGCAGCGTGGCGAGCGCGTGGCCCGCCTCGATGGCGTAGCGCACCACCCCGCCCTCGGCCCAGAGCCGCACCCTTCCGCGTCGCGGTCCGAAGACCGGAAAGCGATCGGGCACCACGAACTGCAGCACGAGCGACGCGACCAGCGCGGCCGGCACGGTGATGGCGCGGCGGGGCAATACGACCAGCTCCGATCCCAACAGCGCGCAGGCGACCGGCAGCGCCGGCGCGAGCAGCCGGCCCCAGGGGAAATGATCGCCGCCGTCCCAGACCACTGCGCCGGCGAAGGCGAGGCAGAGCGCCGCCAGCAGCCGGGAGGGTCCGCCGCGCAGCGCGGCCCGCGCCACCGCGAAGAGCAGCGCGGCGTGGAAGAGCGCGAACCAGACCACGTAGCTCGCGCCGCGCCACAGCGCCTCGAGGCCGAGGCCTTCGCGCTTGGCCACGTAGGTGTTGGGGACCCAGGCGCCGAAGTAGACCCGACGCGCGATGAACATCGCCGCCAGCGGAAGGCCGGCTGCAATCAGCGCCGCCCCTGCGCGGCCGCGCTGGTCGCGAGGAGCGACGCCCGCGGCCCACACGACCACCGGAACGACGACGATGGCCTCGGGACGAGCCAGCGCAGCGGCGGCCGCGAGCGCGCCGGCGGCAGCCGCCCCTCTCCGACTGCGGGCGCGCAAGGCGACCAGCGTCGCGGCGGCGATGGCGAGCCCCGCCAGCGGGATTTCCATTCCGGTGCCCGGCCAGCAATTCCACGCCGGTAACGCGGCCAGCGTGATGGCCGCGAGCAGCGCGGCCAGGGGACCGGCGAGCTCGGCCGCCAGCGCCGCAGAGAGCGCGGCCCCGCCGCCGGCCGCGAGCAGCCCGAGCGGCACCGCGCTGGAAGTGGGATCGATGCCGAGCCGCGACAAGAGCGCGAGCAACGCGACCCAGAGCGGCGAAGTGGCGCTCTCCACGCGCTCGCCAGGATTGAAGACCGGCCCTTGCCCCTGGGCGAGGTGAACGGCCGCGCGGAAGGAGATGAACGCGTCGTCCACCGGCTGCAATTGCAGCGCGTTCATCCATATCGACGCCGCCGCGATGGAGAGCGCCGCGGCCAAGAGCGGCATCCAGCGGCCCCATCGAACCATTGTCATCGACTGTACCAGCGCCCTGCTATTGTGCGCGCATGGATCTGGGGCTGGCGGGAAAGTCCGCGCTGCTGGTCGGAGCCGGCCGCGGGATCGGGGGAGCGGCCGCCCTGGCCATCGCGCGCGAGGGGGCGCGCGTGGCGGTGGTCGCCCGCACCAAGGCCGACGTCGAGGCGCGCGCCGCGGAGTGCAAGAAGGCGGGCGCGCAGAAGTCGCTGGCCATCGCGGCCGACGCCACCGACGCCGCCGCGCTCAAGCGCGCCGTCGACACCACCGCGCAGGAGTTCGGCGGCCTCGACGCGCTGGTGACGCTGGTGGGCGGCAGCTTGCCGGGCGGCACCAGCGAGCTCTCGGGCGCCGACTGGGAAGCCGCCTACGACCGCAACCTCTGGCCGGCGGTGCGCGCCAGCCGCTACGCGCTGCCGCACCTGATCGCGGGCGCGGTGCGGCGCGGCTTCGCCTCGCCCAAGCCGGCGCAGGTCGAACCGCCCTCCGTGCCGCGCGAGCCGGGTGTCATCCTCCACGTCGCCAGCATCTTCGGCCGCGAGGGCGGCGGAACCCTCTCCTACAACACCGCCAAGGCGGCGCTGATCGCGCTCGCCCACGAGCAGGCGCGCGAGCTCGCGCCCCGCGGGGTGCGCGTGCTCTGCGTCGCGCCGGGCAGCGTTCTGCACCCAGGCGGCTCGTGGGAGCGGCGGCTGGAGGAAGATCCGGCGGGCACCACCGCCTTCGTCCACCGCGAGATCCCGTTCGGGCGCTTCGGCACCGCCGAGGAGATCGGCGACGCCATCGCCTTCTTGATCAGCCCGCGCGCGAGCTGGGTGGCGGGCGCGTGTGTGGTCATCGACGGGGGACAATCTCGAAGCTTTTGAGCTTGAGTCGACCGCTCTGCCGCAATGAGCGCGGTTTCGATCCGGCGCCGTCGGCGCCTCCACCAGGGTGGAGCTCGCTCCCCCCTGGACCCCCCAACTTCTCGTTCAGAACAGCGCGCGCGCGACGGCGTTGGCCATCTCGACGATGGAGCGCGGCTCGAGGATGGGCGGCGCCGCGGCCAGGCCCACCAGCGCCAGCAGCATCGCCACCCGCGGCGCGCGGCGCGCAGGCAGAGAGTCGAGGAAGAGCAGCGGCGGCAAGAGCAGGCTGGCGGCGGCGAGACAGGCGAGCGCCGGCGAGAGGCCGTTCACGAGCAGAGCGCTGGCGATCACCGCCGCGGCCGTGGCGTGGAAGACGTCGCGCCCGTTGCCCGCGAACCAGCGGCCCCGGTAGGTCTCCGCCAGCGTGCGCGACAGCTCGAGCAACGCCGTGGCCGCCAGCACCGCCAGCGCGCCGAGCGCGAGGCCCAGCGAGGGCGCCACCGTGCGTTCGAAGCCCCCCAGAGGTTCCGCCTCCACGCGGTGGCGCAATAGCACGCCCTGCGGCACAATGCGCGCCCCGTGCGCGTCCTGGTTCTCGCCCTGCTCTGTTGCGCCTGCATCGAGCGGCCCTTCGAGGAGGGACAACAGGCGCCCGCCCGCCCCCAGGTCGACCGCAGCGCGCTGCGCGACGTGATGGTCCCGCCTCCGCCCGACGCGACGCCGGTGGGCGCGGTCTTCGGCAACGCGGCGGAGCTCTTGGCGTACAAGCTGGAGCCGCCGGCGCTGGTGCCGGGACAGCGCGCCCGGCTGACGCTTTACTGGCGCTGCCGCGCCACGCTCGACCCCTGGCACATCTTCGTCCATCTCGACGACGCCGCCGGCACCGGCGAGCGCATCCACGGCGAGCACGACCCCGTCGGCGGCCGCTTCCCCACCGACGCCTGGAAGCCGGGCGACGTGATCGCCGACTCCTTCTGGTTCATCCCCGGCCGCGATCCGCTGCTGCTCTTCCTCGGCTTCTACTCGGAGGGCGACAACCGCCTGGCCCTGACCAGCCCCGGCCGCGGCCGCGACGACGGCAACAACCGCCTGCTCGCCGGCGTGCTGCCCGTCGCGCATTGATGATGCGCCTGGGAGCGTTGCTGCTTCTCTTGCCCGCGGCCGCGGCGGCGCACCAGACCAGCGTGTCGTACAGCGAGCTTTCGGTGCGCGGCCGCGAGGTGGACGGCGTGCTGCGCTTCTCGCTCGCGGATCTGCGCACGCAACTTCAGATCGAAGATCCCCGCCATCCTCCTCTCCCCGCGCTGCAGCGGCTCCTGCTGGAATCGTTTGTGCTCAAAGCATCGGGTCGGCCCTGCGCCCTGCAGCCGGCGGCCAGCGCGGCCCTGGAGGGCGAGGACGGCCTTTCGTTGCGCGCGCGCTGGCTGTGCGACGAGCCCGTCGAGGAGCTGTCGGTGCGCGTCGGCTTTCTCGATTCCTTCCCCATCGGCCACGCGCACCTCTCGCGCATCGACTTCGGCAAAGGCGAAGTGTCGCAGCGCGCGGCGCAGGTGGAGGAGCCCTACTTCGAGGCGCAACGGTCGCGGTCGGTGGCGCAGGAGTTCGGCCGCTTCCTGCGCCTGGGCGTCGAGCACATCTTCACCGGCTACGACCACATCGCCTTTCTCATCGGCCTCTTGCTCCTGGGCGGGAGCGTGCGCGAGCTGGTGAAGATCGTCACCGCCTTCACGCTGGCGCACTCGGCCACGCTCGCCCTCGCCGCCCTCGACGTCTTTGCCCCCTCGCCGCGCATCGTCGAGCCGCTCATCGCCGCCAGCATCGTCTTCATCGGCGTGGAGAACCTCTGGGCGCTGCGCACCTCCCACGCCGCCGCGGCGGTGCGCCACCGCTGGATGGTCACGCTCGCCTTCGGCCTGGTGCACGGCTTCGGATTCGCATCGGTCTTGCGCGAGCTGCAGCTGCCGCGCGCGGTGTTGGCGACGGGGCTGGTGTCATTCAACCTGGGGGTTGAATGTGGCCAGCTGGTCATCGTGCTCGCCGCGCTGCCGCTCTTGAACCGGCTGCGCGGGTGGCGCGCCTTCGCCCCGGCGGCTTCGCTCTGCGTGGCCGCGCTGGGCGCCTTCTGGCTGGTGCAGCGTCTCCTTTAACCCGGCATCTGTTCCAGCACCGACGGCGTCTCGTCGAGCGCGACGCCGCGCGTGTACCTCGCCACCATGCGGCCCACGAAAAGGAAGTGCTCCTGCTCTTCGCGCAACAGTTGCCGGATCTCCTCGGCCATCTCGTCGTCGGCCGAGCGCACGGCCAGGTCGAGCAGCATCTCCCAGCCGCCGTTGTCGTAGACCTCGGCGGTCAAGAGCGACTCGAACAGGCGCGCCGGATCCGCGGCTTCCGAGAGGACCGCGATGACCTCAATGACCGCCACCGGGCCGGCGGGCGCCTGCTCAACGCCGGCGCCGAGCGCCCGCAGCTTTTCCTCCAGCCACTCGACGTGCGCCTTCTTCTCTTCGTGGATGAGGCGCAGGTGGGCGCGGACGCTCTGATAGGGCCCCCCGCGCGCTTTCATCGCCTCCAGCGCCGCCTGGTAGAGTTGCACCGCCGCCCGGGCAGAGGACAAGCGCTCGCCCAAGAGCCCGATCATCTGCGTCCGATGGATCTCGCCTGCGGTCAGCATGTCGCCCACCTCGGTCAGTAGGGCAACCTATGCATCCGGGCGCCTTTGCGCCGAGGCCGCGGTCAGGCGGGCACCGGGAGCGTGAACCAGAAGCGCGCGCCTTGGCCCGGCTCGCTGGCGAGGCCCATCTCGCCGCCGTGCGCTCGCACGATCTCGCGCGCGAGATAGAGGCCGAGCCCGATGCCTTCGCCCTTGGTGCCCGGCACGCGAAAGAACTTCTCGAAGATGCGCTCGCGAAATTCCGACGCCACGCCCGGGCCCTGATCGGCCACCTCGAAGCGCACCTGCTTGGCGTCTGGTAGCGCTCGCACCAATACGCGGCCCGAGCGCGGGCTGTGCCGCACGGCATTGCCGATGAGGTTGTCGAAGATGAGGCCCACGCGCTCGGCGTCGGCCAGCACCGGCAACACCGGCTCGCCGAACTCCGCCTGCAGCGTCACTCCCGCCTCGGCGGCGCTCCCCTCGCGCGACGCCACCGCGGCCTCGACCAGCGCCTTGGAAGAGATGGGCGCCGGCTCCACTTCCACCTTTCCGGCCTGGATGCGCGAGAGGTCGAGCAGGTCGTCGACGATGCCCTGCAGCCGCTCGCAATCCTCGCGCGCGGCGAAGAGCATGTCGGCCTGCGCCTCGTTGATGGGGCCGACCGTGCCCTCGACGAGGATGTGGATGGCCATGCGCAGCGAGGTGAGCGGCGTGCGGAACTCGTGCGCCACGGTGGCCACCAGGTCGTTCTTCAGCTCGTCGAAGCGCAAGAGGCGCGTCACGTCCTGCAGCACCACGGTGGCGCCGGTGACCGCGCCCTGCTCGGAGTAGAGCGGAGCGCCTCGCGGCAAGAGGCGCCGGTCGCGCAGCCGCACCGCGTCCTCCAGCCCGCGGGGAACGTAGGCGCCCTTTCCGGCGATGACGTGCGCGCGCACCTTCTCGATGGCCTCGCGCACCTCCGGCTCGGCGCGCGCCAACGGGTCCGGGCCGGCCTGGATCTGCAGGCTGGTCTCGGCGCTCTGGTTGACGTTGAGCACGCGCCCGTCCACGCCCAGGACCAGCACCGGATCGGGCAGGCTGTCGATGGCCGCCTGCGAGGCCTGCTGCGCCTGGAGCAGATCGCCCAGCGAGCTCGAGCGGTACTCGCGCAGCTTGTCGGCCATGGCGTCGAATTCGCGGCCCAGGCGCGCGATCTCGTCCTGGCCCTCGATGCGCGCGCGCGCGTCGAGATCGCCCTCGCCGATGCGGCGCACCGCCATCGACAGCCGCGAGAGCGGCCGCAGCGCGCGATCGGTCAGGGCGGCCGAGGCGACGAGCCCGAGCGCGAGCGCCAGCACGGTGGCGAAGAGGAGCAGCGATCGATTGCTCTCGCCGGTGCGCTGCGCCTGATCGCTCTTCTGCACCATCGCGTCCTGGTTGATCTCGAGAATCCGCTGCGCGGCGTCGCGCACCTGCGCGTATCTCGGCTGCCCCGCCTGGTATGCGGTCCACTCCTGCCGCAGGCGCTCGGTCTGCTCCTTCTCGCCCGGCTCGGTGATGTTCGCTTCCTGCGCCTTCAGCTCCGCCTCGAACTGCGCCGCCGCTTCCGGAGCGCGCTTGCGATCCATCTGCTCCAGCGCGTCCTTCATCCGCTGCGCCGCCAGCACGCTGCGGTAGTTGTCCTGCAGGATGCGCTGCGAGCTGCGGCCCAGCTCGCTCAAGGTGCGCAGCGCCACGCCGCCCAGGAGCGCCAGCACCAATGCCAGCGGCGCCTGCGCCAGCAGCAGCTTGCGCCGCAGGGTCACTGCTCCTCCTCGAAGGAGACGATGTGCAGGTCGATGTCGGTCGCCTCGCGCAAGAGCCGCGTCAGCACCGAGCCGAAGAGCACCTGCTTCCACCACGGCTGCAGCGACCGGCCGAGGATCAGCCGCGCCACGCCGTGGGTGCGGGCGAAATCGAGGATGGCCTGCGCCGGATCGTCGGACTTGAGCCGGACCACTTCCGCGCCCAGCTCGCGCGCCTTCTCGATGTTGGCGAGCAGGTAGCGTTGCGCCTCGGAGTCGATCAGCTCGGGCGACTCGCGCGGCGTCTCGACGTAGACCACGTACCAGTCGGTGTTGAGGCGGCCAGCCATGCGCGAGCCGCGCGAGAGCAGCACCTTGGCGCGCGGCGGATTGGAGGCCAGGCACACCATCACCCGCCCGCTGGGATGCGCCATGGGCGTCGGACCCGCGGCGCGATCCAGGCTCTCGGCCACCTCGCGCAGCGCCAGCTCGCGCAGCGTGGCCAGGTTCTGGTCCTTGAAGAAGTTCTCCAGCGCCCATGGAATCTTGTCGGGCGCGTAGATCTTTCCCTGCTTCAGTCTTTCTTGCAGGTCCTCGACGGCCAGGTCGAGGTTCACCACCTGATCGGCCTGCTTGAAGAACGCATCGGGCACCGTCTCGCGCACCGTCACGCCGGTGGCTCGCTCGATGAGGCCGTTCAACGACTCCAGGTGCTGCACGTTCAACGCGCCGATGACGTTGATGCCCGCGTCGAGCAGCGCGAGCACGTCCTGCCAGCGCTTGCGGTTCTGCGAGCCGGGCGCATTGGTGTGCGCGATCTCGTCCACCACCGCGATCTGCGGCTTGCGCCCGAGCACCGCCTGGAGGTCCATCTCCTCCACCGGCACGCCGCGATATTCGATGCGCTGGCGCGGCACCACTTCCAGCCCGTCGATGAGCGCGATGGTCTCGGCGCGGTCGTGCGGCTCGACGAAGCCGACCACCACGTCCACGCCGCGGCGCTGGAGGTCGTGCGCCTCCTGCAGCATGCGGTAGGTCTTGCCCACGCCGGCGGCGAAGCCGACGTAGAGCTTCAGCCGTCCGCGGCGGGCGCGCTCCACCAGCTCGAGGAAGTCCTCGGGCCGGCGCGCGGTCTCAGCCGTCTTCGTACTTCCTCCGCTTGCGCCACAGCGTGCTGGCGTCGAGCCCGAGGATGCGCGCCGCTTCCTCCTGCGTCTTGCTGCGCGCCAGCACGCGCAGGATGTGCTCGCGCTCGATCTCCTCGGCGGTGAAATCGCCTCCCATCGACGGCCGGCCGGCGGCGTGCGAGGCAATGCGCTCGGGGAACGCTTCGGGCGCCAGCTTCTGGCCGGGGCTCAAGATGACCGCGCGCTCGATGGCGTTGCGCAGCTCGCGCACGTTGCCGGGCCAGGGATAGGCGAGCAGCGCTCTCTCCGCCTCGGCGGTCAGCTCCGGCGGCGCGCGGCGGCCGGCGCGGGCAAAGAAGGCGAGGAAGAGGCGCGCCAGCGGCAGCACCTCGTCCTGGCGATCGCGCAACGGCGGCACGGTCAGCTCGACGACGTTGAGGCGGAAGAGCAGGTCCTCGCGAAAGTGTCCCTCGCGCACCGCCTTCTCCAGATCGCGGTTGGTGGCGGCGACGATGCGCACGTCGGCGTTGCGCGTGCGCGAATCGCCCAGCCGCTCGAACTGCTTGTCCTGCAGGAAACGCAAGAGCTTGACCTGGACGGCGGGCGGAATCTCGCCCACCTCGTCGAGGAAGAGGGTGCCGCCCTCGGCCGCCTCGACGCGGCCGGGCTGGTCGCGCACCGCGCCGGTGAAGGCGCCCTTGGCGTGGCCGAACATCTCGCTCGCCAGGAGCTGCTCGTCGAGCGCCGGGCAGTTGACCACGAAGAAGGGCCGCTCGCGCCGCGGGCTCATGCGGTGCAGCGCGCGGGCGAGCACGCTCTTGCCGGTGCCGCTCTCGCCGCGCAAGAGGACCGGCACGTCGTGCGCGGCGGCGCGCGAGACCACCTCCATCACCGCGCGCATGGGAGCGGAGGTCGACTCCAGCGACACCTCGGGCGCGGCGTCGGCCAGCTGCTCCTCCAGCTCCAGCAGGCGCCGTTCCAGATCGCGCCGCTCGCGCGCCGCCTCGATGACGCGCTTGATCTGGGCGGGCGTGAAGGGCTTGGGCAGGTAGTCCTTGGCGCCGCGCTTGATGGCCTCCACCGCGGTGTCGAAGGCGGCGTAGGCGGTGATCATCACCACGTCGAGGCCCGGCCGCTCGGCGAGCAGCCGCGGCAAGAGGTCGAGGCCGTCCTCGCGGCCGAGCCGCAGATCGACCAGCGCCACGTCGTGCGGCGCGCGCGCCAGCGCCTCCAGCGCGGCGGCGGGCGTGCCGGCCTCGGTCACCTGGCAGCCCAGGCCTTGCAGGCAGACCACGAGCGTCTTGCGGATGTTGCGCTCGTCGTCGACCACCAGGACGCGCATGAGGTCTCCATATCACCGCGCCGCCGGCCGCCCCAGCAGCCGGTCGAGAGCGAGATTGACCAAGAGCACGTTCACGCGCGGCTCGCCGAGCACCCACAGATCGCGGCCCTCGACGTTGCTTTCGATCACCGCGCGCACGCGCTCCTCGGCCACGCCGCGCGCCCGGGCGATGCGCGGCACCTGCCAGAGCGCGGCGGCCGGCGAGAGGTGCGGGTCGAGGCCGCTGGCGGAGGTGGTGATGAGCTCGGGCGGCACCGGCTCCTTGCTCTGCGGCTGCAGGCGGTCGCGCTCCTTCTGCGCCCGCTCACGCAGAGCCTTGGAAGTGGGGCCGAGGTTCGATCCGCCCGAGCCCGCCGCGTCGTATCCCTTCTCGCCCGCCGCCGACGGCCGCGGCCACAGATACGCGTCGCCGGTGAAGGGCTGCGCGATCAGCTCCGAGCCGATCACCTGCCCCTTCTCGTCGGCCAGAAGGGTCCCGCGCGCCTGCCGCGGAAAGAGCGCCAGCGAGACGCCGGTTGTGACCAGCGGATAGACGAGGCCGGTGGCCAGAAGCGTGACCAGCGTCGCGCGCAGCGCAGTCAGCAGCTCGCGTTTCATGTCCACCCCAAGGCGGAGAGCCCGAGATCGATCAGCTTGATTCCGACGAAGGGGGCGATCACTCCGCCGACTCCGTAGACCAAGAGCGATCGCCGGAGCAGCGCCGCCGCGCCCAGCGGCCGGTAGCGCACGCCGCGCAGCGCCAGCGGAATGAGCAGGATGATGATGATGGCGTTGAAGATGACCGCGGAGAGGATCGCGCTGTAGGGCGAAGCGAGCTGCATGATGTCGAGCGGGGCCAGCTCGGGAAAGGCGGCCACGAAGAGCGCGGGCAGGATGGCAAAGTACTTGGCCACGTCGTTGGCGATGGAGAACGTGGTCAGCGTTCCGCGCGTCATCAGGAGCTGCTTGCCCACCTCGACGACTTCGAGAAGCTTGGTGGGATCGGAGTCGAGGTCGACCATGTTGCCGGCTTCCTTGGCCGCTTGGGTGCCGGTGTTCATCGCCACGCCCACGTCGGCCTGGGCGAGCGCGGGAGCGTCGTTGGTGCCGTCGCCGGTCATGGCCACCAGCTTGCCCTTGGCCTGCTCGTCGCGGATGAGCTGCATCTTCGCTTCCGGCGTGGCCTGGGCGAGGAAGTCGTCCACGCCGCTCTCGCGCGCGATGGCCGCCGCGGTGCGCGGGTTGTCGCCGGTGATCATCACCGTGCGGATGCCCATGGCGCGAAAGCGCGCGAACCGCTCGGCGATGCCGCCCTTGACCACGTCCTTCAAGTGGATGAGGCCGAGCACGCGCGTGCCCTCGGAGACCGCGAGCGGCGTCCCGCCCGAGTCGCCGATACGCCAGGCGGCCTGCACCAGCTCTTCGCTGACGCTGCCGCCTTGCGACTTGACGTACTCGATCACGGCGTCGACCGCGCCCTTGCGCACGCGGCGCTCGCCCATGTCGGCGCCGCTCATGCGCGTCTGCGCCGAGAAGGGAATGAAGTGCGCCACGCCTTTGGTTTCGCGCGCGCGCAACCCGTAGCGCTCCTTGAGCAGCACCACGATGGAGCGGCCCTCGGGCGTCTCGTCGGCCAGGCTGGCCAGGTGCGCGGCGTCGGCCAGCTCGATGGTGGGCACGCCGGGCGCCGGCAAGAGATCGGTGGCCAGGCGGTTGCCGAGCGTGATGGTGCCGGTCTTGTCGAGGAGCAGCGTGTCGACGTCGCCGGCGGCCTCGACCGCGCGGCCGCTCATCGCCAGCACGTTCTTGCGCAGCAGCCGATCCATGCCGGCGATGCCGATGGCGGAGAGCAGTCCGCCGATGGTGGTGGGAATCAGGCAGACCAAGAGCGCCACGATGGCGGTGACGCTCAGCTTGAGGCCCGAGTAGAGGCCCAGCGGCACCAGCGTGACGCAAGCGAAGAGGAAGAGGATGGTCAGCCCGACGAGAAGTATATGAAGTGCAATTTCATTCGGCGTCTTCTGCCGCGAGGCGCCCTCCACCAGGCCGATCATCTTGTCCAGGAACGACTCGCCGGGATCGGCGGTGATGCGCACCACGATCTTGTCGGAGAGAACCTTGGTGCCGCCGGTGACCGCGCTGCGATCACCGCCGCTCTCGCGGATGACCGGCGCCGACTCGCCGGTGATGGCCGACTCGTCCACCGAGGCGATGCCTTCGATCACCTCGCCGTCGCCGGGGATGATCTGCCCGGCTTCCACCACCACCACGTCGCCCTTGCGCAGGCGCGAGGCGGGGATCATCTCCTCCATCGCCAGGGGCAGCGTGTCCGAGGGGAGCGGCCACTGCCGGTACTTGCGGGCGATGGTCTCCTGGCGCATCTTGCGCAGCGTCTCCGCCTGCGCCTTGCCGCGGCCCTCGGCCACCGCCTCGGCGAAGTTGGCGAACACCACCGTGAACCAGAGCCAGAGCGAGACAGCGAGCGTGAACCCGCGCGGCGCCGCTCCCGGCGCGGGCGCGAAGACGTCGCGCAGCCAGATCAGCGTGGTGAGCAAGCTGCCGATCTCGACCACGAACATGACCGGGTTCTTGGCCACCAGGTGCGGGGCGAGCTTCTTCAAGCTCTCGAGCGCGGCCGGCCCCAGGATGGCGGGATCGAAGAGCGAAAGCTGTCGAGCCTTGGAGGCCATGGCTCAAAACACCTTTCCCGCGGCGCCGGCGAAGTGCTCCGCCAAAGGACCGAGCGAGAGCGCGGGGAAGAAGGTGAGCGCGCCGACGATCACCACCACCGAGACGAGCAGCGCGACGAAGAGCGCGCCGTCGGTGGGGAAGGTGCCCGGCCCCGCGGGGATGACCTTCTTGCCCGCCATCGATCCGGCGATGGCCAGCGCCGGCACGATCATCAGGAACCGCCCGGCGAGCATGTCGATGCCGAGCGCCACGTTCCAGAAGGGAGTGTTGGCGTTGAGCCCGGCAAAGGCCGAGCCGTTGTTCCCCGCGCCGCTGGAGAAGGCGTAGAGGATTTCGGTCAGCCCGTGCGGGCCGGCGTTGGCGAGGCTGCTGGTTCCATAGGGCACCACCGCCGCCCAGGCCGCGAGGCTCAAGATGACCAGCGGGAAGACCAGCACGTAGAGCATGGCCAGCTTCATCTCGCGCGCCTCGATCTTCTTGCCCAGATACTCCGGCGTGCGCCCCACCATCAGCCCGGCGATGAACACGGCGAGCAGGACGAAGACCAGCATTCCGTAGAGCCCCGCGCCCACGCCGCCGAAGATCACTTCGCCGAGCTGGATGTTGACCAGCGGCACCAGGCCCCCGAGCGGATTGAAGCTGTCGTGCATGGCGTTGACGGCGCCGCAGCTCGCGTCGGTGGTGACGGTGGCGAAGAGCGCGGAGCCGGCGATGCCGAAGCGCGTCTCCTTTCCTTCCAGGTTGGGCGCGTGCAGCGCCGGGTTGTCGCGGCTCTCGGCGGCGTAGGTGGCGGTGACTCCGGCGAAGAAGAGCACCGCCATGGCGGCGAAGAGCGCCCAGCCTTGCCGTTGATTTCCGGCCATGCGCCCGTAGGTCCAGGTCAGCGCCGAGGGAATGGCGAAAATGGATACCAGCTGTACGAAGTTCGTCAGCGGCGTCGGGTTCTCGAACGGATGGGCGCTGTTGGCGTTGAAGAATCCGCCGCCGTTGGTGCCCAGCATCTTGATCGCTTCCTGCGAAGCCACCGGCCCCATGGCCAGGGTCTGCTTCACGCCCTCGAGCGTGGTGAGCTCGCGGTAGGGCGCGAGGTTCTGCAGCACTCCTTGCGAGACGAGGAAGAGCGCGTAGAAGAAGCTCACCGGCAAGAGCACATAGAGGATGGCGCGCAGCAGGTCCGCCCAGAAGTTGCCCACCGTCGCGCCGCGGCCCTTGCGGGTGAATCCGCGCGCCAGCGCGAGCGCCACGCCGATGCCCGCCGCCGCCGAGGTGAAGTTGTGCCAGGCGAGACCGGCCATCTGGGTCAGGTAGCCCATGGTGGTCTCGGGCGTGTACGACTGCCAGTTGGTGTTGGTGGAGAAGCTCGCGGCGGTGTTGAAGGCGAGAGCGGGCTCGACTGCTGCCAGGTGCTGCGGATTGAAGGGCAAGCGCAGCTGCAGCCGCTCGATGGCGTAGGTGACCAGCACGCCGAAGAGACTGAAGGCGAGCAGCGCGATGGTGTATGCCGCCCAGCTCTGCTCTTCGCCGGCGGTGCCGCAGAGACGGAACGCCGCTCGCTCGAGGCGCGGCAACAGCGGCGGCCCCTCGAAGACACGGAACATGTACGCGCCAAGCGGCCTGGTCAGCGCCAGCACGACGAGGAAGAAGAGCCCGATCTGCGCCCACCCGATGGCGGTCATGTCGCCTCTCAGAACCGCTCGGGCTTGAGCAGCGCGTAGGCGAGGTAGACGGTGAGGAGCGCCGTCAGCGCGAGGCCGATTCCGTATTCGAGCGTCACGGCATCGCCTCGCAGTAGCGCACGTAGGCCCACGACAGCGCGAAGAACGCGACGGTGCCGAGCACGAAGAAGAGGTCGAGCATGGCCGCGGAGGGTGCAGTCCGCGTGCCGGCCGCGGCGGGCCGCAATTCGGCCGCCTGCGCCGCGCGCGCCTGCAAATTGCAAAGCCGCCGCGCGGATTGCATTGCAATCCGCAAGCAGCGCAGGCGCTATCATCGCCTTCGTGCCGGCGCTCTCGCTCTTCCTCTTGGTCGCGTCGGCGCAGACGTTCTCGCTCGCGCTCGGCCCTCCTTCGGCGGAGGTGGATTGGCGCCGGCACGTCTCCGATCGATTCGCCCTCGGCGCGAGGGCCGGCTGGGATCAGCTCGATCGCGACGAGTCGCTCAGCATCAGCGCTCTGGGAATCGCCGTACCGCTCTCGTTCGAGGTCGCGCTGGGCAGCCTCAATCTTTCGCTCGAGGCCGCGCCGGGAGCGCGCCGCCTGACCAGCCGCTACCGCGACGCCGCCAACGCAGTGGTGGATGCCGCTCCGGTCTACTCGCTGCAGCTGCCGTTGACCGGCGCGCTGCGCATCCCCTTCTCCGGCGGCGCGCGTCTCATGCCGTTCGCCACGCTCGCGCCTGATTTCATTTTCTCGGGCGGCATCGCCCTCTCCCCGCAAGCCGGGCTCGCGGTGGAGACCGATCTCTCCTCGGCCTTCTCCATCGGCCTAGAAGCGCGCGCCGGCCGCGTCTTCGTGCTCGAAGGCGAGCCGCCCATCTTCGCCGGCCGCCACGCCGTCACCATGCCGCTAGCGATCATGTTGACGGCGGCGCTGCGGCTTACTCCGGGACCTTGATTCCGTAGTCGGCGATCTTCTTCGCCACCGTCGGATACGACACGTCGAGCAGCCGCGCGACCTGCGTGCGGTTGCCGCCGGCGTGCGCCAGGAGCCGCTCGACGTACGCCTTCTCCAGCTCGGCCAGAGTGGGCGGCCGGCCCTCCACCAGCGGCGCGCTGAAGAAAGCCTGCGCGTCGCCGGCGGGCGCCCGCGGCACACGGCCCAGCACCAGCGACGCCGGCGTGATCTGCGGCCCCGTCTCTAGAATCAGCGCGCGCTCGAGCACGTTGCGCAGCTCGCGGACGTTGCCGGGATAGTCGTAAGCGACCAGCACGCGCTCCACCTCTGCAGACAGCTTGGGCGTCACTCGCGCCAGCCGCTGCGCGATGCGCTCGAGCAGGAAGCCGGCAAGCTGCAGGATGTCCTCGCGCCGCTCGCGCAGCGGCGGCACCGTCAGGTGGAAGACGTCGAGCCGGTGGAAGAGGTCGAGCCGGAAGCGGCCGGCGGCCACCTCTTGCTCGAGGTTGCGATTGGTGGCGGCGACGATGCGCACGTCCACCGGCAGATCGCGCGTCCCGCCCACGCGGCGGAAGGTGGTGGTCTCCAGCGCGCGCAGGAACTTGGTCTGCATGGAAAGGCCGAGCTCGCCGATCTCGTCGAGAAACAGAGTCCCGCCGGCGGCCAGCTCCAGGAGCCCGCGCTTGCCCGCCTGCGCGTCGGTGAACGCGCCGCGCTCGTGGCCGAACAGCTCCGACTCCAACAGGCCCTCGGCGATGGCCGCGCAGTTCAAGGTGACGAACGCCTCGTCGCGCCGCGCCGGCGTCTCGTCGTGGATGAGCCGCGCGATCACTTCCTTGCCGGTGCCGCTCTCGCCCTGCAGCAAGACCGAGGTGGACGGGCTCTGTGAAACCTTATGTCCGCGCTCCAGCACTTCCCGCATGGCCGCGCTCTGCGAAACCAGCAGCGCATCGACGGGCGCGCCGCGGTCGCGCCGCAGCGCCCGCACCCGGTTGCGCAGCCGCCGCGCCTCGAGGGCTTTGCGAATCTTGACCAGAAGCTCGGAGAGCTGGATGGGCTTGGTGAGGTAGTCCTCGGCGCCCTGGCGCAGCGCCAGGACCGCGTTCTCCACGTCGGCGTACGCAGTGGCCACCAGGAAGAGCGTGTCGGTGCCGCGCTCCTGGGCCTCGCGGGTGAGCGTGGCCAGCAAATCGACGCCGTCGATGTCGGGCAGGTTGCGGTCGAGGATCACGACGTCGGCCGCTTCCTCGCGCCACGCCCGCGCGCCGGCGGCCCCGCTCTCGGCCGTGCGCACCTGGTAGCCCTCGCGCGAGAGCGCCTCCTCGGCAATGACGCGGAAGGATTTCTCGTCGTCGACGATAAGGACTGTGGAGCTCACGCCGCCCTGCCTTCGGCCGCCCGCAGCGGCAGGCGCACCACGAAGCGCGCGCCGCCCAGGGGCGAGCCGTGCAGATCGATGTGCCCTCCGTGCGCCGCGACGAAGCGCTGCGCGGTGGCCAGGCCAAGGCCCGTGCCGTTGCGCTTGGTGGTGAAGAAGGGCTCGAAGAGGTGCGCGCGCGCCTCGGCGCTCACTCCCGGCCCGCTGTCCTCGACGGAGATCTCGGCGAACCCGCCGCCTTGCGCGGTGGCGATGCGCACGGCGCGGCGCGAGGTGTCCTTCGACCAGGCCACCGCTTCGACCGCGTTCTGCACCAGATTGACCAGCACGCTCTGGATGCGCTCGACGTCGCAGGTGACCAGCTCGCCGGCCGCAAGGTCCTGCGCCATCTCCACTCCCAGCGAGGCCGCCTGCTCCGCGCACAGCTCGACGGTGCGCTGCACCAGCGCGTTCAGGTCCGCGGGCCGCGCGTCGATGCGCGGAGCACGGGCAAAGACGAGCAGCTCGTCGCTCATTGCGCGCAGCCGGCTCACCTCGGCCCGCACCTGCGCGTTGATGCGCCCGAGCTGCGGAGCGGAATCGGCCTGGCGCGCCACCAGCTCGAATCCCATGCCCAGGGCGTTGAGCGAATTCTTCAGTTCGTGCGAGATGACCGCCGCCGCGCGGCCCATCGCCGCCAGCCGCTCCTGCTCGAGCAGCGCGCGCTGCGCCGCTTCCAGCTCCGCCGTTCGCGCGCGCACGCGCTCCTCCAGCGACTCGGCCAGCTCGCGGATGCGCTCCAGATCCTGCCGGTGCGTCTCGTCGCCGGCGGCGAGCTGCGTGCGCAGATCGGCGAAGGCGCGCGCCAGCTCGCCCAGCTCGTCGTTGCGGTCGGCCGCGGCGGGCCGCTCCCGCGCGCCCAGCTGCCCGCTCTGCCGCGCGGCCGCCAGCGACCGGACCGCACGCACCAGCTCGTCGATGGGACGCGTGAGAAAGCGCGAGGAACTGAAGCCGAGCACGATGGTCAGCGCGCCGCCCAGGGCGAGGATCACCAGCAGCAGCCGCAGCTGCCGCTCCAGCCCCACGTCGAGCGCGCGATACGGCCAGCGGAACACCAGGCCCCAGTCGGCGTGGGCGACCGGCGCGTGCGCGTAGAGGAACGGCTGGCCGCCCTCCTCTTCGACGAAGGCGTCGGGCCGATCGGCCGGCGCCGCGGCCAGCGCCCGCCGCCACCCTCCGGCGTCGGCGAGACGCGCGGGAAAGATCACGCTGCCGTCGCGCGCCACCAGCGCCGCCTCGGTGGCCGGCGGGAGCGATCCCGTCAGCGACGGCGACATGATGCGGTCGGTGCGCAGGTCGATGATGCCGCGCAACACTCCGTCGGCCGCGCCGGGCTTGCCGCCGATGGGCACTACAAGATTCACGATGGTGGGCGCGCTCTCCGACCGCTCGCTCATCACCACCGGCCCGCTCGCGCGCCGGCCGGCCGCGAACCACGGCTCCTGCGCGTAGGAATGGCCGGCGCACTGCTCGGAAGCGGGCTCGGACCAGACGCAGCGGCCGGCGGCGTCCTCGATTTGCAGGCCGATGTTGAAGAGCGTGGAGTTGCGGTGCGCGAGCGCGAGCAGCGTGGCCTCGGGCCGCATGTCGTTGTCGGTCAGGTCCACTTCCGCCATGTGCGAGAGGCGGGTCAGCTCGCGCGAGGCCACTTCCAGGCTGTCGCCGAGCGCGAAGGCGCGGCTCTGCGCCAGCAGCGTCTGCGTCTTGAGCAACTGCTCCTGCGCGTAGCCGCGCGCCTGGCGGATGAGCAGCGCGCCGGTAACTCCCACCGACGCGAGCGCGACGACGCAGAAGACGAGAGCGATGCGCGGCTGCAGCTTCATGTTCGCGCTTCGCATAGTGACACGATCAGGCCGGTGCAACCGAGCCCTCCGGGGCGGGCTTCTTCTGCCGCGACTCGAGCCAGCGCCAGCTCATGAAGAGCAGCGGCGGCTGGAAGAGGCGGGGCAAGGTGGCGAGCAGCAGCGACCCGCCGATGACCACGATAGCGAGCGGCTTCTGCGTCTGCGCTCCGATGCCGTGCGAGAGCGCGGCGGGCAATAGCCCGAGCGTCGCCACCAGCGTGGTCATGAGCACCGGACGGAGCCGCTTGTCGGCCGCTTCCAGCGCCGCCTGGTCGAGCTCGCGGCCGGCGGCGCGCAGCTGCTGGAAGTAGGTCACCACGATGAGCCCGTCCTGCACGGCGATGCCGAAGATGGAGATGAACCCCATGGCCGCCGACACCGAGAGCTCCTCGCGCGTGATCAAGAGCGCCAGGATGCCGCCGGTGCAGGCAACGGGAATGCCCACCAGCACGATCAGCGTCGCCAGCCAGTTGCGCACGGCGCTGTAGACGAGGAATCCAATCGCGAAGAGCGTGAGCGGCAGGATGAGGAGCAGCCGCTGCTCGGCCTCCTTGAGCTCGTTGATCTCGCCCGACCAGATCAGGTTCGTCTCCGGCGGCAGCCGCACCTGCTCGTCGACCCGCCGCTCCGACTCCTCGACGGTGGAAGCGAGATCGCGGCCGCGCACCGAGAACTTCACCGGCGTGAAGCGGCGGCCGTCCTCGCGGTAGATGACGTTGGGGCTGTCCTCGAGGGAAATCGAGGCCAGCTGGCCGAGCGGAATCTGGCTGCCGTCGGGGCTGGCCACGCCGATGCGGCGGATGGCGGCCAGGTCGCTGCGGAACTGCGGCAACCAGCGCACGGTCAAGGCGAAGCTCTTCTCGCCCTCGAAGACCTGCGTGACCGCCTGTCCGCCGATGGCCGCCTGCACCACCGCCTCGATGTCGCCGGTGTTGAGGCCGTAGCGCTCGCACTGCACGCGGTCGGGGACGATGCGCACGCTGGGCTGTCCCATCGAGCGGAAGAGGCCGAGGTCGTCCACCCCGCGCACCTTGCTCATCACCCCGACGACGTTGTCGGCGAGGTCGTCGTTGGCCTTGACGTCGGGGCCGGTGATCTTGACGCTGTTCTCGCCCTTCACGCCGGAGAGCGCTTCCTCGACGTTGTCGGAGATGTACTGCGAGAAGTTGAAGACCACGCCGGGGAACGCTTCCTGGAATTCCTTCTGCAGCGTGCGGGTCAGCTTCTCCTTGTCGAGGCCGTGCTTCCACTCGTCGAAAGGCTTCAGAGGAGCGAAGAACTCGATGTTGTGGAAGCCGGTCACGTCGGTGCCGTCGTCGGGCCGCCCGACTTGCGAAGTGACGGTGATGACCTCGGGATGGGCGCGCAGGATCTGCCGCATGCGACCCACGTGGCGCGACGACTCCTCCAGCGAGACCGACTGCGGCAGCGTCGCACGGATCCAGAAATTGCCCTCTTCCAGATGCGGCATGAACTCCTTGCCCAACAGCGGATAGAGGGCGAGGCAGGCGACGATGGGCGAGAGCATGAGCACGAACGCGAGCCTGGGCTTGCGCAGCGTGGCGCGGAAGAGTGGGTCGTAGATTCGGTGCAACAGGCGCATCACCGGATTGGTCTCTTCCTCGTCGTGCCGGATGCCGGCCTCGAAGAACCTCCGCCATCCGTGCGTCTTGGAAGCGTCCTCCGCGTGCGGTTGCAGGAAGCGCGAGGCCAGGACCGGCGTCAGCGTCAAAGCGAGCAGGACCGCGCCGCCGATGGCCAGCGCGTAGGTGTGCGACATGGGCGCGAAGATCACGCCCGCAACGCCGGTGAGCGTGAAGAGCGGCAGGAAGGAGACGGCGATGATCACCGTCGAGAACGCCATGGGCTTGCCGACTTCGGAGACCGCGCCGCGGATGCGATCGAAGATCGACTTGTCGCTCGTCTCGCCCAGGTGCCGGAAGATGTTCTCCATCATGATCACGGTGGAGTCGACCACGATGCCGAAGTCCACCGCGCCGATGGAGATGAGATTGGCGGGCGTCCCGGTCGCGACCAGCCCGATGAACGCGACCATCAGCGCCAGAGGAATGTTGATGGCGGTGATCAACGCCGCGCGCGCGTTGCCGAGGAAGAGCAGCAGCACCAGCGTCACCAGCGACATGCCGATGATCAGGTTCTCCATCACCGTGCGCGTGGTGAGGCCGACCAGGTGGCCGCGATCGTAGAAGGGCTCGATGCGCATGCCCGGCGGCAAGAGGTGGTTCTTCTCGATGTAGTCGATACGCTGGTAGATGCCGGCGAGCGTCGAGGCCGTCTCGCCGCCGTACTTCATCAAGATGGTGCCCTGCACCACGTCGTCGTCCTTGTCGCGGCCCACCATCCCCAGCCGCGGGGCATTGCCGATCGAGACGCGCGCCACGTCGCGCACGCGCACCGGCACGCCCTTCTGCTCGAGGACCACCACGTCCTCGATGTCTTTCAGAGAGCCGATGAGCCCGATGCCCCGCACGGTGTACGCCTGCGAGCCGAGCGTGACGCGCTGGCCGCCCACGTTCTGGTTGGCGTTGGCCAGCGCCGCCGAGAGCTGCGCCAGCGTCACCCCGCGCGCGCGCAACTGATAAGGGTCCACCTCGACGTGGTACTCCTTGGTCAGCCCGCCGAAGCTGGTGACGTCGATGACGCCGGGCACCTGCTTCCACTGCCGCTCGAGGATCCAGTCCTCGGCGCTCTTGAGGTCGATCAGCGAGTACCCCTCGCCGCGCAGGTTGTAGCGGAAGACTTCGCCGATGGAGTTCCAGGGCGAGATCGAGGCGGTGATTCCCGAAGGCAGCGTGATGAACTGCAGCCGGTTGATCACCTCCTGCCGCGCCGCCCAGTAGTCGACGCCCCACTTGAAGTAGCACTTCACGTCGGTGAGGCCGAAGAGCGACTGCGAGCGGATGTGGTCGAGGCCGCTCATGCCGGAGAGGCCGATCTCCAGCGGAATGGTGACGTAGCGCTCGGTCTCCTCCGCGCTCCAGCCGGGCGGCTGCGCGATCACCTCCACCAGCGGCGGCACCGGATTGGGATATGCCTCGATGGGCAGCCGGTGGAACGCCGCCAGTCCGCCCGCGAGCAGGATGAGCGCGCCTGCGCCGATGAGGATGCGGTTGGCCAGCGCGGCATCGACAAGCTTCTTGATCATCAGTTGCCCACCAGAAAAATCGAGCCGCGCGCCGCGACGGTCTCGCCGGCATTGACGCCTGCCAGCACCGCCACCCACTCGCCGGGGACCTGCTCGTTGGCGATCACCGCGCGCCGCTTGAAGGCCACCGTGCCGTCCTTTTGCGGCGGCTCCAGCACGAAGACGTCGGTCTCGTCGCCGAGCCGCAAGAGCGCCTCGCGCGGGACGGCCACCGCGTGCCGCCCCGGCGCCGCGATGCTGACCGTCCCGTACATCTCGGGCCGCAGAAGGCGCTCGCGGTTCTGCAGCGCGCAGCGCACCTTGGCGGTGCGCAGGACGGGGTCGAGCACGTCCGAGATCCAGTCCACCCGGCCGCGGAACGTCTGCCCCGGATAGGCCGAGACGGTCAGGATCACCTCGGCGCCGCGCCGGACGGAGGGCAGGTCCACCTCGTAGACCTCGGCCATGAGGTAAAGCTCCTCGATGCGGCCGATGGTGAACAGCTCGAGCACGTTGCCGCCCGCCGAGTACTGCCCTTGCACCTGCACGCCGGGGTTGGCGTTGCGGGCCAGCACCTCGCCCTCCAGCGGGCTGCGCAAGACGAACTCCTGCGTCACCTCGTCCACGCCGCGCGAGCGCAAGAGGCGCGCCTTCTGCGACGCGCGCTCCAGTTCCGCCCTGGCGCGGCGCTCGTTGTCCTCGGCCGCCTCGAGATCGCGCTTCGAGGTGGCCTGCGCCTCGATCAGCTCGCGCTGCCTGCGGACTTCGTGCTCGGCGGCGATGACGTCGGCCTTGGCCTTCAGCTCGTCGGAAAAGGCGCTGCCCAGATCTTGCGACTGCAGCACCGCCAGGGGATCTCCCTGGTGCACGCGCTGGCCCGGCGCGGCGAGCACGCGCTCGATGCGGCCGTTCACGGGAGAGAAGACGTGCGTGACGCGCCGGTCCTCGAAGGTGAGCCGGCCGCCGACGGTGACGAACTCGGGCAGGTCGCGCTCTTCGGCCGCCGCGGTCGACACCGTGCCCGAAGCCGACTGCGCGCTGGTGAGGGCCACTTCGTCCTCGCGCTGCGTCTTGGCCTCGGTGTGGTCGACCAGCACCTTCTCGCCTTGGGCGAGCCCTTCGAGCACCGCCACGAATTCGGGCTGCGTTCCGTCGACTGGCAAGAAGACCTCCGAGGAGGGCCGGCCGCGCTGACCCGGCGGGCCGGCGCGCTCGGGCACCTGCACGTGGCGGCGCTTGAAGATGGCCTTTCCGTCGGGCCGCTGGCCCGACTCGACGTAGACGAACGACTGGTCGTTGATGCGCACCACCGCGCCGCGCGGCACGGCCAGCCGGGTGGGCGCGGGCCGCTCGACGGAAACGGTGGCGAACATCTCCGGCTTGAGCAGCCCGTCGCGATTGGGCAGCACGCAGCGGATGCGGGTGGTGCGCAGCGCCGGATCGAGAGTGGCGCTGACCCACTCGACGGTGCCTTCGAACGGACGGGCCGGATAGGCGAGCACCCGCGCCGTCATCCGCGCGCCGACTTTCAGGTCGGAGATTTCCGACTCGCCCACGTCGGCGAAAAGCCACACCTGCTCGATGTCGCCGATGGTGAACAGCTCGCCGGTCGGCGCTCCGCCCGAGAACTGCCCCTGCACCTCGACGCCGGGGTTGACGTTCATCGCCATCACCCGCCCGTCGATGGGGCTGGGCAAGGAGTACTCCTGCGTGACGACGTTGATGCGGCCGGAGCGCAGCAGCTGCAGGCGCTTCTGCGCGCGGTCCTCCTCGGCCTTGGCCTTGCGGTAGTTGTCCTCCGCCGTCTCGAAGTCGCGGCTGGAGGCCGCTTGCGCCTCGAAGAGCTTCTTCTGCCGGGTGAAGTCGTGCTCGGCGGCGATCAGGTCGGCGCGGGCCTTCACCTCGTCGGACACGGCGCTGCCCACGTCGGGCGAGACGATGGCGGCGAGCGGATCGCCCTTGCGGACCTGCCGGCCGTAGTCGGTCGACAGCCGCACCACGCGTCCGGTGACGGGCGAGAAGACGTGCGAGACGCGCAGGTCGTCGAAGGCGATGCGCCCCGCCGTCACGATGGGCGCGGGCAAGAGGCGCGGCTGCGCCTCGGCCACCTTGACCTGATCGCGCGCGATCCACTGCTCGTCCTCGGGAGGCGTGGCGGCCTTCCGGCTCCGCGCGCAGGCGAGCGCGGCGAGGCAGAGCAGCGCCGCGCGCCTCATGGCCGCAGCTCCTTGGCGGTGGCCTGCTCCAGCTGGTAGACCGCGCTCCAGTAGTTGGCCAGGTCCTGGTGGTACTCCAGCTCGCTCTGCACGTACGCCCGCTGCGCGTCCATGAAGTCGATCAGCGAGGCGGCGCCCTTCTGGTACATGACCTGCGCCAGGTCGCGCGACAGCTTGGCTTGCTTGAGCAGCTTGCCTTCCATCCGCTGCACCTGGCTCTGGGCCGCGCCAAAGCCGGCGAAGGCCTGCGTCACATCCGAAAGCACCTGCGCCTTGGCTTTGTCGAGCGTGCGGCGCAAGGAGAGCGCATTGCTCTCGGCGCGGCGGATCTCGCCCTGCTGCTGGTAGAGGATGGGCAGGCTTCCCGAGAGGCCGGCGTTGAACGCCGGCTCCGACGAGCAGGAGGCGGCACTGCACTGCTCGGAGTATCCCAGGCTGAGCGCGATGTCGGGGAAGCGCGCGCGCCGCGCCTGCCGCGCCACCACCTCGGCCTGCTCGTAGTTGGCCTCGGCGATCTTCACGTCGGTGCGCGCCCCGAGCGCCATCTCGTGCAGCGAAGACACGCTCGCGCCCTCGAGCCGCTTGAGCGGCGCGTAGTCGATGCCGCTGGTCAAGGTGACCTGCGGCAGTCCGCCGCGCACGCCGAGCAGGAACACCAGCGAGGCCATGGCCTGCTTCACTCCGGCCTCGGCGGTGTCGACCGCCTGCAGCGCCTCGAGCTGGGCCTGCTGCACGCGCGAGAGGTCCAGCATGTTGATGGCCCCCTCGTCGAAGCGCTTCTGGTTGAGCTGGAGCTGCTTGTCGAAGGTCTCGAAGGACTCCCGGGCCGCGTCGCGATTGAGCCGGGCCATCACCGCCGCGACGTAGGCCTGCCGCAGCTGCGACAGCTCGAGCCGCTTGACGTCCTCGACGTTGAGGCGCGCCGCCGCCAGCGCCTTGGACGACGCCT
>Ga0307479_10000438_pt1 | contig 37511 bp, 69 predicted proteins | sample atmos_gasesECM4C_FD_203743 | JGI IMG/M metagenome (GOLD analysis project Ga0307479, IMG submission 203743) | Hardwood forest soil microbial communities from Morgan-Monroe State Forest, Indiana, United States - atmos_gasesECM4C_515 | ecosystem: Environmental > Terrestrial > Soil > Temperate...
AGGAAACGACATCGCACCCTTGCCGGATTCGAACGAAACGACGACGCCTTGCCGTATGCCCCGCGCCGGATTCCAACCGCCCCGCGGCCAGCCATCGTTCCGAATATCGTCCAGCGTCAGATTCTCAACTTGGATAATGACCGACCCGGCCCGCGCGTGAATATGCGAAAGTTCCGATTCCAGCAGGTCTAACGTCTGCGGATAGGTTGAGCGGAATGGGGAATCTTGCGGGTGACGTCTCTTTTCTACCGGCCAGTTCTCTAACGGGCGGAAACGGGCATTCAGCATCAGGCTTTTCTCTTTTTGATCGAAGGCACAGCGTCTGCGGATTCGGTATCGAACGCAAGGGCGGCAGCGGTTCCATTCCGTCTCGATTCACGAACCGAGACGGCATATTTTGCGATGGCCGACCGCTGTTCTGGGGTTAATTTCTCCATGCGTGCCTTAGCTCCGATTTTCCCGCCTCGGGCGCCCTGCTTTCTAAAATACTCCCGCGCTTCAGGACTTAACCTCATACCGGATTGAATCCCGTGTAGGTTTTGGAATCCCTCTTGGCGATCCTAGCGACCAGAATCGTTCGCCGCGTTTTGTTGACCCGATAGAGAATCCGGTACCGACGGGACGCGAATTTCGCCCGCTCATAACGCTCATGCTTTCGAAGTTGCTCACTGTCCCATGTTGTGCCCGATTCTCTCAGATCAAGCAATAACGAAGCGCACTCGCGCTGTATGGCTTTCGGCAACTTGGTGAATTGGCGCTGCGCTTGAGTTGTCAATCGAACCTTCCACATCAGCGGTAGCCATGCTTTTTCAGCAACGCTTCCAGGCTGATCGTTTTCCCGCCTTTGCGGATAGATGCCAGAGCGGCCTGATAATCGGCCTCATCCTCGTCCCTGATACGCTTCGGGTTCTGTGCTATCTCCCGCAAACGTGATATCGGGACGCGGCCACCTTCCACAATAATAATAACCGGACGCAATTTGGTTTTCGCCACGAATCCATCTTAACTCCCTACGGATCAAAGGGCAAGCGAAAAATGAGAGTACTAAGTAAAGAATTCGCTTGCATGTCTTTAGGGGGTAGAGATATGATCGGTGTATGGATAACGAAACGGTAGACCGGATTCAACTGATACTGTTGGGATTCGAAGGACGCATCGGGAAGCGCCTGGATAGCTTTGAGGCAAAGGTGGACGCTCGTTTCGCGCTGGTCGATACGCGCCTTGACTCCATCAACCGCGAGTTGACGCTTCAGAATGAATTGCTCTCACCTTTCATCCGCTGGAGTCATCAGGTCGAGGAAGAAGTCATTCGTCTATCAGTTGAACTCGCCACCGTCAAGAACCGGCTGGAAAAGCTGGAGAATCCGCCCACCGCAGCATAAGGAGAACCATCATGGATAACGAGCAACTGAAACACGATCTTGGAAAGATGATGGACCAGCGCTTTGAAATGTTCGGAGCGGCAATGGATCAGCGCTTTGAAGCTTTCAAGGTCGACATCTCCGCAGTCGTCACCGGCAACTGCGCTGAGTTGCATACTCAGATCCAGGAGGTTGAAACCCGCATCGCCGACCGCCTGAATGCCGTCGAAAGCGCAGTTAAGCGACTATCGGAAGCGCAGACAACCCACCTGAAAAGCCTGCTGACTTTCATGGAATGGGCTGATCGGACGGACGAACAAACCACCAACATCCTGAAGCGACTCGAAGCCATTGAGCGCCGCCTGACGAATCCGCCCGCAGCGGCTTAGGAGCCACCCATGACCCGCGAAACCATCTGCCAGGAATGCTCCGGCGCCGGATTCTACGGCGGCAACGGCCCGATAGTCGAAACTATCTGCGCTTTCTGTAAAGGCACCGGCGTACTCGTTGAAGATGGCCCGATCAACGTAAGAGCCATTTCCCGCATCGACGAATTGCAAGCCAAGCATATCGTCGGTTCTGTGTTTGCTTCCATGACCAGGAGTGAGACGCGGACTCTTTTCAATCAGATGGAGGAGAGGCGCGGACATCGGGAGGGTTTTGGTATATGAAACGCTGGAACGGTCGCAAGGCACAGTACGTCGAGAATCGCGCAATCGACGCCTTCATCGAAGAATTGCTAGCGGTTTGCCGCAAGCACGGCTTGTGCATCGCCCATGAAGATTCACACGGCGCGTTCATCATCGAGAACCTCAAAGAGACCCGCGTAAACTGGCTTCGAGCGGCGCATGACGAAACCGTAGCCCAGGAGCGTACTGCAAGCCCGAACCAAGCACCCACCCCGAATTCAAACGCTGACGAACTTTACCAGCGCGGCCTAGACATCCTCAAAGGAGACCCGAAGTGATCCTCAAAATAGAGCCCGACAAGCCCTTGCTCGTCTCGCTGAAGTATCGCAATGCCTACGAGAAGCAAGTCAACGGCGCCGTACAATTCAAGTACACGTTGGAGAACGGGGATATCCTGTACCTTCCGCCGATCGCCCACGCCGAGGTGCAATCGCTGAATCCGGCCGCACACGAACCGTTTACGCTGACAAAAACAATCGGTCAAGGAAACCAAGCGGTCTGGAAAGTGGAAAGAATCCTGCCGGACGCCCCGGAGAAGAACGCAACGACCCCGAAGCGCCCGGCTCCTGAGGTCACAAATGGACGTTGCGAGAAGTCTATCACAAACGGCAATAGAGTCAAGAGCGCGGTAGCCGTAATGCCAGCCGCGACCCCGACCCTGGCCACTCCACAATCGAGAGCTTTGGCGCGGCAACTGATCGCAGCCATTGACGCCGGGATAGCCGCTACGGCCTACGCCAAGACTCAGAATTTCCCCTTTGAATTGACCAGCCGGGATATCTGCGCTCTGGCCATCACTGGAGGGATTCAGGTGTTCAAGGAGGGGGTGTATTGATGAGCGGATTTGTGAAGACTTCCAACGAGCGAGAGATAGAGATTCTGAAGCATCGGCTCGACAAGATCGAGAAACGGCTTGATAACCAGCTCTGGCGTTCGGAGCCTGATAGTTTGGGCTCATCTGTACCGCCCGGTTCAGACTCGACATTGCGCGGGAACGGTCCACGCGAACGATGGAACATGCTCGGAGAATTGGCGCGCGTCAAGGGCGAACTAGACGCAGCCCACCAGCATGTGAAGATTCTCGAAACATCCCAGCGCGAAGCTATCGCTGCCTGCCTACGTTCCTGCGCTCACACCATCACGGAAAGCCGGATGGATGGGCCGAACTCTGCCGGTTATATTGTCAAATACGCCGATGCTGTGCAAAGCAATTACGAGATACCGACGCCAGCAGGCGGACACCCCGCATCAGACCCAGCAGCGCAGCCGGATTCAAACACGCCCGGTTCAGACTCGGCATTACGCAAGAGGGCGGACCACATTGCCGTGATTCTGGACCGGTATTTCAAGGGTGAGCCGTTCGATATGGTTGCCGCCAGACGGATTATCGAAGTCGAGCTCAGTCGGATGTTTGGAGTAGCCTGACGATGACAACCTACACGCGGACCACGCATCTCAACCTGGCAGGCTCTCCGAATTCAACCGCTCTAAAGATGCTTTTTGACGCCTACCGGCAACAAGACCCCTTCTTAATCTTAGAAGCCATGAAGCAACTAGAAGTTCTGGAATACGTTCAGAGGTTAAATACAGGCTTTCCAGACAGTTCAACAATACCCGAGCCCGGCAGAGGGAGGCGCGGGTAAAAGCATGCTGCTCGGATTTCAACAGCGTTTCGAAAAGAAGATCCTCGCCAAACAGAAGCGGCACACCATCCGGGCGAAACGGAAGCTCCCGCCGCGTGTTGGCGAAACCTGCCACTGCTACGTTAATCCGCGCCGGAAAACCATGCGCCTATTGGGACGCTGGCCATGCGTAAAGGTGCAGGACATCCACATCAAAGCGAGAAAATACGCCTATCTGGGTCACATCGTTTGGATACGCATCGATGGGGTACTGCTCGATGCCGACGAGAGCCAAGCTCTGGCGCTGAGCGATGGTTTCGACTCTCTGGTCGAGATGGTGAACTTTTGGAGCGGCCGGCTGCCGTTTCATGGCGACATGATCCACTGGGACCCTGATCGGCCCCACCCCGGCCCTAATAAGAAGAAAGGCAGAAAACGCAAGTGAGCGCCAACACCGAAATAGGCTGGACCGATCACACCTGGCCCGTCATCCGCGGATGCTCCAAAGTGTCGGACGGCTGCAAGTACTGCTGGGCAATCCGAGACGCCCACTTACACGCCGGGAACAAAAACCCGAAGATGCAGGAGCATTTCGGCGGACTCACCGTGATCGAGAACGGCCGGCCGAACTGGACCGGAGTCGTACGGCTGGATGAATCGATTCTCGATTGGCCCCTGCACTGGAAGAAGCCTGCACGGATATTTGCAGCGTCGAGCGGAGATCTGTTCCATGAGAACTTGCCCTTCGAATCCATAGCCTGCGTATACCTGATAATGGCGATGTGCCAGCAGCACGATTTCCAGGTGCTGACGAAGCGATCGGACAGGCTGTTGCCGTTCTATCGATGGTTCTGCCGGTGGGCTGAATCCGAAAGCAACATCATCGCCCAATGCGCCGCGCTTCAATTGGACCTGAATCGCGCGGCCGAACTGTTTCACGTTCTCAAAAATCTACCCCTGCCTAACGTCTGGCTGGGTGTATCCGTCGAAGACCAGGCCAACAAATACCGGATCGATCTTTTACGCCAGACGCCGGCCGCGGTTCGATTCCTGTCGATCGAGCCATTACTGGAAGACATCGGCAAATTGGACTTGACCGGCATCCATTGGGGTATCGTAGGCGGCGAATCCGGCCCCGGCGCGCGGCCGTGTGACCTCGCATGGATCGAATCTACGGTTGACCAGTTCGCAGCCGCTGGACGGCCTCTATTCGTTAAGCAGGTGGGCGCAAGGGCAGGGTATCAACGGAAACATGGCTGGCATGACATCAGCCTTTCGGATTCCAAAGGCGCGAATATGTGCGACTGGCCCGAGCCTATGCGAGTGCGGGAGTTTCCCCGATGAGCCAACCCACCGTTACCTACATGCTGGAACTGAGTTTAGATGAACTCTTACACCTGTTCGCCCTGTTGGAATTACAGACACTGAGGATTGAACCTGATGAAGAATCTGAGAAGTCTTTACTGGGTAAGATTGGCAAACTGCTTGAGGGACAATGAAAAATCAGGGCTTGAAGGGAGGTACGCGGCGCGGGTCCAGAGGCGTGGTCCGCTCGTCGGCTTGTCAAAACTATCAACCGGAGGCGTCGAGCCCCTTGTGTCGAAACTGTAACGGTTGGCAGCGTGAACATGGCCAACTCACACAAAAGGCCGCTAAGTGATCACCTGGGCGGAAATCCTCTGGTCTCACGAATGTACCGCCTGCGGAGGCCGGAAGAAACCGCTCGACTACGGACTATTGCGAGCCTTTTGCAGCGTCTGCACAGCGAATCTCCCCGACCGGCTAGCGCTTCACCTGGACCGGGCTATGCGTCAGTGCTGGTTTCTCCAGTGGTGGAGAATCGCTAGCCGCGAGCTCAGAATCAGCGCAATGGCCACTGAACACCGGGCCGACTCGCGAGCCCAAACCCAAAGGATTCAACAGTTATGAGTTATCAATACTGCCCCAAATGCGGCCAGAAGAACCTGCCTAGCATCCCACCGGACAGCCAAGCCACGGCAACCCGCTGCCAACACTGTGGCGCGACGGTTACCCGCGCTGAAGCTATCGCCGAACTGGACAGACTTCAGGCCATCGAAGACGCCAGGAAGAAAGCCGTCAAAGAAATCAAATGAAAGCCTACGCCGTAGCGATTACAGCCCGCCAGACGAGCCGCAAACCTGTCCGGCACCCGAAGTACCTGAAGTTCGTCCGCGGCTTACCTTGCGCGGTTTCCGGGCGAAATTGGGGTATCGAGGCTTGTCATTGCGGCGACCGAGGGCTCAACACGAAAGTTGACGACATCCAGACTATTCCGCTCCATCGGGAATACCACACCAGAGGCAAGTACTCATATCATGTGCTGGGAAGGGTAAGGTTTGAACAGCACCATGGGGTTTCAGTGGAACGGATTATTACTGAGACTCAGTTACGCGCCATTGCTTGCGGGATTTCGTTAGAGGTTGAATCCGGGAAGCCTGCAAGGTTGAGGCGCATGGTCCGCGTACCGTGAGGCGCGGCCGTCACAGATATCCGAAAGTGAAAGTCGCTTGTCGATGTGGCTGGACTGCGAAACGAAGCACCTTTATGGCTCTCAAACTGTCCACGATGTAGACGTATCCCAAAAACCATCTGTACGCGGACCACCCACTCGTAACCCGGCTAGCCGACCGCCATTCAAAAATAAAAAAGGGAAGATCCACCCCAAGTGACCCTCCCTTCGAGTTGTCCAAGATTCATTTACGCGGCTTTCTTGCCACCGCGCGACTTCAACCGGACACCCCGCATTAACCGCCACAGCACGTCAGCCGGATCCTCTTCCCCTACCAGTTTCTTCCAAGCCGCCAGGAGCTGCTTACCGGCCCGGATGAGGATCACTTGCGGCTTATCCGCCCCACCGTTATGTAGAATGAGCCCGTCTTTCTCGAGCGACTCCCGAAATTTTACGAGACTCATCTTTTCCGCCCGGTTGAGAAGTTTGAACTCTAGCCGCTTCTTTTCGGCCGGCCCGCCCTCCTCATGCTTGACGCACCGGGCCACCAGAGCCAGCCGGACGGTGCCGACCCGTTCCGCCTGGTCCAAGGAAAGATCAGGCAACGCCTCAACCACCGAGATTGCCCCGTAAGCTGACGCCCGGCTCATCCCGTGCTTCTCTTCGACCTCCTTCAAGAGAAACTGGTTAAAGGACTTGTAACCCTTCGCTTCGAATAACTTGCGCTTGCGGACCTCAATCAACAATCGGCCGACCATCTGCCGCACCCGTTCCCCCGTGGCTAAGACCTTGACCAGCCCGAAGCAGTATTGATCCAGGCACTTCAAAACTTCCGCGTCTGGCATATCGCCGTTCACTTCCGGTTCTACCACTACCGTTTGTTCTGCCATACCAAAAATCTCCTTTCCTATACGTTTCTGTGTCTAAAAAATAGACATAGTTTTGTTGGTAGTATACGTAGGGCTACGTATAATGTCAAGTTTAAGGGGTGAAATTGTTACTTGACGGAAAATTTCCCAATCCGTAGAATATTTTCCAAGTGCCGATCCCGCCTGCGAACTCCCCACACCCATGAAAACCACCGAAGCTGGCCGACGCGGGGGACTTGCACGCGCCAAAAAATTGAGCCCTCAGCAAAGAAAAGAAAGCGCTAAGCACGCCGTTAAAGCGCGCTGGGCAAAAGCCAAAGCCTCAAAGTCAACCGACCCGCGCTGAACATCTGACAAGCGGACCTCGCCTCTGAAATCCGCAGACTAGCCGCCATTCAACCCCCAGTATTAGATTTTTGGATAAACCTCGGTTGACCTGTCCGACCCGATCCGGAGATACCCGAGCGCGGCGAAGTTCTGAAAACTAGTCCGACTCCCCTACTTGAGTCCAAAATATTTTCAATCGAGTACCCCCAACCCCATCATTCGAGTCCGAGTGTATCATTATTGAGTTTGAGATTGAGACTTGAGAGACGAAACAGGTAAATATTTCCATTGCTAAATCTGTTTCGGTGGGAGTAGACTAAGGGAGTCTCAAAACAACGAGGCAGGCAGAAATTGAAAACGGCCCAAGCGGTTTAACTTTTCCCAAAGTCCGCAAGAGCCGTTAATCAATAACAATGTCAGCTTACCAAACTAATCCCGCGAATGCAAGCAAAAGAGGCAGGGGAAGGCCTCGTCGTCAAGGCCCACCAACGATATCCGATCGAGTACGAGCCAAAATAGAGCCATTATTCGCGATTCAACCGCGGTTGAGGGATACCGAAATTGCAGCCCGCCTGGATGTTTCTCCGCAGTGGGTGTGGAGTATCCGTCAACTCTTAAAAGTTCCACGCGCGACCAGACCACCAAAGCGCGAGCCGCAATCCATCTTATGGTGCTTCTATAGACACATTGCGGAAGCCGGCTTAAAATACTGCCCGACTTGTCGCGGAGTCTATTGTTTTTTGGAATTTGGTCATGCGAAGCAGTGTAAAGAGTGTAATAGTACTCGACAGAGACACTGGCGACAGACTTTAAAAGAAACTAACCCACAACTCCTCAAAGAATTAGATCGGCTTCGCAATTCCAGAAATTACAGGAAGGTTTTGTGAGCGCCCAGCCGATCCCCAATCCAACCGTTCCAAAAAAAGAACCAGTCTGCAAAGCGCCATTATCGATATTCGAAAATCTTTTACAGGTCTTCAATTTCAGCCAGATAAAATGCCTCTGCCATGTGCTGAACGAGAGCACAAAACCTGATCACTTTCGGAAGATCCGCGCCTGGATACGAATCAAGCCAGCAGAGTTCGCGGAAGCCACCAGAATCAGCGAAGAGTGGGCGATGGTAGCCGTTAACTCACTGATCAAAACAGGCCTACTCCAAACCCAAGATGTTGACGGGATGGAAAGTAAGCGCCGGTACCGTATCAATCCCGACCTGACGGCCGAGACGAAAGCGGAGCCAATTCGCGGCAGGTGCAAGGAATGCGAGTTTGTCGGGATGTTCCGAACCGAGTTTGTACCTCTGCCGCGAACCGCCTTTACAAAACTCGCGACCGGTGTCGACCATGCAACCTTCGTCTGTACCCTTGTAGTGGCCCGGTTCACCCATCACTGGAACACCGAGCGCGGGCTATGGACAGAACCGAGCGAACTCACCCCGCATGACTTCCGACTCACAGGGCTCGAGCCCGGCATGATCAAACAGGGGCTGGATAAGGCCGTCGAGTTGGGACTGATCAAACGGCAGAATCGCGCCGGCAAAGCCAGCATCTACGAATCCTGCCCGGAGAACTGGACCAACATTGAGAAGCGCCCACTGCGGGAGATTACACCCCCGGTACGTGGAGCGAAATATCCGGCGAAACAACCCTCCGGTACTGGTACCGAAAAGCCAATAAAACCGCCCGAAACCCCCTCAATCGAGTCGGCAGTGTTCCGCACGGCCGTATGTCCGAAATGCGAGCGGATTGTCGAAGTGGAAGCCATTGCGGACGATTTACAACTTCCAGAAGTGCTCCCCAGCGAGAATCAGGCACCCAAACAGCCCCCGCGGGCTGGTCCACAACGTGAAAAAGTGCTGAATCGGATGGAAAAAACATGGGAGGTTTTAAAACGATGGCACAAGATTATCTAGCGCTTACTAAAGATGGCGTGGAACGTGCCGCTGGCCGAATCTTCCTGATACCTTTCTTTCCGTCATCGAGCGAAACCGACCGCGCGACCGTTGTTGATGAATTACTGTGCATGGTCCACTCGGACGCCGAGGCCCTCTGGTTGGCTTACCGATTAGTTCAGGTCTTCACAAAGGGCTGGCCAGGTATTGGGGAGATGCGAGCCCTCTACTGTAAGAGGTTCAAACCGAAAGATGGAATCGAGTTATACTCCCAGCAATTCCCGGATGGATTTCCGAGTGAGAAACAACTCGGCCCTATCGATATCCCGAATCTCGAAGCATTCGATCCGAAAAATAAACTGGCGGCTGGTCGCGCGCGCCTGCAAATCGAAGCGCCACGCGAACAGATGAGCGGAGAGCAACTTCAAGAGTTTCACTCTGAGACAATTGGCGCGCTGATGCAATCACACGGAACGATCCAACCCGGCCAGCGAGATCTCCTGCAAGCTAAGCGTGTGGCAGCGATCCTAGATAACAACGGCGAAGAGGCCGCCAGGATCACGCGGCAACTGGCTCGGCCAACACCAGAAGAACGCAAGGAGATTCGTGAAGCTGAGCGCCAGATCGCGGAAGCCCGGCCGACTCTGACCGACCAAGAGAAAGCCCGCAGGATCGCCGAAATTGAAGCGGCCCTTCAGAAGCAGCCCGCATGACTCCCACACTCCGGCGCCAGCAATACCTGTATGAGACCGGCCGGAGTCTATTCAGGCCAACTGTACCGGAGCCGTTACCGATTCGTAAATTACAATCATCCGCTGAGATCCTCATCGAGTCCGCAGAGAGGGACGGATACATACTAGGCCGTGCCGACATCCACACCACACCGGCCAACTATCGCAGTGGTGAGGAATGGATCGCTTGGTACAAGGGCTGGAAACGCGGACAGCAGGAGCGTCCAAGATGACTCCGGCGAAGCGTCGACTACTCCAGGAACGGCTGAGCGGAATTGAATTTCGCAATCAGCTACGGAGAACCATACGGCGCTCAATTATGGCCGATTCGATCGAACGACGGCGACTCGGACGCGCACGGGAATATCATTTCGACAGAGAGAAACGCGCATAATGATCGACTTCCAAACCGGTAAAGAGTTTCTGGTAGCTGTTCCGCGGCGGTACCAGGAGGGAGAGACCATCGAGGCGCACGGGCTCACGGGTCGAATCGTAGAGCCGATATCCCGATTGGACTATCTGGAAGTGTGGGCGTTTCGAGGGTTTCCTAGTGAGGGAGTGTCAGCGATGAAGCCTAGATTTTATTACCGCTGTGTCAAAATCCAGAGCGATAAACCTCCGTTCGCCAGTGTGCCCGATCCTCAAACGGAAGTGCGCGGAGATCAGGAGAGCGCTTGAAATGCCACTCTGCGTTCACCGGCCAGGACGATGCACCAAATCAGGAATTGTTACCTGCCGGTTTTTGCGGAGTCGCTATCATCGAGTGCCCCTGCGTTGGTCCGTACAACAGAAGCGTGGACCACTTGTGCGGAGGTTGCCACGGTTCGATGTGGTGCGCCATTGTACGCGGATGGAGAGCGAAACTTGCGGAGGCGCTGGAAAGTTATGCTTGACGCCGAACTCGCCCGCTGCGACCGCGAGATCGCCGCCATCAAGCAGGAAGCCTTGAACGGCAACCCCGATGTACGCGGCATAATCCAAGGCCTGTACGACTGGCGAACCGAAAAGAAATTGATCCTCAGTACGCGGACCTCGCTTCCCAACGGTGACGCGATTCTGAATTCAAACACGGAGAAAAGTGAATGACTGAAAATTGCCCATCCTGTAAAGTCCACCGAGGACACAGAGAGAATCAGAATCAAGATAGTTTGGGCTCGACTGTACCGCCCGGTTCGGAATCGGCATTGCGCGGATGAAACGAGAGCGCTTCGAAGCGGAGGCTGCGAAAATGAAGGCGAAGAACGATATCCCATCCACTACTAAAGCAGCCATCGAAAAAGAGGAAGCCTTTCGACTGGGTTACACCGCTGGGACATCTGGCGCAGTTAAAGACGCGGACGATTGCCCACTTCGGGACCCGATTCTGAGAAGGCGATGGAGGGAGGGCTACAATCTCGGAGCGAATAAGGGCCTGAAGATTGCACTTCCCAAGATGGCGCGGTAATGGGCGTACCTTCCCAAGTGAAGTATTGAAACTCCGCACGAGGCTGGACATACTTGCTAAGCGTGTACGTGCCACCGAACTATGACCCGGCAATTCCACTGTGGAAGCAGGATAGGCCATGTGTCTATTGCGCGGCAATCATCACCCCGCAGTTTTCGCAGGAAGCCAGGAAGCATTTCTGTAACCCGGCTTGTTCGGCAAGATGGCGAATCACCCAGCCAGAGGGCCAAGCGAATCTAAGCAAGGCTGGCAGTCAAACCCAGAGCAGAATCATTCATGGCGGCCAACCGAACCCAGCCGCGCTATGGCGCCAGCCGCGCCCATGCGAATCGTGCGGACTCATTATCCACCCGCGCATTTCCCAGGAAGCCCGCGTGCGCTTTTGCAGTATGAGCTGCGCTTCCGCTTGGGGTATGAGCCAACCCGAGCGAAAAGCCAAAGTCCACAATCCGGAGGTAGCCAGGAAACGCGGCGAGAAGAAGAGCGCATGGTTTGCAGCGGGATCGCCGAGAGCCATAGCGGAGAAGGCCAGAATCGCAGCGCTCAGGCCTTCAACGGAAGCCATCAGGAAAATGCAGGCCACGATGCGCGCCAGGGGGATACGCCCCAAATGGATCGGCGGCAATGGCCGAGGCATCACCACGCCTCAGAGGATTCTATGGGAGGCGTTACGATCTCCGTGGATGTGCGAATACCCGGTTCCTGTTACGCCGCGCCGCGCAGGTTTGCCCACCTGCTTTTATCTTGACCTAGCGCATCCAGAGAAACGGATCGCAATCGAAGTCGATGGCGGTTCGCATCGTATGCTGATCTGGAAGGACAGGGACGCCAGAAAAGAACAGCACCTCCGCTCCATCGGATGGACCGTGGCGAGATTCTGGAATGAGGACATCTTGAAGTGGAAACTTTCGGGGATGCCGATGGATGGCACGATTTCCGCGACACTATCGCGGCTCGGTATTCTTCTTTCTCCCAGCGCCGATCTTGTCGCAGGGGGCACGGTCACCGGAAACCTTCGCGGACAGGTCAACGGCGGTTTACCCATCATTCAAGATGATTGCGATATCACCGAATGGACCCCGAAACGGGACGCAGAAACCGAGGACGTTTCCGCCTTTGGACCCGCTGACAACTAGAAAGCCTATTGACAGACGCGCAGACTGGGTTTAATATCGCTAGTGATTAGGTCGTAGTCGCTAGCGACTCCTCAAAACATGCCCGAAGTTCACAAACTGGCCGATGGCCGGTACGAATGCCAGAATTGCTTGCGGAAGTTCACCAAGAATCCAAAAGCCAAGGTCGAGCCCAAGTTTTGCAAGAAGAAATGCTGCGACGAATTCCACGCCCACGGCGGGATGTCGCTGAAGCGGCTTGATGATAAAGTACGCCGGATCGTGCGGGATGAACTCCGCGTGATAGCGGAAGAGGCGCGCGCATAAATGGAATCCGATACTCCGTACACGATTAAGCTTGTCAGTCATTCCAGTTTTGGCAACGCGCCGCCGCGATACTTTCTTGTTGAAATCGAAGTTGCTGGCCTGTTCAAGATTCAAGGGGAGAGAAATCCGCATACAAATCGTGAGTTCCGCTGGCCGGATGGATTCAAACCAACGGAGCGCTTAACCGCTCTACTTGATCGGCTCGAAGACGCCTTGAACGGTTACGGGACCGATGGAGGCCATTGGAAACGCGCATGACAACCAGCACGCGGACCTCCCCTCTCAATAGGCAGCCGGCCTCCATTCAAACTATCAACCCCGTCATATTACGCAAGCGTCAGTTAGCCATCGGGAGAGCAGCGCAACATATCCTCAATTCAGCGCAGCAGAAAGCCTTCAATCAAGGACTCTCCGACTTTGAAAACTCCACAAGAGATCATCCCCCTTATGGATTCCACGATTTACAACAAGCCTGGAGATTAGGATGGTTAGCAGGTAAGCAGAAAAAAGAGGGTTTGAATGGAGGTAGTCTGCAAGGTCTCGGAAGCGTGGTCCGCTCGTCCGCTGTGGAGAACGGGTAATGAGCGGTTGCGAAACCTGTAGGCTGGTGGCTTTCGCCATCTTCTCGGCGGCTGCGGGAATCGGGCTAGAACATGGATGGCGTGGCTTTTCACTATCTATGGCTCTATGGTCGTTGCTATTCGGCGGCACGCTGATGCAGGAACGGTGGAAAAGGATATCCAGTACGCGGACCTCCCACCCCGACTCGCAGCCGACCTCCATTCAACCTCAAAAAGATTCAGGCTACGAAAGCGATACCCTGAAACTCCCATGACCCCTACCCGTCTTCGTGAAATCGCCGAACAATTAGTAAAGAACTGCTCAGCCTACCAAGAAAAGATCATGCAATCAGGAAAGTATCAGCCGTGTAAAACTTGTGCCGATATGGCGGAAGAACTGCGGAAGCACGCCAAAAACATGGGTCCGCACATTGTCGAAAAGGCAGCGGCGGTATCGGCGGAATGAAACTCTGGAACTGGTTTCTCACCCTGATCGGCAAACGCTTCCCCTTACCACCCCGGCATATCTTGACCTATGAGGAAATCCAGAAGTATTGGGATTCGTTGAGCCCGAGCTGGCAGAAGCAGTGCAAGGTCATCGTGCTGCGGATTCGCAAGCCGAGAATGGGCGCGCTCAGCATGTTGCAGTGGAAGGGTATTCCGACCTTCGATCAGATCCTTATGGAATTCACCGTTGAACCAAACGACCCGTTCACTATCCGTATAGATCGAGAATGGGAAAAGCTTCCAGGGATCAAAGTGAAAGAAGAAGTGTGTATTGCTAATTTTGAGTTATGACGGGAAATGAGTTATTGAATTCGGGATCGTGTCACCGTTCGGATGCGTGGTCCGCGTACTGAGACAATGCACACCTATCGGCTGTTCTATTACTGGACCGAGCGCGATACGGGCGGTGCGCATGAGGTATTCGTAGACGTGAAAGCCTTCACGGCGGCAGATGCTGTATTTCAAGCTGAATTGCGGATCAACAAAGAAAGCGCTCGCGAGTATGTTCGTTCTGGCGATGGGTGGAACAAAGGCGAATGGCAAATTGATCGTTACTATGATGGCATCCGGCGCATTGTACCGCTTGCGGACTCCGACGAGCGGACCTCGCATCCCAACCCGCAGACTACCTCCATTCAAACACCAAAAGGCTAGCGTCCCATAATAATCATGGGTGTCTTCCGTTCCTCTTTGGTTAATTCCAACTCATCCGCATCTCTCCAGATCATGCGAAAGACTGGTGTCGCTCCATTGGTTTTAGTCTTCGATTCGATCTGCCAGGTGATGTCATCCAGGAAAGATCGGTCTGCGCAGAGGACTGCTTTCGCCCGTGGGCAATTGGGCGATCGATCGCGGTGGGAATCCTGAACACGCTTTGCAATCTCCAAAACCTTCGAGCCTAACGGTACATCCACTCTCCAGGCTTTCTTGCACTGGTCACAGGTTCCTGATACCGGGAATTGATTTAGTACTTCCATGGGGCTCAGTTGGGTTTGGGCTCGCTTGTCGGCGGCGGCTCCGTGGTTGCCGTTGCGCTGGTGATGGTGTGCAGATATTCGCGCCACTCCTCTTGCTTCGATAGAGAGTAGGGATCAAGAGAATCGAGACACGCTAGCAGTCGCCAGCGCTGAAACCAGCCGTTCTCTTGCATCGACATATTGAAGCGCGCTCGAACGTAATTATTATGCTGCGCCTGCTGTTCTTTGCGATCCGGGCTACGTTCGTACCCGCCTTCGCCGGCCATGCGGTCGCGCTTCGTACAAGCGTGGTTGCGTGGGTCTATATGGAACGCTATCCGGTTAAAGAACACGGTACGCTCCCGCTTCTCATGGTCAGCGTCCATGATTGGATCGGGATCGGTTTCGATCACGGCGCCGCAAAGTTTGCAGGAGCCTTTCATGTGGTGATCTCGGGCTCTTCTTCTTCCTCGTCCTCGTCGCCTTCCTCTTCCTCTTCGAACTCGCAATCCAGTTCAAAACTGGCGGGCTCGGCTTCCGTTGAATCGCCTTTGTGCGCTAGGCCGTCACATTCTCCGTTCTCGTCGATTTCTGCCCACCATTGTTCAGATTCCGGTACGGTCTCGTCCAGGATAGACTTTTCTCCATAGGAGACGATTTGTCCTGTGATGCCGTCTTCTTCTCCGTCTGTTATTCGAAAAAGGGAGTTGTCATTATCGATTTCGATTTTCATTTGGGTGAACCTTTTGGGGCTCGAATGGAGGCAGTCTGCTTATCGTAATGGGAAGTCCGCTCGTCGGCTGCCCGCGCCCTTCTCATTTCCGGAGTTACGAAGGTCGTAGTTTTGCCGACTACCTGTCCAGTAGTTCCATTCTTGAAATAAATGCAGGACGTGGAATTCCCTTGTCGATCGACATGTTTAGGTTTCCGGCGCGGGTCTCGTTTAGATTTACGGTTCATCGCTTCCGCCACCGAGCGGACTTCACGCCCGCAACTTTTCGCTCTCGCTGGACCTCAAACACAGAAAGCATTTATTGCACCGGCACTGGACCAGGCTGCCCCTCATAACTGAATCGCATAAACTCATCTAAGAACTTCGTAAACTGCGGAAGTCTTGCCGGGCCGATCTGATTCCACACTGGGGGATATTGTTGAATCATCGCCAGAATTGTTTCCTTGCCACCTTCTACGCCGCGTACCAGTTCGAAGGCCTGCGGGCCATAGTTCTCCACCACGAACCTGGCGAACTCGTTACCGGGCTTGTTTCGAATCAAGTGAGCGAGCATCGGCTGGGCTAGAGCGGAAAGTTGATTGACTACGTTTTGCATGTGCTCCATTTTAGCCTGATCGGCGGGCGAGAGTGGCGGTTCGTCGTCATCGGCCTCGGTCGGCGCCAGCGGTTCTGTACCGGGCTGGCCTGTAGCGGGATTCAACGGCGGCGCGGTAGAGCCGTTCAGCCTGAAGTTGTAGAGCCCAATGTTGACTTCGTGGAGTAGGTCTCGAATTGCCGGGACGTATCCGAGCAGGCTCCCGAAGAAGCCGGCCGCGGTACCGGGATTCTCTTTTTCCTCGTCGGGCTCATCCTCCACTTTCTTTTTGCCCGTCATGCGCTCGAAGCGTTTGGCGGCGCGTTCCAATTCGTCAAATTGCTCATCGACCGTTTTAGGCTGCGGCAGGGCTGCTTTGTACTGGGCGGCTTCTTCGCGGGCCTTCTGCGCTTCGTGCTCGGCTCGCTCCACGTCCTTTCGCATCAGCTCGCGTACCAGTTCATTGTTCTGGCGCTGGAGCTCGATGTACGGTCCCATGTCCGGAGCGGCGGCCGCAGGAGGCGTCATGGTCTTCGCCAGTGTGACTAGGCCTTCCAACTGATCCTTTACCGTTCCCTGTTGTGCGGGTGGGCGGTTCATGGTGATTTGCTCCCGGAGCAGTCCTACCAGTTCGGTTCCGACGCCTCCGCCGATGTCCGATTGTGGCTGTTGAGGGTTTTGCTGCTGGCCCATCTTGTCGAATGCTTTGGAGGCGATCTCGCCTAATACGCTGGTAGCTGCCATTTCTTCTGCTCCTTCTCCTGAGGGTTCTTTGTCTTCGGGCTTGAGGATCCCCCGAACCTTCAAAATGCGGATGTACTCGGCGTTCGATGGGTGGGACAAGTCCAACTTGTCGATATCGAGAATCGGCATATTGTCGGCCGTCCACTCGCCACGAATCTCGAGCTCCGCCTGGGTGACCTGGCCATGAGACTTGAGCTTGGAAAGCCTCAAAAGGTAAATCCCGATGCGGCGCTTCGTGAAAACGACCTCGCGCGACAGTGGGCCGTCCTCATCGTTGAACTTTTCGCAGTTCTCGTTGACCATCTGCCCGCGCCAGGGCTGTAATTGCATTTTCGGATGCAATCGGTAGAGGTAAACCGTCCCGAACTTCCTCTGAACGGGAGTGAGGGCGTTCCAATACTCGAAAAGCCGGTCAGCGCTCACTTTGGGAGCGATCGGCGGCCATTCCGGTATCTCGGCGCCGTTTTCTGCCGGTTCGTCGCTGGATTGTTCGGCGAAAGTGGGTGTTTCGGCCGGTTGCTCGGCCACTGTCTCAGTGATGTTTTTGAGTTTTTTAGGGCGTCCGCGCTTCGGTGGAGCCTCAGCGATGGCTGTTTCGATCATTTTTCACAACTGTACGTTACATTAAGTTACCCTATGGGCTTTTGAAAATCAAGGGGTTATGGTTGATGCTGAACTGTCGTCTGATTCGCCATAAGCCGGGTTGTCTCTCCTCCGAGGGCAGCCCGGTAAACTTTGAATGCGGGTTTACCATCCATCCTTCGGGCATGAGATCAACGTCGATGTAGGAGAGTTGTCAGAAGACCCGGACACCCAAGTCGCGCAAGTCATCGACATGATGCTCGACTACTCCGACGTCGACGCGAAATCACCGGACATCTATAGCGATGCGCTCCGCGGCTGCGCTCTCGGTAACGGGGATTGCATCGCCGGCAACTTTCAGGACGTCAAGAACTCCATCCAGTTCGTTCAGGACGAAGAAACGGCCGAACCGTTCACGGCCTGGCTGAATGGACCGATCCCCGAAGTACTCGTTCGACCCGTTGATATGCGGCGCATGGCGTACCCGCAGGGGGATTGCGATTGCTTCGCCACGACGTTACGGGCGAGGCTGCGATCGCTGGGCATTCCGGCCGGCTTTGTCACCGTGGCCGTGGACCCGGAAGACCCGACGCGATTCTCTCACGTGTACAACGTCGCGGACTGCTCTCAACGAAAGTGCGGGCCGATGTGGAACGGCCGGGTTGCGCTCGATTCATCGCATGGTGAGTATCCGGGATGGGAAGCTCCGAATCCGTTTGGAAAGCGGCAGGAATGGAACTCCGGATCAGGATGGAAGATAGCCGGCGTTCTGTTATTGATTGCGGGCGTTGCTTGGTGGGCGTACCGATGATGTTATCCACAATCGAGGAAAACCTGTGATCCTCCCCATCGTGCTCACAGGCAGGCTCGGGCTTCCAGGCGGCGGTGTCCCGAACTTCACCCTCGATCCATCCACCGGCGAAGTTATCGGCGGCCAATACTGGCCACAAGGCGCAGGCGCAACGGATCCGGCAACCGGAGAGCCCGTTACGACCGATTCATCCTTTACGAATGATGCGGCGCTCTGGAACAATCCAGCCGGCAAGGGCGGCGCCGATCCCAACGTCTTGAATACCGCGCCATTATGGAACACCCGCGGAACGCAATGGAATCGCCGCGGCACGTTCTTGAGCGAATCGGCCTTTGACGACTGGCGCAGGAAAGGGAAACCAACGGCGTGCTCGAGAGGAGTCGGCGATTACACGCTACCGGATGGATCGCCGTGTGACCCAGGAATCGCCGGCGCACTCTGTCAGGATTCGACGCAGCGGATTATCCAGGCGATCGCAGCAGGAGCAAACGCAGCTGCAGGTTCCCAGTATCCGCAGCAGTATCAAACGTTCGGCTATCCCAGAATTCCAGGCGGCGGAACCGTTACGGTATCCGGTGGAGCAAGTCCCGTGGCGTGGATCTTCGGGGGATTGATCGTAGTCGGACTGGTGTACGCGGTGAACCGACGATGAACTGCGCACGCACTCGCAAGGCGCACGTGTCCGACCGGGCCAAGCGGTACCGAGCCAATCAGCCGGCATGTAGACCATCCGGTTCTCGAGAATGCGCGCTCTGTCACTCCCGATCGCAACTGATGATCGACCACAAGGACGGCAACGAAGCGAACGGCCGCAAATCCAATCTGCGTTGGCTCTGCCGGAGCTGCAACACGCGGGAAGGGGCGAAGATGGCCAGAAAAGGCAAGGGCCGGCGCACGGTCCAATACAATCCGCGAACCCGGCGTAATCTCACGCCGGAAGGCGGCGCATCGAATCTATTCGAGTACATCTTGGCCGGGACGATGCACGATCAGGACCGTAAGAAGCATGCGCATGACGCGGGCGGCGCGATCATTCACGCCACGCCGAAATCGAAGCGGCGTGAATACGCCTCTGAAATCTGGGCCTCACGCAAGTCTCACGGCAATCCGCTGAAGAAGTGGACGCCAGCGATTCTCGACGGCGCGCGGGTTCGCATTCGGGCAGTAGGCAAGGGGCTGCAAGTCGATCTGGGCAAGTTGGCAAAAGGAGCGTAATGGCAACCAAGAAGAAAAAGAAGAAGGCAAAAGCCAAGCCCGCGAAAAGGAACCGCAAGCGCTCCACTGCCAAGAACCGTAAGCAGACGCGCGCCAAAACGAAGAAGCGCTCTACCGCGCGCAGCAAGTCCAATCCGGGAGCGAAACTCCGTAGCAAAATCTCCCAGATGAAACCCGGAAGCTGGTATCCCACTACTCTCAGTGGCGCCCGTGTGAAAGTCCAAAGGAAAGGAAACAGTCTGGTCATCCGTCCAGCAACCAAGAAACGTTCCCGATGAACTCAGTTCCACAATACGGATGGGCGAGGCGTAGTTTCCAAATGCCGCTTGGGGGAATCGGCTCGCTCGGTCAGGATGACGGGCCTTCCACCCAACAAGTCGCGGGAGCCGTCCAGGGTGACATCAACGGCATAGCGGTAGCAGCGAACGACAATCTGCCGATCACAACTCGTATCGGTGGCGGATTGATGGCGGCTGGCGGTGACATCGCGCTCATTCCTGGCGGCCAGATCCCCGGTGCAATCGTGGCGGCCGTGGGAGCGCTGACAAGTCTCATCGGAGGATTCTTCAAGCCGGATCTAACCAAGATTGAAGCAACGCATATTGTGGATCAGATCCAGTCGCAGTACCTTCAGCCGAATCTGGATTCCTGGCGCGCCCTTTCCCCAGAACACAAGACGAGATCGGCGCAAGCGGCTTCCCTTGCGTTGGTAGACTTTGCATTCTCCAAGGTTCAGCAGGGCTGTTCGAATCCCGCGCTCGGAACCGCTGGACAGCATTGCATCAGCGAGCGGCTGGTTCGTGGCGGTACAGCTCCATGGTGTCCGAATGCGGGGCATACGGGCTGTGACTGGTACGCGCTTTTCCGCGATCCCATAGCCAACGATCCCGACGTGCATCCAGACCCAGTGGCGCAACCCACCGACACTAGCACGCCGGGCTCGGCGGGCGGCAGCAACACCGATTCATCGGCTTCCGGCTCGACTACTCTTTCCAGTTCCAGCACATTTCTCTATGGCGGATTGGCTCTACTCGGTATCGCTCTTCTATTTGGTTTCGCGGGGGCCGACTGATGAACGTCCAACTCCGCAACTCGAACGGATACCCAGGGCATGTGCCGATTCCCTTACCGCGATCGATGCGTAGCCGTCGTTTCGGAATCGGAGACTCGAACATCAACGCGACAACCATCTGGACACCTCAGACCGGTTTCCTGAATCAACCGGGCACGTTAACGAAGGGCTATCAGTTCCAGCCGCAAGTAACCAGCGTCTACGATGTGCCGGGATTGCTGCTGCCTGCTCCGGATTGCACGCAGGCGGCGGGCGGCGCTTTCGTCAGTTCCGCGTGTGTAGATCAAGCGCTCGCCGTGCAGCAAGAAAACTTCAAGCGGACGGCGGCCTATAACGCTGGAACCTTGAAACTGCCAGCGCCCGCCGATCCCGCAACTGGCGAGCCTGCAACTCCGCAAACCCCTACAAAGCAGACGACGGCGCCTGCGACGACTCCAGCCAGCACGCCCGCGCAGAAGATAGCCGATAAGCTGACCGGAAGCTCGACCACTGGCGGCTCGACTGGCTCGACTCCGACCGATGGCGGGTTTTTCACCACTGCTGCTGGCGCACCTAAACCGGCACTGTATTGGATTGCGGGGCTGGCAGCGGCTGGACTATTGATTTATGCGGCGGTGAACAAATGACGTTAGCCTCTACGCCGCGTAAATTCCGAGGAATCGGCGATGACGCAAGTTTCGCGCCACCTCTGGGGCCACCGGCAACGGGCGTGATTGGATGGCAGGCGGGCGATATTATTTCCTGCCCCGCTGGACAGGTCGCAGGATGGCGAGATAGGACGATCAAAACGGCATTCTGGCCTCAAAGCCCTCAGAAACCAACTGCCGCGGATGTGTGTTGCGGAATTCCCTACATCATTTTCAACGGGCAAAAGCTGAATCAGGATCAAGCGAAAGCCGCGCAAGTGTCGGGCCAGATTAACGCACTGAACTTCAACGATATCGTGGCTGGACTTGATTGCGCAGATTCCGGCGCTACTTCACCAAGCGCGCCTTCTTCGAGTGCTACGAATCCAGGCCTTTACATCGGACTTGGACTTTTGGCAGTAGCTTTCATTGTGGCGGTGTCTCTATGAAAAAGCGAATCCAGATCGGCATTCGACTGGAGCCCGAATTATACAGCCGCCTCATGCGCACACTGCGAGATCGTGAGTTTAAGATGCAACACTTCGTAAAAACGGCCATAGAGTTCGAACTAGACCGATGGGAAGTGTACGCGCAAGAGGACGCGCTAGAAACTGCGGCACAAGGGCCGATACCTCCGTTTATCAGCAGGGATGACGAGAAGCGATTCGTATGAGTGCAATCGAGTGCCTCTGTTCAGTCACAATAGCGACGTTATTCGGCGTTGCCATCGGTCGAATGCTGGACAAATGGTGGCATTCATGAGCGCTGCGGAGATGCCTGAAATGGGTTACAGCGTTGATGCTGTTCTGCGGCTTAACGCAACCTCCGCGCACTCACAGCCCAGGATAGCGCGTTGTGTTGAGCCCAACCTCAAAGGACTCCAAGCATGATCTACCCGCACATGACCGGACTGGGAGACGCGGCCTATGATGCCCTAGTCGCCAACTTCGCCTCGCGCGCCATTGATCCGACGGATTTTGAAAAGGTACGGCCGGGCCGTTCCGTTCCCGATCCGGAAACGTGCCTAAAGATCCAGTGCGGCGCCATCAGTCAGGAAGAAGCCGGGCTCGACCTGTTAGCCGATTGTTCGTTCGATGGATTCGCCGGCGCGATGAGCTGCGCTTCGCCTCTCTGTGCACCGTACTGCGGAGGAACGACAGCATCGAGTGTAGCTCGAGCGTCTCAACCGCTTCCGTTAGCTCCGAGGATTGCGCAGATCTTTCTCGATGGACCACAACGGGGATGCAACCCGGCATACTACGGCGCGAAGTTCGGCGGACCATACGGCGATGCTGGCTCTTCGTGCGAATGTTCCATGGGATTCATTCATGAGCATCCCATCCTGTCTGTAGCGATGTTGGGCGCGGCGGCGTACGGACTGTACTACTGGAGGACCCGTGGATAGTCGCGTCAAATACGGAATCCTCATCGTGGTCGGAGGTGTGGGCGTCTACCTGATCTGGAAGGGCGGATACTTCCAGCAGTGGTTTCCCAGCCTGTTCGGACCCGCAACACCGACTCCATCCACAACGCCCGGAACGACAGGCCAGACGCCGGCGCAGATTGCGGCAGCGGCAGCGGCGGCGAAAGCGGCATCTGATGCGGCGGCAGCGGCAGCTTCCGGGAATGCGGCGGCTCTGGCAGCGGCTCAGAAAGCGGCCTCTGATGCAGCCGCGGCCAAAGCAGCAGCCGACGCAGCGGCGGCACAGCAGGCGGCTCAGAATGCGGCAGCGGCAAAAGCGGCGGTAGATTTAGCGGCCGCGGCTAAGGCAGCGGCAGCAAACCAGCCGGCTACGCACACTTGCCCGGACATCATGACCTGGAACGATGCCGAAGGCGCTTGCGTCTGCCCACCGGGATACCTGCTAGGAGCAACGACAAATACCTGTGTTCCGCAGTTGATTTCGGCGCAGATGGTGACGGCGGCGGGGACCTCGGACGGACTGAGTACCGATGAGTGGTGTTTCTACTACCAGAAAATCACGGGCAACGATTGCCCCATCGATCCGGGCTCCATCGACCCGCAGGTTTATCACGACGCCGGCGTGCAACTGGCGGACGGCTCCCCTGGCGATCGATCGACGCCGACCAGTATCCAGACCTGGCTTGCCATCATGCAAAATCAGGCGCCCAGCGCTGGCTTGAGCGGACTCGCAGGATTGGCGGCTCTTCGTGTCGCCAATGCGTGGCTCGTATGATTCGACCCTCTCTCACTGGATACGGTTACAAGTGGCGGGACTCTGCCGCGTGCTGTAAAGCGGCTGCGATTGAAGCCGGAGACGTGTCCGATTGTCCATCCTCATCCTGGTTCTGGATTCTGGCGATTGGGGCTATTGGGATTGCATTACTAGCACCGAAGGGGAGGACGGCTTGAACGCCTTATTGTTTGGGCTGAAGCTCTGGCGTCGGCTCCGTGCTGTGAAGTGCGCGGGGGGATTGTTCGCCACTGGGAATCACAATATCCAGGATGGTTTCCACCTTACCCTGCTTTCGCTTGATTTCCCTGAGACGGTGAATACACCAATCGATGTCTACAGATTCGACAGCGGCCAAAAGAAACAGATCGGCGCGGATGGTAGCTTTCAAGAAATCCGCGAATTCTTCACCACTTTGATTCAGCAGGTTTTTCCAATCCGATTGCGGCATAGGATCGCGCGCTCCACAGCAATCATAGCGCGTTCAGCACGGATTCAAACACAAGAGGCCCTGGTATGAGAAGTCCCATGTACTCTAATCTCGGCTCTGCTCTCCGTAACGCCAACGCGGAAAGCGCTCTATACCGGAGATGGTTTCCAGGGGCGGGACAAAGGGGCGGGGGATTCGCCGGCATGGGACTGTGTGATCCATCGGACCCGACCTGTGTAGGAGCAGATTTACTAGGAGCAGGAGATACGATCACCAGCAACGATCCGGCGGCGGGGTTCGATCCAGGCATTGCGACACCCAGCATGTTTGATCAGCTGATTGCGCAAGGCGTCAACCGCTCCGATGCTTGTGTCTATGATCCAGCGGGATGTGACGCGGCTAATGCGCTGATCGGCATGGGGCCGACTCCCAACACGACACCAGGCGCTCCATTGACGGCCGCGCAGTTACAGCAGCAGCAGACCGCAGCGGCCGCGGCGCTTTTGAAAATGGTTCCAACCGCGGCGGCGACGGCGGCGGCGCTTGCACAATCAGGCCTTGCGTTAACGGCGGCTCAGATTGCGGCGGGTGTTCAGGCAGGCACGGTAAGGAACGTTCCGACAACAACGTGTCCCAGCGGCTATCAGTACATGACCGGCGTTTGCGTACCAGTCAAAGGCCAGTGGTTTTCCTTTGCAACCAATGCCCAGGTGATGCTGTACGGCGCCGTAATTCTCGGAGCATTGATTATCGTGCCGGCGCTTTCAGGCGGCGGGGGGAGGCGACGGCGATGAAAGCCGGACTCGTACCTCCAGGCCGTCTCGACGTGCTCAGCCACGAAATGCTGAAGGCGGGATTGAAAGCGCACGGGAACGACCCGGCCGTACGGATTTTACGGGTCGCCGAGAAGATGATGGAGAACCAGATCCGCCAAGCGCTGACGGAAACCCTCGGACCCGGCACGAAAGCGGGAGACTTCGCCATCAAAGCAATATCGGCCGTGGAAGAGTTCAAGAAAAGTTATCTGGAAGCCCAGGCTCAGATTCGCGCGGAGGATGGGGACTGATGCGCACCCTCATGACGCGGGATTCAGTAATGGGTATCGGAGCGATCAGCGCTCAGGGTATTCCCTACAACGATACCGGCGACGGCATCACACTGGACAACTTTCAGTCGGAATGCTGCCCGGAGGGTCTCATAACGCCGTCGTGTTCGGCATTCGTGCAAGCGAACCAATCGCGGTTTGCAGGCTACACCCCGTGCTCGGCCGCAGCGCAAGAGGCGCTAACATTCCCGAACCTTCCAGGCCCGACCGCTCCACCTCCACCGACCGGAGCGTACTCGCCCGCGACACTGCCCGGAGACCCTACAGCCATCATTGATCAGATCGTCGCGTCAGGCGCGATACAAGACACGGCGCAGAATCGCGCGGCAGCAGCGGCAATATTGGCAGCGCAATGCGCTTCCCAGAAAGCAACCTGCCAATCGAGCTTCTGGAGCGCGTTCACGGTTCCCAGCGCCGATTGCACGGGCTGTTCGTTTTCGTGGAGTAAACCGGCATCGCTGTTTCTTGTCGGCGGGCTCGCATTACTCGGGCTTGCCCTCGTCAGGGGGATCGTGAAATGACAGCGCACTTCTCAGCACGGCGCGAGCGAGACAGCATCCGCCAAACACAAAGGAGTTATTTCTTATGAGCATGTATGCACAGAAGCGAGGCATGAACGACTTCGTACCGGGAAACTTCCCGGAGCCCTACAACCCAATCTGGCAAACACCCATGCAGCCCAACTGGGACCAGACACCCCAGATCGCCATGGGAGACTTCGTCGACGCGAACTTTCCCGAGCCCAATAACCCAATCTGGAGGCCCGGGGGAATCGGCTCGATCGGATGCGGCGGCGGATGCGGTTGCGCAGATTGCGGCATGGGCGCGCTCTCGGTTCCAGCTTGGGCGATGACCTTGCCAGCGCCGCTGAACACCATGGCGGGACCCCTCCCGGTGGTCTATTGGATCGGCGGCGGCATTGCGGCCTTGCTGATCCTGCCGGCCGTGCTCGGTGGCAAAGGACGGAGGCGGTAACATGCCTTGGCTCCTGCAAGTCCTGGTCGCCTTGGTAATCGTCGGGCTTTTGCTCTGGATTGTGGAGCAGATTCCCATGGACGCTACGATCGCGCGGATTATTCGCGTCATTGTGATTGTCGTGGTCTGCTTGTGGCTCCTGCAGTTGCTGGTAGGCGTATTCGGCGGCTATGCGCTTATGCCAGCGCCACGGGGAAGACCATGAGCACGCCCGTCTTCAATCCGGCGCAACTGGCGACATGGGCTGAGGCCATAGCCCTCCGCAAGACGATCAACTATTCGCCGGTGTTCTACACCAAGGGCCTTCAGATCCTGCCGTGGTGGGGGAATGTCACGACAGCTACATCGGGCATTTATGTTCCGATCTGGGTACCCGGCCCGCATGGAGACCCGGAGCCCAATTCCGGAAACTCGTTTTTCTTGCACTTCCGGTTCTCAAATGGCTTTGAGGGAATGAACGTCGGACTGGTCCGCGAGAAGTTCGCCAGTTTTCCCCTGTCCCCGCTGTATGTGCTGGGGACGCTTCTGGCGGAAGTCCAAGGAGCGCGAAGCTAAAATGCGATGTCTTGCGCTAGTGGTGATCCTGATGACCTTTGAAACCTACTTGGCAGCGTTGCGCAAGAACCCGGTTGAGTTTCAGTGGAACCACAGGAACCCTTACGCCGACTCACTCGCCCAGGACCTGGACACGCACCTGAAAGCCGTCCGCAGTTGGCTTGCAGGCTCGATCCACACGGCCAAGATGCTCGAGGCGATGAAGTTTTTCAATACGGTGTTCCCCGGCCACTACGAAGCGAAAGAAGGCAGGAAACTGTACCGCGGCCAGAATACGAAGCAGTTCGACGGGACGCCGCGGTCCTACTCCTACGACCGTTGGATTGCGGATGCATTCTCGTGCGAGCCGACCGCGGGCCCGTTCGTCACGCATACGGATTCATTCGTGATCGAGCGGAAGGTTTGTAAATCGTGTGAGGACAAAGCAGCGTTCCGCTATTCGCTCGACCTGGCCAAGATCCTCAGCGACTACGGCACAGGGCAGCACAAGTACTCTGTGGAAAGCGAAGTGGTGATTTTGAACACCAAGCCGAAAGCTCCTACGGCCAGCGTGTTTGAACTGGAGTGCGATCGAACGTAATGGCGCAAGCGGCCAAATCACGCGACTTCTTCGGCTTTCTGGCCAAGCCACGCCAGAAGCAAAATCTCTTCGGCTGGTCCAAGAAAGAGAAGACCGCGAAACGAAAACGGGTTTCAGGAGGCGCGACCGAGGCGCGCGGCGCAGGATATCGTTACGCCACCCACAAGAGCGATGAGAACTTTTCCGAATGGCTGGACCGTAAAGACTTCGGCGACGAAAAGTCGGACGTGAAAAAACGTCTGGCGGAAGCGTTCTCCATGGGATTCGACCGCGGCAAGAAAGAACTGGAACGAAAGGAAGCAAAGGGCGAACGAAAGAAAGAGCAGCACGAAGCCAAGCGCGCCAAAAGGGAACGGCGATTAGCCGACGAACAGGACCGCAAGATTGAACGGGAGATGAAGGCGAAAGGGCTGAAGAATCCCTCTTGGGGCTTTGGAATCTACCAGGGCGGTCCGGGATTCGGTGGCAGCGATCAAATCGCTCACTTCAAATCAAAAGCGGCCGCGGAAACTTGGGCACGGTCGAAAGGACTGAAGGGCTATTCGATCAAGCGCGCGTTCGAGAAGTCGAACCCGGCCCGCTCCGGCGCTCAATACCGCCTAGCCCAAGCAATCCTCTCCGGAACGGCGCGAACCTCGAGCATGCCGCGCAAAGTGGCTCAGGAGATCGTAGACCAGACGCCCGCGAAGTTGCGCAGCGAGTACATGCGCGCCACGGGCGGAAGCGTCAACGGAGTAGTGCCATCCACCGGGGGCACGAAAGCAAAAAACTCCCGCGGAAAGAAGAACCGAGGTTTATCCAAAAAGAAACGCAATCCAGCAGCCGACGCGCAAGCCCTCTCAAAGAAATTCCATGGTCGCGCGCCTACAACAGAGCGCCGCGTAATCGAACCCATGCATGTGCATAAGCACTTGATGGAGATCGGGGACTTGGTACGGCTGGTGATTGATACACCAACAGGCAAAGTAGTCGTGCTGAACTTCAACACGTCGGACCCGCGAAAGATCGTACGTCTGGCGACCTCTGAGCGAGATCCAAAGTCAGGCAAGCTGGTTGGCAAGCAGCTCTATCTCCGCGGTGGCGACCAGGAAGTGAACCTGAAAGCGCTGGGAATGGATTCCCCGCTGTGGATCCGAGACAGGATGGAGCTCGGCAGGCTGCACGAATTCAAACGAGGAGAAGCGCCACTGATTGTCGACGGGGAAAGGGTCAAAGGCTCGATCACGTATCGGACCCGCAAAGGAATGGACGATTTCAAGCTGGTCGACTACTGGCACCGGGCAGGGGAAGAGACAGCGCGAAAAGCAGGCCCGGCCGCGCGCTCGATCGTGGAATACGACTACCCGAACAAGAAAATCGGGTTCATTGGCGGACAATATCACATCGATTCGCCGGGCATTATTAACTGAGCGTCTGAGTTTCGGCGCACGACTTTAGAAGAGAATTCGCAACCTCGACGGAGGAAGCGAAGGCCCAACGGTGTAACAGCCGTAAGGGCAAACCAGAAAGCAGCCTTTCGCGAAAGGGGTTGCTGGATTCAGGGGAAAGACGCCCCTTGGATTCGGCAGCCCCTTTTGCTTTCTGGAAAACGAATTTAGAGCGCTACGGCGCAAGAGGAGAAAGAAACGATGATTCCAACAGTCAGCACATCCATATTCGTCGCAGCCAGTTTAATCTTGCTGATCCCGTTCCTGGTGTCGGGACTGACGAAACTGCATGCTCCCGGTAGAACTCCACTTGGCTTTCACAAACTGAGCCAATTAGGCGCAGTGATTCTACCCCCCAATTCGACAGGAACCACTATCGCCACTCTCACCAGTGGCGGTAAAGACTTCCAGCAGGCCATCCTGGTCGATGCAACCACCCCGACGCAGGGGCTAGCCATTGACGCGACTGGCGGCGCAATGGTCCGCGGCGAAGCAGCTTCCGGCGCGGCCGTCACCGGCAACCCGGTACTTGTCGGAGGCCAGGACGGAACCAACGTCGTGACGCTCAAGACAGCATCGGCGGCGAACCTGGCGGTAGGCGCCACGGCTGCCAATGGAGCGCTGATGGCGACCCGTCCCGCCGATTGGTCACTGAACAACCTTCCAGCAGCGGCTACTCAGGCGACGGTTACCAAAGCGGCCGGAGCGGCGGGCGTCAAGCACTTCTGCACCTCCGTTGCCGGCGCTATCTCCACGGTCGGAACCGCGCAGGCCGCGGCGCTGGTATTCAACCTCCGGGACGGCGCTACCGGCGCGGGTACGGTTCTGTGGGCGCTACAGGTCTCGCTGCCAGTCAACACGACCTGGAGTTTCTTCCTCAGCGGCCTGAATATCGCCGGTTCAGCGGCTACCGCCATGACCATGGAAACCGTCGCAGCTCCTGCAGCCGCTGCATTCGCCAGCGTGGCATTCACCGGATACGACGCGAGCTAACTGTTATGACGCTGACCTCTCTATCGGTGCAGCTTCGCGCGGCCCTGGCGATGCTGGCCACCATGCTGGAACAAAACAGGGCCTACACCGAAGCATTCGGCTACCCCAGCGGCAAAACCTGTCCGCACTGCAACAAGGAAGTATTCGCCAACGCCGAGACGCTCGAGCAATTGGCACAAGTCCCCGGCGCAGGATTGGCGCACGATTATTGCCAGGAGATCGCCCGCCTGAATACCGAACTCGCCAACGGGCCGAAACTCACGCTGGTTCAACTCCCCAATCCCAAAGATCAGGGCGGCGGGGATGACCCAGCCAATCCCGACCAGGAGCCCGCGCCCGCTGAACCGGCTCCGGAACCAGAACCGGCGAAAGAACCGGCGAAAGAGGAGGTATCCAGTGCTTGCGCTTGAGTTCGCAGCCTTCTGGCTTTCCGGGAAATGGGCGTCAGCTACGGTTGTCGTTACGCCGGTTATCTCCGGCTCCGGATTTCAACCGCCCGCAGTCCCTCGCTACAAATCGTGGCTCATCAACGCCGCCGATTCAGACACCATCATCGTCTTCCCGCACGGCTTCGTAAGTTCATTCGACGGGAAAACCGCGATTACTCCCGACTCGGTTCAACTCACACCTCTAGCCAGCCGAGCGCTGGCAGCGCTTCCGAATTGGGGCGCGACAGTAGACGCAACCAATGTCTACTTGGCTAAACAATCACCCGTGGGCTCAGGCGGCACCCCGGCAACCAAGGTCGTAGTGGAAGTCCCGCACACCGAAATCCAGTAAAGGAGAAAACGAACAACATGGCAATCGTAGCAACAGGCGTAGTAACCGGAGCGGGGATCCTGGCGCCGGCCGTTCCTGAGTACAAATCGTGGACGCTGACGTGTCTCGACGCGGACACGGGACCTCTGGCCATTCCGCACGGCTTCAAGAACTCCGCAGGAGTCGCGGCGGCTCCCGATAACGTGCAACTTCAGGAAGCGATCAGCGTAGCTAATGCCGCGCTGGCCAACTGGGGCGTGACAGTGGACGCGAACAACATCAACGTGTCCAAACAGAACGCGGCGGGCTCTGGTGGAGCGGTTCCAGGAACCACCATCGTGGCCAAGATCGTGGCAAGGCTGCCGCACACCGAAGAGCAGTAATGCGCAAATCAGGGCTTGGGCTCAAGTGTCGGCGCGGGTTTCATTCTGAGAAGTGCGCAGAAAGTGTCTCGACTATCTCCGCGCACTTCTCCATTGTGATCGCGCGTTGCTCCATGACCCAAACACAAAAAGGAGCCGCCGCATGATCCAATCCCGCGTGACCGATTTACACAACCCTTCCTACGGCCGTCCGCCCAAGCGGAAGAAGGCGAAGAAGAAGGCGCACCGACCTCGAGGCAGTAGAAGCAACCCCGGCCCATTCGTATTAACGCTCGGGGCCTTAGGGGCAAATCCAAAAAGGAGAAAGACAGTGGCAAAAAAGAGAAAGAAAAAGTCTACCCGAGCGCCCGCTAAGGCGAATCGGTCGAAGAAGAGAAGCTACAAAAACAAGAAACGCAATCCTGGCGTGAGCATGGCTCTGATTCGCCGGGTGATGAAGGGCAAGAAAAAGAAGGGGCATCGCAAATCGTCGCGCAACCCGTCCTTCATGGGAATGCGCGGAGGCGAAGTGTTTGCCAATTCCGCGGCCGTGCTCGGAGCCGTGACGATCGCCAAACTCATCCCGCCGATGCTGCCGGCATCCTGGACCGCAACCGATCTAGGGCGCTTTCTGACTACGGCCGGAGTCGCGGCCGGCGAAGTCATGGCGGCGCATTTCCTGATCCCGCGCTACCGGGTGATGGTCCTGGCAGGGGCCGGGGCTCAGACGCTTTCCGTCGCATTGAATCCCGTGCTGCGCAAAGTGTCGAGCAATATCACACTGGGCCGCATCCGCCAGCGCTCTCTCGGAGCCACCGGAGACTTCGTGCCCGGAAGCTTCCCCGAGCCTCACAACCCGATCTACAACCGCATGATCGCCGCAGGAATGGCGGTGACACCCGGCGCCGTAGGACCGAGCGCCAGTGTCGGCCGCTACCGCGGAAGGTTCGGCGGCCGCTAGAAGACTTTGACGGAGTCGCGCCGACGCAAAGGGCGGCTCCGATTTTGAGACAGCAAGAGGAGAAAGAAGAACCATGCCACGAAATTCCGGAATGGGTTACTACCCCGGCTCCATCGGGGGAATCACCCCAACCAAAATCATCCCGCCTGCCCAGATGACCGATCAGCAGGCCTACATCGTCCAACAGTTCCAGTCGCAAGTCTACATCCAGGACCAGATGGATGTGCAGGACGAACCGATCTACGACACCGTGTCTTTCATCACGGGTCAAACCATGAACGTCACCACGGCATCCGCTTTTACGAGCGTGGGAGACGGAGCGCCCCAGTTCCTGACGGCCACCTTCAACAAGACCCTGGCCAACACGAACATGACGTCAAACGGCAAGCTGATCGCGCCCGAAGCTCAGGCTGTCTTTCAGCACCGCATCGCCTTCAACGAGAATATCGACCCGCGCGATTTCTTGAGCATCACCGGCGCCAACGTGGCAGCGCAGCTCGCCACGCAACCGACCGGCTTTGCCTACGTGTTCAAGATGGGGACCAAGGAATACCAGACCGGCCCCCTCATCGACTACGCGGCAGGCGGGGGAATCTATTTCACCGGCACCGCGTCGGGCCAGTCGTTTTTGACCAACGGCGTGCCTTGCGCCAACTGCGCGGAATCTCTCAGCGTGAATGTGGTGATCGAGAACGAAGAGACGTTCAAAGCCAATTTGGTGGGCAACGCCTATGTAGTGCTGGGCGCCAACGGTATCACCATGAAGTTCCAGTTGATGGGATTGCACGCCCGGCCGATCCGGTAACCGGATTCCGGGGCAATGCTGCGTGATGCAGCTCGAGCGGCCGTTACTTCGAGGGACGGCCGCAACTTTTCTCAGGAGAGATTATGCAGCAACAGCAGACACGAATCATCAACCCTTACGCCCCACCAGCCTACAACGGGATGCTGGATGCGGCGCCCGCAGGCTACATCGATGTGGACTTTAAAATCCCGTTCGACGTGGTTCTCACGGCCAACCAATTCGCCCAAGGCCTGGCCAGGGACGTACCCACAGACGCCGATTTCATCTGGCGGGCCACCATCGCCAACGTGCAAACGGGCGAGTACTCGGTCCAATTCAAAGACACACAAGGATACGAGTTTTCGAACGGCCTCATTCACCGGATCAACATTTCCGCTTCCGCGATCGCACCCAGCGTAAACGGGCATGAGATCGTGATTCCCGCAGGAGGACAGATCGGCATGAACATGCTGGACCTGTCGGGATTCACCAATACGATTCAGATTCTGTTTCTGGGAGTGAAGCGGTACAAGCTGAACTAGATGAATCCGTCAATCAAAAAGCGATTCAGTCTTTGGCCTTTGCTGGCTCTCTCGTTTCTTATTGGTGCGAGCGCGGGGAGCATCGGCTACAGCCTTGGGCGCGGGCGTTGCTGCGCCTCCATCGAGAGTGTTCTGAGTCTGACCAGCACGATGCGCCCGCACGCAACTGGCCACCAGGTCCGCTTTGAAACGGAAAGTCGGTTGAAGCGGGAAGCCCGCGCCGCTAACCGGGCCATCGGTCAACAACTCGAAGCGCTTTCCATCGTGTTCAATTGCGCCTTGTTTGAGGCGAACGAGGATCACTCGGCACAGGGAATCTTCCGGGCAGATGACCGACAGTATCGCGCCCTCGTATTCGAGCAGATCGCTGATGTAGACCTCGACATCTCCGTAGGAATCGCGCAGCGTCATCTATTGCCCCAGTCGTTCCAGGAAAAGAAGCAGCCAGACCAGCGCAAACACGGCGCCGAACAACCAGCCGGGAATGTCCCGATGTGGATCAATTGGCAGCATGGATCAGTGCATCAGGGGATGCATATAGTGAGCGAGCATGGCCCGGTATCCGAACCAGACAACGATGTCGAAAATGATGATCGCGGCGTAATTAGTTTTCATAGACAGAATGTATCACGGAGCGACATTTTGTCATCCCGGCAAAACGCCTTAATTCAGCGTCCTAGTTCTACTTCCCGTCCTGGACCATCGGTACTGGCCCTCAGGATCATGCGATCAGCGCCCGCCGATCCCCTTCTTGCCGGATGGCGTGATAGACCCTATGTGCTCACAGACCCATCCTGGTATTCCGAAGAGAACGTAAAAACGCTTTTGACTAATAAGCCGGAATCCGTCAGTAAATTACTGGCGGCGCTTTTCCGCACGAACCATCTGACGCGTGCCGAGCGTGAATTGTTAGCGGCAGACCTGGACCTGATACCGACCTCTTCCGCGCAACGAATCCCCCAATCGGGCAGACAGGCGAACGGCGGTTCACCCAAAACCAAAGGGGCGCATGCATAATCCTCCTCCTATTCCGACCGGCCAATGCTGCGAACTGGACGAGCCCTACCAGGCACCACCGGGGTACTTCGACCAGCCCTTTCTCTACGTGTTCGACGCGGATTCTCTGCCGAATGGACAGGACCGGAGAACGCAACTCACCACGTTCACCGGCTCTGATTTCCTGCTACGTCGAATCGCCGGCGTCGACCGGGTGAGCGCAACCTTCCAGGTCCGCGATGTTCTCTCAAGACTGATTTTCAACGACCCGGTAAACACAGCTTTTCGAGACTTCGTGATGGTCCCAGAGCTTCTCTATCCAGGGGGAGACGGCATCCAGTTCGATTTCGGCAACGTGACAAAATCGGTAAACAGTTCCGGAGCGCTGCTTTCCCAGGTCGTGTTCCAGGGCGTTCGAAGGTTCAAAGGCTATCGTCGACCTCCGTCCTACCCGTATTGGGAGGACGAATTCAAGTATGAGGCGGACATCGCGATCGATCCAACGTGGACCGTGGGAGACCGGCGCACCTTTGGTATCGATGTCTACGATTACGATTTCGAATTGCTTGAGATTCTGGAATGCATCATCAACCCCGTAGGCGGCGGAGCCCCTTGTGCTCCCGGTGGAGTAAACCAGGCCTTCAAAATCAATTTGTACGACCAGGTGAATGAAACGGTGTTCTCGGCGCCCGTGATTGACGATCTGATCGTCTCGAACTCCGTAAGCTATCTGGGAGTCTGTCCGGTTCCGGGAATCGTCTACCGGATCGGGCAGCGGATAAAGTTCGACCTGGTGAACCTGATGACCGTGACACCGGGCCAGTGCTCTATTCAGGTACAGCTTACCTTTCATGGTGTGAGACGGAGGCCGTGCTAGATGGCAACCATCACCAAGCAGCCAATTCTCGCAGCAACGGCATTCATGGACCGATCAAACCAGAATTCACAGCTTGTGGGAGCGCAAGCACTGGTCCAGATCGGCTCGAATCTTTACGCGGGACTGGCCGGGAATTCTAGCCCCTCATTTGCGGTATTCAAGAGCACCGATGGCGGGAAGACTTGGGCCCAGAAAGACGCGGCGCATGCGCCGGCGCTGGCAGGCTTTCCGATTTATGAAGTGATCGCAGCCCAGGATGGAATCTACTACGTCTGGTATGGGGACGGCGCTTCCGTCGCATCTCAGGCGATTGGATACTGCCGCTTCGACCCGGTTACCGATACCTGGGGAGCGGTACATGCCAGCCCAGTGATTGCTAGCAACACCGCCTTCTTGGCGATTGCCCGGCGCTCGAATGGCGATATCGTGGTCCTGTTTACCTCTCAATTGCCGCTAGCCAATGATGTGCAGTTTGGAATCTTTCCACGATCTACTGGCCTTTGGGGCGGCGCGAACAACTTCTTCAACACCGTCAGCGGCATCAGCAACCCTGTGGCGGCCGTCGTGGGACCGGATAACACGGTCTACGCGCTGACTCAAGACGGCGCGGGGCCAACGCAGATCTTTTTCCAGACCATCAGCCCGAGCAACGTCGTTTCGGCTCAGGCGCTCATCGCAACAATCGGAGCGGGAGAAATCGCGCCAGGCCTGCCTGTCATCTGGAATGGTCAACTCATCTTTCCTTTTACCGCATTGGGCGGGGGGAGCCCGAGCATGTTCGTCGGAACGCCCTTGCCAGCCCCTGTGTGGACCAATGTCGCGCTGGCTCTGGTAACCCCGCTGGCCGACGTCAATACGCCGATCGCATTCGTGACGCCTCAGAATGCTTTGCTGATGTTCGTGACCTTGAATGGCAGCATCGCCGCTCCCCCTTATCAACTATGGTTCAGCACCTTCGGGACAAGCGCGCTGGTTCCACCTTCGGGGAAGACTCTCTATTACGACGCTGTAGCCAATCCTCCCGCCGCGGGCCCAGTCGATGAGATTCTGAAAGTCTCGGTGATTCCCTTCTCTGGAAGCATCGCCGGTATGGTGGGGATGCAGTTGACTCCGGGCTTTCCACCGGAGAATGCTTACTTCCTGCTTCCAGGTTGTGTGCCGAACGCACAGGGGAATTGAAAAGTGCCCAATCCAAACCTCATCGACCCTACACACCTGAGCTTGCAGAACAACGCTAGCAATGCGTTTATGGGGCCATTTCAGAAGCCAGCCGCCGGTTTCATTCGTATCGTCTATGAGGATAACGTTTTCCCAGGGTTTTGCCGTGTGATTACCTATAACATGGTGACTGATACCTATGGTGTTCCCGGCCCGCCAGCTGGACCTGTAGGTCCAGTGACAGGCATCGGACCCAGAGCGGCCGTTCAAGTTGCGAATGGAGACATCTATATATTCTATGATTCCGGCCCGAGTGGTGGCAGCGGAAACCACACCTTTTATAGAGTATTCAGTAATGGCGCATGGGGACCACAGACCGATTTCACTCCAAGCACTGTCAATATTACCAATGAGTTTGGATTTCTGAAGGCGATTGTTGATCAGAACAATTTAATCCATGTCATCTACTTTCAGAAGCCGACCAATGTCGTAGGCCCCACCGTCATGCTACACGGCACCCTGTCTACGGCCGGTGTGGTGAATCTTGGGCAAGTCATCTTGGCGGATGTCGGCGCACCGAGTGGGTTCATTTCGGAGCCAGTGCTCTGGAACGGTCAAATTGCTTTCGGGTATTACTCGACAGTATCGCCGAATCCGGTCGGGGTCTGGCTCGGGAATCCGGCCACGTCGATTACACCGGTTTGGACGTTCGAACAGGTTAACACGACACTGCCGAATACAGATATCGATCAGGATGAGTACCTGGTTGTAGACAATTCCGGCAATTTGAATCTGTTCTGGAATACGAACAACGTTCCTACGGTGATCCGTGTGTTTCAGAGTACGCGTATAGCCGGTGTCTGGAGCGCGCCAGCTTTGTTTTACGATGCGGTGGCCAATCCTGTTCCTGGTGTGCCTGCGGCTAGCCAATTTATGTTCTCTCTATCCGCAGCGCAGCTCGCAAGCGGGGCTTTTGGGATCGTTACGGCGCTGGTTGAAGACGCTGGAACGGGGAAAGATGCCGGTTACTACGTCGGGCCCGGCGGAGCCGGTAATCCGCTCTACATCACACTTTTCTTTCACGAGGGGGCACCGATCAGTTATCAGATTCGAATCTTCAAATCAACGGATGGTATCACCTGGAACGAACAGGATGCTGCTCATGCTCCGGCCACAGCTCACTTTCAACTGATCATGCTTTTGTCGGCGGGCGGTGTCCCGTGTCCCAAGAACGCTCAAGGAGTCTGAGACCTCATGCTAACTAACATCGTAGACGGCTGGATACTCAATCCCTCGATCAAGTACCTGCCTTACCGTGCGCAAGCCATGCTCCTGGGTCAGATGGAACCCTTACGCCGGGCTCACAACTACCGGGAGCAAATCTGGGTCGTTCCAGACGATTTACGTGTCGCGATTCCAGCGCGCGGGCAACTGAACCGGCAGATTCGCGTGGTGCAGAACTCTATCCTCTGGGGCGCAACCTTCAACCGGTTCACCGTGGAAGGCGGACACTTCACCGGAGTCGTGGCGCCGACGAATATGTCGCTTCAGATTACCGACGATGCGACCGGCTGCCAGTTCGGGAGTGA
>Ga0307479_10000439_pt1 | contig 37469 bp, 24 predicted proteins | sample atmos_gasesECM4C_FD_203743 | JGI IMG/M metagenome (GOLD analysis project Ga0307479, IMG submission 203743) | Hardwood forest soil microbial communities from Morgan-Monroe State Forest, Indiana, United States - atmos_gasesECM4C_515 | ecosystem: Environmental > Terrestrial > Soil > Temperate...
CGACCTCGGGGGCGAGATCAGCCAGATTCCTCTCGCTTCGCCTGCGTCCGGCATTATCTTTACCATCGATCCGATTTTGCACGTGCCGGTTCCCTCGGACCAGTCGCTCGGCCCAATCTTGACTCAGAGAGCCGAGACGATCGGTAAACATAAGCTGTATGTAGCCGCGACGTATCAATACTTCTTGCTCCAAGATGTGGACGGCCATGGACTTAAGAGCCTTCCTGTAACCTTCCTTTTGAGTTCGAATAATTCTCCATCTACTCCAAATACCGCCGTATTCGCGAATAGTCGAATCGACTTGAAGGTCCATCAATGGGTGGGGTATCTCACCTACGGCGTGACTAGCAGAATCGACTTGTCAGTGGCTGTTCCCCTGTTGCGAGTCGACATGCGGTATACAACAAACGAACAACTGTTCGATAGTAATGGAGGGTTTAAACAAAACTTCGCCAATTCGCAGGCCGAGGAAGCTACGGGCATAGGAGACGTGGTGCTAGCCGTTAAAGCTACTTTCTGGAAGATGAAACACGGAGGCCTTGCTTTGGGCGGCGAATTTCGACTCCCGAGCGGAGACGCGCAGAATTTTCTTGGTTCCGGCACCATCGGCATAAAACCTTTTGCAGCTTTCACTTACAGTGGCCGGGTATCACCCCACCTTAATGTCGGTTATCAAGCCAACGGCAATACAGAGCTCGTCGTCACAAGTGCCGGGAACAGGGGTGGGCTTCCCAACCGACTCATTTATTCTGGAGGGGCCGATTGGAGAGTTACTCGAAGACTCACCGTCGCCGCTGACGTTCTCGCTCAAAGAGTATTTCAAGCGCCCGAAGCTAAGATACTTCAAAACTTCAAACCTTTCCCCGTTTCAAATCCCGGCTTTGCGATTGCACAGACAACGGTATCCTCGAGCGGGACGTACAATCGCACGGACGGCTCTATCGGCCTCAAACTCAAACCTTTTGGCAAACTGCTTGTGACGGGAAATCTTCTCGTGAAGTTGGATCAGGGCGGCCTGCGTTCTCGGTTGGCCCCGCTTGTCGGCGTGTCCTATACCTTCTAGGCTTTGTGGCCGCTTGCATTCGGTTTAAAAATGGCAATCCTTAACGAAGGTTACGTTTTTGAGCGCGACGCGCTGCCCGATGTTCGGGCCGCCTTCAGTTCTCATCCGAGGAAGACCCTTTTCCCAGTGAGTGTGGAATTCCGCCGTTTCATCACCGCCGAAAATCGAAGGACGGGCGACAAGGGCAATCAGATTTTCGGCAGCCCCTGGTGGTTTACCAAGGAAACTTTTCAGCGGATCGTAGCTCATTCCGATCCGAGCGGCCTCGGCGTCGGCGATGTGGCTCGCATCCAACTCGCCGTTCCCAAGAAGTTTAATCCCCGGATGGAATGGATCTGCGTGATTTACCTGACACAACCCGTTTATGGCTGGACAGGCAAGGCTGCGCGCCAACTGGCCACTGAGGGTGCAAACATCTATCTGGGAGGCGGCGCAGAACAAGTTTTTCTTCCGAATCTCGCCGCGGATCCCCTGGCCACCGCCAGCAAGTATGCACGCATGCGGTTTTTTGGCATGTGCCCGGAGTAGTTCTAAGAGCTCCACATACGTGCAAGCTCGAAAATTCTTATCTGTGAAAGTTTAGGAATCCACGAAAGATTGAAAAACGGGGTGACTAGTTCGCCGTCTCACGAGCTGGAACCTAAGGTGCGCCGTATGTTGAATTGCTCCCGCAAAAAGCGTTCCGCCTGCTCCCGCTTGGGATTCGGTTCCGTTGATGTGGCATTCAAATATAGGATGTAAGATTCCGCGGCGCCATCCAGATCGCCGCCTTCGGCGCGCTTCCGCGCCTGCTCGAATATCATATCCGGGAATTTCGCCACGCTCTCCCGGACTGCTTTAAGCAAAGCGTCTCTGGCGCCATTCTCAACGTCGGTCAGGAACTGAATCTCGTCCGGAGTCGTGCCTTGTGCCTTGACTCCCTCGGTATCTTCGGGCTTGACGTTTTCCAGCAGAACGAACGTCTGATTCGCATCCCTGCTGATAGGAACCGCGTTCTCCACCTGACTTCCAGAAGAATCATTGATCCGGAATTGCAGTTGGACAACCGCCGTAAGATCGACGTCCTTCTCGGTATAGGTATAGGGTTTTATGATATCGATTGGAAGCGTCTTGGGAATCGTGTCCAATTTTGCACGCGCCTCTTCGACTTTCTTTTGTGCCGCGGAAACATGGTTATTTGTGTCCGCGATTTCTTTCTTTTTCCCGTGCGCGGTCGCACCTTGAAGCGATACTTGCGCTCTCTGTAGATCAAGAGTGGCGGATTCGTATTCACGATTCGCCTTGTTCCAATTGTCATTGGGCATTTCTTGTTCGCCGGCGCGATACTTTGATTCCTTGGGCTTGGAAGTAGGCACCGAGGTGCGGCGATGTTGAATGACGTCGCCGACTAATTGGAAATTGGGTTCGAACGCGGGGCTCTCGCCGGGCCGAATGACTCTCACCGGAAGACCTGACGTTTCCAGTCCTGTGGCCATCGCGTCGGCCAGTTGGTCGGCGAATCCTGCGCTGTCACGACGCGAGGTTTGGTCCCGAAATACGACGCGAATAGAAAGCTTGGAACGCATTTGGTAAGCGGAAGAGGCCCTCGTCCTCTCGTCGCGAACGGGGCCCAGATTCGAAGCCTGGTAGGCGAGCGCCTTGTCCAGGTACGACCAGCCGAGACCGGCGCCGGAACCAAGGGGTTTCTCCATGTATCGTTTTGCTTGCTGGAGATAGTAGTCGCTCAATTTATCGGCGAGGTCGTCCATGCGATCTTTCAACTTTGGATCATTGCCTAGCGCATTGGCTTGGCGGAGATACCCATAGGCTCGCTCTATCTCAAGCTCATCTTTCAGCCCGCGGATCGGATCATGCGTTTGTTGGATCTCCTTAGCTGTATCCGAAGCCGCTTGTACGTATGAAGGACCCAGGCGCTGCAGTTCATCAGAAACCAGCGAATGCTGCGCGGCAGGCAATTTGGCGAGCACTTCATACGCTTGAATATATTGTCCCTGCGTCGCCAGCGCCTGGCTTTGTTGTAGGGCCAGATTGGCGGCAAGCTTGTCCTTCATCACTCCTAATTGGGTTTTGGCATTCTTGAGAGACGCCCTGGCTTGCTCGTTCTGGGTTATTTCCCACGCTCTTTGAAACTCTTCAACCGCCCCTTCCCAATCCTTCGCGCCCGCCGATTCTTCGCCGCGCCCGAAATGAAAGTCATAGGCCGCTTTTACAATTGCGCCGACGGGTGGCAGTTCTTCAAAAAATGAACTAAAGGGAGCGATTGCCGCAAATCCGTCGTCAAACCTTTTTGCCGCCACCAGAGAGTCGGCGGATTTCACTTTCGAATCCACTGCCTTGATCTCGTTGCTCGTTTCCGTTTGAAATGCCACTGTCGGCGGATAGTGAGGGTCGACCTCAAGTAATGCATCAGCTAGCTTATTTGCGGCAGTCAGGTGCGCATACCCGGGAGTCTGGGACTTCAAGGCTTGCCTGTAATCTTGCAGTTCTTTTTGCCCCTCGCTGACTAGCTTTGTGAGTTCCGTCTTGATCTCGTCGTCCAGCTTTCCCGCGATTACATAGTTAGGAAGGACCGTAAGCGCCTGGCTTGCCAGTGACCGCGCTTTCTTCAGCTCTTCGAAGGACTTCGACGGGCCGGATGGCGATTTCCTATACGCCTCGAGACCGATCGCCCCCTCCTTCACGAGGAGAGATGTAAGAGACTGCTTCCCTGTTAATGTATGCGGAGAAGAGGGATATCTTCCGAGATAGTCTTGCCACAATGGAATTTTAGAAGCGCGCTCGGCGCGAAGAAATTCCGCAAGTTCGACATCCGGGGCTGTCACAAAGATGATCTTGACACCCGGCTTAAGCGGCGGAGGCACCTCGTTGGCGTCAGCGCCGGATGACAGCACTTTGCCCTGAAGAGTCGCCCGGCTCGCCAGTTCGGCAGGCGTCACGGGTGAATTCTTCTCAAACTTCAAATTGCTGGGAACCACGCAGGAAGAAGACGTGTCTCTGGTCAGAACCAGGACTCCGTCAATCCCGTATTCCAGGGAAGCTCCCGGCCCTAGACTCACCTTGGGCAGCTTCCCATAGGTTGCCTTGTCGATCTTTTGGTTAGAATTGCAACTCCGCAGTTCGATTTTGCCGTTGACCAGCACATCGGTGATGTGAACGTAAGCCGGTCCGTTTGATCCGTTGTACAGCTCGATGGCCGTCAAGGACGCATCTTTTGATTGAAGCGGGATGGCGGCAAATACAGCCAAAAATGCGGCGAGCGCTCCCCTATAACCATAGGACTTCGAATCTCGGCCTATCGATGCAAAGAGACTGAAAGCCATATGGTCCCCTGGGAGAGACACTAGAAAATGGGTTTGCCAGGCGCGCTCGTAGGACAGTCCCGAATCACCTAGTATGAACGTCGCTATAATATATCGGCACTTTCAGAAGTCAAGGTGATTACCGCGTGTGAGCGTGCCCGAACTGCAGACGAATCCAATTGATTCTAGCAGTCGCGGTTAGCTGTTACGCAGAGCGGGGGAGAGCCTTGGCGATGAATGCAGCATGCTTGTCCGGTAGGAGTATTCCGCGATGCTGACCATCTATCGTCGTCTGAAGCTCCGCGACCGGCAGCTAGGCACAACCGCCTAAATTAGTAGCGCCGCATCCGGAAACAACTGTTGGATTTTGGCTGTTTCGCTTAAAATTGTCCTTAGGTGAGTATATTGCTCTTACGTTTTTCCCGGGTCACCGGGTTGTGCGCCGCTCTCTTCTTCTGCGCTCCTGCTTATCCCCAGAGTGTTTACCCTCATTTTCACGATGTCGCGCGCCAGTCGGGGCTGACGGTTCCGCACATCTCAGGGGAGAAAAGGTACATTCTCGAATCCATGAGCGGTGGAGTCGGCCTGTTCGACTGCGATAATGACGGCAAGCTGGACATTGTCGTGGTGAATGGCTCGACCGTGGACCGGTTCCGAAAAGGTGGAGACCCGCTGGTTACCCTTTACCATCAGGATGTGGATTTTCACTTCACCGACATTACACAGCAGGCGGGCCTGACCCGCAAAGGTTGGGGGATGGGTGTGGCCGTTGCAGACTACGACAACGACGGACTGCTGGATCTTTTTGTAACCGGTTATGGGGGCACGGCGCTTTATCACAATTTGGGCAACTGCAAATTCGAAGATGTAACCGAGCGGGCCGGCTTAAAAGTGGACGGTCTGACAACCGGGGCGGCATGGGCGGACTACGATCGCGATGGCAACGTTGATTTATTCGTGGCGCGGTATGTCCATGTGGACCTCAACAAGCTGCCTGAGCCTGGGAGTGACCAGCACAATTGCCGCTATAAGGGCCTTCTGGTGCAGTGCGGGCCGTGGGGGATGGAGGGCGAAACCGATTTCTTGTTCCATAATCGCGGCGATGGGACATTTGAAGACGTTTCCAAAAAAGCCGGCGTAAGCGACCCCAACAAGCGCTTTGGGCTCGGGGTTGTTTGGGGTGACTACGATAATGACGGCTGGCCCGATCTTTACGTCGCGAATGATGCTGGTCCAAATTATCTCTATCGCAATCGGCATGACGGTACTTTCGAAGAGACAGGCCTGCTATCAGGAGTGGCACTTAGCGCAGAGGGGCAGGAACTCGGCTCGATGGGCGTGGATTTCGGCGATTTCGATCATGACGGCCTGCTGGACATTACCGTTACGAACTTCGCCGAACAGGTTGATAACCTGTATCGTAACGCAGGACCAGGGCAAGGATTCATAGAAACGGCTTGGAGTTCAAAGACGGGACAGCCTGTATACCCCTATGTGAAGTGGGGTACCGGATTCGTGGACTTCGATAACGATGGATGGCCGGATTTGTTTGTGGCCAGCGGACACGTCTATCCGCAAGTAGACACGATCGTTAACAACAGCTCTGGCTATCGGCAGCCGATGTTTTTATTCCGCAACAAAGGCGACCGCACGTTTGAGGACATAACCAGCGTATCAGGGCTTGGTTCTGTTCCGTTGGCTTCCCGGCGGGGCGCTGCTTTTGGCGATATTCGAAATGACGGCAACATGGACATTCTCGTCCTGAACGTGGGCGAGCCTCCTTCGCTGTTCGTGCAAGACGCCCCAAGTCCCAGACATCGCGTCTTATTTCGGCTCGTGGGCACGAAATCGAATCGCGCCGCCATTGGCTCTCGTGTCACCATCACCGGCGGAGGCATGACTCAATTCGATGAAGTTCGCGGCGGCGGAAGCTACCTGTCACAGAACGACCTCCGGCTTCATTTTGGTCTCGGCGAGACCAAGATTATGGAGTCGGTAAAGATTCGCTGGCCCAACGGAAACACAGAAACGCTGAGTAACGTTGCAGCGGATGCGATTTATGCAATCACGGAGGGCCAAGGCATTACCAACACTCAGCGCCTGCCTGCACCCCGGCCAGTTCAGTAGTTGGCGCTGAATCGAGGCGTTCGGCGAAACGCTTGTTCATTGCACGCTAAACCGGCTCTGTTGCACCAACGAGGTATTGCGAACCATGTCGCGTATTACCGCCTGGAGCGAATAGTCGCCGACATGCAGCGACTTCAAGTCGTATTCCGCCAACACCAATACCGAGTTAGGCGTGGGACCGGGTAGGGACTGCAAGTTTTCCGGGACGGCGGTCTTTACCACTTCGTTTCCGGATTTTAACGTGAGTGCCACTCCGACTCGCGGCTTGCCGGTCTTGGCGTCCGGCGACAGGTCATTCGCGGCAAAATAGGCGATCAGGCGGCCGGAGGGCGAAAATTGAGACTTGGGAGGCTGAAAGAGCCGCACGTTCATGAGGCAGAGCGAGTCAGTAGTATCGGTACAGGAAGCCTGTTCGGCTCGGTTGGAGAGAAGGATGCTTGTCAATCGGAAGCCAGACGCCGCCGAGTCAGGGATCTGAACTTCAGTCGCTCCCCGCGCCAACACGTTGCCGGGCAACTGCAGGATCGCCTCAATGTACATTGGCTGCAAGTCGGGCACTTGGACTTGGTCTCGAACCGTCACTATGGTCTTCTCAAGATCCTCGCGCTGCTTGTTGGTGAACTGCATACTCCAGCCGCGCTGCGAGACGGACACGATGTTTTTCTGGGTGTCGCGCGCGACCAACAGTAAAGTCATACTCGCTTTGAATCCGTCACCCTCTTTTTCCAAGGGGATTCGATTCCCGGGAACGGAGACGGAAACTGGCGCGGAATAGTGACCATTGGCCGCCAGCAACAAATGGGCACACACCTCCGGTGCCGACGATGCCTTGAGCGATCCATTTTGAAAGCCAGCAATGAGCTGAGCAGCCGCTGGGCTCATGGCTATGGCCTGGCCCCGAGGAATGGACCAGTACCCCTTGCGATAGCGCAGCTTGTAGGCGTTTTCCGGAATCTCCACTTTGATGGTGTGAAACTTTCCATCGAAGTCCCTATTCGGTGGCGAATAAGCCAGCGTGTAATAGTCGCGTGCGTCGTCCAGGACCTTGCTGAAGGCGGGAAGCAGGTCGTTGGTACGCTTGACCATAAACCCTCCCGTGGTATCGGCCAGCCACTCGAGCTGTTCACCCCGGCTCAAATCTCCCACGGTCTTGATCTTGTCAAATTTCGTCTCGCCGCCATGTTGGCTCACATTCGCGCCCGGCGCGCCGGCTACTGCCATGCGTGATGCCAGGGTATCGGTCGGCCGTTCACCTGCCCCATAGGGATTAACTTCGATCCCTTGAGGGTCGATTACGTAAATGGATACGTTGGCCCGATTCGCAGAGTCAGCAACGGCCTCTAGGTCCGGCCTCGCGTCGTCGGAATGCAGAAGGCCTTCGGAAAAGAGGATCACATTCTTGCGTCCCGGTATATCTCGGTATGCCACGCAAATCGCCCGCAAAGCTGCGAACACGGCTCTTGCCTGAAACATATTTGCCATGGTCAGGTACGCGTGCAGCGTGTCGATCTGGCGATCCATCAGCATGCTCGAACTGTTGGCGGGAGGGCCCGCGCCAGGCCCTCCCGCAACGGCCACTGGGTCCCCGGCAATTGCGCCCAGTTGAGACTCGGGATGCACTTGCCGATACAAATCGTCTATTTCGGCTTGGGTTTCGGCCCGGTCAGATCCACTGAAGGAACCGGGCGATTTTCGTGTTTCGATCTGCTTCAGAGTCTCGCCCGCTTTCCCAAGATCGTTCGTGAACGGCAGAGCCATGTGAAGGCTTTTGTCGATGTAGTAGATGGCTACGTAGTCTTCCTTGGTGGCGGTCTTGTCCAAGTAACGAAGTACCGCGTCAGACGAATTCTTCGTATTCGATGGACGATTGTCCGCCAAATCGAGAACTACGGTCAGTAAGCGTGGAACGGACGACGGAGCCGGCTTGCTTTGCGGCTGAGCCCTTTCCGCAATTCCCTCTTTTCCCGGGTTGACTGTTGAAGAGGAAGCATCCGAGGCCGGCCCTGCCGACGCCGTAAAAGAATCAACGTTCTGTGCAATCCCATCATCGTAAACAACGAAATCCGCCGCTTTCAGTCCCGGCACATGGCGGCCATGGCGATCCGTCACGATCACGTCGATGAGTACGTCGGAGGCCGTAGTCTTAATCGTCGTTTCAGCAGCTTTTTCCTGCGCTAGCGCGAAGGGCAGCGCCAAGACCCCGAGCAGTATCGCTGCGAGGATAGTCCATCCTGAATTTCTGCGCATGTTGCTCGCCTCCACAAGTCCGACACCAACTGTCTTCATTCCAATGAAAAGCACCCAGTGGTTCCGCCGATATTCAGCGGGGCTGGGGAGCGGTCTTGTTTTCCGCTTCAGGGATCGCCGGAGTGGTGCCGTTGGCCTTTGCACGATCCGCGGCATTTCTGAGTCTTTGAAACTCCTCCATTTGCGCTCGGGCCTTATCCTGAAAACCGAGCCGGCCGTAGGCAAGCCCTAACTGGTAGTGGCTCTCTGGGACGTCGGGTCTAATGGCTACAGCTTGCTCAAAAGCGAGTCGCGCCCGATCGAGATCGCCCATCTGCAGGGCCAGTGCGCCGAGTTCCGCTTGGGCAAGAGCGTGTTGCGGATTGGCGCTGACGACCGCTTCCATCTCCTTGATTGCGCCCGGCAAATCTCCATGCTGCCGTGCAATCACGCCCTTATAATAACGCGCCTCGATCTCATTTGGATTTTGCTGCAGCGCGTGTTCGATCTGCTTCGACGCGCCCTCAATGTCGCCGTCATTCATCAGCGTCATCCCAAGCATGACGCGCGAGGCGGCGTCGTCTCGCACGGACACAAGCTTTTCTATGATCGGCCTGGCATCATGCCATTCCTGGCGATTGGCCAACGCGGCGCCTAGCAAAGACAATGCGTCAGGGTCCTCGGGACGCAATGAGTAAAGCTGCCGCGCGGCCAGGACCGCGTTCGCGGCCTCACCGGATCGCATTCGCGCCAGCACCAAATGGCGAAGCGCTTCGAGATGGTCAGGCTGCATCTCGAGCGCCCTGCCCAGCAGAGCGCCTTCTTTCTTGTAATCTTTTGCCTGCGACGCAAGCCGGGCCGATTGGAACACCGCGTCAAACGAATGGGGATCCAGCTTGGCAACGCGGCTCAGCGTGCGCTCCGCAAGCGCCAGTTGCCCTTGCCCCTCCTGAACACGCGCCAACACCAACAGATACTCAGGCGTCAGCTTCTGGTGTTCAGATGCGGCCTTCAAGAGATCGCTCGCATCGTCCACAAAACCATTTTCCACCAGCACCCTGGCGAATTGCGGAATCACGGAAGGGTCAGACACCGCGGCTCTTTGTACCAGGGGAGTCAAAGCTGCGACCTTGTCCGGCTGCTTCAGTGCAAAATAGTCGGAGGCCAAAATAACCAAAGCCGAGGATGGGCGCGCGATCGCCGGAATACTGCTGATAATCTCTATCGAATGCTCAAACTCGTTCGTTTCCTTATAGAGGGTCCCCAGCGCGAGACTGGTCTTCGTTTCATTTGGCTCCAGCTGATGCGCCTTCAAGTAGGCGATTTTGGCATCGTCGCGGCGCTCTTGAAGGACATAAACCTGTCCAAGATTACGATAGGCTTCGGCAAATTCCGGCGTGATCGTCAAGACCCGCTTAAAGAGCGCCTCTGCCTCCGGAAAGCGCCTCTGCCGTATCCTGATTGCCCCGAGCAGGTTGATCGCAGGCGCGTTCTCCGGGTCGTGTTCGACAATTTCCCACAGTTGCTTCTCCGCAGCATCGACTTGCCCGCGATCAACTAGATGCTTGATGCTTTTTAAGCGGAGTGAGCTTGTGGCCGCCTGGGGCGCTGCGAAGGCAGCATCACAACTCCCAGCCGCCGTCACCACTACAAGGAGGCCAAGCAGCGTTCTCCTCCACCACCTGGGAGCGCCGGATTCAGTCGGGCGTATCAGATTTGCTCTCACTTGAGGATGGGGGTTTCTTCTGCTTGATTTTCTCATATTGCCGCAGAGATTCTTCAGCCTCAGGGACGCGGCCCTGCCGGCGATAGGCGAGACTCAACTGGTAATACGCATACGGTTGATCGGGCTTGAGGCGAGCGGCGGCTTCCAGGTGTTCGGTCGCTGGCTTTAGATCACCTTTTTCCAAGAGCGCTCTTCCGAGTTCGTAATGCGCATCGGGGTCATTCGGTTTTTGCCGGACAACATCCGAGAACATCTCGACCGCCTCCGCTTGCTTCTGCTGGATCAGCAGAACATATCCAAGACGGAACTCGGCTGACGCATCGCCGGGATTGACCTTGAGTTCGCCCCTAAAATCCTTTTCGGCCCGCTCGATATTGCCTTGGCCAAGGTGGATCATCCCGAAACTGTAGTTTACTTGCGGCAATTCAGGATTCAACGCAAGCGCGCGGGAAAATTCTTCCAACGCCTCGGCGTCTTCCTTCTGGTCGGCGTGGGCCTGCCCCAGAAATAAATGAACCTCGGCCGCGTTCGCGTCTTGCGTCAGCATGCGGCGGAAGAGTTCGCTCGCTCCCTGGGCATCACCGCTCTTCGCCAGCGAGGTGCCGGCTGCATAGAGCAAACTGGGTGAATCGGGCAAGCTAGTCAGTATCGGGCGAAACGTTTCCGCCGCTTTCGCAAAATCCGACGTCATAAAATAGCTGAGGCCAAGCATCTGCCGCGCGTTGGAATCCCCGGGATTGGCGCGCACGTGCCGCTCCAACGGGTCAACGGCCATCTGGTATTGCTTTGCCCGATAACTGGCGACGCCCCAGTTTCGGTCGAGCGCCTTGATGTCCGGGCTCCATTTTGCGGCTTCCGCAAAGAGACTTGCCGCTTCCCCATATTGACTTCTCTGCGCAAGGATCACGCCGAGGTTATGGTATGCATTTCCGAGCGCTTCCTTTAAGCCAGCGACGTATTGCGGCGGGATTTTTTGTGCGTTTTCCTGCGAAGCAGCCGGTAGCAGCAACGCGCGCGTTTCCTTGGCCGTGCTCAAATCACCGGGCAACGAAGCGGCTCCCGGCGGTCCGCTCGATTGGGCGCCGAGCTTCGACGCAATTTCGTCTTCCCGCTGGGCCTCAGCGTGCCTTCCGAGCCCCTCCAACGCTTTGGACAGAGCCTGATGCGCGGCTTGCGCTTCAGGGGCGTTCCCATAAAGCTCGATGGATTTTCTGAGTTCAACGGCCGACGCTTCGCTCCTGCCGCTCTCCAGTTGCGTCTGGCCCAGGTAGAAGTGCGCGTCGGGGCTTTGCGGCCTGAGCCGTATCGCTTCGCTAAGTTCGCGTTCCGCCTGCGCGAACTCCCGCTGTTTAAAGCGGATCACCCCGAGATGGAAGTGGCTCGAATAGTCGTTTGGATCGCGGGCAAGTTCAGCCTCGAATTCAGGCCGTGCGTCGGCCAGCGCCGCATCACCTTTGTCCAACAGATAAACCGCGCCCAGATAAGAGTGTGCGCGCTCGGCCGCCGGATTCAGCGCAAGTGCCTTGTGGAACTCCGCCGCGGCGAGATCGAACCGCTTGACCTCTTGATAGGCGCGTCCAATCAGCACGTGCAATTCGGCGGAAGATCCGAGCGAAACCAGCATTTCGTCGAACACATTCGTGGCGTTCGCCACCTGATTCAGGTTCAGGTAGGTGAGCGCCAGGCTATAGGCCACATCGATGTCAGAACCCTCCGTCAGCGCCGCGCGGAGTTGTTGGGCCGCCGCCGCGTAATCACCCTCCATAAAGAGAATTTTGCCCAGCAATCTTTTTGCTGGGAGCTGTCGCTCGTCTTTGGCCAGGACAGATTTGAGTATGGTCTTGGCACTCGCCAGGTCGCCGGCGGTGAAGTACACGGACGCGAGGCTCAGTTGAGCTTCGACATCGGAAGGGTCGGCTGCAGTCGCGGATTGCAGCAACGCCAGCGCCTGTGTCTCGTCTTGCGCCAGGACGCAAACCGCGCCCAGCCGTTGAAGCGATAGCGAGATGACTCGGCGGTACTCCGTCTCGGCAGCCTTGAAGTCGCCTGCCAATTGAAATGTTTCCGCAGCGCGGTAGTGTTCTCCGACAGGATCTTTCTGTGGTTGCGAGTCCGCTGCCCGTTGCTTCTGGTTCTGGTTGCGAGGCGTGGCGGGCTTCGTCGCGGGTTTTTCCTGCGCGGATTCTGCCCGCGGCAGAAGGCAAATCATAGCCACAAAAATGGAGGCAGCGAAGCGCCCGAAAGCAACGGCGCGATGGGATCCCTGGAGATGGTTCACGGAAGCCTCAAGCCACTGATCTAAGTAGAAAGGCGGGGCTTGACCGTTGTCAAGTCCCGCCTGATCGTTTCTGTAAAGAGCTTCTCAGAAGATCAGCTTGAGAGCGTACTGAATCTCCCGGTTGCCGATGTTACTGGGCGTGTTGGCCAAACCGAAGGTTGGACTGGATGTGGTGCACGCACTGCAATCGATAACACCGTTTCTGATTGTTCCGCCAGTAAAAGAGGAATCCAAGTTTTGACCGTTGAACCGGAACATGGGGTGATTCATCAAATTAAAGAACTCCATGCGGAATTGAATGCGTGATTTCTCGAAGAACTTGTTGCCATGGAAAGGCATCCCCCAGTTCTTGCTGATCGAGAAATCAACGTCTTGGACACCCGGACCGGAGCACACCCCGGGACCGTCATTTGGATAACCCCCCAGCTTAAAGCCAGTAAATGTGAAGGCCTTGGGGTTTAGCCACTGAGTCCGGTTACCGCTGGAAAGGTGGCACGGCTGACTGTAGTCCCGGCTTGGGGACTGAGATGCGGACGCAGCATTTCCGATGCCCCACGGATTTCCGCTGAACGTTGGGTGCATGCCTGTAGTTGCATTACAGTCATTCGTCGTTCGGTTAGGGAGCACAAGGTCAAAATCGCAGGCCGTGACATTTCCCGTGATTCTCAGGGCTGCTCCGCTGAAGAAACTAAGGATCGAGCTGGTCTCCCAACCACCGAGAACACCCTTGACGAAGGCGTTGCGATCTTGCAGCGCGGGGAGGTTATAAATAAGGCTGGCATTGAGAATGTGACGGCGGTCAAAATCCGCGTTGCCGCGGCCGGCACGTGCATTGTAGGTGTCAGCTATGCCAGTGCCTGCGTCTATGTAGGCAAGGGTCGTATCGGAAATATTCTTCGACCAGGTGTAGCTCGTCTGGAATTGCGAATTATGCGTGAACCTGGTTTGAAACGTCGCCTGTAACGAGTGATAAACGGAATCCCCATTATGCGTAAACTGAGCCAGTTTTCCCGTGGTCAGGGCGTTAAAGGGGTAATATGAGTTGGGATCTATGTTCGTTGGCGACGTTGGTATTTTATTGTTGAACGTTAGCCCAGCGTCGATAAAGGCTAGGCGATTCGCCGGCGCTATCTGGTTGAGATTCTGTGAAGACTGTAGATGGATACCGCGGAGGGCTACATAGCCCACCTGCAACTTTGCGTCTTTCCACAGCTGCGTTTCCGTGGTGAGGTTCCATTGCCAGTTATTTGAAATGTGGTTGTTGTTTTCAAGTCCCTCTTGCGGACTCCCCCCGGCCGACCAGCCAATCAACGTTGGATGAGGGCACCCTGGACCGGTGACGGTACATAGCGGACCACCGAGTGTCCGAAAGCCGCTCCCGGCGATGGCGAAGGGAGTGTTGGCTCCCTCAAGCTTCACAAGGATTCCCACGGGATCCCTAGAGAAGAATTGGCCGGCGCCGCCGCGCAGGGCGAATTTTCCGCTGCCGAAGACATCCCACGCAAAACCTAGGCGCGGCGCGATCAGGTGATAGTTGCTGGGGACCAGGGAGCGATTCGTCCCAATCGTGCCGCCGGTACCTGCCGGACAGGCGTTCTGGGAACCGCTGGGCAGAAGGATACCGTTGCACTCCGCATTCCCAAGCGACGCCTGATAAAGATCGGGACGGAAACTGGAGTAGTGATTTGTGGCGTCGTATACGGGAGGCGTGAACGACCAGCGCATTCCATATTCCAGCGTCAGGTGGGGGCGAACCTTCCAACTGTCTCCCGCGTACAATTCCAGGTCGTTCCAGCGGGCCTGCGCAATACCATCACGGGCGTTCTCCCCGTAACCAAAAACGATGCCGTTCAGCAGATAGTCGCCATACTCGGTGCCGGTCGTTCCCCAGCCGTTGCTATTTCCGTTCGCCGGATTCACATAATAGGCGCCAGTTTCATTCGAGCCGCCCCAGAGTTGCCCATAATCGGCGCCGGTTTCCTCATTCTTCTTGTTATGGCTATACGAGACGCCGGTCTTGAAGATGTGCCGGCCGAGCACCTTGGAAAAGTCGTCTTTCCAGGTGAAAAGGTCTTGCGCGTTGTTCCACGGTCCAAAGTGCCCGGTGAGGCCGCTCGGGCCGCCGCCCCAGTTGAGCGGCGAGGCAGTGGCGGTACCATGCAGTTTGCCGGTTGCCGGGTATACATACGGAAATACGGCCTGGATAGTGGCGTTTAATCCGGGCGTGTCTCCGCCACCGGTGACATTAATTCGGTTCGCCGACCACGAAAACGAAAAATCATTCGTTGCTGTGCTGCCGATCGTAGTCGTCAATTTCGCGATAGCAATTTTGCCCGGCTGATCCCAGTTACCGCTCAGCGATGGGTAGTTCTGTTCGCCCCAGAGTCCGCCTTCCTCGTCGGAATGCAGCGCGTTTTTCCAGGCGTCTTGGGTATAGCGCAGCGTCAGCACCGTGTTCTTGGTAATTTTCACGTCTCCGCGTACATTCTCCTCACGCCAGTCGACGGGAATTGTCACGCCTTGCACCCAATTGATTCCGCAAGGATTGGGGCGGTTGGGAAGAGCGATCTGAGAGATAAAAGCCGCCCCGGCGGCGCTGAGATCACCTGGTCCAAATTTAGCGTTCGTGAAGGGAGCGCCAGTTCGAGGATCATTTGGCACCTGGTTGGGACACCCTGCTGTCACCAGTTCGCTGAAGTCGCCCGTTCTCATCAGGGCTGTCGGGACTTGATTAGCTCGAACTCGGGCCCGTTTCTCTTTATTCCATTCTTCCGACCAGAAGAAGAAAATTTTGTCCTTTTTGATCGGTCCGCCAGCGTTGTAGCCATAATCATTGCGGCGCAGTAATTGTTTGTGGTCGCTGGGGCCGAGGAGTTCATTTTTGGCGTTCAGCGCGTCATTGCGGCCGAAATAGTAGACAGTGCCATGGAAGTCATTCCCGCCGCCGCGCGTTACGATGTTGACCTGCGACCCGCCCGCACCCCCGAATTCTGGCCCATAACTGTTCCGAAGAATCTTGAATTCCTCGATGGCATCGATGGAGGGATAGATAAGAATGGTGTGCTGCGAACCGACGTCATTGTTGTTGGCGCCATCCACGAGCCACTGGTTGCCATTGGCCGCAGCGCCGCTGAAGGAAATATCCACCGATGACAGCAGTCCCTTGTTCTTGGGATCAAAGCCTTCTGCGACCGCGGCTCCTGGCATCAACGTCGTCAACTGGACAAAGTTGCGGCCGTTCATGGGCAGTTCACGCACCTGCTGGCCGTCCACGACGTTGCCAACCGTGCCAGTCTGCGTTTCTATCTCGACTGTCGACGCCTCCACAACCACCGTTTCCGAAACGCCGCCCAAGGACAGCTTAATCGGGACGTTGGTGATGTCGCTGACGTGCAGCTCGACATTCCTTTCCTGTACCTTCTTGAATCCTTGTTTCGTCACGCTAATGTTGTACATACCCGGGTTCAGCTCCGGGAAGCTGAACGATCCCTCCGAGTTGGTTTGGCCGGTTCGGCTCGCCCCAGTTTGGACTGAGGTAACAGTAACAGTCGCGTCCGCCACGAGCGAACCACTGTCATCGGTTACTACGCCGGTGATCGTGCCCGACGTTATTTGAGCAAATGCGGAAGGAGCAAGGGCCAGCAAAAGGAAGAAAAAGCCCAATAAAAACGAACGCCGCACTTCGAGCATGCGTTGCCTCCGTGACCGAGAACGTAAAGTTGTCCCCAATGGTCCAATTCAAAAAAGGTTGGACGACTTATAGAAATTTTGAATTGAAATAGCAACTGTTTGCGCGATAACAATCGAGGATAAAAGGGATAAGCCAGGACGCAAGCAGCTTACTCCCTTATTTACAATCAGATATACTCAATGAAGGCCAGCGTTAAACCTGGAGGGTCCCGTGCTTTTAACGTAGGAAAGAGCTCAAAGTAGTGTAGAATATCGCTAACGTAGCTTTTGTGGATTGAAGAGCGTGGGAGAAGTCGGGGCATCTCGCGCTGTTCTGGTGCTTGGAGTGGTCTAGCAATGCTGACGGAGCAGGCCCCGGAGGTATGGAAACCCTCCACCGCGGCCGAGCGAACCGCTGTCCTAGCGCAGTTGGAGAAGTTGCTCGCTACACCTCTATTTAATTCCAGCAAGCGCTATCCAAGTTTCTTGAGGTTTGCAGTTTCCCACACACTGGCAGGAGAAACAGACCTCCTGAAAGAACGCATTGTGGGCGCGGAGGTGTTTGGCAGGCCTCCCGACTACGACACGACGACCGACCCCATCGTCCGAGTGACCGCCGCGGAAATTCGCAAGCGAATCGAACAGTATTACCAAGAGCCGGGACACGAATCCGAAATCCGCCTATTCTTGCCGCCGGGTTCTTATGTGCCCCATTTTTCGCTTCCCGGAAGTCTGGCCGCTGGTGTATCCACTTCTGCCGATCCAATCCCGAAGTCCTCCGCCGCAACCAAGGAGCCCCTCGCAACTGAGAAGTCGACCGCTCCAGGTTCGAAATGGTTTGCGCTCTCGAAGAAGCAACTGGCTCTAGTGGCGTCGGTTGTGCTCCTTGCGGTTGCGGGAGCTTCTGTCCGCTACCTCACACGCCCCTCGGTGACTCATGAATTCTGGGATCCCTTCCTGAAATCTGGCGAACCCGTCCTCTTCTGCATCGCGGACCAGAGCCAGTATTCCACCATCCGCCTGCGGGATGCTGCGGATCCGACTCGTGAAAAGACTCTATCGGATACCCTCGTAACAGTGATCATCGATGACGTGAGCCCGCTCATCAACATCTCGGGAATGCTACAACGCTACGGCAAGCCGCACCGTGTGCAAGGTCAATCGCTGACAAGCCTGACGGATTTGAGGCGCGGGCCTGCTGTATTCATCGGCGCATTCGACAATGCTTGGACTCTGCGGCTCACCTCGCCGCTTCGCTACCATTTTGCCAACGATCCAGAGATGACTCGGTTCTGGATTGAAGATCGGGCGGACCCCGGCTTGCGGGACTGGCTGCTCGATCGTTCGCAACAGCAGCAAACCGGTACCTACAAGGATTACGCCATTGTCGCCAGATTTGTGGATCCCAACACGGACCAGTACGTGGTGGTGGCGGCAGGTATCGGACGGGGGGGCACTGTCGCGGCTGGCGAATTCTTGGTGGACGCTAACCGCATGAACGAAATGCTTTCGCAAGTGCCCGGAAACTGGTCTCACATGAACATTGAGATCGTGCTGGAAACCCAGGTGATTCAAGGCCGCTCCGGCCCTCCCCGAATCGCAGCTGTCCATTCCTGGTGAATCTGAACAGCAGAGATGGGCTCAGCCAGCGCTTGCGCGGGTCATTCACCTGCCTCGACTTTGGTAGGTAGTAAGGTGAAATAAAAGCTTGCCCCCCGGGGAGGGTTGTCGGCAGCCCACAAGCGGCCGCCATGCGATTCGACGATGGAGCGGCTGATGCGAAGCCCCATGCCGGTGCCGTGAGGCTTGGTGGTAAAGAACGCATTGAAGATCTGCTCCGCCCGCTGCGCGGGCAGCCCCACCCCGGTATCGCTGACCGAGACGAGAAGTTCCTCATCTTCCGCTCGCTGCGACTTGATGGCAAGTTCGCGCGTTCCATCCACATCCTTCATTGCATCGATGCTGTTCATGATGAGGTTCATCAGCACCTGCTGCAATTGCACGCGATCTCCCATGACTTGCGGAAGATCCGCCGCCAACTCCGTCCGGACGGATATGGAGTATCGCATTGTTTCGCCGCGCAGGAGCACGATCATCTCTCGAATAACCTCGTTTACATCAACCGATTCCCATTGCGGAGTACCTTTCTTGAAGAGCAGGCGAATGCGGCTGATGATTTCCACCGCACGCTGTCCGTCTTTGACGATTCTCATGGCAGCCGCGCGCGCCTCTTCGATGTTTGGAGTGTCGCCCGCGAGCCAACGCAAGCAGGTATTGGCGTTGGTGCCAGCTGCGGCAATCGGCTGCCTGACCTCGTGTGCCAGCGAGGCAGTCAGCTCTCCCATGGTGGTCACCCGGCTGACGTGTTCGAGATCCGCTTGCGCCTGGCGCAGCTTTTCTTCGGCCCGCTTGCTGGCACTGACGTCCATCGAGCTGCCCACGAATCGCACCACGTCCCCGGCTGCGTTCAAAACAGGATGCCCGACGGCGTGGATATATCTGACCGTGCCGTCCGGAAGAAGGATTCGGAATTCCACTTCGTAATCCGACTTTTCACGGATTGCTCGATCGACTGCCCGTTGCCACTTGGCTTGATCCTCCGGATGAACGCGCTGCAGCCGTTCTTCCCAAGCCGACAAGCCCTCTTCTGGATCGAAGCCATAGATGCGATACCATTCCTCGGACAGATGCAGCGCGTCTCCTCCCGCCACCCGCCAAACCCAGCTCCCCGTATGCGTGAGCCTCTGCGCCTCCGCCAGATAACTCTCGCTCCGCCGCAACGCTTCTTCCGCCCGCTTGCTCTCGGTGATGTCCGTCGAGCTACCCACGAATTCCATCAAATCCCCGGATGCGCTCAAAACAGGCTGGCCGGCGGTGACGATGTGTTTGACCGCTCCGTCCGGAAGAAGGATTCGGAATTCCACTTGGTAATCCGACTTTTCACGGATTGCTCGATCGATCGCCCCTTGCCACTTGGCCCGATCCTCCGGATGAACACGCTGCAGCCGTTCTTCCCAAGCCGGCATGCCCTCTTCTGGATCGAAGCCATAGATGCGATACCATTCCTCGGACAGATGCAAGGCGTCTCCTCCCGCCACCTGCCAGACCCAACTCCCCGTGCGCGTGAGCCTCTGCGCTGCCGCCAGATAGCCCTCGCTCCGCCGCAGGGCCTCTTCCACCTGCTTGCGTTCGGTGATGTCCGTCACCGCTCCAACAAACTCGAGTTCGCCCGACTCATCTCTTACAGCATGAGCCACAACGCGCACACGTTTGACGGAACCATCTGGCATCACCAAGCGATATGCATAATCAAAATCCTTCCCATCCCGCGACGCGCGCTCGATGGTCTGTTTCACGATGGCCGCGTCTTCCGGATGAACTCGTTGGAGAGCAAGTTCCACCGTCGGTTTCGTCGATCGGTCGTATTCGAAGATTCGAAATGTTTCCTCCGACCAATATTTCTCGCCGGTGGAAACCCTCCAACCGAAACTCCCCGTATGACTGAGCCTCTGAGCTTCCGCCAGGTACGCCTCGCGGCGTCGCAGCTCGGCTTGGGTATTCTGCAACTGTTTGTTGGTCCTTGGGAGTTCACCTATTCGCTTGGCAACCTGGAGTTCCAGATTGTGGCGTGCTTCAGCGAGCAATCGTTTTGCGCGTGGGCGTGAAGCGCTAAACCAACCCACGAACAAACCGAATATCACATAAAAAATAAGGAGGGGTCCCAAAGGGAAGCTTGGTGCAAGGAAATGGTTCACCGCCAAAAGGCTCACCGCCAAACAGGAGAGTACGAGAGCGAACAGACCTGGACCCGTCCCGGCGCACCAAAAAGTGATCGCGATTGCGATCAAGGTGAAAGGGAAGGTCAACCAAGGCGGTGAATTGTAGTGCCGCAGGATGAGACTCGTCCCGAGCGCCGCCGCGACCGCCCCAATAGCCAGTCCATAACGCAGCACAACCGCGAGTGCCGGCTGCGCTGTCAACCTCGGATTGCCCCAATAGGCCATACTTACGTGCCTGGAGGAAATGTTCCTACTCCTTCCCTTAGATTCTGCGGGCGTGAAGGGGATACCCGTTGGAAACGTAAGATGTCGGCCTGTGTGAGAAGGCATGGGATTCAGTTCGCTCGTCATGATTCAGCGAACGAATCCCCCGACACAGCCTAGCGAATGACGCCTGCAAAAGTCCTGAGGGATTTGTAAAGAATCTATAAGGTCCGCCATGCATAGCAGCCAAGAGAACAGCCTTTGCGTAAAATAGTCCCGTATACAGGGTAAGAAATTCACCGCACGCTCGAAACACTGGATAGTGGCACGGGGCTATCCCTCTTTCGGGGTATCTATAGTTACTGCGAACGGAATTTCAGTTTGCAGGCATTATCACAGCATGATGGCTGCTCGTTGAGATAGAAGATACGCACCGCGACTGTTTAGCCACGACCAATGAGATGTAGAAGGTTCTGGAACCGAGGATCGCTTCGAAGAGCCGCAAAACGGTCATCCACGTTAAGATACATCAGATCGCCTTCATGCTCTTGAAACGATTTTTCTAACCAGTCAAGCGCCTGGTCTTTTTCGCCGAGGGACGCATAGTCACCCGCAATCGCGAGTGCCAACGCTGGCTGGCCCTTTTTTGCTCGCTTCTGCTTCTCCCGGAGATCTCCCCACAAAAACGTCTCTTGCTCCCCCTTCACGCATCTGGAAATCACCGCCACTCGTTGCAGCTCTTTCTGGCTCAATGCAAATGTTCCCCTGTTCATAGGGTGACATTTTCACGTTGCCGTTAAGGGGTGTCAGAATTATGGAGCTAAGACAGCCAACACTCCCGACCCTCGCCGGGTCGAGGTTTCTGCGGTATGATGTTGCCGTTCGGAAAGCCGGTCGCGGAACCGACCTTTGACGCGATCCAGGCGAGGTGGGCCATGGCGCATCACGGCTCCTCCATCGTGGTCCTCTACCTGTTGTCCGTGCTACATCCTTGCACTTACGCCCATCGCAATCACACCCAGGTTGGCGCTTTCCCTCCAGCGGTATTTCATCGTGCGAGGCGCGCTTTTCCTGGCGCCGATCGCCGTAGACTCTGGTAATGCGTTCGCGATTGTGCTTTCCGTCGAATGTCTACTATGTATGCGAGGTGATATATGGCAACCGAGAGTCATTCCGTACAGTTCGCCGGAGGCCATCTCGGCGGGCAACGTCACATTTGCGCTTTCTTCAACAGCATCGACGAGGAGCACAGGGTGCTTCGCTCGTTCATCAAAGAGGGGCTCGAGCGGGGGGAAAAAGCTTTCCATGTCGTTGACCCCGAGCTGCGGGAAGAACATCTTAAGCTCCTCGCCGAAGCAGGCATCAATGTGCATCGGGTGATCGATACCGGGCAGCTGGAGGTGCGGCGTTGGCAGGATGCTTACCTGCGCGGGGACCACTTCGACCAGAATGCGATGTTGGCATTGATCGAAGAGGTGCTCCAATCGGCCGATACGGCCGGGTACCCGCTCACCAGACTGGTGGCGAACATGGAATGGGCCCTGCTGGACAAACCCGGCGTCGATAACCTAGTGGAATACGAGACACGCCTCAACTACGTGCTTCCCAAGTACGATGATCCGGTGGTGTGTACGTACGATCTGTCGAAATTTGGCGCAGATGTGACAATGGATATCCTGCGCACGCACCCGGTCGTGATCATCGGCGGGATGCTGCAGGAGAACCCGTTCTTCGTTCCACCCGACCAGTTCCTCGATGAAATACGGGAGCGACGGTCGGCTCGCAAGAGCGCAGCCATGGCAAGCTAAATGCCGATACATCCAGATTCGAGCTCCCCGTTCGTATGCATGTGAGGTGATATATGACCACAAGTCATTCCGTACAATTCGCCGGAAGCAATTTCAGCGGGCAACGTCACATTTGCGCCTTCTTCAACAGCGCCGACGAGGAGCACAGGGTGCTTCGCTCGTTCATCAAAGAGGGCTTCGACCGGGGGGATAAAGCCTTCCATCTCGTTGACCCCGAGCTACGGGAAGACCATCTCAAGCGTCTTGCTGAGGCAGGCATCAATGTACAAAACGCGATGGACGCCGGCCAATTGGAGGTGCGGCCGTGGCAGGACGCTCCGCTCCGCGGAGGCCGGTTTGACCAGGACACCTGGCTGGCCTCGTTCGAACAAGTGCTTCAGTCCGGGCCCGCGGCAGGCTACGCACAGACAAGATTCCTGGCGCACATGGAATGGGCGCTCGTCGACTTGCCAGGCGTCGAAGATCTGATCGAGTTCGAGACGCGGGTCAACTACGTGGTTCCCAAGTACGACGATATAGTGATCTGCGCGTATGATCTGTCGAAGTTTAGCGCGAGCGTCGTGATGGACGCCATGCGCACGCATCCTGCCGTGATTGTCGGTGGGTTACTGCAGGAGAACCCGTTCTTCGTTCCACCGGACCAGTTCCTCCTCGAGATAAAGGAGCGACGGCCGGTTCGCAAGAGCGCAGCCACGGCGAACTAAATGCGATAGATCCAGACCTGAGATTCCAGTTCGTATGTCTACTATGCGTGTGAGGTGATATATGGCTACTAGTCATTCCGTACAGTTCGCCGGAGGCGATCTCGGCGGGCAACGTCACATTTGTGCTTTCTTCAACAGCATCGACGAGGAGCACAGGGTGCTTCGCTCGTTCTTCAAAGATGGCTTCGACCGGGGCGAAAAGGCCACCCACATCGTGGATCCTGAGAAACGGGAAGAGCATCTGAAGCGGCTCGCGGAAGTGGGTATCAATGTGCAGCATGCGATGGACACCGGGCAGCTCGAGTTGCGGCCGTGGCGGGAAGCCTACCTCCGCGGAGATCAGTTCGACCAGGATGCCGCCGTGGCTTTAATCGAAGAAATACTCCAGTCGGGCGTAGCGGCCGGCTACGCGCTCACCAGGCTGGTGGCACACATGGAATGGGCGCTCCTCGATAAACCAGGCGTAAACAACTTGGTGGAATACGAGACTCGCCTCAATTATGTTCTTCCCAAGTACAACGATCCGGTGATCTGTACGTATGACCTGTCGAAATTTCCAGCCAGCCTGGTGATGGACATCATGCGAACGCACCCGGTCGTAATTATCGGCGGCATCCTGCAGGAGAACCCGTTCTTCGTTCCTCCCGATCAGTTTCTCCTCGAGTTGCAGGAGCGGCGGTCGGCTCGCAAGAGTGCGGCCACGGCGAGCTAAATGCCCACAGAATCGCATACTGAGAGTGTGGCGCTGCGAACAGCGCTCCGAGAGCTGGTGGCACTTTCGACAATCCCGGCGGCGTGGGTGGGAAGGGAACCGTCTGTCATTGCCGCCGGGCTTGCCGATGTCCTGGTTGGATCGCTGCAACTGGATTTCGCCTTTGTGCGCTTGTGCGATCCCAAAGGAGGCGCCGCAATCGAAGTCACGCGGGGGCACGCATGGAAGGCATTCCCCGAAAGGCTGCGAACTCACCTGGGCGGCGTCGACCGGTTTTCGTGTAAGGAAATCGTTGCTGACCTTGGCGGCGCGGAGCCGTGCTGCGGTATTGTCATTCCCATTGGCGTCAATGCCGAGGCTGGCCTGGTCGCTGCGGCGTGCACTCGCACCGACTTTCCCAGCGAGATTGACCAGTTGCTGCTTTCGGTGGCTGCTAATCACGCCGCGGCAGCGTTTCAGAACGCGCGCCTGCGCCACGAACTCGACGCGAAGGTGGCGGAACTCCGTGAAGCCCGCAACGAACTCGAGATGAAGGTATCGGAACGAGCCGCCGATTTGCAGCGGAGCGAGGCCTATTTAGCAGAAGCGCAGAGGCTAACGCATACGGGCAGTTGGGCTTGGAATGTGCGTACCGGCGGTCTCTTCTGGTCGCAAGAGATTTTTCGCATTTATGACTATGACCCCCAAAAAAACGCGCCCACTTGGCCGCAGTTCCTCGAAAGGGTTCACCCTGAGGATCGACCACAGATCGAGCAGAGAGCGAAAATGGAGACCACACAGAAGGAATGGGTGGATTCTCAGGGTGATTTTCGAATCGTTCTTCCGGACGGAGCGATAAAGCACCTTCATAGTATCGCTCGTCCTGTGACGGATGAGTCGGGCGAAATCACTGAAGTCGTCGGCACCGTCATGGATGTGACCGAACGCAAGAGGGCCGAGGCGCTGCGTGACGGAGAGAGTCGTATTCTGGAGATGATAGCGCGCGATGCTCCGCTGGATGAAATACTGGAGAACCTGGTGCGCGTTGTGGAGGCCCAATTTGCCGGCTTCCTTTGCTCCGTCCTGCTCCTCGACGAGGACGGGCAGCACGTGCGGCACGGCGCCGCCCCCAGTCTTCCCGGGGCCTACACCAAGGCCATCGACGGCCTTTGCATCGGACCGAAGGCGGGATCATGCGGCACCGCAATGTACCGCAGACAACCTGTTGTCGTCACGGACATTCTCGAGGACCCGCTCTGGGAGCCGTACCGAGGTGTGGCAGAGCCCTATGGGTTCCGCGCCTGCTGGTCCACTCCCATAATTGCGCATTCGGGCGAGTCGCTGGGCTCGTTTGCCATGTATTACCGCGAACCGCGCAGTCCGAGCCCGGCTGAGACCCGCGCCCTGGAAATGGCCACCTACCTCGCTGGCATTGCCATTGAACGCAAGCTGGCGCGCGAAGAGCGCGAACGATTGCGCCAGGCCCAGGCGGATCTCGCGCACATAAATAGGGTGACCACCATGGGCGAGCTGACTGCTTCCCTGGCGCACGAGATCAAGCAACCGATTACCGCGGCAGTCACCAACGCCAAGACCTGCCTGCGGTGGCTTGGGCGCGATGACCCCGACGTGGCAGAGGCACGCGAAGCCGCATCGAGACTCGTCAAAGACGTAACGCGCGCGGCGGACATCATCAGCAGAATCACCTTGCTGTTCAAGAAGGGCGCTCAGCAGCACGAGTTGGTCGATGTAAATGAGCTCATTCGGGAAATGATTGTCCTGCTGCGCAGCGAGGGGAACCGCTACTCGATCTCCATCCGCACCGAGCTTGCTGAGGATCTTCCCAAGGTCATGGCAGACCGTGTGCAATTGCAGCAGGTTTTCATGAACCTCATGCTCAACGGCTTTGACGCCATGAAGGAAACGAGTGGCGGAGGCGAACTTACCATCAAATCAGAAGCCGGCGATGGTCAACTGCTGATCTCGGTCAGCGATACCGGTGTCGGATTGCCCCCGGAGCAGGCGGAACAGATCTTCAGGGCATTCTTTACGACCAAGGATAACGGGACTGGTATGGGGCTGCCCATCAGTCGGTCGATCATTGAGTCGCATGGCGGCCGCTTGTGGGCCAACGGTGCCTCCGGGCGGGGCGCAACTTTTCAGTTCACCCTGCCCGCCACGGTCGCGGCGCACGCATAACCTCCCCAGCTTCCCACACCGTTCGGTCCAGGCCGTGCGCGTCTGACGAACGAAGGCTTGCCGGCATCTTGCTCTCACATTTTGTGATGACGAGGGTTACGAGGCCCTATAAGAAACCCGTTCTGAGAAGCATCCGAACCAGCCGCCCCATTGCGGAAATGAGAATTCTATAGCGCTGCCGCTGATCTTGGGCGAGTCATGGGGCACTCCGAACAAAAGTGCTACTTGCGCCCGTGGCTCTTCTTGCCGGAGGCAGCACTCTTGCCATGAGATGCTGGGGCGGCGTGCTTTGTGTGGGGCTTCGAAGGGCCAGATTTCCCCTTGGCTGCCTGCTTCGTCGCCTCGATTTTTGCGGCCGCGTGCTTCTTATGAGCGGCGTCGCCCATGGCCGCGGCGGCATGAGCTTTGTCAACGCCCTTTGAGGGCTTCTTTTCCTTTTCTTTCTTCTTGGGCGGTTCCTTGATGCCGGAGAGCTTTCTCAGGATTTTTTCTCGTTCTTCCTTGGTCTTGCCGCGACCGGTGAGCTGCATGGCGAAAACTTGTTCGACGATTTGGTCGAACTTGGTCCCGCGCGGCATGCCAAGCGCTTCGAGTTCGGTGGCCACAACAGGAAGAGCGATGCGAACCGGGCGCCACTTGTTCAGAAAGGCGCGAATTTTCGAAAGCGCGGCCGACTTATTGGACTCCGCCATCAGGTAGGCGATCTGATCGAGCGGCATTTTTTCGAGGAAGCGGAAAGCATCGGCGGGGGCATTCATCTTGCGGCCAACGAGTTCTTTTTGGGCGTCCAATGCTTCCTCTTCAAAGCCAAGTGCGGCGTCCACTTCGGCCGAACGGAATCCGGCCTTGGAGAGAACGTTCGCCAGTTCCCGGCCTTTCAATTTTCCCAGAATAGCAAGGAGCATCGGCGCAGCGAGACGCGGGCGAAAGCCCGCGGTGAAGAGATCCTCGCGCACCTTCATGAGGCGGCCGATGGCATCGTAACCCGGATGTTTTTTCGCCAGCACGGGATTGACGGCCTCGAGGAGGTCGTGCTCTTCCCAGGCCTTGAGCACGACGGAGGGCCGTTCTTCGCGGGCCAGGGCGCGAAGCTCGTCACCGGCATCTTCGGGCGCAATGGTTTCCTGGAGGTTGCGCTCGATGGCGAGATCAAACCATTCCTGGGTGCGCTGCTCCATCTTGAAGCCCATGCGCGCCGCGTAGCGCAATACGCGCAACAAGCGGACCGGCTGGTTCGTGAAGCTGTGAATGGTGAGGGCACGGACTTCGGCGCGCTCGATATCGGACAGGCCGTTGGTGGGATCGAGCAGCAAGCCGCGCGATGCGGGGTTCAGGGAGATGGCGATGCCGTTGAGAGAGAAATCGCGGCGGCGCAGATCTTCCATGATGGTGGACCAGCGAATTTCTGGGCGCGTTCCGGGGCGAACATAATGATCGTCGCGGGCGGCGGAAATGCTGCCTTCGCAGTCGCCGGCGAAGAGCACTTCGACATGGCGAAGCTTTTCATCCTCGAAGAGGACTTTGGCGCCGCCTTTTTCGAGTTCGTGAGCGATCTTCGAGGGATTGCCCTCGACAGTGAAATCGAGATCGCGCAGCGAAGCGCCGGTAACGAGATCGCGGACGGTTCCGCCTGTAAGATAGACGTTGAAACCGAGGGCGGCGGAGAGTTCCTGCACGCGCAACATTACGGCGCGTTGTTCCGGCGAGAGCCGGCTTTCCAACAAAAACATATAGTCTGGCATTGCGCTCCTTCTGCTTCAGGGTGTCCGCGCTGGCCGCCGCGGAGGCACCCGCAATGAGTGTTCCTGGCCCGCCGCGCTATGCACGCGGGTGATGCGCCTTGTAAATCTGCTTCAATCGCTCCTCGACGACGTGGGTGTAAATCTGGGTAGTCGAAATGTCGGCGTGGCCCAGCATGAGTTGGACGGACCGGAGGTCCGCGCCGCGCTCGAGCAAGTGCGTGGCAAAGCTGTGCCGCAGCATGTGGGGCGTAAGCGCCACGCGCAAACCGGCGCGCCGTCCATAAGCCGATAGTATCTTCCAGACCCCGACGCGGCTCAACGGCGCGCCGCGGCGATTCACAAACAACGCCGGATTGCCGGTCACTTTGCCGAGCAGTTTCGGCCGTGCTTCGCGGAGATATTTGTCGACGATGGCGAGCGCCTTTTTGCCGACGGGAACGATTCGTTCCTTGTCGCCCTTGCCGATGCAGCGCACAGACCCGACCTTGGCATCGAGATCGCTGGTGCGCAGGCCGATGAGCTCGGATACGCGCAAGCCGGTCGAGTATAAAACCTCGAGCATGGCGCGGTCGCGCAAGCCGATGGGAGTTTTCACGTCGGGCTGGGTGAGCAGGCGCTCGACCTCCTCGAGGCGGAGGTAACCCGGCAAGGAACGCCGGATCTTCGGCGATTCGAGATTCACGGAAGGGTCTTCCGAAATCAGATCCTGGATCTGCGCAAAACGGAAAAGATTGCGCAGGGTGACCAGGTGACGGGCCACGGTCTTGCTATCGAGCTTTTGACGATACAGCCCCGCGAGGAAATCCACCAGATCGTCGCTGCTGACGGCCTCGAGGCTGAGCTTGCGTTTACGGGCAAATTCGTCGAATTTCACGAGATCGCGCCGATACGCGGACACCGTGTTGGAGGAGAGCCCCTTCTCCACCCGCACGTGGGTCAAGAATGACGAAATGGTTGCTGAAATTTCCATCAGGGCTCCACGTATCCGTTCGTGGCTCCAGCAGTACGCCGCGTGGCAATTCCATAAACTTCCTCAATTTCATGGCAGCGGAAAAGCCAAGCGAGGGCGAGATAAATGGCTGTCGCTCCGACGATCATGGCGGCAAAAACGAGAAGCTGCACGAAGAAGGGCGCGTGCAACGCGAACCCAGCGTAATAATTCCCGAACCAGCACGCCACTCCCATAATGGCGGCGCACAAGGAAATCTTTGCGAAGGAACGCAAGATATCCAAGGTCCCGAGCGGGCCGTAGCGGAGACGGAAAATAATAAAGAGCGCGAAGAAATCGAAGAACGTAGCCAGGGCCGTGGCGAGCGCCGGGCCGCCGTTCTGGACACGCTTGTATAAGAAGGATTGCAGAAAGACTATGTTCAGAACAACATTGATAACCAGAGAGATGGAAGCGACGATGACCGGCGTCTTGGTGTCCCGCGTGGAATAAAACGCCGGGACAATCAGCTTGACCGAAGCCAGGGCGGGAAGGCCGACAGCGTAATAGAGAAGGGCGCGGGCCGTTAAGCGCGTGGATTCGGCGACAAACTGGCCGTGCTGGAAGAGCACGCGGATGATCGGTTCGCGCAGTATCATCAGGCCGAGAGCAGCTGGAATCGTGATGAAAGCCACGATGCGCACGGAAAACGAAAGCGTTTTCTTGAGCGACTCGAAATCCTTAGCGGCCGCCTGGTGGGACATCATCGGCAGAATGGCGGTGGCGACGGCGATAGCGTAGCCGCCCAGCACCAGCTCCATGACGCGGTCGGCAACATAGAGCGCGGCGAGGCTCCCGCGCGGCATACGAGCAGCGGTGGCAAACCGCGTGTCAACCAAGAGGTTGATCTGGCCGATGCCTATACCAAACAGCCGGGGGATCATCAAGCGAGCCACGTCTCGAATGGCCGGATGAGAGAACGAGATGCCGAAAGTGAACTTCATGCCCCGCCGCACAAGGGAAGGCACCTGAATCAAGAATTGCAGGACACCGCCGACCAAGACACCGACCGCCAGAGAAGTCGCAGGGTCCTTGAAATGACGCCAGACCACAGCTACCGAGAAGAGAATGGTCGCGACATTCAAAAGGACGGGAGTCGCGGCGGGCAAGCCGAAAACGTGGAAGCAATTGAGAATCCCCATGGCCAGCGCAGCCAGGGCGATAAAGAAAAGATACGGAAAGATGATGCGGTTGAGATCAACAGCTTCAGCCCGGGCAATATTTTCGCCGGAGAACAGCTGAACAACCACGGGCGAGAAAACCATCCCCAGAATGGTGATGACGGCGACAACCAGGGATAGGGTCCAAAACAGGCGGTTGGCAAAATCCCAGACCTCCTCTTTGGACCTCTCCCGCATATAAGTGGTGAAGACGGGGATGAAGGAGGCGGTCATGGAGCCTTCGGCGACGAGGCGGCGGAAGAGATTGGGTATACGATAGGCTAGAACGTAGGCGTCGGCGGCAAAGGAAGTGCCCAGCAGGAGGGTGATACGCTGGTCGCGGACGTAGCCAAGGATGCGGCTAGCGATAGTGACCAGGGAGATGATCGAGGCCGACTTGAGGATGCTCTTTTTATCGGTCAACGGGCGGTACTCCGGAGCCCTAACCCTAATGAAAACAATAACTTGACAGGAAAAACGGACTTAACATAACATACATTTTGCCGATTGGCAAATCTGTGTCCTCCGGACCGGGAAACGCGGAATTTTGAAGAATAAAGCCCCAGCCTCAACGCACAAGAAGGTTATCGTTGTGCTCGCCGACAAGAAGCCTTTGCGGGGCTATCTGAACCCTGGACGGCTGGGTCAGGCCGATCCCATCGACCTGCTAACCCCTGACGGAGAACATGTTGAGGTACCACTCGCGCGAGTGCGGTCCATCTATTTCGTGCGCGAGTTCTCCGACGACTTCGAGCCGGAGCGCAAAGCCTTTCTGAGCCGCCCAAAGCTGGACGGATTGTGGGTGAAGCTGCGCTACAACGATGGAGATACCTTGGAAGGCGTTGTCCCCAACGATTTGCTTTCGCTACTGGATAACGGGTTGCAAATCACATCGCCGGACCTGAACTCATCCACGGACCGCATCTTTGTCCCGCGTGCCGCGCTCACGGAAGTGACCGTTCTTGGCGTCGTGGGCGTCGCGCGGCGGAAGCCGGCCGCTGCGGCGGTTTCGCAGCCCCGCCTTTTCAACGAATAGGCTTCCTGGCCGGCTGTACTTCCCTCTTTGGCCTGTGCGAGACTCGCAGACAGCCTCACAAAAGATTGAGGAGCCCCTTCATGAAACTTTCTGAAGTCGCGCTGAAATTGGGATGCCGATTGGAAGGTCCGCCGGAACTCGAGATTTCCGGGGTGGCGGGAATCGAACATGCCGAAGCCGGCCAGATCACCTTTCTCGCGAATCGGCGGTACTTTCCCTTGCTGAAGACCACGCGCGCCTCGGCGGTTTTGCTCGAAGAAGGAATTGCGGTCGACCGGGAGGCTTCGCTCCCGGCGCTGGCGGCCCTGCGCTCTGGGAATCCATACTTGGCGTTTGCCCAGGCTCTCGAGCTTTTCTACCAGCCGCCACGCTATGTGCCCGGGATTCATCCCACAGCCATCATCGCGAAAAGCGCAAGGCTAGGCGATGGCGCGCATATCGGGCCGTACTGTTATGTTGACGAAGAGGTGGAAATTGGCCGCAATGCCGTGCTGCACAGTTTCGTTACGATTTATCGCGGCGCCATGATTGGCGATGATTTCTTCTCGCATGCGCACGCCGTAGTGCGGGAATTCTGCCGCATCGGCAATCGCGTGATTTTGCAAAACGGTGCGGTCATCGGTGGTGACGGCTTGGGTTTCGCGAAACAGAAGGATGGCAGTTGGTACAAGATGGCACAGTCCGGCACGGCTGTGCTCGAAGACGACGTCGAAGTGCAGGCGAATGCCTGCGTGGATCGCGCTACGGTTGGAGAAACGCGCATCGGCCGGGGCACGAAACTGGATGACCTCGTCTTGATTGGCCACGCCTCGCAGGTCGGCGCCAACACCATGCTGTGCGGGCAGGTCGGCCTAGCGGGCTCGACCAAAGTGGGCAGTAACTGCATTCTCGCCGGCCAAGTCGGCACGGCCGGACATCTGACCGTTGGCGACGGGACTGTCATCACCGCGCAGAGCGGCGTTCCCAACGATGTGCCTGCGCGCTCGCTCTTCTCCGGTTATCCAGCGGTCGAAAATCGTCAATGGCTGAAGAACATGGCCGCGCTGAATCGCCTGCCCGAGCTGCAAAAGCGTGTTCGCGATCTGGAAGCGGAAATCGAGAAGTTGAAGTCACCTTGAAATCGCGGGCGCACTGCCCGCAAATCAGGAAGCTGCCGGTTCGGCAGTGGCCCCTGGAAAACCGAGGGGACGCTGGTCCGGCGGCAGACCCGCGGCCATCGCCTTTCGCACAACCTCGTTCAACTCATCCCGCTCTTCCAAGGAATACCTCGAAGCATCGATAGCCTCGAGAAATTCGACGACGATTTCGCCCGGGTGAATGACCATTGAGTGTTTTTCCATGACCCGGTGAGCGCCCGAACAGGCCATCGGTACAATCGGCACGCCCGCTTTAATTGCCATTACAACCGCGCCTTTCTTGAATTCCTGCAGCCGGCCGTCCGGACTGCGCGTACCCTCCGGGTAGATCAAAAACGATTGCCCGGCCTTGAGCGCTTCCGTGGCCTTCTCCACGCTGGAGATTGCCGACTCGCGACTGCTTCGATTCACAGGGATGAAGTGCGCCGACAAGAAGACCTGTCCCACGATGGGCCATTTGAAAAGTGATTCTTTCAGGAGAATGGCTATCCGGCGAGGGATGGCTCCCACAACGGCGGGCGCATCGGCGGAACTCGTATGATTCGCGACAAAGAGACAGACGCCCGCAGGGATACGCTCGTGGCCGCGCACGCGCACGCCAACGCCAACGGCCCGGACAAAAAACATCACACCCTTCACGCCTGCCCAATAAATGGGATCAGGATTGCGTGTGATCCAGGTGTAGACAAGCAGCGGCGGCCCAACGATCAGGATGTAAAGGGTTAAGAAGATGCCGATGAAAAGAGTCCGCAGCATGAGCAGGCAAACTTTCTCGAATCCCGCGCCGCCGGTCAAGCGAAACGTGGCATCGGCGGACTCGCTAACGAACGGCGGCAGCGCTGGTCTCGCCGCGAAGCATCCCTTCGCGAATGTGCCGCGCCTTTTCGCTGGCGTGCGGATCTTCGACGACCTGGTAGAGATTCTCCTTGACCTCGCCGAGGCGAAATTCGAGTGAAATCTCCTTGTCGTCCCGGCGAATCCGCAGCTTCAATGAATCACCGGCCTTTTGCTCTTGTAGCCAGCGATCAACCCTCTTGGGCGCTTCTCCACCATTCCAGTTCAGGATGACATCTCCGGCCCGCAAGCCCGCTTGGGCCGCAGGGCCTTCGAAATCGATCGTGCTCACGGCCAACGGACCGTTCGCTTCGCGCTCCGCGAAGAAACCAAGCGACGGCCTGCGGTGTTCCACAGTTCGCAAAGCTAAGCCTGCAAGAGCTAGTATTTGCTGATACGGGAACGGCTCTGTCCCCGCCACGTACTTCGTGAAAAACTCCTCGAACGAACCGCCGGCGACATTCTCGGCGCTCAGTCGAACGTCCAGACTGTCGCGATACGTTTTTCCCTGCTTCGCAAAACTGGCATTCATTAAGCGCATGACATCGTCCAGGCTCTTTTCGTTGCCGGTGCGGTCGCGAATGACAATGTCGAGCAAGTCTCCCAGCACCTGTCCCTTGGTATAATACGAGACGCTGTACTCCGGCTGATTGTAGAGGGAATATTTTTCCAGCCAGGCATCGAGGCTGGACTGCTCCGCACTCTGCCAGCGGTTGGCCGGACGGCCTTCCAGCTCGGTGATCTGATCCCCGAGATCTGCATAGAACTGCTCTTTGCCCCAAATCCCGCTGCGCACCAAAGTGTAGGAGCTGTAGGTATTGGTCACCCCTTCGGCGAACCACAGAGCGCGCGTGTATTGCTCCTTCGTATCGTCCATCGGCTCAAGCGATGCCGGCCGGATACGCTTCACATTCCATAGGTGAAAAAATTCATGTGCCGCAACACCCGGCAAATACTCGTCCGAATAGGCGCCAATCGCAGTCGAGTCCGCGTGCTCCATGCCACCGCCACCCGCTCCCTTGCCGATGTGAAGAATGAACGTGTAGCGCTTAAAGGGCGCTCCGTCCATGAGCTTCAGTTCGTACTGGCAGATGCGCCTCAAGTCTCCCTCAACCTGTTTCTTCTTCCAGTTGTCGCCGTGAATCACCACCCAAATCCCGGGCACGACGCCGTTCAATTGAAATTCTTCGAACTTGCCCGCTTCGATGGGCCTATCCGCGAGCGCGTCGTAGTCAGCGGCTTCGAAGAAGAATGCCCGCGCCCCGCCCATCGATTCGAATCCACTGTTGGAAGCACTCTCCGCCCTCCAATTGTCGGGGGGATTTGGAATACTCAACTTTACATTCTCGGACCGCCGCTCCGGAACGTAGAGAAGGATCATTGCGGGATTGATGAAGGCATGCTCGGAATTCAGTTGCGATGCGAAGGGGCCGCTCTCGTCCCAGTAAGTCGCGTATGAAATCTTGATCGTTCCCGTCCCCTTGATACGCCAGGTTTGCTTGTCCACTTTTTCGACGAATGCTTTCTCAGAACCGGCAAATGCCTCCACCTGCTGTACATGACTGCTGAAGTCGCGGATCTGGTAGAGCGCATTCCACGCGGGCATCCGTACGAGCACTTCGCCGGACACATCGGGAATGGTCATCGTCACATGGAAGAGATGTTTCTCCGGATGTTCCAGGAGAACCTCATATTGAATAGTTGCCCTGGCGGAAGAGCTGAAGGTCAGGAGAAAAAGAAAGCAGATGCTGGAGGGAATCAGCAGCCTGCTTCGTACGGGATTAATCGTCACCGAGTCTTTGCCTCGCCAGCAATTTGCACGCTCGCGCCGAGTTTCTTCAGAACTTTTTCGCACAAGCCGTCAAAGCTGCCGTTGGACATGATGAGAAGGAGATCTCCCGGTTTGGCTTCGGCCCCAAGGTGCTCCGCAATGGCGTCGGAACTTAGAAACACGCGGGCGTCTTTGCCGAGGGCGCGTACACTTTCAGCAACGGTCTCCGGATCGAGCCGATTCTCGCCTCCCAATTGCTGGGCGCGAAAAACGCCGCCGAGAATCACGCGGTCACCGAGGGCGAGCGCCTTTGGCAGCGCATCCTGAAACACTTTGCGGCGCATGGAATTTGACCGCGGCTCGAAAATGGCCCAGAGCCGCCGTCCGGGCCAGCGCCCGCGGGCGGCTTCGACGGTCGCTTTCACGGCTGTGGGGTGATGCGCGAAATCATCGACCACCAGCACTCCTCCAATTTCGCCCTGCACATCCATTCGACGCTTGACGCTGCGGAACGTCGCGAGCGCTTTGCCGATCGCCTCGGCTGAGATGCCGCGTCCCTGCGCAACGATCAGCGCCGACATGGCATTCAGGACGTTATGCCGTCCCGTGGCGGCCAGCGCAAATTCTCCAAACAACTTTCCCCGATGCGCAACGCGAAACCGCATGGTTTCGCCATCGATGGCAAGCTCGCTTGCCACCCAATCATTTCCATCGCTGAAGCCGTATGTTTCGACGGGACAAAAAGCCTTTTCCGCCGCTCGCCGCAACGCCGGGCCGGAATCTTCCTCATCGCCCCAGATGACCACGCGGCCGCGCCTGGGAACAAGGTTAACCAGGCGGCGGAAAGCCAACTGGTACGTTTCAAAGTCTGGATAAATGTCGGCGTGATCGTACTCCAGAGAAGTGATGATCAAATCGTCGGGGTGATAGTGGAAAAACTTGGGCCCGCGGTCCCAGAATGCGGTTTCGTACTCGTCACCTTCCAGAATGAACTCTTCCCCGCCTCCAAGCCCGTAACTCTTTCCAAAGTTTTCCGCCACGCCCCCCACGAGAAAATTCGGCCGCTTGCCCGCGGTGTGGAAAATCCAAGCCAGCATTGCCGTTGTAGTGGTTTTTCCATGCGTTCCGCCTACCACGATGGAATGCCTTCCAGGTAAAAAAACCTCCTCCAGGATTTCCGGCATCGAGCGGTACGGAATCTTTCGATCCAATACCTCCTCCAGCTCCGGATTCCCCCGCGCAATGATATTTCCGATCACCACCAGATCGGGCGCCGGCCGCAAGTGGACGGCATCAAAAGCGTTGAAAAATGAAATGCCGAGGCTTTCGAGCAGCGTTGACGCCGGCGGGTAGACACCGGAATCCGAACCGGTCACGCGAAAGCCGTGCTCGCGCAGCATCCCGGCCAGCGGCGCCATCGCCGATCCCCCAATCCCGATCACATGCACATGCTTCGCCTCGCTCAAACCACCACCGCCGGTTCCAGGAATTCGAGTGAGCCTTCCCCATCCGCGTCCAGACGTGCCTTGATGCCCAGCGGGATCGTTAACATGGGCCGTAACGTGTGCCCAACGGGAGCACCGAAGACGATCGGGACGCCGAGCGGCGGCAGAATTCGCTCGCAGACTTCCCGTACTGTCGGCGCTCTAGCCGCAGCCGGCTCGCTTTCTGGAAAGTCTCCCAACACAATTCCTCGCACGCCTTCAAATTTTCCCGCCTGTTTCAAGTGCATCAGGACGCGATCCACTTGGTAAGGCTTCATTCCGCGATCTTCGAGCACAAGGATCGAATCCTTGGTGTCCAATTCCCACGGCGTTCCGATCGTAGCCTCGACCAGAGTCATGCACCCGCCCAGAACCCTGCCCAAAGATTGACCCGCGAGCATGTCTTCGCCTTTCAGTCGCAGCTTCCAGCCGCCTTCCGTTCTGCCCACCGCTTGAAGAAAGGAGCTCTCATCATAACCCTTGGGCGCCCCCGGGCCCGCGTTGAGCCCGGCGGCAACCATGGGACCATAGAAAGTGATCCAGTTGCACCGTTGCCAGAGAAAGATTTGCAGACTGGTGAGGTCGCTGAATCCAATCACGCATTTCAGATTCGCGAGGCTCTTCTCCAGGCCGGCTTCCAGAAGGTAATTCGATCCGTACCCCCCGCGCAAAGCGACAAGCCCGTCGACCTGATCGGAATTCAGGGGCCCAAGAAAACCATTGGTCCGCTCCAGGGACGGACCGGCAAAGTATCCTTCTGCTTTGCTGTCCTGATTGGCGACGACCTGAAAACCGTGGCGCTTCAGCTCTGCGAGCCCCGCATTCATGGCACCAGGTTCGGCGGGAGAGGCGGGCGCGAATACTCCAAGCCGCGAGCCGGCAACGAGTGCCTTTGGTTTTCGTGGAGCTCCGTTGCTCCTGTTCATTCTTGATGGCCCTCCACCGGAACCACCTCGCTGATCACGCCCTGGCGATTGAGCTGAGCGAGAATCGTCTCCTGCTGCTTGTGCGATACTTCCGCCTCGAATTCCACGATGGAAGTTGCCCCCGCCATGGAAACGCGAAAGTGCTGTACAGGAGTTTTCAGGCTGGCCATCAGCCGCTGCACTTCCGTGGCGACGCTCTCCGCGTGACTGCTGGTGATCCGGAACGCCATGAGCCGGCACTTCAAATTGAAGTATTGCTCCGCCCAGCCGATGACCGTCAAGCCAAAGAGCACCAGGACCGTTGAATAGCTGGCGACGGCGTAAAAGCCTCCCCCGGCGGCCATACCGATGGCGGCCTCCACAAAGATCGTCGCCGCAGTCGTCATCCCCACGACGCCCCCCGATCCGCGCAGAATGGCGCCCGCCCCGAGAAAACCGATCCCCTGGACGATATTGGAAGCGATTCGTGTTCCGCTCGTATCTCCGAAAGCATGGGCGAGTTCGTTGGAAAGAATTGTGAACAAGGCCGTAGCCAGGCATACAAACAGGCTCGTGCGAACACCGGCAGGCCGCCGCCGCACGATGCGTTCCGTGCCAATGATGGCGCCCAGCGCCGCCG
>Ga0307479_10000440_pt1 | contig 37465 bp, 38 predicted proteins | sample atmos_gasesECM4C_FD_203743 | JGI IMG/M metagenome (GOLD analysis project Ga0307479, IMG submission 203743) | Hardwood forest soil microbial communities from Morgan-Monroe State Forest, Indiana, United States - atmos_gasesECM4C_515 | ecosystem: Environmental > Terrestrial > Soil > Temperate...
GCTTCCTTTCAGCCTAATAACCCTAGCAACGGTGGCTTGGGGATTTACTACAGCAGTTGCTGGATCAAGGCCGCCACTAGGCCTCTGACCTACAAAGTGCTCTCTTATCATCAACTTTCACAATAAAATCCGCCGCCAACTATTCTCCAGCGGCTTTGCATTGGGGAACTTCTGTGCGATTCAATTCCTCTCGCACCCTGGGTGTAATCCACACAACCTTCGCTCCCGCTTGACGACACCCTTATCCCTTGAGCAAAGGCCGCGCCATCCGGCCTCCAAGACTCCCGAGCGCTGTAGGCGCGCCAGAAGCAGAAGTTAGCCCAGCCCGCGGTGACGGGCTGGGTTACCTAGCGTGAAATGAACCCAAGCGCCGTAGGTGCGAAACTCGTCGCACACCCGCTTATCCCACTGCAATCAAACCACTTACTAGTAATTACTTGACAAACAATACAGATATGTTATAATAAGTAAGTTACTTCGGCACGATTCTTTCGTGCCCCGTCGATCATGGGCGCCCGCCGAGCGGTTCTTCTAACTCCTTCAAAATCATCACATCCGTTGCCGTTACTTTCTTATAAACAGCAAGCGCCGGTAACCCATTTAGAATCAACACTTGTACAAGTGTTGATTCTAAATAATTTAAAGCCCTTTAGAATGAACACTTATGAAAAACATAGGGGGGAGGGGGCCTCTTTTCCCATTTTGAAACCCTCTCCTTCGCCCGTCACTCCACTGCTTCCTTACCTCTCTTCCAGCCTGCTAAACTCAGGGCGCACACCATGAAGGAGCTCCCCATGTCCGAAGCCAGCAAACCTGCCATGACCACAACGACCCGCACCGAATCCGACTCCATGGGCCAGATCGAAGTCCCCGCCGACCGCTATTACGGCGCGCAGACCGCCCGCTCGCTCATCCATTTCGCCATCGGCAAGGACACCATGCCTCCCGAGCTCATCCGTGCCTTCGGCATCCTCAAAAAAGCCGCCGCGCTCGTCAATCAGGATCTCGGCAAGCTCCCTTCCGATAAGGCCAGGCTGATCGTGCAAGCCGCCGACGAAGTCATCGCCGGGAAGCTCCACGCCGATTTCCCTCTGCGAATCTGGCAGACCGGCAGCGGCACGCAGACCAATATGAACGTCAACGAAGTCATCTCCAACCGCGCCATCGAAATTTCCGGCGGCGCCATGGGCAGCAAGAAACCCATTCATCCGAACGACGACGTCAACATGTCGCAGTCCTCCAACGACACCTTCCCCGCCGCCATGCACATCGCCGCCGCCACGGAAACCTCGCGCCGTCTTCTTCCCGCCGTGAAAAAACTTCGCGATGCTCTCGACGCCAAAGCCAGGGAATTCGCGGACATCGTCAAAATCGGCCGCACCCACCTGCAGGACGCCACGCCTCTCACCCTTGGCCAGGAAATTTCCGGCTGGGTCAGTCTTCTCGACCGTGACGGCACTCGCATTGCCGTGGCCCTCGACGGCCTCTACGATCTCGCCATCGGCGGCACCGCCGTTGGCACCGGCCTCAACGCTCCTCCCGAATTTCCCGACCGCGCCGCCCGAAAAATATCTGAGCTGACCGGCCTGCCCTTCCGCTCGCATCCCAATAAATTCGCGGCGCTCTCCGCCCATGACGAACTCGTCTTTGCCTCCGGCGCGTTAAAAACCCTCGCCGCCTCGCTCATGAAAATCGCCAATGACATTCGCTGGCTCGCTTCCGGCCCGCGCTGCGGCCTCGGCGAACTCACCCTCCCCGAAAACGAGCCCGGCTCTTCCATCATGCCCGGCAAAGTAAATCCCACGCAGGCCGAAGCCATGACCATGGTCGCCGTCCAGGTCATTGGCAACGACACCGCCATCGGTGTTGCCGGCTCGCAAGGCAATTTTGAGTTGAACGTCTTCAAGCCCGTCATCATTTTCAATTATTTGCACTCCGTCGAGCTCCTCGCCGACTCCTGCAACAGCTTCGTCGATTATTGCGTTGTCGGCATCGAAGCCAACCGCGAAACCATCGACCGCTATCTCCACAACTCCCTCATGCTCGTCACCGCCCTCGCCCCCAAAATCGGCTACGATCAAGCCGCCCAGGTCGCCAAAGCCGCCCACCACGCACGCATCAGCCTCCGCGAAGCCGCCATCAAGCTCGGCTTCCTTACCGCCGAAGAATTCGACGCCCTCGTCCGCGCCGAGGACATGACCCACCCGTAAGGGCCCAGATGGACGCCACACAAACATCGATGAGTCAAGTTCGCAAGAAACTGTGGATCGCCATCCGCTTCATTCTGTTCGGCATTGGGGGCTTTTGGTTATTGATGCTTTCCTTCGTCGAGTTCATGGAGCGTGTGTTCAGACACGGCAGAGATACGTTTCACCCACTACTCTCTTTGCCTCTGATGTTAATCGGAGGGGCTATGCTGCTATTCGGAGCCGGCGAATGGAGACGTTGGGCCTACTTATGGGTATTTCTGTCCATGCCCCTCTCGCTTTATCTGCTCTCGCTATTACCGATCTCAAATTTCTCGTTCGCAGGCGACAAGACAACCGGCAGCCTGATCCCAGCACTAGCCAGCATTGGCACGTACGCAATTGTGCGCCGGTATTATCGGCGTCGTGACACGAACAAGAGGCCAGCGCCGCACGATTCTGTAGGTGTTCTTAATTCCGGACCCCAGGAGCCCAAATGATTCGTCGTAATACCCTCTTAAATCTGGGACTCCTATTTTCCGCGTGCCCTCTCTCCGCTCAACAAGCGAATGCTCAGGCACAGTATTTCCTGAAGCCGACGCCGAAAACCGTGGCATGGGGATACTACGACGCGAAGACGCCGCCGGTGCTGCGCGTCAAGTCGGGCGATACCGTGGAGATTCAGACGCTCATTACCAACAGTCCGAAGCGGCTGGAGGACGCGGGCTTGCCGCCGGATCAGGTCGAGCAATCGCTGCGCGACATCACCGACCAAGTCAAAGACAAAGGCCCCGGCGGACACATTCTTACCGGACCGATCTACATTGAAGGCGCTGAGATCGGCGACGTCCTCGAAGTGCGCATCCTCGCTGCGAAGCTCGCCATTCCGTACGCCTACAATGGATTCAGCCCCGGCCGCGGCTATCTAACGGAAGATTATCCCTATCCGAAAATAAAAATTATTCCGCTCGATGAAAAGCGCATGATCGCGCGCTTCGCTCCTGGCATTGAGATTCCGCTGCATCCGTTTTTCGGCAGCATGGGCGTGGCCCCGCCGGAAATTTCCGGCCGCCTCAGCAGCGCTCCGCCCTGGATTCAAGCGGGCAATCTCGATAACAAGGACCTCGTCGCTGGCACAACTCTATTCATTCCCGTTCACGCGCCCGGCGCGCTCTTTTTGGTCGGTGACGGCCACGCCGGCCAGGGCGACGGCGAAGTGGACATCACCGCGATGGAAACTTCGCTCATCGGCACGTTTCAATTCACCGTGCGCAAGGACATGCATCTCCGCTGGCCCCGCGCCGAAACCCCCACGCACTTCATCACCATGGGCCTCCACGAAGACTTGAACGAAGCCACCAAGCTCGCCGTGCGCGAAATGATCGATTTCCTGATGACCGAAAAGCATCTCTCGCGCGACGACGCCTACATGCTTTCAAGCGTCGCCGCCGATCTTCACATCACCGAACTCGTCGACGGCAACAAAGGCGTCCACATGATGATTCCCAAATCCATCTTCGTCTCCGGTTCCTCCAAATGAACAAAGCGCGATTGCCGCTCCGAGCTGTAGCTCAAGCCTTTAGGCCTGAGGAATCTGCTTTTCGGAAGTGCGCCGGAAAAAAGCAGATTCCTCGGGCAACCGCTGCCCTCGGAATGACACGTTTCTATTTTTTTCGAAAAACCATCCAGTCCCCGCTCATATTCCTTCAGTCACTTCCGTTATTTCTCTGTGCCCTTTGTGCTCTGATCTCTGCGGTCTCTGTGTTGAGTCCCCTGCTCCTCGCCCAATCCGGTCCTTCGCCGCAGAGTCAGAAACCCGATTGGTGCAAACCACTTCCCCGCCCGGAATACAAATCGCTCGAACGCGTGCTCGCCAGCGACCCCTGGTTCGAGGTCTACAAAGTCACGCCCGGCGTCTTCGCGATCTACGAACCGCACCAGGCGGAAGAAGTCATCTCCTATCTCATCGTCGGCCACAAACAAGCTCTGCTCTTTGACACCGGGATGGGCATCAGCAACATCCGCAAAGTCACTTCGCAATTGACGTCGCGTCCTGTTGTGGTGCTTAACTCGCACACCCACGACGACCACGTTGGCGGCAACTGGCAATTCAATTTCGTCTATGGCATGGACACCGCTTTCACGCGCGCCAATGCGCGAGGCTCCCGCGAAGATGCGCAAGCAGAAATCACGCCCGATCAAATCTGCGGTGATTTGCCGAAGAATTTTGATCCCAAATCCTACCAAACCAAGCCGTGGCACATTTCGCTCTTCGTACACGACGGTTTCAAGATCAATCTCGGTGGACGTACGCTCGAAATTCTGTCCACTCCCGGGCACACGCCCGACGCTATCTCTCTAATCGACCGCGAAAACGGCTTGCTCTTCACTGGCGATACTTACTATCCCGCACCTATCTGGCTGTTCCGTCCGGAGACGGATCTCGATGCCTACGTCTCCTCTGCGAAACGCCTCGCCGCGCTTGCCCCACAAATTAAACTCGTCCTGGGGGCGCACAACATTCCCGTCGCGCAACCTGATGTCCTCTCAAAGCTCGTTGACGCCATCCAGGCGGTCCGCTCCGGCCAGGGTACGGTAAAGCCTGGAGGAGAAGGCAGAGCCATTCACACTTTTGGCGGTTTCGATTTTCTGCTCGCCGCTCCAAAGAAGGATAAAAGCTAATCCGGGAAGCCGATCCGATATGCGGTATCTCAATCACAAAACGGCGGGCTTCGCGCTCCTCATGATCCCGTTTCTCGCTTCGGGTGCATCCACGAGTCAGCGCAAGCATGAAAAATCGCTTCCTAGAACGGTGTGGAAATTTGATGGTGGCGTACTTTTCGAGACGGATGGCAATGCTCCCGGCGGCACGTGCTTTCGTCTCTCCGGACGCCTGACTGCTCCGCAATTTTTCGATGAACTCAAGCGCATCGACGACAACAGCGGCACGCTATACCTCCGCGGAACGCAAACCGTCGCGGAATTCCCCGACCGAGTCGCGCTTACTTTTGTCATTCGGGACTTTCCCTGCGCCATTCAACTTCATGAAACCGGCTCGCGGACCTATTTGACGCAAGCGCTCTTGAACTCGATGAGTCTCTCTCTGTACTGGAAACGCGGCATCGAGCTTCGCCCCATCGAAAAAGTCAGCGACCAGCATTTCTACCTCAAGCGCGTTCTACCGTATGCAGCGGAAAACGCCGCGCAACTTCCCGAACGATTCGAGTGGTTTTACCAGATGAGCGTTCCCAGCGCCGGCGTTCCGCTAACCGACGACCTGGTTCTTCTTCTGCGGAACCCCGATGGACGCATCGCCGCTCGCGTGGCGGCGCGGCTCTAGTAAATGGTTATTCGTGATCGAAAAAATTTCATCAGCGGTCCAAAGGCTGCATCCAGCGATCGAGGATGCTTTTGGTTTCGACGCCGGTGGCTTCGCGAAAAATCACAGGAAGTTCCTCGTTGCGAAACGCGCGGTGGTTGCGCTCGCTCCAATCAAGCAAATAACGGAGCGCGTCGCGCAGCGATTTTTTCCCCTGTGTTTGCGCGCGGATAAAATTATCCATTTCCGCAGCCATCAGCGCGCCGCGGGAAAATAGATTCCTGCCCACGCGAAAATCATCGGAATAAAGAAAGGAACCGGCGCGAGAAAGATCGTCGAGAGACATCCTGCGGAGAAACGGTGGCGCGCTGTCCACAATCCCGCGGAGCCGCTCGATCTGTTGGCGGCGATAGTCTTGCGATTCTTTTTCTTGCATCGCCTCGGCCAAAGCTTCGATGGCGGCGTAGCGCGCGAATCCCTCGTTGAACCAGATCGTATCGATGATCGGAGCCATCTCCCATTCAAAGGGCAGGTAACCGAGGCCGTAGGCATGTTTCGGAATCCAGGAATGCGCCATGTGATGCGCATAGTTGAAGCGCCGCGTTTCTCGAAAGCGCGAATCGGATTTGGCGGTGATCGCCTGGTTGGTCTCGAAATAAAATGTTCCGCTTTCCAGGTGCTCCATGCTGAAGCCGTATTGGTGGCGATCGGATACGGGACGCAAGAGTTCCAAATGTACGGTGTAGTGCGAAAACGGCGGCTTCTCGAAATAAGCGATCACTTTGTCGAGCGCGTCGCGGGCAAGCGCGCTTTCTTCGGACAGATCTTCGTCGCACTCGGCGTACACGGCGAGAAAGAGCGGGACGCTGCCCTCGATGCGGCGAAGTTGCAGCTTCGGGCCCATGGCGATTTGCGAGTCTGCAAGCGCGTAGTAATCGCTCGCGCTTGCGGTGAGTGATGTGACGCCCGCGGGCACCTGCGGCGCCAGGGTCGAAAAAACTGGCCAATCGGCAGGACCGGCGGCTTCAAGCTTGATGGCCTGGTCCTTGTGGCCTTCCAGGTAGGCGAAAATGGTATAGCCAAGCAGTCCCGCGTATCCATCTCTGATTTTGGACGTGTCCGAGGCGGAGAAAATTTCGCGTTCCATGCGCGCGACGTTGACGTTGTATTCGACACGCTCAACGCGGCCACCACTTTCTCCGATTTTCCAGCGGGGTCCAAGATTTTCGCGCTGGACATCCACCTCTTTGCCGTCGAGCGTGAATGCATGAACGTTTTCAATAAACGGATCGTAAGGACGCTGTGCATATCCTCCCGGGATTGCGCGCGGCATCACCAGCGTCAAGGGCTCGTCCGCGCCATCGGCAACGCGCAGCGTAACGTGAATTTGCGAAGGCTTCGATAAATTGTATTCGACGCGATAGGTAAGAAGTGCTTGCGCAAGAATTCGCGCGGGGAGAAGGAGCAATGCCGCCAGCAACCAGAGCAGCCGCATCGAGTTCTCCTTCTTGAAAATTATTTCTGTTGTTCCGGCGTTTTGAGTCACGAATGGGCGCAACCAGAAATGACAGCTCTATCCCATGGAGCTGATTTTTTGCGGCTCGATCTTGTAGATAACGCGCACTTCGCCTGGCTTCCGGTAGGGGTACTCCGGCTTACCGAGATATTTTTGCGACAATTTATTGATGAGGTCGTCCGCGCCGTTTTGGGTAATCTCCACGACCTTCCCGCGAATTTCCAGATAGCGATACGGATTCTCCGGATCCTGGATCGAAAGGGACACGCGCGGATCGCGCCGCATATTCTTGTCCTTCACACGCCCGAGCGCGGAATTCACTCGCACGTATTTTCCGTCGTAGTCGACCCAGACCGGCGTGACCTGCGGGCTGCCGTCGCGCATGAGCGTGGCGAGATGGGCGAATGCGGTTTTCTTGAAAAGATCGAGATATTTTTCAGGAATAATTTCTGCCATTTGGAATCTCCTTCAGATGAGCGTTTTCGATTTGTACAAAACTTTTCAGCTAAAGCCGGTCAAGCGAATCGCATCTCTGGCACTCGACCGCGCACGATCAGCCGCGCTCCGGTGTGCCGCTGCACTTCCTCCGCCGTCCAGCCAGGCGCGGTTTCGCGCAGGATGAGGCCTTCCGGCAGCACGTCGATCACAGAAAGATCCGTGACGATGATCTTCACGCAGGCGAGGCACGTCAGCGGATAGGTGCACTCCTTCACGATTTTTGGCGCGCCTTCTTTGGTGGTGTGCTCCATGCATACCATCAGTTTTTTCGTGCCCGCGGCGATGTCCATGGCGCCGCCGATTCCGCCCGAGCCTTTCGCGCCAGGCACTTTCCAGTTCGCGAGATCGCCTTTTTCCGAGACTTGGAAACCGCCGAGCACGGCAAGATCGAGATGGCCGCCGCGAGTCATCAAGTGCGCGTCCGCTTGATGGAAAAAACTCGCGCCCGGCATCAACGTTACGGGAACCTTCATGGCATCGACGAGGTCGCCATCTTCTTCTCCGGGTTTCGCGCGCGGGCCCATGCCGAGAATGCCGTTCTCGCTGTGAAAATGGACGGTGATGCTTTTTGGGAGATAATCGGCGATGAGATTCGGAATCCCCCAGCCCAGATTCACGCACGCGCCATCGGGCAATTCCAGCGCGGCGCGCTGGGCGATTTGTTCGCGTGAAAGACGCGATTTATCCGGCATAGCGGAGTCCTTTCGCCTGTACGATGCGATGAACGAAAATCGCGGGCGTGACTACGTTTTCCGGTTCGATCGCGCCAACGGGAACGATCTCTTCGGTTTCAGCGATGGTCGTTTCCGCGGCCATGGCCATGATGGGATTGAAATTCCGGGCGGCCAGGCGGTAGGTCAAATTGCCCATTGCATCCGCCTTTTGCGATTTGATGAGCGCGTAGTCCGCGTGAAGGGACTTCTCCAAAATGCATCGCTTGCCGTCCAGGACGCGTTCTTCCTTTCCGTTTGCGACTTCCGTGCCCACGCCGACGGTGGTGTAAAAACCAAGCAAGCCCGCAGCGGCCGCGCGCATGCGCTCGCAAAGAATGCCCTGCGGGACAAGCTCCAGGGTGACTTCGCCTTTGGTGAAAAGTTCCTGAAAGAAAAATGAATGCGGGCCGGGAAAAGAAGCGATGACGTGTGTGATCTGCTTGTTCTTGAAAAGGAGGCCGAGTTCTCCTTCCTTGGTGCCGCAGTTGTTGCTGATCGCGGTGATGTTCTTCGTCCCTTTACGGGCGAGCGCCTGGATGAGATTGTTCGGAAAACCGGCGCCGCCAAAACCACCGAACATGATGGTCGCGCCATCGGGAATATCGGCGACGGCGGCATCGAGGCTCGGATGGATTTTCTGTTTCAAGGCAGGCTCGCGGCAGCAAATCGCTCGGCGACGCCGCTCTGGGTAAGCCAATGTCCGGTTTGCGTTGCGCTCAAATCATGCTGGAGAAGCGCGCGCAAATCGGCTTCATCGTCAACGTCCATTTCGAGGCGGGCGTTTCGCCTGATGATTAGACACGCGCCAGCGGCTTCGGCTTCCGCGAGGTGCTTCGCAAAGCTTCCTTCGCCGAAATGGGAAGGGAAAAGTTCCGGAGGCATTCGAAGGATTGCGTTGGTTCCCGTGCCGTCGCGGGACGGCACGATCACGACTGCGGGCGCGGCGCAGTCCACGGCGAGAAGTTCATCGAGGTCGGCTGGTTGCACGAGCGGGAGATCGAGAGGAAGACGCAGCAAGCCGGTGATATTTTTTTGCGCGCAGAGGCGCGAGGCCCAATCGACGGAGGCGCTTTCGGAGATTTGGCGTTCCTCGCGAAGAATTTCCCAGCCATTTTCCTCAGCGGTTCGAATGGCAGGCTCGTAGTTTGTTGCGACGAAGATTTTTTCGGCCAACCGGGCGCCGCGGACGGCGCGAAGCGTGTCCGCTAGCATGGCTTGCGCGAGGCCCAAACGTTCCTCGGACGTGAGGAGGCCTGCGAGACGCTGCTTGGCGTGCTTCAAATCTTTTATCGGCAATAATAGTGCGCGCATTTGCGGCGTCGCGATCCTCTCAGTAGCTTCCTTCGGAGTAGTGCACGTGGTTTTCCTGCGGCGCGAGCTGCAACGGTGCGGGCAAATTCGCGGGAAGCGTTTCCGGCTGGTCGAACAAGCGCCGGATTTTGTAGGTCGTGGTGCGCTCCGCGGGCACGCGGCCGATCGAGCGGATCAACCTGCGAAATTCCTGCGGCTGGACGGATTCGCCGAACGTCGCGCCCGCAGCTTTCGAAATGCTTTCTTCCATCAGCGTTCCGCTGAAATCGTTTGCGCCGGCGTTCAAGCAGGCCAGGGACAATTCAAAGCCGAGCTTTACCCAACTTACTTGCAGATTTCGAATGAGCGCGTGCAGCAAGATGCGCGAGAGCGCATGGACGCGCAAATGCTCTTCACGACGCGCACCGGGGCGCGCGCCGCCGTGGCGATAGAGCCGCGTATTTTGATGGATGAAGCCGAGGGGCACAAATTCGGTGAATCCTCCGGTGCGTTTCTGAATCCCGCGCAGCAAGAGAAGATGCCGAACCCAGTCGGCGGGCTCTTCCACGTGGCCATACATCATCGTCGAGGTCGTGGGGATTCCCAGCTCGTGCGCGGTGGTGATGATTTCGACCCAGCGCGCCACGGGAAGTTTGTTGGGGCTGAGCTCGCGGCGCACGCGATCGTCCAGAATTTCCGCAGCCGTGCCGGGGATGCTGCCGAGGCCTTCGTCCTTCATCATTTGGAGATAGTCGCGCAGGGGCATGCCGGTTTTGTCCACGCCAAAGGAAATTTCCATTGGCGAAAACGCGTGCACGTGCATCGCGGGAATGGCGCGCTTGATGGCGCGAAGGAGGTCGCGGTAGAAAAACCCGTTCAAATCGCGCGGCAGGCCGCCCTGAATGCAGACTTCGGTCGCGCCGAGCTCCCAGGCTTCGCGGGCTTTGCGCACGACGTCTTCAACGGAAAGTGAATAGGCATCGGCCGCTCCGGCTCCGCGCGCGAACCCACAGAAACTGCAACCCACAAAACAAACATTCGTGAAATTGATATTGCGGTTGACGACGTAAGTGACCGTGTCGCCCACGGTCTCGCGCCGCAGCGCATCCGCGACAGCCACCAGGGCATCGAGCGCTGCGCCCTCCGCGGTCGCGAGGAGCAACCCTTGCTCGAAGCTCAGCTCCGTCCCACCGTGCGCGGCTTCAAGGCAATCGCGCACCTCGCGGGGACATGCGGCAAGAGCGGCGTCCAGGCTCGTGGCAGCTGAACCCGATTCTACGCTGAAGGCCACAATTCCACTTTCACTCCTGCTTCTTCTAGAAGGCGTACCAATTCTTCTCTATTCCTCTTGATTCGGGCATTGTCGCCGGGCGCACGTACGCCGTTCTCCGAAACCGCTACGACGAGGCCATAGGGCCATGCGATGGATGGTAGTTTTTCCAAGTACGCGACCACATCCACGGTTGACATCGTCGGAGCGTCCGTAGCGGCACTGATTGGCCGGGCATCAATTCCATTTGCTTGCACCATCAGATAGGGGTTCTGCCAATCACGCGCATCCAGAACGGAGCGGTACTTATTGGGGTCTGGAGGAGGGATGCGGTTCTTGAGCGGGGCTGCTCCTGTGTCGGCAATTCTCTGCATACTCGTGGGCTGCGAGCAGGAAACGAAAGCGATTGCCGCAAACAGGAAAGCCGCAAGTAGGCTTCGTGCCATGCACCGCATTTTAACCTGAATTTGGCTCACATTCACGCGGGGCAGCTTGCCAAAATCGGGGGCAGCTCCTGCTAAACGCATTAACCGGAAACTGACCTGCTACCAGATTGAGTTCAGTCTGGCCCTAGTTCTTGGCTGTCGGTTAACATGGGTGTGGGATTAGCGGAAGGCTGTGGCCATTTCTGCGCTATGCAACGTGGAACGATTGTTCTGATAGGTGTTGTAGCGGTTGCGGGATTCACTGCGGCCGTCGTTGCGGGGATTCTGCATGACGGGTTGAGCGCCCGCGCCACGCCGACGCATCTTGAAGCGATGATGGCGCGCAATGCGCGGCATCTCTCCATTCCCGCAAACGCGCGCGAGGCGAAAAATCCGATCGCCGGTACAGCGGAAAATCTTCGCAACGCGCGGCTGCATTTTGCGGATCATTGCGCGACATGCCACGGGAATGATGGCGGCGGCGACACGCTCATCGGCCGGGGCCAATATCCCAAGCCGCCCGACCTGCGAATGGATCAAACGCAAAAACTTTCCGACGGCGAGCTTTTTTGGATCGTAGAAAACGGCGTGCGCTTCACGGGCATGCCGGCTTTCGCAACTCTTGGGGCGGAAAACGACAGTTGGAAATGTGTGCTGTTTATCCGGCATCTTCCACAACTGACGGCGGAAGAGCGCATCGAGATGGAACGCTACAATCCGAAAGGACCCGACGACCGCGCCGAGGAACAGCAGGAAGAAGATTTTCTGAACGGAGCCGCGCCCCAACCAAATCCGGATGGGGCGCATCATCATCACTAAGGGGGGCTGGGCGGCTGGCGAGTGGCTGCGGAAAAAGTCCATTGGGATGGGTTTTGAGCGTCACCTTTGCTCGCACCCGCGCTGAATCTGCTGCGTTACCATCGGCGAACAGACAAGATTGTCTGTGCCACGGTACTTTTTCCGCAGCCTGTTGCAAGGCGCGCAATTTTTCGAGAGGCTTTTTTTGAGGAGATGCTCATGAAATTCCGGTTTGTTTCAATTTTGGCATTGATGGTTCTCACGGCCGCGGCGGCGTTTGCGCACGGCGACAAGAAGCATATTGTCGGGACACTTGAAAAAATCAACGCGGATTCCGTGGTGGTGAAGACAGCCGATGGAACGTCGGTGGAGGTGAAGCTCGCCGCCACGACTGCGTTTGTTTCGAGGGCCGACAAAACGGACAAGCCAGCAAAGATTTCCGATCTCGCGGTGGGGGACAGAGTGGTTATTCATGCCACGCCCAAGGGCGAGACGCTCGAAGCCGACGAAATCAAGTTCTCTCCGGCGAGCGCGGCGCATACCGCGGCTCCAGCGCCGAAAAAACCCGCTTCGTGAGCCTGTGTGAGAACTTCAAATTCATGCCCTTAGCGGCCCTTCGTACCTGAGGGTGAACTGAAGCCGTGGTGAAGAGTGCAACTTACGTGACGGCTGATGAGGATATGGAAAAAACGGCAATGCGCCCGCGACGGTCCGCGGCCGCTACACTGGCCTAGCCGTGAGGTGATGCAAACTCAATCAGTTGAGATTCTTCGGGCATCCTCATCGGATGCCCTCAGAATGACAATTTTGAATTTTTCAGCCGTCTGTGAAGCCGTGCACTGGCGAGAAACATAGGTTGTCACGCATGAAGTCGTGCCCTGACGCGCGGCATTTGTGAGTTGAGATCTAGTCGTCGACCAGATGGCACGAGTGTGTTTTCAGGACGAGCCAGACTTTTTGCTCCACAGCCAGGGCCAATGCGCGCGCAGCTCCGGGCGTGACATGAACGGTGAACACCACGCCGCAATCCACCCGCGCGATCACCAAGGCGCCGCGCTGGTCCAACGAAACGATCCGGCCAGCCAAGACATTGCGGGCGCTGAGTCCCCGCGGCGGTTCGGTAGCGAGAAGGATGTCTCCCGCACGAATTGCGATTTGAACGCGGGAGCCGACCACGGCATAGCCGAAGGGCACCTCGATTTCGCAAGCGCTTGCTTCCAGCCGAACGCGCATCACGCCATCGGATTCGCGAACGTCCATGACCGTTCCGCGGAGGAAATTTTCAAACCCGGCTGCCTGGGCCAGACGCTTGCGGCGCGGAGCGTCCAAAACTTGCCCCGGCGTACCCGTGCTGACGACGAGGCCGTGATCCATCGCAATCATGCGCTCACCGAGGGCGTCGACCTCGTCGCGGCTGTGCGTCACGTAGAGGATCGGAATTCGCTGAGTAGCATTCCAGGCGCGCAGATCATCGACGATGGCCGCTTTGAGCTCGGCATCCAGGCCGGTCAAAGGCTCATCGAGGAGCAACAATCGAGGCAGGGTTACGAGCGATCTGGCGAGCGCCACACGCTGTTTTTCGCCACCGGATATTTCTTCCGGCTTGCGCGCTTTGAGGTTTTCGACGCGGAAGGCGGCGAGAAATTCAAGCGCGCGAGCACCGCGTTCCTGCTGCTGCAGATGCGTCAGCCCGTAAGTCACGTTGTCTTGCACGCTCAAGTGAGGAAAGAGCGCGAGCGATTGGAAGACGTAGGCGATGCGGCGTTTCTGGGGCGGGAGATTCGTGCGGCTGGAGGAATCAAACAGCACATCGCCCCCAATTGCGATTCGCCCCGAATCGGGTTGCACGAGCCCCGCGAGGCAATCGAGCAGAGTGGACTTGCCGGCGCCGGAAGGACCGAAGAGAATCGTGATGCCGGGAGTAATTTCGAGAGAAATATCGAGGAGAAAAGGCGCGGCGGAGTCGCGGCGCTGTTTGCGCACTTGCGCCGTGAGCACAGCGCTGCTTACCTGGCCGCCCGAAGTGCCCATAAGCGGCGGCCTGCGTCGCGCCCAAGCTGGCGATTGACGGCGTACACGATGGCGAGAACGACGAACGAGAATCCGAGCAGCGCCAGGGCCAAGCGGCCGGCTTCGGCGTATTCGAGCGATTGGACGTGATCGTAAATGTCGATCGAAACAGTGCGCGTGATGCCGGGTAAATTTCCGCCGACCATCAGGACGACGCCGAACTCTCCCAGGGTGTGCGCGAAGCTCAGCACGACCGCAGTCACCACACCTGGAACGGACAACGGCAGAATCACGCGCCAGAATGTGCGCAGACGACCTGCGCCCAGCACTGCCGAGGCATCGAGCAGCTTGCGATCCACGCTTTCGAACGCGGCGGCGAGCGGCTGCACGGCAAACGGCAAACTGTAGATCACGGATGCGATCACGAGCCCCGCGAAGGTGAAGGCCAAGCCGCGACCGAAGAGCACTTGCCACAATTTCCCGAGCGGGCCGCGCGGCCCCATCGCGAGGAGCATGTAAAACCCGAGCACGGTCGGCGGCAACACGAGAGGCAGCGCCACGACCGATTCCAGCAAGAATTTGCCGCGCCATTGCGAATTTGCCAGCCAGTAGGCTAGCGGGATTCCGCACAAAAGAAGAATCGTGGAGACGCATGCGGCGAGCTTGATGGATAAGAGCAGCGCTTCCATGTTCAGGGCTTCCCTGCGGAAGCAGCATTCGCTTTCGGCGTCATGAAGCCAAATCTTTCAAACGTTGCTCGCGCCTCCGCGCCTTTTACAAATTCCATAAAGGCGCGGGCCCGGGCTTTGTTCGTTGCGCTCTTCAAGAGAATGGCGCCCTGTTCGATGGGAGGGTGCATGTCCGCGGGAATTTCCCAGCGCTTGCCGCCTTTCATCGCTGGTGAAAGCGCGAGAGACATGCCAACAATTCCCGCTTGGGCATTCCCAAACTGCACGAATTGCGCGGCTTGCGAAATATTTTCACCGTAAACGAATTTCGACTTCACCTGTTCGAGAATGCCGGCTTTCTCCAGCGCCGCGACGGCCGCCCGCCCGTATGGTGCGAGCGCAGGATTCGCGATCGCAATTTTCTGGACGGTGGGACTGAGCAATGCATTCCATCCTTGCGTGGCGACGTCTATTGGCGCGTCGCGCCGAGTCCAGATTACGATTCTGCCGAGGGCGTACTCGTACAGCGTTCCAGCCTCCGCCAGTCCGGCTGCTTCGAGTTTTCGCGGATAGTCGAGGTCCGCTGAAAAAAACAGATCGAAAGGCGCGCCGTTCTGGATCTGTGCGAAGAAATTGCCGCTCGAACCGTAGGTTACGTTCACTTTTGTTCCGGACTGTTGCTCGTAGTTCACGGCGAGCACGCTCAGCGCGAATCTGAGATCCGCCGCCGCCGCGACACGAATTTCCTGCGCTCTTGCGCTACCGGCAACGAAGAGCATCACGGCAAAAGCCAATCTCGATGATCTTGCCAACAACTTTCGTCGCCGGTGACTCATACCCGCAGAATCATCACTTCCGTCGATTTGACCAGCGCCGCTGCGCGATCACCTGGCTTCAGCCGCATCTCTTTCGCGGCGTCGGCGGTGATGATTGCGGTGATTTGCTGCTCGCCGATCGACAATCTGACTTGAGCGAGCAGCCCGCTGTATTTGATCTCCAGCACGCGCCCGATCAGCTGATTGCGCCCGCTGATCTTCCGGAAGTTCAAGCGCCGCGAGGCAATGTCGCCGTGCCGCAATTTTGTGGGGATCATGCGGTCGATTTCGCTCTCGGGCACGCGATGATGCCCGCCCGGGGTCTTGGCGGTCTTAAGTTTTCCACGATAGATCCACTGCTTCAATGTGGGATAACTAATTCCGAGGATGTTGGCCGCCTCGCGCGGCGGCAGGAGTTTCTGCACGATGTGCCTCCGTTGGGTTTCACAGAATAGCGCATATTGATTCGTAAGTGCAATACGCTTTTATACGCTTCTGGATGGAGGAGCAGGTTTCCTGCCCAGACGGCGTTCGAACGGATTCAGCAGCTTTCTAATTCCGGAGAGGTTTGCCGGTCTTCAGAGTATGGGCGATGCGCTCCTGTGTTTTCTTTTCTCCGCAGAGCGACACGAAGGCTTCGCGCTCCAGATCGAGGATGTATTGTTCGCTCACGAGCTGGGAAGAAGAGAGCACTCCACCGGCGAGAATGTTGGCGAGCTTGCGCGCGACATTGCCGTCGTAGTCGGTGGCGTAGCCGCCCCGCTGGAGGAGATGAACCGCCAGCTTCGCCGCCGCGAGGAACGATTCGCCGAGCACTTTGATCTGCGTCGTTTGAGCTCCTTCCTGCCAGGAAGCGGCCAGAGGCTTCCATCCGCCGCGGACGAGAGCGAGCGCTGCTTCTTTTGCATCCGCGACCAGGCGGTCGCGATTCATGGAGACGCCATCATCCCGCCGCAAAAATCCCATGTCGCGGCATTCTTCCGCGCTCGTGCCCACCTTAGCCATGGCAATCGTTTCAAACACGGGCTTGAGCGCGTGAAATAAATCCAGATCCTCGCCGCCAGCCGAGTGCTCATTGGCGCGGATGAGCATTTCTTTTGTTCCGCCGCCGCCGGGAATCAAGCCCACGCCCGTTTCCACCAATCCGATGTAGGACTCGGCCGCGGCGTGAATCTTCGCGGAGTGCAAGGGGATTTCGCAGCCGCCGCCGAGCGCCAATCCGTGCGGCGCGGCAACGACGGGCTTGGGCGCGTATTTGATGGCCAGATTCACATTTTGAAATTGCTTTACCGCCATGTGCAGTTCATCCCACTCCTGCTCCTGAGCGCCTACCAAGACCAGCATCAGGTTCGCGCCGACGGAAAAATTCACCGCCTGGTTGGCGATTACCATGGCTTCGAAATCGGTCTGCAAGCGTTTCAGGCCTTTGTGCAACATGGCGATTAAATCCGCGCCGATAGCGTTCATTTTGGCGTGAAATTCGCAACACACCACGCCGTCGCCCAGATCGATGAGGCTTGCGCCGGAATTGCGCTCCACCTCGCGTCCGGCGTCCTTTAAGGATTTGAGGATGATTACGCCTTTCGGTTCTTCGAGAAGTTTCGTGGAGGCGCTCTTCCAATCGAAAACCGTCGTTTTTCCCTTTTCGGATTCGTAAAAACCTTTTCGCCCACTTACGAGAACTTTTTCGAGGATAGGTGGAAGCGCCCGCCCTTCCTTTTGTACCTGCGCCGCAAAGGCTTTCACGCCGAGAGTGTCCATTTGCTCGAACGGGCCCGACTCCCAAGCAAATCCCCAGCGCATCGCGCGGTCTACGTCCTCCAAGTGGTCCGAAATCTCCGGAACGCGGCGCGCTGCATACAAACAGGATTCCGAGATTGCGCCCCAGAGAAATTGCTGCGCCTTGTCGCCTTTTTGCCCTTCGAGCAGCGGTCCAATCAGGGCGCGGAGACGTTCGCGCGTGCCTTCGATTGCTTTTCCTGCTTCAATCGAAGCGAACTTCGCCTTCTGGCGCGGGCGGTACTCCATGGTGTTTAGATCGAGCGAAAGAATTTCTTTTTCGCCCGCGCCCTTCACTTTTTTGTAAAAGCCCTGGCCCGTTTTGTCGCCGAGCCATCCGCGGCGCACCATTTCTTCCAAGAAAGCGGGCGGTTTGTAAATCTCGCGCGACTCGTCGTTCGGAACGGTTTCGTAAATATTTTTCACCACGTGCAGCAGGACATCGAGCCCGACAATGTCCGCCGTTCGGAAAGTGGCCGACTTCGGCTGCCCGATGGCCGGCCCGGTGCAGGCGTCCACTTCCTCGATGGTCATGCCCAGGGCGGTCATCAGGCGCAGCACGTTCAGCATCGAAAACGTTCCGACGCGATTGGCGATGAAATTTGGCGTGTCCTTCGCCAGCACGACGCCCTTGCCCATCCGGTGATCGCAGAAATCGCTCAAAGATTCGATCACATCCGCGGAGGTTTTCGGCCCGGAAATTACTTCCACCAATTTCATATAGCGCGGCGGATTGAAAAAGTGCGTGCCGGCCCAATGTTGCTGAAATTCTTCACTCATCCCCTCGGCGATCAAATGCACGGGCAAACCTGAAGTGTTGGTCGTCACAATCGCGCCGGGTTTGCGATATTGCACGACGCGCGCCAGGAGGTTCCTCTTGATCTCCAGATTCTCGGCGACTGCTTCAATGATCCAGTCCGCCTCAGCACAACGCGGCAGGTCATCTTCAAAGTTTCCGATGGCTACTTTGTCAGCGAGCGATGAGGAGAAAAACGCGGCAGGTTTCGCTTTCCTGGCTGCTTCCAGGCCTGCGCGGACAATTTTGTTACGGTCGGCGGCTTGCCCCGCGGGCAAGTTTGGGGGCACGATATCCAGCAAAACGCACGGCAAGCCGGCGTTGGCGAAATGGGCGGCGATGCGCGAACCCATGGTCCCGGCGCCGAGCACGACCGCTTTTTCAATGCGATGTTTCATGGGAGGCCTTTCATGGAACTAGCACGGTAGGACAGGTTACAAAACCAGCATGCGTGGGTCAAACCAACTGACGCAGGCGGCGCATCTGATTACAATAGAAACACAATGATCGAACAGCGTGTGAGCACTGCGCTCGACTGGCTGCGGAGCGCAAAAGACAAATTCCGCGACTTTGCCTACGGGGAAGAACGTTCGCCAGCCGAGCGTCCCCGTGTGGGCCTGGCGCTGGCCGGGGGCTTTGCACGGGGCATCGCGCACATCGGTGTGCTCCGCGTCCTGCGTGATGCAGGGATTCCCATTGATTGTGTCGCCGGGACGAGTGTCGGCGCGCTCATCGGGGCGGCCTACTGCGCCGGGGCATCGCCCGAGCACCTGCAGAGGATCGGAGAAACGACCACGTTCGCGGATTTCGGCCGCTGGACACCCTCGTGGCTGGGCCTGGCAACCAATCAGCGCATGGAAAAATATCTCGCGCGCCTCACTCCGGCAAAGACTTTCGAGGAACTCACAATTCCACTAGCAATTGCCGCGACGGACATCAACGCGGGCATCTCAATCTACTATACGCGGGGCCCGCTCGCGACGCCGCTGCGGGCTTCCTGCGCGTACCCCGGCCTGTTCGTCCCCATTCAATTCGAAGGTCGCACACTGGTTGACGGTTTCCTTACGTCGCCGGTACCCGTCGAAGGCGCGCTGCTTCTGGACGCAGATGTGGTAATCGCCGTTTATCTCGAGGCGGGAAACATCGAGCAGCCGCGCACGTTCACGGACGTCCTGAGCCGTTCCTTCACCATCATCCAGCGGCACACGGATCTGACCTGGCGTCAGCAAGCGGATGTCATCATCGAGCCGGACGTAAAGCCATTCGTCTGGGACGATTTCACACGCACCTCAGAAATGGTTGCGGCCGGCGAAGCCGCTGCCCTGGCTGCGCTCCCCGAAATCCGCGCCGCGATCGGCGTAGAAAAACGCGACTCCGCGGCTTAGGGCAGGATTTCACTGGAGTGCGGATTCGTCGATGTGACCGGAAGGACTTTCCTGACCTACTCCTTTTTCACTTCGACAACCACCGGCTGGCCTTCGCCTTTGCCCCTCTGGGTCAGCCAGGCGCCCAGACCCTCCGCAAACCGCTCCGGAGTAAGCCGAAGGCTCGCTTCCACCCTTCCTTCTCCAACCGGAAGCGTGTCGTCAAAGTCCGCCGCGTTCGTAAAATTCCGCATGCAAAATTGATCCAGCCACTCGAGCGGACATGGCTTTCGCTCGCCGCGTATGACGACGTCTACTCGAAACTTCTGCGCGTACACGGTTTGATGATAACACTCCGTTTGTGAATTCTTTTTCGCGGCGGAAAATCTAAGAGTGAGGGAAATGCTCCTGATGCTGCCGCAGGAGATACAGGTCGGTCATACCGGCGATGTAATCGCAAACGACCACGTAGCGGGGTTCCGCGAGCGCCAGCTCCTCATAGGCCGCCGGCATGGAGCCTGGCTTAGCCAGGTAGTAGGAGAAAAGCTCTTCGAGGCAGCGCACGGAGCGGTCGCGATCTTCGGTGATCGCCGGAAGATTGTAGACGTGGGAAAAAAGAAAACGCTTCAGCTCGGCATTCTGCGCGGCGCGCGCTTCGCTGAAACCCGCCAGGCGGCGCGGCGAGCGACGGATGTCTTCGACTGTTTCGACGCCCACGGCGCTTACCCGCTCTTGAGTGGTTTCTATTAGATCGGTCGCAAGAAGGTCGATGACGCGTTTCAGCGCTTCATTGAATTTGAGCTTCGTGTGGCCATCGGAATGCGCCGCCTCAATTTGCAGGTAGGCGTCTCCGAAACTTCGCACTTCTTTGCGCAGCGCATCGAGATCCAAGAGTTGGGCTTCGAGTGCGTCATCGAGATCCGCGGTGTTGTACGCGATTTCGTCCACCCAGTCGATCAACTGCGCTTCGAGAGGAGGGCGGAGCTCGAGAAGATATTCGGCGAGCTGCGGAAATTCGACGGCGCGGTAATCCCGCGAGTGCTTGATGATGCCTTCGCGCACTTCAAAGGTGAGATTTAGCCCAGGGAAATCGAGATAGCGCTGCTCGAAGTGTTCGACGATGCGCAGCGCGTGGAGATTGTGATCGAACGAGCCGCCATGCATGCGCATCAGCTCATCCAGTTTGTGTTCACCGGCGTGCCCAAAGGGAGGGTGGCCGATGTCGTGAACCAGCGCGAGGGCTTCCGCGAGATCCGTGTTGAGGCCCAGCGCCCCGGCGACGGTCCGGGCGATCTGCGAGACTTCCAGCGTGTGCGTCAGGCGATTGCGAAAATGATCGGAAAAGCGCGTGGTGAAGACCTGCGTTTTGGCTTCAAGGCGCCGGAAAGCCCGCGAATGAACGATGCGGTCGCGGTCGCGGGCGTATTCATTGCGGTAAGGATGCGGAGATTCGGGAAACCTCCGGCCGCGGGAATCTTCCGCGCTCATAGCCCAGGGCGCGTGCATCGGCCAATGTGCAGGTGGTGGGACTCGTGCGATGGGTCGCCCCCTCGCGCTGCTCTCCGCTCCCGGCTAGAACGCGGGATGAGTATCCGCTTGATCGATCAAGACTTCGGCAAAATCGTGTCGAGGCCGCGATCTGCTTCTTCGGAGATGCTCGTGTCCGGGAATTCCTGCTTGATTTGCTGGTAGATGCTCGCCGCTTCCTGCGGATTGATCTGCCGCAACTGGCTCGCAAGCTCCAACAACACGAAAGGCCGGGGCACAAGCACCGCAGGCTTGTCCGCGAGCGCCCGGAGAATCTTGATGGCGTCGGTGGTTTTTCCAGTCCGCGAATAGATTATGGCGGTCTGGTATTGGGCCATCGCCGCGAGTTCCTTGTCGCTGCCGCCGTTGATCTTCTTCAATTCTTCCAGCGCCTGATTATGGCGCTCCAGATCCTCGAGCGTCAGCGCGGCGTAATACCGAGCAAGCTTGCCGGGATTCGTACTAGGATATTTGTCCGCCACCGCAGTGAACTTCACGGTGGCATCCTCCGCGCGCGCGGTTTCGTCGCTGTAAACGGCCTCTCCGGGTTCGACCGCCTCGTTGGCGGTGCGGATGCGGCCGTTGAAGGCCTTCAATGCCACGTCGAGTGCGGCCGTGGCTTCCACTGTTTTGCGATCGTTGTAGATCCGCCAGCCCCCGATGCTTCCACCCACAACGAGCGCTAGCAGAATGACCACCCCAGTAAGCCGGCTGTGTGAATAAACGGCCTCAGCCCCATGCTCAATGGAATCGCGGATTTTGTCCTGCTTCAATTCCTTGCGTGAAAGATGTTCAGACACAGCGGCTCCCTGACTTGCTTTCGGAAACCATAATCTTAGCACGAGAGGAGTGCCCGCAGCTGGAACACGAAATTGCATAAGGGGTGATGGATTGCAGATTAACCCTTGCAGCAAGGAATGCCTCTGGGAAGCTGCGGCATGGCCGGAACGTGTTAGTTTCGAGTCATGCAGGTTTCCTGTACACATTGCGGGACGCAGCACAGCCTAAAAGACGCAGAGCTCGGCAGCCATGCCAGAGTGCAATTCCGTTGCTCGAAGTGTGGAAAATCCACCACCGTGGAGCTCAAACTTCGCCCGGACCAGACCGTGGTCATTTCTCCGCTGCCGTCCTTTGCGCGCGCGAACGCGACGAGCTCGAACCTGAAGTTGCCGCCCATAGATGAAGGGATACGACTGCCACCCGCAGCAAACGTGGTTCTTTCGATAACCGCCGGCCCGGAGAAAGGAATAGTTCACAAACTGACCAAGCCCCGCGTCGTGGTGGGGCGACAGGGTTCGGACATTCCTTTGAGCGATCCCGAGATTTCGCGCTTTCACTGCGTGCTGGAAGTTCGCGAGACGCACATCAATCTGAAAGATATGGATTCGACCAACGGCACTTTCTACGGCGAAGAGCGCGTTCGCGCAGCCATGCTGGAGGACGGCGCGGAGTTCCGCATCGGCACGAGCCGCATCCGTGTCAGCTTCGAGCCCAAATGAATTCGTTTGCCGGGTATGATCGTTTTTGCCCGTTCCTGCTTCCCTTCCAACTATGCCTTTCCGCGTGGCACAAATCCCGCGGGGCAACTTTGTGAGATACTGACGCGGACCGCAATCGCCTGGCGCCGCCGATGAACCGTCTTTCCGCCTGCCTGATCACACTCAATGAAGAACATAACCTGCCGCGCGCACTGGCCTCGCTGCGGGGCATCGCCGATGAGATTGTCATCGTCGATTCCGGAAGCACGGATGGCACGGAAGAGATCGCGCGAAGCTACGGAGCTGCGTTCCGGATGCGGCCGTGGACAAATTATTCGGAACAGAAAAACTACGCCACTTCCTGCGCGCAGAACGAATGGGTATTGTCGCTCGATGCGGATGAGGAATTGAGCAGCGCGCTTCAAACATCGCTGCTGGACTGGAAAAAACGCACCCCGCGATTCTGCGTATACGAAATGGCGCGGCGCACCTGGTATCTGGGCAGATGGATCAGGTACTCAGGGTGGTATCCGGATTTTCAACGCCGACTGTATTTGCGCGATGAGGCACAATTCAGCGGAATCATCCACGAGGCGCTGCGGTTTAATGGGGAGGCCGGGCGGTTATACGGGGATCTGCTCCACTACACGGTTCGCTCCTTCGCCGAGCACGAAGCGAAAGTCGAACAGTACACGACGCTCGCGGCGCAACAGATGTACGCGGAGGGAAAACGGAACTGGCGCACGGCCATGTGGGTTGCGACGCCGTGGAGCTGGTTTCAGAATTTTTTCTTGCGCGGCGGATTTCTGGATGGGTATCGCGGCGCGCTGATCGCGCAGATGGCGGCGCGAGCTGTTCGCGTGAAATACAGGAAACTCGGACAACTGGCAAGCGCAGACGCCAAGCAGGAACACGGATGAGGATTCTCTTCGTGGACTTGGAGCGGGAATGGCGCGGCGGCCAGAGCCAAGCGTTACTTACGATTCAAGGATTGAGGAAGAATGGCCGTGAAGTGGAACTGCTGGCGGCGCGAGATTCGCCCTTGTCCAGGCGCGTCGCGGCAAGAGGCGTTCCGGTGCACGAGATTGCGCGATTTGGTCTTCGCGCAAGGGCTGCGAGTGAGATTCGACGTTTGATCACGCAGGGCCATTTTGATCTGGTGCACTTAAATGAGCCGCATGCCGTGACCTCGGCATGGATGGCCTGCGTGCAGGCCAAATTGCCACTTCTTTTTTCAAGGCGAATCGGTTTTCCGCTGCAAAAAAATTGGGTATCGCGGCGGCGTTATCGGGCGATAGAAAGATTCCTGCCGAACTGCAACGCCGTGGCGCAGAGTCTCAGGGAAGCCGGGATCGCAGAGGAACGCATCTCCGTCGTAAACGAGGGCGTTGATTTGGCGCCGCCTGTGACGCCGGAAATGCGGACGAACGCGCGGAAACACTGGGGTGTTGAGGGCGATGAGTTTTTATTTGGATGTACGAGCGTTTTTGTGCCCGAGAAGGGCCACAGGCATTTAATCGAAGCGCTCCCTGAAGTGCGCGAAAAATTCCCGCAGGCGCGGCTGCTGCTCGCGGGCGATGGAAGATGCAGGGCGCGACTGGAGTCGCTCACGAAGGCGCTCGGACAAAATGAGGGCGCGATTTTTGCCGGGTTCGTGGAAAATATCGAGCAGGTCTACCAGGCGCTCGATGGCTATGTGTTTCCTTCCGAGTTCGAAGGAACCGGCACGGCGCTCCAGGCAGCGATGGGCTGGGGACTGCCGTGCATTTCTACCGCGCGAGGAGGCCTGAACGAGGTCGTGGACAACGAGCGAACAGCGATCGTCGTCAACCCCGACGGAAAGGAATTCGCCGGAGCGATGATCCGGCTGATCGGCGATCCAGGGTTGCGAAAAAAACTCGGTGAAGCAGGGCGTCGAGAGATCGAGGAGAGATTTTCCGCGGAACAAATGGTGAAAAACACGATCCGTGTCTATGAAGATGTTTTGACCAAATGGCGGACAGGGTGAAACAGATCGAACTTACGGAAATTCAGCGCGCAGTGCTCGAACGCGCGCCGGCGCTGGGATTGCCTGAGGGAGCGCGCATTCTCGACGCACCGTGCGGTAGCGGTGCACTTGCGTTGGCGCTGGCGGAGCAAGGATTCGCGGCGACCGGCGCCGACCTGGACGCGGAAGCCGCGGAAAGATTAGGGCCGGCGTTTGCAGAAGTAAACCTGAATGAGCCGCTTCCCTGGGCGGAACAAAGGTTCGATGCCGTATTTTCCACCGAAGGGATCGAGCATCTCGAAAATCATTTTTCCTTCTTGCGGGAGACCTGCCGGATCCTGAAGCCGGGAGGGATTTTGCTATTGACGACGCCGAATATCGCTGGGTTGCGCTCGCGTGTGCGCTTCCTCGGCAGCGGTTTTTTTGGACGCGATTCGCGGCCGATGAATGAGGCGGGGAGGGATCCGCTCCATCACATCGGCTTGGCGACGCTGCCCGAGTTGCGCTACGAGCTGCATGTATCGGGTTTTCGCCTGGTGGAAGTCAGCCATACGCACATCAAACCGATCAGCTATCTCTACGCAATCTATGCGCCGTGGATGTGGCTATACACGCGACTGGCGTTTCGGAAGGAAAAAGATTCTGCACAGCGAAAAAGAAATAAAGAGATTCTTTCCACGCTGTTCTCGCCCTCTGTGTTATTCGGAGAGTGCCTGCTGCTCGTCGCAAAGAAAGTCTAGCTCACGGAAGTGGCGGAACGGGCCGCCGCAAAAGACTTTCTCCTATATACTCTTCCGAATAGAATCCTGAGAAAAAAATAATAAGACCAGGCTCAGTCCGAACCTTCCTTGCAAGCGAGGTCATGATGAGAATTGCGAATGTATGCCTGATGCTGACCGCTTTCAGCGGCATGAGTGCCGTCGCGCAGGAGAAGAAGCCAGTGGAACGCTCCCCGGGCCTGTCGCTGACCGCGATTGGACGGCAGCATCACCCGATCCAAACGAAGAACGCGGAAGCACAAGCGTATTTCGATCAGGGCATCACGCTGTTTTATGGCTTCAATCATGAAGAAGCCGCGCGAGCATTTCGTCGCGCCGGAGAACTTGATCCGGCTTCACCGATGCCGCTCTGGGGAATAGCGCTGGCAGTTGGGCCAAACTACAACCTGGACGTCGACGCAGAGCGGGAAAAAACGGCTTACGAAACAGTGCAAAAGGCCAAGAAACTCGCGGCCGGCGCGCCACCAATTGAAAAGGATTATTTGGCGGCACTGGCCGCTCGCTACACCGGAGAAGCGAATCCCGATTACAAACAGCTCGCACGCGATTATGCAGAAGCGATGAAGGCGCTCTCAGAGAAATATCCCGACGACTTGGATGCCGCGACACTCTACGCAGAAAGCGTGATGAACCTAAATCCGTGGAGGCTCTGGAGCGTCGATGGGCGACCGTGGGAGCGCACGGAAGAGATTGTCCAGGTGCTGGAATCGGTCCTGAAGCGCGATCCCAACCATGCAGGAGCGAATCATTTATACATCCATGCATTGGAGGCTTCCCCGTATGCGGAGCGCGCGCTGCCGAGCGCGCAACGCCTGGAAACCATGGTACCGAACGCGGGTCACCTGGTACATATGCCTGCGCACATCTATATCCGCACGGGTGATTACGCTGCAGCAGCGAAGAACAACGTAGATGGGGCGCGGGTAGACAAAGTCTACTTGCGGCAGAGCGGCACGTTTGGCAGCACGTACGACATTCTCTACTACAGCCACAATCTGCACTTCCTGTCTGCTGCCCAGGCGATGGCGGGAAATTTTGCCGCTGCGAAGCAGGCCGCCGACGAGCTGGAAGCCCACATCCGGCCGCTCGTTGGCAGAATGCCGGAGTCTGAGGTCTATCTGCCGACGCCATTCCTTGTTCTCGTGCGCTTTCATCGCTGGGGCGAAATCTTGAACTCCAGCCCGCCGGAACCCAACTTGGCCATGACCAACGCACTTTGGCATTTTGCCCGCGGAAGCGCTGCGGCAGCTTTGGGGAAGATCGAAATGGCGGGAGCTGAGCGGACAGTACTGGAGACTCTGCGCGGAAAAACTTCGCCAGAGCAAGAGTTCGGGATGTACTACAACAAAGCGCGAGACTTCCTGGATCTGGCGGCAAGCATCCTGGATGCCCGAATCGCCACGACGCGCGGCGAGAATGATCACGCAATTCAAGACTGGATAAAGGCAGTTCAAATCGAGGACGGATTCAGATATAACGAGCCGCCCGAATGGTTCTATCCCGTGCGGGAATCGCTAGGCGCGGCGCTGCTGGCAAGCGGAAAAGCCACCGAAGCGGAACAGGTATTTCGCGAGGATTTGCGGCGCAATCCGAGGAATCCGCGCTCGCTCTTCGGCTTGATGCACAGCCTGAAGGCGCAGCAGAAAGAATCGGACGCAGCTTGGCTGGAGCGCGAGTTTCAAGCGGCCTGGAAGAACGCGGATACCAAGTTGCGAATTTCTGATCTGTAAGAAGCAGTTAGGAGGGCCACGAAAAGTCTTGCCTTGGCAGAAGCAGCGACGCAGCAAATCCAAAAAAATGAAGCGCCGGGCGGCTCCTTCTTCTTCCGCACGGCGCTTCAAACTTTCCTTATTTTCTTTTGCACCAGTATTTGACTTTCCTTGTTCCTTACGTTCCCTCCTTTCCGCTCGACCGGTAGGTCAAGCCTTCTTTGGGGATTGAACAACCCATCGCCCTTTTGGCTCGAGGAACTCCACGCCAACCGCAAAGCCTTCGCCTTGCAATGGCTGGCAGTAGGCCACCCGGGCCGAGGAGCGAAATTCTCCCGTGCGCGAAATGAACGTCAGCCGCTCGTTTTTTTTCCACGGCCGAAAAGTGACGACGCGAGCGCCGCGCACACTTACATTTTCCGTAAAAGTCGATTCCGCGCCGGGAAAGTCGCGGTGTCCGTCGAGATAAACGCCAATTTCCAAAGGGATGCGGCGTTCCGCGCGGTGAAAGGAAAAGAGCTTTCTTGGAGGCATTGTCGCTGCTGATCCTCATAGGCACGCGGCAATGCGCGTGAGGTTCCTTACGCTGTTCCCGCCACCATGTTGTTTCATGCGATAGAGCGCCCGGTCGGCGGCTCCAAGAAGTTTTTCGGGCGTATCGCCGTCCTCAGGGAAGGCAGCCACGCCTGCGCTGAACGAAAGCGCGGGCGTCTCCGTTTCCGCCGCGAGACGCTCGCGGATGCGGCCGATGACGCGCGCGGCGATGTCAGGACCCGCTTCCGGCAGCACGACGGCGAATTCATCCCCGCCATATCGGGCTGCCGTATCAATCGCGCGAGAATGGTTTCTCAAGAGTTTTCCGATGCGCACCAATGCACGGCTGCCCGTCAAATGCCCGAACTGGTCATTGACGGACTTGAGGCCATCCATGTCGAGAAGCACGACGCTGAACGGCCGCTGCGTGCGGCGCGAACGGTCCAGCTCGGCCTCCAGAACGCTGATCAGCCGGCGGTAATTGGCCAGCCCTGTAAGCGAATCGCTTACAGCCATTGAACGAACCTGATCGAACAAGCGCGCCTGATCGAGGAGGGCACCGCCGAGCATGACGACGTAACTGGCGGTTTTGCTCAGTTCGGCAAGAAAGAACGGACCATCGAAGAGTTGCCGGGAGAACGTCGCCGAGAGGTGGCAGACAAAGTTGAGCGCGGCAACGACAAACAAAGAGTAATCAAAGAGAGAGGAGGAATTTTTCGCATTCCTGTCATTCTTCAGCCGCCGATAGAAGAAAATCGCGGCAAAGAGGAACAGCGCGCCGGGGAGCAAGTCCCATGGACGGGAAAAAAGATTTGCCGCGTGGACATCCGGCGAAGCGGGCGCGGCGAGGAAAGCAGCGCTGGTCAGATACGCCGCAATGGTGACAACAAGCAGCGCACCTGCTGTTTCCTTGCTGGGCTGGCGCGCCGTCGGCATATAGCGTTCGACTGCGAGGGCGGCAAGCAACAGCACGGCTAGAAGAGTGCGGCTGACCATCCAACCCAGGGGGACGCGGGAGAGTCCCACGGCACCTGAAGCCAGCAGATCATTCAGGCCAAAATAGTTAATCGTCTCGATGATTCCGGACAGAACAAAGCCAAAAGCGAGAATCAGAGCGGTGCGATCATGCGTGCCGCGGAAGCGAACCAAAGCGTTGGCGGCGTAACAGAAGCTCAGCAGAGTGCCGCCGACTTCCAGGTAAAGATAGATCTCCGGGGAACCCGCGGCGTTGACCTGACGCAGGTAAAAGACGGCTGCGAAAAACAGGACAAGCAAAGCTGCAGCGCAAGCCCACAGGATGCGAGCGTGCAGCTTCTTAAAGTCGGCTGGAAAGCCAACCCCGAGAAACCCGACGATTTTGCCCCAACCGCCCACGAAACCCCCCAACTGCCGACAAAAGACCGACAACTCCCAAAGAATGCAACTTTATGCCCTTTTGTGCCGGAATTTTGAACCTAGTAAATTGTTTATTCTTAAGAGTTTATGAAGACTATTAGAATACGGAGGGATGAAGAGATCGAGTGCGAGACAGGGTCTCAAACCCAAGAGCACCTAAGTCTACGAGCTAACATATTTGTTACCTGAGAGTTACCGGACATATGGGTAGTCTTGCCCGTTAAGGGCAGCCGTGTCTCACCCTGAGACAGTCTCATCTGTGAAACTCTCTTGCGATTCAGAGTTTGGGCTTGGGAGGGGGCAGTTCGCGTGCCGCGACGCTATCGGTGAATGCGCACGTCTTATGCGAGCCGTCGCAGAAGGGCTTGTTCGCCGAGTGGCCGCACCGGCAGAGGCTGATGACGGTGCGGCCGGCTAGTCCAAACATGCGGCCATCAGGATCCACGATTTCAAAATCGCCCTCCACGCGGATCGACCCATTGTGGTTGACGGTGATTCTGGTCGCAGCCATCCGGGCCTCCAGAGAAAAAGAGAGCACGCACTCTCTTCGAACGCGCTCTCTAGATTACGCAGACTTTCTCAGGAACTCAAGGCCGCGGCACGCGCGTCCACCCCGGCCTCACTGATTTCGCGTAGCCTTCCCGTCCGCACTTCATAAACGAAACCGTGGACATCAATATCGCGCGGAAGGAATGGATTATTCCGGATGGTCTGAAGCTGTTTCTTCACGCTCTTCTCGACGTCCGAAAAGCAATGGAAGTGCAGGTGCGAAGCATCGTGTCCCGTCTCCGTTTTGAGTTTTTCGCGGAGCTTCTCATCCGAGAAGGTGAGCATCCCGCAATCGGTGTGCTGAATCACGTAGTAGGTGCGCGTGCCCAGCAGGTGTGAGGAAATGATGAGCGAACGCAGGGCATCCTCGGTGACCAGCCCGCCGGCGTTGCGGACGATGTGCGCGTCGCCCGTCTTCAGGCCGAGAAATTGTTCGACCGTAAGACGAGCGTCCATGCAAGCGACGATGGCAAGTTTTCGCGCCGGCGGCATCGGCAAATGCCCAAGAGTGAATTTCTCCGCGTACTGTTGATTCGCTGCTAGATTTTCTTCAAAGATTCCCATGACTGCCTCCTAGTTGGAATTTAGATTGCGCCCACTCAAAAAACAAAAACCGCCGGACCAAATGCCTCGGCGGCTGAAAGACGGGGGATAAAGCCGAACCTATCCCGCGCCAAACAGCGCCCCGAAGCCGCAACAACACGCACAAGCAATGGAGCGGGGTACGGTGAGCTGTTCGCGCGAGATCTTTGGCGACATAATCAGTATTTCGGAACGGAAGGATCGACCTCGTCGGACCACGCGAGGATGCCACCTTTCAGATTGAGAATCTTGCGAAAGCCTGCTTTGCGCAGGAAATCGATGGCTTCGGCGGAGCGCTTGCCGCTGCGGCAATGGGCGACGATCTCGCGCGAAGAGTCGAGTTCGTGGACGCGGCGCGGGAGCTCGCCCAGCGGGATCAAGTGCCCCTTGAGATTGCAAATCTGAAATTCATGGGGCTCGCGCACGTCAAGGATGAAGAGGTCATCGCCGCGGTCGAGGCGAGCCTTCAATTCGCGCGGCGTGATTTCCGGAACCTGAACGTCAGGCGCCGGTGCTTCTTCGCCGCGCACGCCGCAGAATTCGTAGTAGTCGATGAGGTGAGTGATAGTGCGGTGCTCGCCGCACATCGGGCAGTTGGGATTCTTGCGCAGCTTGAGCTCGCGGAACTTCATGCCCAGGGCGTCGAAGAGCAACAGCCGGCCGGTCAGATTTTCACCTCGTCCGAGAATCAGCTTGATGGTTTCCATCGCCTGGATCGAACCCACGATGCCGGGCAGGACGCCGAGGACGCCGCCTTCGGCGCACGACGGAACCAGTCCCGGCGGGGGTGGTTCGGGATAGAGGCAGCGGTAGCAAGGTCCGTCAGGCATTCCAAAGACCGTGACCTGGCCTTCAAAGCGAAAGATCGATCCATAAACATTGGGCTTGCCGAGCAGGATGCACGCATCGTTAACGAGATAGCGCGTGGGGAAATTGTCGGTGCCATCCACGATGACGTCGAAATCCTTGAAGAGTTCCAGCGCGTTTTCGCTGGTCAGCTTGGTTTCGAAAGATTCGATTTGAATGTCGGGATTGAGATTGGCAAGCCGCGCGCGCGCCGCTTCCGTTTTCGGTTTACCCACATCGCTCGAGCCGAAAGTGACCTGGCGCTGGAGATTCGTGAAATCCACGACATCGAAGTCCACGAGGCCGAGCCTGCCTATGCCAGCGGCGGCAAGATAGAGGCCGAGCGGCGCTCCGAGCCCGCCAGTGCCGATCAACAGCACCTTGGCGTTCTTCAGTTTGAGCTGCCCCTCCATACCGACCTCGGGCATGATAAGGTGGCGGCTGTAACGCAAAATTTCCTGATTGGAAAGGCTTGTGCCCGTTTTGTCTTGGTCTGCCGTCGGATTATTTCCGGTTAAGGGCTGAACTTTAGTTGCCATTGCGATTTCTTGCTCCTTCAAGATTATGCTTGCGCTCGAAATTCCTGCGCTAGCGGCGCCCGCCCGCGATGGACGGCACAATGCTGATCGTGTCGCCGTCCTTGGTGGGCGTGTTCTCTTTCGCCAGATAGCGAATGTCCTCGTCATTCACGTAGACGTTGACAAAACTACGAAGTTTTCCATCATCGGTGAACAAATGCTTGCGCAGGTCGGCGAATTCGGTGGTGAGGCGCAAAAGAGCTTCTCCAACGGTCGCAGCCTTGAATTCCGCCGAATCACGCTTGCCCGCATAAGGGCGAAGCGGCGTCGGAATTATCACTTTCACTGCCATATCTGTTCTCCTCAAACCGCAGCGCGCTGACGAACTTCGAGCGATTCGGGCGAAAACTTCGTGCGGTCATCCTCTAGCCGCCAGGAGGTCATCTCCTGTGGCGCGCCGCTGTGCACGCTGACGATGATATAGCTGTACCACGGCCAAGCGTGCTCGCGGTCATATTCGCTGGGCCGCGCCGGATGGTCCGGATGCGAATGATACCAGCCGATCACGTCGAGACCCTGTTCTCGCGCCACTTTCTCCGCGTCGCGCACATCGTCCGCAGTGACGGAAAATCGGTTGCGCGGCGAATCGTCGCGCCGGTTGACAAGCGCATGCAAGCCGAGCACCTCGCGCTCCGGTGTTTCACCCCGCGCCTCCGCATCGCGGCCGAGCAGCGCGCCGCAGCATTCCTGCGGATACGTCTCCGCGCCGTGGCGGCGGATTTTCTCCGCCAGGTGATTGCTGACCCAGAGCGTGGATGTAACGGACATATTTAGGCTTCATCCCAAAAACGTTCGTTCAAATATTTTGCGGCGGAATCCGCGAAAACGGTAACGATGACGGCGCGCTCGTTCTTCGGGACCCCCGCGGCCACCCGGAAGCAACCCAGCAACGCCGCAGCAGAGCTGGGACTAACGAGCAAGCCTTCTTCGCGAGCGAGCCGTTTTAAGAGGCGATAGGCTTCTTCGGTGGAAACATGCAAATTTTCGTCGGCGAGCGCGTCGTCGTAAATCGCGGGACGTATCGCGGTCGCCATGTGCTTCCAGCCTTCCAGTCCGTGGAAAGATGCGTCGGGCTGCAGGCTGATGCAACGAATTCCCGGATTTAATTCCTTGAGCCGCCGTGCAGCGCCGACAAACGTGCCGCTCGTGCCCAGCGCCGCGACGAAATGCGTGATGCGCCCGCCCGTCTGCTCCCAGATTTCATTGGCCGTGGTGCGGTAGTGCGCCTGCCAGTTGGCGGGATTGCTGTACTGATCGGGATAAAAATATTTTTGCGGGTCGGCGGCGACAATCCCCTGAACGCGGCGAATCGCGCCGTCGGTGCCTTCATCGCCGGGCGTGATGACCAGCTCCGCGCCAAACGCGCCAAGGATGCGTTTCCGCTCAGGCGACGCGCTGTCCGGCAGGCACAACTTGACGGCGTAGTCGAGCGCGGCGCCGATCATCGCGTAAGCGATGCCGGTGTTGCCGCTCGTGGCGTCAATGATGATCTTGCCGGGGCGAAGCGCACCGCTCTGAAGCCCCGACTGAATCATGCTCAGCGCTGGCCGGTCCTTCACCGAGCCGCCTGGATTGAACCATTCGGCCTTGGCGCAGAATTCCACGTTGGGGAATTCTTTGGCGATGCGCTCTAGCCGCAGGAGAGGCGTATTGCCAATCCGCTCGAGCACAGACTGCCCCGCACGCTCAGGCGCAGTCGAGCTTTTGTGAAGCGAAGAAGCGATGCGTTCGGTCGTGGCCATGCCTCGGAATTCCAGGTCGTTTCCCGTCTGTGGACCCTCTTGCGGCGCGTCACTTTCGGCGTGCCCCTGGGAAAGGCGTTCAGTTTACTCCCAATTGGATGCAGGAGCCACATCCAGGGATATACCCTGATTTTACTGTAAGTTACGCGAATCACCCTACCGTTTATAGGGTATCCCTATTGTTCTCTACTGAGAAGCAAAGGCCAAGCCAAGTCTCACGTCAAAAAACGCGGGCAAGAACAGCATCCGCGGTTCCTGCGCGTTTGCTCTGCATTGTGGTCTGCCTAGAACGTCAGATGCAACGCCATTGGGAGTAGTAAAGCTCCAATGGACGCAGCTTCGCCATCCGCGGCAATAGCCAGTTAGAAACGAATCTTTACTCCAATTTGCATCTGCCGCGCCCCGTAGAGCGTGTTACTTGTGCTCTGGGTGCTAAGGAAACCGCTCCGCGGAGTGACGCAGCCTTGAAAGTTTGCGACCCCAGCAGGAGTCGCGCAATTCGTAGGAAAGGCTGGCGTAGTGGGGGACGTCAGGAAGAATGCGTCGTTGTCAACCCCCGTGACGTTCGTCCGGTTGAAGAGGTTGAAGGCTTCCCAGAGCAACTCCAGGCGCACGCGTTCCGTGAGCCTGAATTCCCGGCCGATGCGCAAGTCGGTGGTAAATAAGCCGGGCGAGGTGAACCGGGAGTTGCGTGCCAAAAACGGCGCACGTCCCGAGTCGGTGCCGCCAAAACTGCTCACCAGTCCGCACGTCAAGCCCCCGTCGAGAGAGCAGCTAAAGGGGAAACTGTCCATGAACGCCGTCACCGGGCGCCCGTCCTGCACGCGCCAAACGCTTGAGAGCTTCCAGCCGCCCGCAATGTGCTTCATGGTGTCGTTTTGCGTCCAGTCTGCGAACGGCATCTCCCAATACATCGTGAAAACGAATCGGCGGCGGATGTCCAGATCGGACAGGCCATATTCGGACTTCAGGTCAAAGGGATTCAGGGGTTCATCGGTGCCGGCAAACGTGCCGTTGACGCCCATAGATTGGCCGTTGTCGCGAGCCTGCGACCAGGTGAAGTTCGTGTCAAACGAGAATCCGTGCGTCATTTTCCGCCGCAACCGCAGCACGAGGGAGTGATACCACGAGTTGACGACGCTCTTGCCCATCAGCACGACGCCCACGTTCGGGTTGGGCCTCGGCACGGCACCCGAGAAGAACGGCACCGTGAACATCCTCACGTTATTCCCGGAAGCGTCCTGGAGCTCATAGCTCGCGGTTGTGTCCGGCGGAGGCAGGTTGGCATCCACGAACGTGGGCAGCCGAAGGCCCCGCGAGCCGACGTAGCTGACCGTGAAGCTCATGTTTCCCGGCAACTCACGCTCGTAAGCGAGGTCGAATTCGTGCACCAGCGGATTGACGAAATGCGAGTCCAGGGCCGTCACCACCAGGCCGCTGGCTGCCGCACCCGGGCACGCCGCAAGAAGTCCCGCAAGGCTGTTGAACTCACTCGTCGGCGTCGGGCCGCCGCTGGCGCCGAAGATGGGTGTGAAGTTCGGCGCCCCGAGCGGCTGGGGGAACACGATGTTAGGAAACGTCGGCGCGCCGCAAGAGACAGTTGGGAAGGTGCTGAAGTTGAATGTCTGCTGGAATACCCCGTTCTGGAACAGCCCCGCAAAAAGCGAGCTGTTAGAGGTCCGGCCGTAGTAGATGCCGTATCCCCCGCGCACCACTTGCTTCTGCCCGCCTCCGATCCCCCACGAGAAACCAACTCGCGGTCCGAAGTTGTTTTTGTCCGTGTTGAATTTAGCCGTCTCCGGCACCGAGGGGAAAGCTTTCTGCACGCTGGGCATCGTCTGCAGTTCGTATCGCAACCCCAGGTTCAGTGTCAGGTTGGAGCGGACTTGGATATTGTCCTGCACGTAGAAATTATGGTCGGTCGTGGTGAAGAACCCTCCGCCGCTGCCGTGGATGGGATCCACGGCCTGAGAGAACGAGCCGTAGTTCATCCCGCTGGGATTGGCCAAGTCATGTGCAAAATCGTTTAACGAAAAGTACGTGTAAAACCCGCCGCCCTGGAATAGATTCACCAGTTCCTCGCGCACGTAGTTGATATCCACTCCAAACTTGAATTGGTGGCGGCCGCGGACCCAGCTCAGGTTATCCACCCATTGGAACCGCTTTTCGTCCGGGTACATTGCGCGGGGCAGGAAAGTGGCCATCCCAAAATCCGCCGCGCCGCCAAAGATGCGGATGCTCGGCCCGGAAGCGTTGGGGGTCTCCGATTCGAAGTCCCTTCCGTACTGGAACCGGGCTTCGTTGACCAGGCGTGTGTTGATGATCCAATTCCAGGTGGTAGTGCTGAATTCGTTGGAGACGAAGTCGGAACCCTGTCCCAGCGGGGAAACATCGACCGTCGCGCCGGAGGCAAAGATACCGTTCAGCGAATCCCAGCGGAGGATATTCAGCGCGGTGCTCAGGTGGTGATTGGCATTCAGCTGGTAGTCCACCTTCGCGAAGCCGATATAGTTGTTGCCCGAGCGCGGCATCGTGACGTTGGTGATGGCCTTCAATTTCGCAATCGCTGGTGCGCAGGTGGGATCCGTACACATCGAGACTGCCGAGTTCGGATCAGCGGCGTTAAAGAAATTAGAGCTGAAAGGCACGATGATGGCCGGAAAGTTGTGCTTCTGTTGGTCGTAGGTCAGAAAGTAAAACAGTTTGTCCTTGATGAGCGGCCCGCCGAGGCTCCCGCCGAACTGCTGTCGGCGCTCGGGAGGATTGGGTGGCACGAGCCCCTGGGCGAGCGCTTGGGCCTTGCCCAAGGAGTCCTGAGCCAGAAAAATAGAATCGCGAATGAAGTAGAAGAAATCACCGTGCATATCGCTCGTCCCGGAGCGGGTGATGGCGTTGACCACGCCACCTGCGGCGCGGCCGAACTCGGCCGTGTACGCCGCGCTGGTTACGTTGAATTCCTTGATCGCATCCAGGCTGTAGCCATACGGAAGCCGGGTGCGCCCGCGCGCTTCAGAGAAAAAGGCCTGGTTATTGTCCGCGCCGTCCACTGTGTTGTTGTTGTAGAGCGAGGAGACTCCCCTGAAGCTGACGCCGCCAAAGCCTCCGTCCTCGCTGGCCCCAGGCGTGAGCAGCACGAAGTTATCCCAGCGCCGTCCGTTCAGTGGAAGGTTTTCCACATACTCTTGGCTGATGGTTTGGCTGACATCGAACTTTTCGGTTTCCACCAGACCAGTTTCGCCCGCGACGGTAATGCTCTCCTGTGTCGTCTTCAAGGGAAGGCTCAGGTCAACAACCAGTATCTGGCCAACTTCCAGATTCAGATTTTCGCGCTTCACCGTGGCGAGTCCCTGTTTGGTGACTGTGACCTCATACCGCCCGGGCTGCAGCAATGGGGCAAGATAAATCCCCGCATCGTTGGTAGCCATGTTTCGCTCGGCATCGGTGTCGAGACTGCGCACAACAACCTTCGCGTCAAGAACGACTGCCCCGGTTTGGTCCGTGATCGTGCCACGGATCTCGGCGGTTCCGGCACCCTGCGCAGCGACGCGGGTGGTCAAGCCTAGCGCGAAGAGCATCACCATACCGACGTAAGCGCAAACTCTCTTTCGCCAATCGTTTCGCCGCATGTTAATTCCCCTCCCTTGAATTGACATTTCTCTAGACATATGACTACACAAAGACTGCTACGGAGTATATGCAGTTCCGTCCCTTCTACTTTAACTTTGGTAGTTGCAATCGATGATACAACAGACTCGACGGCGAGCAGCGAACCTCGCCTCATTCCGCGGACCCCTCTTTTCTCCCCGACGACTTTTGCGAGTATATATCACATTTTCACTACACATATCGAGCGCCGCCCTGTGGAATTCAAGTGGCACGCAGGACTGCCCTGCTCTTTAGTAGAGGAGCGGAATGAACAGAAATGGAAGGTATTGTTGCAATTCCATTAATATGAACTGAAGAACTATTCAGATATTCTCCGCAGACCAGCGGAGGCGGCGCCTGCCTGGACTCCTTTACAGACGCCCGCACATTCATTACCCTGAATAGGCTATGTGGAATGTCGAAGGGCGATTTTCACAAAAGGCCATTGAGAGCCTGGCGGCGCTTGGGTTTTCCGTCGGCAGCACGCGCGGCGTCGTGCGCGTGGAAAAATACGGTTGTGGAGCGGAATTCCGCAAAGGTACGGACGATCGCTATCAAATGACGATCGTTCCGACCATCATGATGAACGGCCAGTTCACGCGCTTGTGGGACGCTGGCTACCAGAAATTCTTGCTCACCGACGACGGCCATAAGCTCCCTGCACTGG
>Ga0307479_10000441_pt1 | contig 37448 bp, 33 predicted proteins | sample atmos_gasesECM4C_FD_203743 | JGI IMG/M metagenome (GOLD analysis project Ga0307479, IMG submission 203743) | Hardwood forest soil microbial communities from Morgan-Monroe State Forest, Indiana, United States - atmos_gasesECM4C_515 | ecosystem: Environmental > Terrestrial > Soil > Temperate...
TGAAAATCGTAGTGATCGGCGGCAGTGGACTGATCGGGTCAAAGCTCGTTACCAAGTTGCGCGAGCACGGGCACGAAGCAGTTGCCGCATCTCCCAATTCCGGCGTCGACACACTCACGGGCGAGGGGCTGGCCGAAGCGCTGAAGGGTGCGTCGGTGGTCGTTGATGTATCGAACTCTCCCTCGTGGGAAGACTCGGCTGTGATGAAGTTCTTCGAGACATCAACCCGTAACCTCCTCGCCTATGAAGCGGCCGCAGGCGTGGGACATCACGTTGCGCTGTCTGTCGTAGGATCTGAGCGCCTGCTCGAAAGCGGCTACTTCTGTGCAAAAATCGCTCAGGAGAATTTAATCAAGAGTTCCACCATCCCGTATTCAATTGTTCGCGCGACGCAGTTCTTCGAATTCCTCAAGGGTATCGCCGATTTTTCCACCGATGGCAACAAAGTGCGCCTGCCATCTGCGCTCATCCAGCCCATGGCGGCCGACGATGTCGCCAGTGCGGTAGGCCGGATCGCTATGGGCTCACCAGTGAATGGCACCGTTGAAGTAGGTGGGCCAGAAAAGTTTCGTCTCGATGAACTCGTCCGGCGAGGTCTAGCCGCACGCAATGATCCGCGCGAGGTTGTCGCTGACCCGCACGCCCGTTACTACGGCGTGGAGCTGAGTAAGAGGACACTCATTCCCGGCGATGACGCACGACTCGGCGAGACGCGTTTCGAAACCTGGCTCACTCAGTCCGCGGCGAAAGCGGCGGCGGCCACCCACTAGTGGATCTATCAAAGAGAGGCCGGTTCGCGTGAACCGGCCTCATTCAAACGAAAGGTTTAGGAGCGCTGACAGGCGATGGCGAGAGTTGTTTGGTGTGTGGCACGGCCAGCATCGAGAGCTTCTTGGACGATTTCCCTTTACCGCGCAAAAGTTAACATACGCATAGTAGGGCTGCAAACGATGTGTCGCGAGAGTATCAGGTCAGTTTCCGAGTACGCGACGCATCGTGAGTGCGCCTAGGACAACCAATGTGGTGAGCGTCACTACGTGAAGGATCACATGCAGCGTATTCAGCCGGATGCCGTTGCGTTCGGTTAGGAAAGCGTGCGTCGCCCCGAACATTACTTGATAACGCGCCGCGCGCTCTGGTTCTGGGTGAAGCAGGTATGGAACCCACCAGGCTATCAACTCGCCGACGAATAACTGGCCGTAGCTGATCCAGAGCCACCAGAACAACCACGCCGGATAGACTCTGTCAAAGTAGATGGCGCTGGCGCCGAGCCCGATCGCAAAGGGAGTGACGCTGATAAGCGTCCCAGCGACCAGTTTGCGGCCTGGGTTCGCCTCGCGAACGGCCTTTAGGTCATTGAGCGTTCCCAGAGGAACCCAATCGTGCAAGGCCAGGAACAGCACGTGGAAACACTGAAGCGCGAACAATGCGCCCATGGCGATGGGGTGCATGACGATCTCGAGTTTACAGTACTGTCTCCGTTTTCAGCCTCTGTAAGTTTGCTTCTTCGGGCTAAGTCCTGGCCGCCGCCGAATCTGGACAAGTGAGTTCTTACCCCGAAACCAAGTAGCCTTGAATGGGATGGGCGGGGAGCGTGCCGTCTTGGACTTCTCGCGGTCGGTAAGATATTCTCTCGTCCCTAGGAAGGCCTCATGAAACTCAGCTATGTGATTAAATTTGTCGCCGATATGAACCGTGCGGTGAAATTCTATCGCGACGTGCTTGGCTTACCTCTAAAGTTCGAGTCTCCCGGTTGGAGCGAATTTGTCACCGGCGAAACAACGCTCGCGTTGCATCCGGCGTCCCAGAAGAATCCCGCGGGAGCCGTTGAATTGGGCTTCACTGTCGCCGATATCCAAGAATTCCACGAAGAGATGAGCGCGCAGGGTGTCCAGTTCAGCATGCCACCGACAAAGCAAGACTTCGGCGGCCTGCTCGCGCAGTTCGTGGATTCGGAAGGCGGACACTGTAGCGTCAGCAATCAGTAGCTGTGCCGCAAAGTAGGCCTTTGGGCGCACTTGCCGTCGAGAGCCCAAACCGTTTCCTTGGCATCATAAACACCACCTTTAGTAGAAAATCTATATCAGATGCTGTTGCATCGATCGGTTGAGCCCGCAGCCGTAACCGGACAAATTGCCTCAGCCACTTCGTTGACTTGAATCAGGGCGCACCCTAAGATTGCCCCGTTTGAGGACATCCGCTGACTGCGATTCGCGCCTACTGTCGAACCGCACGGACTGGCAGCAACTCGATTTAGGTTGGGCCATTGCAGGTAGATTTTCGCCTTCGAACTTAATAAGGTCGTCATCTAATGACAAGAAAGAAGCAGAAGGCGCTTTATGCTCTCGCCATGTTAGTTCTCCTCGGCTGCGGCTTAATGATGTTCATTATTGCCGCAAACGAACAATCCGTGATCTCGAGTGGATTACCGGCAGCGGACAGAATCCGCCTTCAAGACTTAATCGCACAAGGCTCTGCCAAGAACAAGCACGTTGAATTGCTGGACTTCTATTTTGGCAAGAGGTTTATATACACCACAGAATTGACGCAGTTTAATGACGTCTATGTGCCGGTGTTTCCTAGCGGGCAGTCCGAAAGCGCAAACAACCTGCAAGTCCTAGTCTGGATTCGGAACGACCGCAATTCCAATGAGCCACTCCTTCAGAACGCACAGGACCTGGGCCGGTTTGTCGCGCAGTTCAATCGGTATCCGAGATCCGTAACGGGTGTATTGCGACAACCCACGGAAAGAATGCGCTCTCTTACAGCTGACGCTTATCCGGGAACGAATGGCCAGTCTCTTCAAGTATTGTGGGCAAGAGACTTTCCAACCCAGGATTCCGTCAATGTCCAGTGGAGCATTTGCTTGGCGTGTTTGGTGGCTGCGGCAGTTTGCGCCGTCGCATACAAGCGGTATCGCGGAAAATCAAAAGACAGTCAAATCGGGCTCGAAGTGACAGCGGCAGAAGCGGCGGCGGGAAAAGTGGTTCTCGTCAACATTCCGGAGCGCCAGGAGACTATTACCGTGAAGATTCCGGCCGGCGCCCGGGACGGCACGCGCCTGCGACTCGAAGGCAAGGGCCGGCCGGGGAAAATCGGGGAGCTCAGTGGAGATTTCTACATCCTGGTGCATGTGAAGTAGCGGGCGAATACCGCGTTTGTCGCCGGAGAGGGTTGGTGAACTAAGCTGCTGGCGCGTTGGGCGCTTTGCATGCGATACTCTGCCACCTGAGCGCCTTCAAACGTGCCATCTTCGGGCTTTTGCTCCTTGCGATGTGCTGCATTGCGATCGCTCTCATCGCTCCTTCTTATCACCTCAAGCCTCCCACTGAGCCTCCGGATATTGTCAATGACGCTGCGCGGCTCAATCGCATTCGAGTCCGTAAAGTAATTCGCCCGACAACCGAGAGTGAAATTCGCGCGGCGGTCCTGGAGGCAACTGCAAATGGTGTGAAGGTCACGATTGCGGGCAAGCGGCACAGTATGGGCGGCCAAACGCTCTTCCGGGACGCAATTGTTCTCGACATGCTGAGATTCAACAAGATTATTTCCCTGGATGAAACACTCAAGATACTCACGTTGCAAAGCGGAGCTACGTGGAACGACGTGCAGCAATTTCTCAATCCCCATGGACTGGCCGTTCTTGCCATGCAAGGTCCGAATGTCTTTACCGTGGGCGGTTCAATGAGCGTGAATGCGCATGGCTGGGACATGCGGCACGGACCGGTTGGCGCGTCAGTGGACTGGTTTCGCCTCCTTCTCGCAGACGGCTCGACCCGGCGTTGCAGTCGTGAGGAGAATTCAGAGTTGTTTCATTTGGTCCTGGGAGGCTATGGACTGCTCGGCGTTATTCTTGACGTTGGGCTGCGTGTCACGGACAACGCTGCGTACGTCGCAACCGTTTCGGAACTAGATTTTGCGCAGCTCCCAGAATATTTCGAGAATCAGGTTCGCTCCGATCCTGCCATGGAGTTGGCGGAGGCGGATCTGTCCATATCTCCGGGATCTCTGCTGCGTGAGGCCATCGCAATTGCATACACGCGACAACCGGGAGACACAAGGCGAACGGACGCACTATGGGCAGAAGAACACAGGCTTAGGGACGGATACTTTTTTGATTTATCCCGCCAGTACGGCTGGGGTAAGAGATTGCGTTGGGCTCTGCAAAAGCGGCTGGAATATCCTACGGTTAACGCCATCCGCACGAGAAACAATATCTTCCGTTCTCCGATTGGGCGGATTCAGTATTACTCGCCAAACGATACGGACATTCTCCAGGAGTACTTTATACCTCCCCGCAATTTATCGGAATTCGTCAACGGCTTGCGCGACATCGTAGAAAAGCGGCGCGTCAACTTATTGGACGCAACGGTGCGCTATATTGAGATCAATAACGACGCATTCCTAAATTACTCCGGCCAGCTGGCGCTATCAGTCGTACTCTATTTGAATGTGAAGACTTCGCCGACCGATTTGATGAAGAATTCAGAAATGACTCGAGAAATCATCGATTTGGCGCTGCACTGCGAGGGCACCTTTTACCTTCCGTATGTCCTCGATTACGACAAGTCTCAACTTTCGCGCGGTTACCCAATGGCGAGCGCATTCTTCGCGGCGAAAAAGAGATATGACCCTTCGGAAGTTTTTGTAAATCAGTTCTATTCAAAATATTCACACTAAGACAGGCCTAGCAGGAATCTTAGCCGTGCTGCAAAAACCTGTGCTGAATGCGCGCAAGTACCTGGGATCTTTCCCGAGGAGCTTAGAAACCACGCAAGGCCAGTTCTATATCGTCAAAGCACTCGATGACCTTGTGCAGACTAACAATTTGCATTACTTCACGCAATCGAACCGAAGGGTTAAGTAGTTTCAGCTTTCCGCCTCGACTCTTAAGCGACAGCCAATTGCGCACCAAGCCCCCGATTCCCTGGCTATCAATGACACTGATCTGGCTACAGTCCAACAGGAAGAATCGGCAGCCTTGGACGGCAAGGTCTTGAAGCTTGTCTCGAAGCTCAGGGACGTTCTCGATTGTCAACCGTTCGCTCAACTCCAGCAAAATGATTGGTCCAACTGTCCGCTGGCGAAGAATTAGGGGCATCCAAACGACCTCTGGATGGTGAATAGTGTCCGCATTCTGAATCAGTTTTGCGCCCAGCGGAACCGAAATCTTCAAAATCCTGGAGCTCGCGAAAGCAACATTCGCGCGATTATGCCTTTTCCTGTGCAACAAAAACCCCACACGCGAATTTGAGCGTGTGGGGTGACCCGATCCGCTATGCGGATCAGACGATTTTAAAACGCTTACTGGTCGCCGAGATACTGCACGTGGGCATAGGTTCCGAGTCGAGTATTATAGGCGAGATACCAGCCTGGGTGATCGGGATCGTCGTAGATCACGATGTCGTCGCTGTCCCACAGCCAATCGCTGGTGTAGTCATAGTCGTAGGGCGCCACGCCCCAGAAGAAGCCACCGAAGCGGAAATGATCCCGGCCTCCGCCTTCGAGGCGATAAATGTGGTTGCGGCCAATTTCTCCGCCGAAGTGTCCGTGTGCCCATACGTGATCCTGATGGTACCGAGCATCGTTGCGGCCCCCGTCATGACCAATCCAGCGATCGTCTTGAGCATGAACGTGAGGAACTTCGGGATGGCCTTGCTGGTCGCGGTACGATGGACGAGCTTGCTCGCCACCAGGGCGGCCGCCGCCAGCGTCACCGCGCTGCACCTGAGCTGAACCTCGAGATGGAGCGGGGCCGTGAGCGGGAATGTGTCCACCGCCAACCTCCGGGCCATGGTAACCGCCGCCTCCGGCTGGATGTTGGCCACCTCCGCCGCCGCGCTGGCCACCTCCGCCACCTCTTTGCTGGGCAAACGCCGCAAGCGACAAAATCAACAGCACTGCAAGCACACTCGTTAGTTTTTTCATGCGCACCTCCGAGTACAACTTAGCCGACGCGAAGATAGGATGCCACAGCATTATTTTTTGGTTCCGCGATTAAGTGGTGGCGGACCTTCTCCCCACGTCGGCGAAACTTCAAGGATCCATCGCGCCAATCATCGGGTTGTTTTATATTCAAATTCGCGTTCAAAAATAATGGCGTCGTCCCGCTAGTACCCCACGCACCGACTTAGCGCGTGGGATTTTAAGAACGGTTTCGTTGCAAGTCAGTCTGCAATTACCACCAACAAGCGAACGCCTGGATGGCGCGGATTGATCAGGTAATAGTTACCGTCGATGTAGTCAATGTAGACGTCGTCGCGGTCATAATCCCAGCCGGACGGCCACGGTTCGGTGTATTGAAAATAATAGCCGCCATAATTGAAGCGGCGATCATCGCTGCGGCGCACCTGGAAATGATGCTCGCTTCCGAAACTTGCGCGAAACTGCTCGTCCGAAATACGACGGCCGCCGCCACCGCGTTCAGTAATATCACCGCGGTCGTTGTGCTGTTCGGTTTGCTGGGCACGCTGCTGGTCTTGCGGACGATCCTGCTGCTGCGCAGGTCTGGACCGATCATTGCGATTGCGGTCGTCTTGCTGTTGAACCCGATTGCCTTGCTGTTGAGCTCGGTCATTCTGTTGCGCGCGATCGTTTTGACGCGACTGATCGTTCTGCCGAGTTCGATCGTCCCGCTGCGCGGGCTTGGCGCGATCTTGATTTTGCTGTTGCCTGTCAGGTTCCTGCTTGGACTTGTCGGCGGGCCTTTCCTGATCCTGTCTGCTTTTATTTGGTTCTACTCCCTTCTTGGGTTCTTCCTGCTTTCTGGGTTCCTCTTGTTGAGGCTTATCTTTATCGGGCTCTTGCCGCGCGTAGCTGGGGGCGCCGACAACGAGCATCATCACCGCTGTACCAAGGACGAACTTCATTTTGATTCCTCCGTTTTTCTCTCTTTGCGAACTTTCACGCAAACGTAACAGGTAAGTCAACTAAGTCCGGTCTGGCGGGGATGGTCACTTTTAGCATGGCGAACACTCAGGTTCGATAGGGGAATAGGCGTAGGAATATGCCGAATTACCTGTAGGTGTGAAGTTTAGGTTCGGCCTAGGGGGCCGGCGGAGCGGCTTGGAATAGCGAAGCGTAGGACAAGAAGATGGTGAGGGCGATCATGAAAATGGCGGTGACCCAGGCAATGATATTAAAGCTTAGGGTGTTCACGTAGTCGCCCATGAGGTCGCGCCGATTCACGAGCAGGAGAATAAAAATCACGACGACGGGAAGCCAAATACCGTTGCCAACCTGGGAGAAGATAAGGATTTTCCAGAGTGGAGCATGAGGGAGGAGGACCACTCCTGCGCCGACTACGATGAGGATGGTGTACAAGCCATAAAAAATGCGGGCGTCTTCAAATTTATGATCGATGCCGGCTTCAAAGCCGAGGCCTTCGCAAATCACGTGCGCGGTGGAGAGCGGCAGAATGGAGGCGGCGAAAACCGAAGCGTTGAGCAGACCGAATGCGAAAAGATAGCCTGCCCAGGGCCCTGCGAGCGGGATCAAGGCGCGAGCGGCATCTTTGGCTTCGTTGATATCGCGATGGCCGGAGGCGTAGAGAGTGGCCGCGGTACAAACGATAATGAAGAAAACGATGATCATGCAGGTGATGCTTCCGACAAGAACATCGGCGCGGGCTTGCGGATATTGGCGCGGGCCGACTTTTTTCTCCACGAATCCAGCTTGCAGGTAGAAAAACTGCCACGGAGCGATGGTCGTGCCGATCAAACCAGTAAGCATGATCAAATAATCGGAGCTGAAGTGAATGCTGGGAACGACCGTGGCACGCGCGGCGACGAGCCAGTCCGGCTTGGCTAAGACCGCCGAAATTATGTAGGTAACATAAAAGCCGCAGGCGAAGAAAAAGATAACCTCCACCTGTCGGTAGGTGCCTTTCAATACCAAGGCCCACACGAGGATCGCGGCGATGGGCACGGCTACATATTTGCTGACGTGGAAAATTTCCATGGCGGCCGCAACGCCGGCAAATTCGGCGACTACGTTCGCCAGATCCACGAAAAAACCGGTGACCATAACGAAGAAGGTGGGGCGGAAGCCGAACTCTTCACGGATTAAATCGGAAAGGCCTTTGCCGGTGATGACGCCCAGGCGCGCGCACATTTCTTCCGTCACATACAGCGCGATCGTCATGGGAATCAATGACCACAGCAATGCATATCCGTAGTGCGCGCCCGCTTGCGTATAGGTGGTAATGCCGCCGGCGTCGTTGTCCACGTTGGAGGTGATTAGACCGGGACCTACCACCGCAAGCAGCAGCGTGAGGCGCCGCCGCAGACCGCGGATGCGTTTCTGCAGGTCCGTGCCGCCGGAGCGGACGGTCGCAATCCTTTCGGAGATGGCGCTCCAGTCCATTGGTGCTTTACGATTCCCTTCCCTTAAAAGTTTTTAGAGCGGCGAAGTGCTAAAGAATTTTTACTGACTCTTGACCAGGCGCGAGACTACGTCATCGACAGTAATGACACCGATGGGATGCTTGCTCTCGTTGACTACCGTCAAAGATCGCAAATTATATTTGTCAAATAACTCAAAGACTTCATCGCCTTTGGCGTCGGGTTCGAGGTTCAACAAAGGTTCCATTTTTAGTTCCGACACAGTCTGGTCTGGCGCGGCCAGCAGCAGGCGCGAAACGGTAACAGTTCCCGCGAATGAAGCGGATTTGTCGACCAGCACGATGGTATCCAACTGCTCGAGATTCAGATCCTGATTACGCATCCATTGAATGACGTCGTCACGGGTGGTTTCTTCGCCGACGTAGGCGAAATCGGGATTCATCATTCCACCCGCGGTGCTGGGATCGAATTGCAGCAGTTGGCGAACCTCCCGGGCCTCTTGCCCGGGCATCTCTTCAAGAACCTCGTCGAAAGTCTGCTTGGGAAGGTCGGCAAGAAGGTCGGCGGCAGCGTCGGGAGCCATTTCTTCGAGGATGTCGGCGGCCTTGCCGGGGTCCAGTTTTTCGACGATTTGGGTAGTAAGGCGTTCGTCCAGCTCGGCGAGCACGGCGCCAGCGGTTTGCTCATCGAGAGAGGCGATGATGCCCTGGCGTTCGGCGGCGGAAAGATCTTCCATGATGGCCGCGAGATCGGCGGGGTGCAGGTCTTCCAGTTTTTCGTGGGTGATACGCAGCTTCACGCGCCGCAGCGGATCCGGCTCAACCAGATTGACAAACTCCCAGCGAATGGTGCTTTGCGGGAGGCCGCCTTGCAGCCTGCGAATCATGGCGGGAGAAACAAGGCCGTGGAGCAAGCGGCGCACCGCGCCCGGGAGGCCGACATCCACTTGCGTGAGGCGCAGTTCAGTGTTGCCGTTGCTGCGCAATTCAAGGAGGTCGACATCATTCACGCGCACGACTTTGCGACCACGGATATCGATGATTTGCTGGTCGAGTAAATCTTTTTGCACGGCCAGCCAGGATTCATTGGGCTCATAAAGCTGGAGCGCGCGTTCGCTGACGTTGAGGCGAATCTCGCCGACCGCAACGGAAGCGATCTGGTCGTGACGAGCTACGAGCGGAGGAAAATGGCCGCGCGCCAGCAGAAAATGGGAAATACGATTGGGTTGGTCCGCGGGCTCGATGAAGAACTCGCGGACACGACCAACGTAATTCCCTTGGAGATCGTAGGCTTTGGAGCCCATTAGTTCGGTGGCGTAGAGTTCCATAACGTGTTCCTTGTATTTCTTGTGCTTCTTTGCGTTGCGGGCGCGAATTGGATAAAAAAAAACCCGCAAACCTGGTGACAGGCCGCGGGCAAGTTCCCGGTCGAAATGGACTTGCCGTTAGCCCCGGGCAGCCCTCCCGCGAGGCGAATTTTTCCCGACACCCTTTGTAGCGGCGGCTTGCACCGGGGCCGAAGGAACACCGGAAAAACTCACGAAGATATGGTTACCACCGAAACATCTTCGTATTTGGCCGGCAGAGACGCCGCCAGGCTCAGGTTCGAGTTCGCCGCGTAAGTGCATCGAGAGAGAATTCGCTCCGTACTGATGACCCGGAAATGCAGAGTCAGGCATGCGGCGGGGCTTACAGCTTTTAAAAAAAGCACGCGCGATGCCCTGTGCAGTGATAAGCCGAGGAGCGCTGTAAGTCAAGCAAAGAATGACGTTTGCGACAGAAAATTTTAAGAATGTGAACTTTTTGGAAAGAGCATTAGCTATTTTTATTGGGGAAGAGCATATTTTGCGGCTGCTGACCCTTGCGGCGGCAATCTTCGGCATAGAGCGCGAGGTAATTGCTCTGGATGTAGTCCCTTTTTGAATAGCCAAGCTCGGTGGCGGCGCGATCAATGGCAGCGGGAGGGCCTTCGAGTTCTACGAAGATGCCGATGGGGGTCTCGTCGACCTCGATGAGCAGGCCGCGGGCCCATGACTTGCTGGCCGGCAATTGATAGGTGGTGCGATATTTCTCGTAGCGGAACCAGCCGCGCATGCCAAGGCCTTCGAAGATTTTTACGAGATTGGCTGAGTCGGTGACGTGCGCTTCGATTTCTTCACGGACCTTATGGGAGCCGAAGGAGGGATAGCGGCTGGTGGGGGCGGCGGCTTGCTGCGCGGTGGGGCGCTTGAAGGTGAGGATTTGGCGAGTTGGCATGGAGGATTTCATACTTGCGGATGGAGGAGTTTTGCGCGGTTTTTTGGCCTTATTGGCCTTAGTGGACTTCTTGGGAGGCGGCGCTGTCACTGTTTCAGTGCGCAGCCTGAGGAGCTGGCCATGTTTGGCGAGTCCGCCCTCGGGCGTATCGAAGATTAGATTATCTTCATGGACGCGCCCCGTCACAGAACCAACCGGCTTGGCGCCCAGGCGCTTCAAGATGCGCTGGAAAGCTTTGAGGTCGCGAACTTTAAGCTTAATTTCGGTTTCGTCGGGCATGATCTCTTCTACCAATCGCGGGCTCTAAACACATCCATCATGTTAAGATGCGCCGTTAATAAGGTGCGAATTTTACCCGAGCTCGGGACGACACCGGAAACCGCCGACGGAACCGAACAAACATCAGCGTTTGCAGAACAATAGATTTTTCATCCTACATAGCGTTTGGCTTACGCCGAATATCGGGAGACAAAGAACCGAGCCATCACCTGAAAGGTGAAAAGTTGAGGTCACGGGACGAGCAAAAACGGCTAGTCGCATAGGCTCGAAAGAGCGGGATGTCAGACGTAGATAATTTAAAGGCAGTCCTAATGAACGTACCGAGCGGAAATCAACGGCGAAAAGAAGTGGTCTTATGGGGGTCGCACCTAGGACTTACCCAGGATGAGGCTTTGAAGATCGCGCGCGGCGCGAACTTGATCCCCTCGACGCACCCGCCGCAGAAACCGAAGAGCGAAAAACTTCCCGATAAAGATCGGGGAAGTATTCCCGAATAATCTCTTTATTTGCTGATGTTTCCGACACGAACTCCCTGACTTTTCGTCTTCGCTCAGCCGGACGCATTCTTTGGAAGCGCGAAGCGATGGCCGATATCAAGTGTTTTTCTGACAATAGAATTCCACCAGAATTGATTAGAACAGCATCGATTGGCGTAGTCAACGGTAGCGTTGCCCACCGGAGCGTAGGCAGCGATAGCCTTGTCAATAGCGCCTGGTTGTGAACTTAATTCCCGAGTCGGCGGCTTTCTACGAGTGCGAAGTTCCGTTAGTATAGCGGACGAAGCCAATTTTTAGCTGAACGACACATTTTGAACGGGTCGCTCTGCCCTTCGGGGGCGTTCGACTGCACGAAATCACAATTGGGGCTCATGAATAACGACTTAAAAACTACGGCGACAACACTTCCCCTCGCAGCATCGAACGGCGAAGTGACGCATCAGGAAAATCCGGCGGGTGTACCGAGAGCTGGGGGAACCGTTGGCGCGGCGAGCCCGCCGATTGTGCGACGCGAACCAGTGGAGATGGTGCTGCATGATGACCGCCGTGTGGATCACTATGCGTGGCTCAGGAATAAGGAAAGCGCGGAGGTTAATGATTATTTGAAGGCGGAGAACGCCTACACGGACGCGGTGCTGCTGCCAACGGAGGCGCTGCAAGAAAGACTTTATCAGGAGATGTTGGGACGGATTCTGCAGACGGATTTGTCTGTGCCGTACCGGTTGCGGGGCTACTCTTATTTCACGCGCACGGAGGAAGGCAAGCAATATCCTGTGCGCTGCCGGCGGCGTGAGGCGGAGGGAGCGCCGGAGGAATTGTTGCTGGACCTGAATGCGCTGGCGGAAGGCCACTCGTTTTTGGGGCTGGGTTCTTTTGAGGTGAGCGACGATAACGACCTGCTGGCGTATTCAACGGACACCACCGGATTCCGGCAGTACACGCTACAGATAAAGAGATTGTCGAGTGGCGAGACGCTGGGGGAACGATTTGAGCGGGTGACCAGCGTGGCTTGGGGGGCTGACAATCGCACGCTGTTTTTTACCGAGGAAGATGACACTACCAAGCGGTCGTATCGTTTGTACCGGTATGTTCTGGGTTCCGGCGAAGCTCCAATTTTGCTGTATGAAGAAAAAGATGAGCGCTTTCGCATCGCCGTGGAACGAACACGGAGCGGAAGCTTCCTACTTTTGACGAGCGCCAGCCACACGGCAAGCGAAGTACGATTTTTGTCGGCGAAACAGGCGGGCGGTAATTTCTCGCTGATCGCGGCGCGTGAAGATCACCACGAATATTATGTCGATCATCATCCGGGTGATGGGAATTCTTCGGACGGCGGAGTGTTTTATATCCGCACGAATTCTGGCGGACGGACATTCCGGTTGATGGAAGTTTCCGCGAAGGAGCCGGCGAGGGAATCGTGGCGCGAAATCATTCCTAACCGGCCAGACGTCATGCTGGCGGGCGCGGACGCGTTTGAAAACCACCTGGTGCTTTTTGAGCGCGAGGGCGGGTTGCCGTATCTGCGGATTGCCGATCTTCCGAATGTCCAAGAGGAAAGTGAACACCGCGAAGGCGATTTGCTGAAAAATTCGCACCGCATTGAATTCGCGGAGCCGGCTTACAACGCTTCGCTGGGTACCAACCCTGAATTCGCAAGCGATTTCGTGAGATTTCAGTACGAGTCATTTGTGACGCCGCGTTCCGTGTTTGATTACAACGTGCGAACGCGCGAGCGAGTTTTGCTGAAGCAGCAACCGGTGCTCGGCGAGTACGATGCTGGACGATACGTCACCGAGCGGCTGCATGCTGTGGCTGCGGATGGAACACAGATACCAATTTCAATCGTATACCGGCGCGATACTTTCGCCAGCGAGCCTCGATGGCCTGAAGATCGCAACACCGGAGCGCCGTTATTGCTGTATGGATACGGAAGTTATGGCATCTCCGTTCCGGTGACGTTCAGCTCGAATCGATTGAGCTTGTTGGATCGGGGGGTCGTTTTTGCGATCGCGCATATTCGAGGCGGCGGCGAATTGGGCAAGCCCTGGCACGATGCCGGGCGGATGCGCCAGAAGATGAACACCTTCACGGATTTTATTGCCGTGGCAGAGTTTTTGATGGCGCAACGCTATACGTCACCCGAGAAATTAATTATTGAAGGCGGAAGCGCAGGCGGGCTGCTGATCGGGACGGTCGTAAATCTGCGTCCGTATTTGTTTCGCGCGGCAATTTCACATGTGCCGTTCGTGGATGTGTTGAATACCATGCTGGACGCTTCCCTGCCGCTAACCGTGGGCGAATATGAAGAGTGGGGCAATCCGCAGGTGGCGGAAGATTATTGGGTGATGAAATCGTATTGTCCATACACAAACGTGACGCACTGCGCGTATCCGGCGATGTTGGTGAAAACGGGATTGAACGACAGCCAGGTGATGTACTGGGAGCCCGCCAAGTATGTGGCGAAGTTGCGGGCGATGAAGACGGACACAAATCCGCTGCTGTTTAAGGTGAACATGGGCGCGGGACATGGCGGCGCTTCGGGCAGATACGATTATTTGCGCGAGGTGGCGCTGGACTATGCGTTCGTACTAACGCAATCGGGAATCCGCGAGTGAATCACGGCGAGGGATTTGCGAGTAGGTCACCTGCGCTGGCGCGGCGGGACGGCCGAGAAGTGCGTGCGCCGCGCATGTGGCCCGCAAGATCTGGCTTACTTCCGTGATCGAAGCTACCACTCCGCTCATGCAGCAATATCAGGGTATCAAGTCACGGTATCCGCATGCGCTGCTGCTTTTTCGACTCGGCGATTTCTACGAACTGTTTTACGAAGACGCGATCATCGCGGCGCGCGAACTGCAAATCACGCTTACTTCCAGAAACCGGGAAAGGGGGCAGCCCATTCCAATGTGTGGTGTTCCTTACCACGCGGCGGACGGGTATATCGCGCGGCTGATTCGCGCGGGATTCAAAATTGCCATTTGCGACCAGATGGAGCTGCCGGGGCCGGGGAAGAAAATTGTACGGCGAGAAGTGGTGCGCGTTATTACCCCGGGCACCGCGACAGATGGCGCAGTACTGGAAGCGCGCGAGAATAATTTTTTGGCGGCGGTCGCGAAAGACGCTGCGGGCACATTGGGAATGGCGTATGTGGACTTATCTACCGGCGAATTTCAGGCTACGGAATTTAACGGCGCTGCAGCTGCAGAAGCGCTGCGCGACGAACTGCAACTGCTGAGACCGCGCGAAACGTTGCTGCCCCGTCCGCAACAACTGTTTGAAACCGCGAAGACTTCCCTGCTGGATGGCACGGGTGGCGTTGAATCGCGGTTAGATGAATGGATTTTTCAGCACGATTACGCGGAAAGAATTCTGCGCGAACAGTTTGGCGTGGCGGAGTTAACTGGCTTTGGGCTGGATGGGCACCCACAATCGCTGGCGGCCGCGGGGGCGATCATTCATTACCTGCGGGAAAACGCAGCGCGCGGAGACGATGCGCATAGCGTGGAAGCGCTGCGTCATCTTGATGGGGTGCGTTATTACGAGCAACAGAATGCGCTGGTGCTTGATCCGGTTTCGGTGCGCAATCTGGAATTGATCAATCCGATTTTTACTGAAGAGAGCGGCCGCGTGGGGCCGACCACGCTGATCGCGGCGCTGGACGTGACGGTAACGGGAATGGGCGCGCGGCTGTTGCGGTCCTGGATGATGCGGCCACTGATCGATCCCGTGGCGATTGAAGCGCGATTAACTGCGGTGGCGCAATTGGTACAGCAGACCATGGTGCGGGGAGAGATTCGCAAAGAATTAAAAGGCATTCTCGATCTGGAAAGGATTACGAGCCGCATTGCGCTTGGACTGGCGACTCCGCGTGAATTGGTGGCATTGCGAAAATCGCTGGCACGACTTCCTTTGCTCAAGAATTTTTTGACTCCGCCACCCGCGGGCGGCAGCGAATTATTGCGAAGAGTTTTCACCGAGATCGATGAGTTGAACGACGTTCGCGAAAGGTTAGAACGCGGCATTGCCGACGAGCCGCCGGCGCTGGCAACCACGCCGGGAATGATTCGCAGCGGGTTTGATGGCGAGCTGGACGAGCTGCGCAACCTGAGCCAGCACAGCAAACAAATTATTGCGGCGATGGAAGACCGGGAGAGAAAGCGGACCGGTATCGCGTCGCTGAAGATCCGCTTTAATTCTATTTTTGGATACTACATCGAAATTTCCAAAGTGAATCTGCAGTTTGCGCCGGCCGATTACGAACGCAAGCAGACGCTGGTGAACGCCGAGCGCTTCACTTCCGCGGAACTAAAAGAGTACGAGCGGAAGATTCTGGCGGCTGACGAGCGCATCGCGGAGATTGAGAACCGGCTATTTGTTGAACTGCGCTCGGGAGTCGCGGCACATGCGGCTCCCCTGCGCGTTACAGCCAGCGCGATTGCACAACTGGATGTGCTGACTTCTTTTGCCAAGCTGGGCGCGGAGCGCGGATATTGCCGGCCGGAATTTAGCGCCACCGGGGAGTTGCTGATTGTCGATGGGCGTCATCCGGTGATTGAGGAGTTGCTGCGGCAGCGTGGCGAGCGATTTGTGCCCAATGATTTGTATCTCGAATCGCAGCGGCAGCAATTGTTGCTGATCACCGGGCCGAACATGGGAGGCAAGTCGACGTACTTGCGGCAGGCGGCGCTGATTGTGTTGATGGCGCAGATGGGATGCTTCGTGCCGGCGCGACAGGCGAAATTGCCGGTGACAGACAGAATTTTCACGCGCATCGGAGCAAGCGATAATCTGGCGCGCGGGCGGTCAACATTTTTGGTGGAGATGAGCGAGGTGGCAGCGATTTTGCATCACGCGACGCCGTCAAGCCTGGTGCTACTGGATGAGGTCGGGCGTGGCACTTCTACGTTTGATGGATTGTCCATCGCCTGGGCGGTGGTGGAGCATTTGCAGAAGCACACCGGGGCGCGGACGCTCTTCGCTACGCACTATCATGAGTTGACGGAATTGGCGGATTTGCTTTCGGCGGTGAAAAACGTGCATGTGTCGGTGAAAGAAACGCCGAACGAAATTGTGTTTTTGCGGCGGGTGGAACCTGGAAGCGCGGACAAAAGTTATGGAATCGAAGTGGCGCGCCTTGCGGGGCTGCCGCGCAGCGTGATTGCACGGGCGCGCGAGGTGCTTTTGAGGCACGAGCAGAATGAACATGAGTTAAGCGAGACTCTTTCGCCGGGCGCTAACGGGAATGGCAGTCAGAACGGGGATCAGGCAGTTTTGTTTACGGCGCTGGATCGCGAAGTGATTGATAAATTGCGGGGGGCGGACCTGGATCAACTGAAGCCGTTGGACGCGTTGAATCTGCTGGCTGAATTGAAGAAGCAGATTTCATGAGCACACGCGGGAAAGAACGCGGCATGCTCGTGCTGGGGCTGATGTCCGGGACTTCGGCGGACGGAATTGATATTGCGCTGGCAAGTATTTCGGGAGCGCCGCCGCGGGTGAAGGCGCGGCTCCTGAATCACACCACTGTGAAATTTCCTGCGCAAGTGCGCGCGGAGATTCTGCGTGTGGCGGAGCAGCAGGCGATTACCGCGGGGGAATTGAGTCAGCTTAATTTTCGATTGGGACAATTGTTTGCCGATGCGGCGAAGACGGCCTGTAAACGATTTGGCGTAGCGGTTTCTTCATTGGATTTAGTTGGTAGCCACGGGCAGACGATTTTCCATCAGGGCACTCCGGCGAAATATCTGGGCGCGCCGACTGCTTCCACTTTGCAGATTGGCGAAGGCGCAGTGATTGCTGCGCGGACCGGCGTTACTACCGTGGCTGATTTTCGCCCGGCGGATATGGCGGTCGGGGGACAGGGCGCCCCGCTGGTGCCGTACGCCGACTATCTTCTATATAGCGATCGGAAACTGGGGCGTGCATCGCTGAACTTGGGCGGGATCGGCAATGTTACGGTTATTCCTGCGGGCGCGGCGCGAGAGCAGGTGTTTGCGTTTGATACCGGGCCGGCAAATATGTTGATTGATGCGTTGGTGTCGCATTTCACGCGCGCGCGGAAGAAGTTTGATGCGGGCGCGCGGATGGCGCTCGCGGGGCGGGCGATTCCGGCGCTGCTGGATGAATTGATGCGCGATCCATATTTGAAGAAGGCGCCGCCGAAGTCGACGGGGCGGGAATACTATGGCGGCGATTATGTGAAGCGCGTGCTGGCGCTAGGGCGGCGTTACCGCGCGAAGCCTAATGATTTGATTCGCGGCGTGACGATTTTTACGGTGCTGTCGGTGGTGGATGCGCTGAACCGCTTTGTGACGCCAAAAACGAAGATTGATCAACTGATTGTTTCGGGCGGGGGCGCGCGAAATCCGTTGATCATGGCGCAACTGGGCGCGGCGTTGCCGGGGGTTGAGGTGCTTTCGTCTTCGCGGGTGGGCGTACCGGAGGAAGCTAAGGAGGCTTTTGCATTTGCGCTGCTGGCTTATGAAAGTTTTCACCAGCGGGCTGGGAATGTTTTTTCTGCTACGGGGTCTAGCGGGCCGGCGATTTTGGGAAAGATTTGTTACGCGGGCGCAGGTTGATGCCTTGGCTGATGAAGCTGTGGTGCTTATGAAACTGCTGAGAGGCTTGCGCGATAGATCGAAGAGAGATCCCTCCACTGCGCGTGCCGACTTCTTCGCAGGAGCGAAGAAGAAGAAAAGGCGTCGGCGCGCTTCGGTCGGGATGACTGTTGGTTGCTTAATGACTGTGCGTCGCAGCCTGTCATACGTTGCGTTGGTTACGTGCAGTTGCGTGTTGGTTTGCGGTTGCGCGTTGATTACGGCGGGCGGTTGTTCGCACACGGCAAGGGCTGACCGGTCTTCGCTGACCTTGCTGATTGAATCGAATCCTACGAATCTGGATCCGCGATTTGCTACTGACGGGCAGTCGCAGCATCTGGATGGGCTGATTTTTAGCAGCCTGGTCGAGCGCGATGAGCAGATGAATTTGCGCGGAGATTTGGCGGAGTCGTGGGATGCGCCCGATCCGCTGACTTATATTTTTCATTTGCGTCCGGGGGTGCGCTTTCATGATGGCAGCGCGGTGACGGCCGCCGATGTGAAAGCTACGTTTGATTTTATTTTGAATGCGGCGAACCACTCGGCGAAGCGCGGGGCGTTCCGCATGATCGCGAATATAGAAGCGCCGGACGCGCAGACGGTGATTTTTCATTTGAAGGAAGCGTATGCGTCGTTTTTGTGGAGCGTATCGCGACCAGCGATCGGGATTGTGTCGGCGAATGCTAGCGCGGATTTGTCGCGAGGATTGATCGGGTCGGGGCCGTTTCGGTTGGTGAGTCAGGCCCAGGATGACGAAGTGGTGTTGGCCGCGAATACGGATTATTTTGGCGGCGCGCCCAGCGTTTCACGGTTGCGAGCGCGTGTCGTGCCCGATGCGATTGTGCGCGCGTTGGAATTGCGCAAAGGGTCGGCTGATCTGGAAATTAGCTCCCTGTCGCCGGACATGGTGCCGGTATTGGCGCGGCGGCCGGAGCTGGGCGTGTCCGAGCGCGCGGGAACGAACCTGGCGTATCTCGGGTTCAACATGGACGATGCAATTGTCGGACGGCGCGAAGTGCGGCAGGCGCTGGCGTATGCGACGGATCGCGAAACGCTGGTTCGTTACTTGCTGCATGGGCAGGCGCGCATCGCGACGGGAGTTATGCCGCCGAACCACTGGGCGTACGAGCCCAACGTGACGAACTACTCGCTGGACACCGCGCGCGCCGAAAGCTTGCTGGACTCTGCGGGATTTCCGCGCAAGGAAAATGGCGTGCGAATGCACGTGACGCTGAAAACGTCGACGGACGAGCAGGCGCGACTGGTGGGCGCGGCGCTACAGGAACAATGGCGGCACGTGGGAGTAGCGTTGGAAGTTCGTTCGCTGGAGGCGGCGACGCTGCTTTCGGATTTGGTGAAGGGCAATTTTGAGATTAACTTGTTTCGCTGGGTGGGGGCGAATAACGATCCGGACGTTTTTGAATTTTTGTTTTCTTCGAAGCGCTTTCCGCCGGACGGAGCGAACCGCGGGCACTACCGAAATGCGCGAATGGACGCGTTGACGGATCAGATTCGCGTGGAGATTGATCGCGAAAAGCGCAAAGCGCTGTGCAGTGAAGCGCAGAAGATTCTCGCCACTGATTTGCCGTATTTGCCGCTGTGGTTTGGAGATGCGGTTTCGGTGCATCAAAAGGCGTTGGGGGATTTGCCGCTGTCGCCGAGTGGAGATTTTGATTTTTTAGCTAGGTTAAGGGTGGACTGACTTCAAACGAAATGGACACGACAAGTATCAGGAATATCGATTTGACGCGCCCGCGGGTGGACTGTCGCGGAGCGTCGTGAACGAGGTCTTAAATGGTTTTAGACTCGAACATTTCAACAAGGCCATTGGGACTAGTCGCAAAGAATTTCAACAGTTATTGGGACACTTTGGGGGGCCCGAAGATGGGGGTCAGTCTAAGTCTTCGCCAGACCTTAGCTTTTCGCAACGCGCTTCGCGAGAGTCTACGAAAGCTTGGAATTGAAGATTTTCAGACGAGAACTGGCTATACCTTTGAATTTGGGCAACGCGTCTTGAGGGAACTGGACGCCACTATAGGTTCCGAATCGGCTACTGATTAGGTACGAACTGATAGACTGCAGGACGAAATTATAACTGCGAATAAGGAGAATTGAAGATGGCGGATGTGGTTACGGGAGCGGAGTTCAAGAAAGAATTGCGCGAGGGGAAGCCGAAGCTGGGTTTGTTTTTGAATTCGCACAGCCCTACGGTGGCGGAGCAATTGGCGCACAGCGGGTACGACTGGCTGCTGGTGGATACGCAGCACGGGCCGATGGGGTATGAGAAATTGTCGGCGATGCTGACGGCGATCGCCGGTGGCGGGGCGAAGTCGATGGTGCGCGTGGGCGGCTACAACGACCGGCCAGGGATTCAGCAGGCTCTGGATTTGGGCGCCGATGGGGTGCTGGTTCCCTACATTAATACGGCGGAAGAGGCGCGGCAGGCGGTGAGCTGCACGAAATATCCGACGACGGGGACGCGTTCTGTTTATTTCCCGCAGCGCAGCATGAACAAGGCCGGGCTGCTGGGTTATGCGGGCAACGCCAACAATAATTTGATTGTGGCGCTGCAAGTGGAGACCGCTTCTTGTATAGAAAATATGGCGGAGATCGCGGCGGTGCCGGGCGTGGATATTCTTTTCCTGGGGCAGAACGATTTGTGCATGTCCATGGGCTTGTATGAAAAGTATGAATTCCCGCTGATGTACACTTCGCAGGAACTGGGCGCGGCCACCGAGACGCTGATCGCGGAAGCGCGCAAGAATAAAATAATTTTGGGAATATTTTTGTTCGGCACCGCGCGCGTGGGGGAGTTTTTGGAGAAGGGGTTTACGTTTATAAGCTTGGGGAACGATCTGCACCATGTCTTGACGCAGGCCGGGGCTTACGTGAAGGATGTCGAAGGGATCGCTAAAGAGAAAAGCAAGAAGTGGGAGCGGCGGCCTACGGCTTTGTTTTAAGGTTTCAGATTAGTTGGCGGGTCCGCAGATTCAAGTTTTATCGGAGGAGGAAATCATGGCGGAGTGCACTCATCTCGATCAGATACGACCGGTAAAGCCGAAAACGCCGCAGGGCTGCGAAGAGTGTTTAAAAATGGGCGACACCTGGGTGCACCTGCGATTGTGCCTGGAGTGTGGGCATGTGGGCTGTTGCGACAGTTCTAAAAACAAGCACGCCACGAAGCACTTTCATAAAACGACGCATCCGATCATCAAGTCGTTTGAGCCAGGGGAGGACTGGGGTTGGTGCTACGTGGATGAAATCGAATTGGATTTTACTTGAGTGCTGCCGACGCGGATGCCTGAAGCTACGCGGCGGCAAGTAAGCTCTTAACGCGACCTTGGAGCGCGGCAGGCTTTGTTTTGGAAATTACGGCGCTGATTCCGGCCGCCTCGGCATCTTCAGGTCGCACTGCATCAGCGTACCAGGTAAACAAAATGATAGGCACCCTGTAGTTTCTGGCGCGCAGCTCGCGAGCGGCTTGCAGTCCGTTCATACGTGGCAGAGCAACATCGAGAATAATCAGGTCGGGATTCAGGTGGCTGGCTTTTTCGAGTGCCTCGAGCCCGTCCACAGCTTCCCCACAAACCTTGAAACCCGGATGACTTTCGAGAAAATGACGGGTTGCGAAACGTATTTGTTCGCTATCGTCTACAAGAAGAATTTGCTTGGCCACCGTCACCGCCCAATCAGGTGACAGCCAAAAAGCTGGAGAGCACCTTTTACGTCTGTACGGCAACGTACCATGTGTCACGATAGATGACAATCGGGTCTCATGAGTATCGGATTCGGAGGAACCGCTTGGGATTAGAAACAAATCGTTTGGCTAGTCGGGTTGCATGAAGCGGTAGCCTTTGCCGCGCACGGTCTGGATGAATTTTGGATTTTGGGGGTTGTCGAGTTTCTGACGAAGCCAGGCGACGTGCACATCGATGGTGCGAGAAGACACTTCGCTGTCGTACTCCCAGACTTGCTGCAGAATTTCCTCGCGGGGAACGACGCGGTCGCGATGATTCACGAGATAACGGAGTAACTGGAGTTCCTTGGCGGCCAGGGCGAGGGGTTGGCCGGCCTTGCGCACCTCGGCCCTTTCAAAATCAATTTCGACGTCACCAAAGCGAAAGGTACAAACGTTAACGCGGTTTTCCTTGTTCACACGACGCAGTAAAGCTTCGACACGCGCCAGTAATTCCGCGGGATCGAAAGGCTTGGTTAGATAATCGTCGGCGCCAAGTTTCAAACCCACGACGCGATCGGCGACCTGCGTTTTGGCGGTGAGCATCAGGATCGCGGTGTCGATGCCGGCTTGACGCAACTGACGGCAAACTTCGAAGCCGGTTTTTTTGGGTAGCATAACATCGAGAATGATTAGAGCGAATTTCTCGCGGGTGGCCTTAGCGAGACCGGCGTCGCCATCGGAGACGCTCTCCACGCGATGACCATCCGCGGTAAGTAAATCGGTAATGGTCATAACCAAGCCCGGTTCATCTTCGATGAGGAGGATAGGGTTCATCGGGGCTGCTCATTCTTCTGATCGTTTTTGTGCACGTCGTTCTGCCGGGATGTCGGCTTGGGTTGCTGCCCATTTTTCTGCAACGGCGCGACTTCGGAAACGGCGCTGGACGCAGCGGCCGGGAGGCGAACAATAAATTCTGCCCCTGGACCGGAATTGCCGCGCACCGCTATGGTGCCCCCGTGCGCTTCGATAATTCTCTTGACCAAATTTAGACCCAGGCCGGTGCCGTGAATCTGGTCCTTTAACGGACGTTGGCCGCGAAAGAACGGATCGAAGATGTACTCCCGCTCTTCCGCGGGAATGCCCGGCCCACGGTCGGCCACGCGAATCTCGACGGCAGGAGGTCCGCCATTTTCTGAGGACGCGGCGGAGATGCCGATCCAGTCGCCGCCAGGGAGGCCGTATTTCATAGCGTTCTCAAAAAGATTTTGCAGCGCGTGTTGCATGGATTCCCGGTCCGCTAATATTAGAGGTAAATCGGGCTCGATACGTTTCTCAACGACGAGGTCTTCTGTATGTGTGGCATTACGCGCGGCAAGCAGGCCTGTCTCTATTAAGTCCTGAACGGCTAATGGTTGCCGCTTCTGAAGAACGCGACCGGCGCGAGCATTCCCGTAACGCAGCACTTGCTCGACGAGCGCCGAGAGTTTTTCCGCTTGCTCGCGAATCAATGTGCCGTAACGAGCGACTTGTCCAGGCTGGCTGGCAAGATCACCGCGCAGATTGTAGGCGGCAGTGCGAATGACCGTCAGCGGAGTACGCAATTCGTGGGACACGCCGGCGACGAAGTTCATTTGCAACTCGGCGAGGTCTTGCGCGCGGCGGGAAAAGCGCACGAGGGCGTAGGTGGTGGCGAAAATGAGCAGCAGTAATCCGGCAGCGAGAAGGTCGTTGGTGCGGCGGCCTTTGGCGACGATGGTCTCGAGCGAGCCTTCATGATGGTGTACGCGCAGGCTCCACAAGGCGCGGTTCGGTCCGGGCTCCGGTGCGGTATTGGATGGCGCAACGAGGCGGCCTGCTGAACGGGACGCATCGGAATCCGCAGGTTCCGGCACGGCCGACGGGGGGCGAGCTATTTCTAAAAGATCGACGGTAGCGTCGGGAATCCACGTGATTGCGCGTGAGGAATCGGTGGATGAGCGGTATATGGTAATCGCAGGATCTGCGCGAGCCACAACTTCCGCGTCGTACTCGAGTTTTCCGTTTTGTCCGAGATAACGATTCAACATTTCGGAGAGCAGCGTCTGGCCGATGTGATCGGCATCAAGGTCCAGCAATAACCATTCCTGCTCTACGGAACGAGGACTCGAGCGGCTATCGGCGCCGAAGCGCGGAAATTCCACCAGCGTTGATGATTGATCCAGGGGCGCAGGCCCGCCGCGCAAGCGAACGATGAGGCTTTTGCGCATGGCGTCCCATTCCGGAGGCCAATTTCCCGGGACGAGATGCGTTCCAGTGGCATCTGGAAAAAGCAACACGAGATCGAGTTTGTCTGGAACGGCCACGGCCATGCGTCGAACTACATGATCACCCGATTCTTTGCGGTTGCGATATTGCGAGAGATAAGCGAGGTCTCTGCCAAGCTTCTGAATCTCCCAGTTGGCGGGAATATAGCCGTAGCAGGCGGCGAAAATTTCATCGTTCAAGTCGCGGCGTAAAAGATTGAGTCGATACTGAAGATCTTCGCGGAGGCGGTAACTTTCGGCGTCGGCGACTTCGCGGATCCAGCGGTATTGCAGTCCAGCGAGCACCGCACAGAGGGCCACCAGCAGGCCCACAGCGGCCCAGGACAGCCAGGTGCGGTGTTTGATTTTGTCAAAATCCATAACGCGAACTCGCGCTTATAAGATGCATTTCCATTCTACATTGAGCCGAGACACGGCTTGCGTAAAGGGCACGCAAAGCTTCAGTTAAGAACGTAAAGCTTGCGGCTGCAGCGACAACGCCTGGTCAGACCAGCACATCTAGCAGCTTGTAGTTCGAAAAATCCATCGCCGTGAAGGCTAAAAAAAATCTGACAGGAGATTATGATGAAAAATACTTTTCCCAACGCACGAGGCGCATACTGGATCGCGATCGCTGCAGCGTCGTTCACATTCACGACGCATGCGGTGCAAGGGGCTAAATCGATGAAGGAAAGCCAAGAAATATCTGTCAAACCACAGGCCGCTTCTACCGCGCAATCGCGCTCCACTGATCACCTACTGACGGCCGCTTACCGCGATGGGTTATACGTGGGCAAGCTGGCGGCGCAACGGGGCGAACAACGGCAAGCTCCCGTGGGGCGTTGGGCAATGCAAAGCGATCGCGTTGCCTTTCTGGCTGGCTACGAGCAGGCCAACTTGGAGATAGCAGAAGTTACGAGCGAAAACTAAATCAAAGGAAAAATTCGAGAAAACAACTTCGCTGCCGGCCGTTCCTTGTATATATTCGCTACCTGACGCCCACCCTTTGAGAACAAGGGGTGGGCGTTGAACTTTAGAATCGAAGCGACGAAGATACTTGTGAATGACAAACCAGTGATGCGAACCACGCGGTCGACGCCTGCAACTATTTTTACGGATGCGATTACAAAGATATGGCGGATCGTGGGTACAGCGGCGCTTATGGCCTCGGCGTTTGCAGTTACAGCCGGCGCGCAGGCGTGGGGTGAGCCGGTGTGGAGCGACGAATTCAACTCCACGGAAGCCGGCACCGCACCGGATGCGAGTAAATGGACTTTTGATGTTGGCGGAAGCGGATGGGGCAATCATGAGCTGGAAGTTTATTGCGCGCCGAGCAATTCTACGCCGGTGCCGTGCGACGCAAAAAATCCCAATGCATTTCAGGACGGTCATGGGCATTTGATTATTCGCGCAGTGAAAGTTGGCGAAGAACCTGCTGTGGCTGGAGCGTGGACTTCCGCGCGACTCAAAACTCTGGGGCTGAAAGATTTTCAATACGGGCGGATGGAATCGTGCCTGAAACTTCCTGTTGGCGCCGGACTGTGGCCGGCGTTCTGGATGCTGGGGACTGCCGGGAAATGGCCTGCTGGGGGCGAGATAGACATCATGGAAAATATTCCGGAGCCTGGGAGATCCGGAGCGGGACTGGGGCCCACTAAAATTCAATCGACAATTCATGGACCGAGCAGTTCAGAGAAAGGTCGCTTCAGTCTTGGGGGAATATTTACGTTTCCAGCGGGGCAGAGGATCGATGACTCGACGCCGGCGTGTCATGTGTATGGCGCGATATGGTCGCCGTTTATGCTGCAGATGTACGTGGACGATTGGCGCAAGCCATTTTTTATTCGCACGGCCTCTGATGTGCCGGCTGGCGGACGATGGGTCTTCAATGCGTCTTTTTATTTTTTGTTGAATCTGGCTGTTGGAGGCGACTGGCCAGGGCCGCCCAATCGCACTACTCCGAGTCCCGCGGACATGATGGTCGATTACGTGCGGGTTTATAAGGCGAGTCGAGTGGAGGCGCCGGAGATGAATGCGGAGATGTTGCGAGCACGAGGCGACGCGGCTTGCAGCACGATTCTCAAGCTGAACTCTGTGGGCGAAACAGGCTATGTATTTCTTGCTTGCGAGGTGGAAGGTCCAGATAGCAAGTGTTCCGTGGATACCGGCAATGCGCTGAATGCCTCGGTGGCGGATTTCCGTTCGGGCGGTTCGCAAATGGCCAAGCTTACCGTTACGCCTGGCAATTCGTCGCATCAGGGCGGTGATGCTACCGGAAGTTATGTGATGGTTACCGCCTATACCGTTAGCGGCGAGCAATCCCACCTCGCGATCCCCCTTGAATGAATTGCGTAGCTCACTGCACACAATTGGGGTTGAAAAGACATCCAACAGACAGCAGGTAGCAGCACGTCCCAGCCGCTCGGAAAGCAGTCACGTTATCCACCAAGGGGGAATGATGAACGGACATACTTCGGCGGCGTTAGTCTTGATGGGGGCAATGATTTTGTTTGCAGGAAGCGCGGCTGATCGCGCTGGTGCGCGAGCTTCTCGGCAGACGGAATTGAACACGGCAATTGGACAGGACAATCGGCAAGAGGGTGGGCAGCCGCAAAACTCCGACTATCCACGCCGCGACGATGCCCGGCGCGACGACACCAGAAGACCGGATGACGATCGGGAGCGGAAAGACGACCGCAGATCAGACGTTCCCGCGGAGGGCGAACGCGTAACGCTGCCGCCAGACTCGATAATTTCGGTGCGCATCGCGGACGAAATCAGTTCTAACAAAAATCATACCGGAGATATTTTTACTGGGATCGTGGACCCCTCAGTGCTGGTGCACGATCATGTGGTGATTCCGCGCGGAACGGAAGCGCATGTGCGCATGGCGGAAGACAAGAAGGGTGGACACATACATGGTAAAGCGGAAGTTCGCTTGGAGCTGGTCAGCCTGGTTGTAAATGGCCGCAGGCTTGGCGTTGAGAGTGACCCGGAAGTAAGAGGCCAAGGCGCTATGGCGGCCAAAGCCAAGGCGGAGGAGAAATCCGGCGACCATGTCGGCGTTGGGACAGGCGTCGCAGGTCCGGCCGGCTCTGCCGCGGGCCCGGTGATTGCTGCGTTTTCTGCGCCAAAGGTGGAAATGAAGGCAAACAGCCGGGTGGAATTTATTTTGACGGAGCCATTCACATTCACTAAGCCACCTGTGACGGACGCGCCGCAGAGTCAATAAACCCCCGGCGCAGCTCAATAAATAGGTTGTGAAATTTATTGCTCGCTGACGCAGATTTTTTCGCTGGCTTGCAGCACTGGAAGTGTCTCTGCCGGGACATGCGGGAATGTTTGCGCAGATTGAATTGCTGAAAGCTGGGATTGTTCGTGTGCTGGCGCGAGGCTTGGCACACGCGAAGGTCCAGTTTGCACGACTGGCGTTGATCTTGATCGGGCACGCCACTGCCCAACGGCGATGGAGGCTTTGAAAATTGCGCCAACGGGTAGAACGCCTCCCAACTTGTGGGCGGCCACGGCGGCCAGGCCCATGGAGGCAATACATCCACACGCGGCGCAATCGGGATTTCCGCCAAACTGGCAGGGCGTGATTTTCGTTTGTAGATCGGCAGATAGCGTTTGAGTTGTGAGGGCGAACACACACTCGGCGGGGTTGTGCGGCGGCGCGGCGAACTGACGAATCATGCCCTCGGGCATATCCAGCTTGGCAAACTGCTTTCGCAGTTGGGTCAGTTCGTGGATCACGCGGGAGCGCTCTTCTTTGTTGAGGATTTCCGGGAGCTGGTCGCCTATCTGGGGAGTGAACAAGCTGAACCAAACTTTTTTGATTTCACGACGAGGGGTCCAGAATCGCAAGAACTCTTCGAGATAGCCGAGGCGTTTCATCATCTGAGCCGTGATGGTGCTATGAACGGTGACTTTCTGCCCGGCAATATTTTTTAGAATGCGCTCATAGGTGGCGGGAGCCCGTCGCTTGTCGTGCTCGGGCTGCAACCCGTCAATGGATACGACGATGTGCAGGTTTTGCAGGTGCGCCCAGTCGGGGCTCATTTTCCGAAAGGCGCTGGTTACAATCTGCACGTGGATGCCGCGCGCCAGTAACTGCGGAACGAGAGATTCCAGTTCACGATAGCGGACCAGCGGGTCGCCACCGACGATTGAAAGATGCAGCGGTTTCAAGCGGTCGACCACTTCCAGAACGCCATCAATCAAAAACTGTCCCTTACGATCGTTGAGGTCGCGGAGGGTCTGACCACCGCCGAGATGCGCGTCATCAAAGGCGTAACAACCTGGGCAACGCAATGGGCATTCCCGGGTGATTTCAATGGAAAGCGACGGGTGTTCGCCTTTGAGAATCTTTCCCCAAGCCTGAAGAATTTGAAAGGTCTGCACCTGTAATGATCCTTTTTAGAAGCACCATTCAGATTTATTAAACCGAAATGTTGGTGCGAACCGCGCGGCAGGGCGCGGGACGCGGATGATTATTTGCGAAACACACTCTGCACTGTTGCAGTTGCGACGCCGAACTCCCGGGAAATTGTGCTCAAGCGAGTCTCTACGGGAGCTGGCACCCTTTCATGTGTATTTCGATGCAAGAACCTTGTTCGGAGTCACTTTAAACAAACGAAATACATCCAACTCTCCGTGGATTGCCTCTTGGCTAAAAGTAAATCGACACCAGCCGAATGCCGTAACCGGTTTGGAATCTGCAGCAAAAAATAATGGGTGTTGGTTGGTGGGGGTGAAAGAATGGTTGGGCGACTACGATTGCATGCCTTCCTGTGCGGCGTTGTTCACTGAAGCAAAAATCTCGATTTGAAGATGCAGATGGATAACGATGGTTGAATTCAAAGACTGGGCGCCGAAGTCCTTTTTGGTGTTGCGACATTATTCTTGGAGACAGTTTGCGGCGGACTTGCTTGCGGGCGTGACCGTGGGCCTGGTGGCGCTGCCGCTGGCCATGGCGTTCGCCATAGCTTCGGGCGTTCCACCACAGCTGGGATTGTATTGCGCGGTGATCGCGGGATTTATAATTTCGGCGCTGGGCGGATCGTCGACGCAAATCGGTGGGCCTACGGGAGCGTTCGTTGTGGTGGTGGCCGGCATCGTGACGCGCTATGGGATTGAAGGGCTTTATTTGTGCACGTTGATGGCCGGCGTTTTCCTGGTGGTGCTGGGCGCGACGGGCCTGGGGACGGCGGTTAAATTTATTCCGCGTCCGGTGGTGGTGGGCTTCACCAACGGCATCGCGGTGATAATCGCCAGCACGCAAATCAAGGATTTCTTCGGACTTAAAGTTGATCACGTGCCCGGAGAATTCTGGGCACGGCTGGAAACACTGGGCAGAAATTTCGGCAGCATCTCTTATACCGAAACGTTGTTGGGAATCTGGGCGCTGATCGTGATTTTGTTTTGTGTGCGCCGCCTACCGAAAGTGCCCGGTTATATCGTGGCGTTGTTTGTGGGCACCGCTCTGGTGTGGGTCTTGAAGCTGCCGGTGGAGACCATCGGGACCCGATTCGGCGGAATACCTTCCGGATTGCCCAGACTGAATATTCCGGCATTCCATTTGAGTCATCTGCGGCCGCTGATCGGACCGGCGATCACCGTGGCGATGCTGGGCGCGATTGAGTCGCTGATGTCGGCGGTGGTTTCCGACCGCATGAGCGGGGAAAAACATAATCCCAACGTGGAGTTGGTGGCGCAAGGCATCGCGAATATTGTGTCGCCGCTCTTTGGCGGTTTGCCGGCGACCGGAGCAATCGCGCGAACGGCGACGAACATCCGTTCTGGCGCAGGCACTCCCGTAGCGGGAATGGCCCACGCGCTGACCTTGCTGGCGATTCTGTTATTCGCGGCGCCGCTGGCGAAATTCATACCACTGGCAGTGTTGTCGGCGATTCTGTTTGTCGTGGCCTATAACATGGGCGAGTGGCGCGAAATTCCGGAGCTATTGAAGCTTCCGAAACTGGAAGTGGGAACATGGCTACTGACATTCTTGTTGACGGTGTTCGCGGACTTAACGGTAGCGGTGGAAGCGGGCATGATCATGGGCGCGCTGGTGTTCATCAGCAAGGTGACCAGCACGACCAAGATTTCGCGCGTGACCGCGGATTACGTGGAGCGTGGACGGCAGCACATTTTGCAGGACAAAGAGATTCCGCCGTACGTGGCGATATTCCGGATCCATGGCCCGTTTCTATTTGGCGCCGCGGACAAAATGGAAACAGTTATCCAGAAATTGCCGGAGCTTCCGCCGGTTATTATATTGCGGCTGCGGAACATGACCGCCATTGATGCGACTGGACTGCAGGTGCTGGAGAATTTCGCCGACGCGGTTCGTGACGCGCATAAAGCGCTGTTGCTTTGCGGAGCGCTCGAACAACCTGCGCAACTGATGCGGCAGTCAGAATTTGAAGAACACGTTGGAAAGTACAATATTTGCGGGAGTATCACGGAAGCCTTGGAGCGGGCGCGCGAAGTTTATGAGAGCATGTGCGCCTCGCTATTGGCCGAGCCGGAATACGGCGAGCAAACGGATGAGCTTGTCGAGCAAGGACACGACAACTACCACATCTGAATTTTAGCCGGCCGTTGCCAGCCATCGATTACCAGAACGGTTGCGCGGCGGGAACAAATTCGATGGGAACTTCGGAGACAAAAGTTTTGAGCCAACGGGCGCACTCTTCCATTCCGGCTTGTTCGGAGGGGATGTGGCCCAGAATAATCAGGGCCTTGTTTTTCTTTTCGCTGAGGGCGTCGGCGGCGTACTCCACGGTTTCCCATTCACGAGACTCTCCGGTGATGAGCAGCTGAACGTCGGGCTTCTCCAACGCTCCAATTTCTCGCTGCATGCCTGCGGCGCCGGGCGATAACGCTACGCGGGTTACTTTCATTTGGGGATCACCGACGACGCGCATGGTGTGAAGGTCCAGCCGAGCCTTAAGGACTGCGGCTAGTTTTTCGAGCGTGGTTTCTGGAATGGTGAAGAGGTATTGGTTTTGTTTGTTCTGGAACGCTTCCCAGCCGAGGGCGTGGGTCATGCCTGCTTCGATGCCGTCTGGCACGCGCTTGTGCCAGTGATCGTGAAATCTCCAGACAATCAGATGGTGCTCCTTGATGAAAGCCAGCTTCTCGGCGAGCACCGGGTCTTTTTCTTTTTGTGGGATTTCGTTGAAGTCGTCGGGGTGATTATAGAAAGTTGGCTCGTGGGTGATGATCAGATTTGCGCCTGACGCGGCGGCGCGCTGCAACACGTCGAACGTGGCCATCATGGTGACGGCGATGCCGGTGACTTTGGTATCGGGGTCGCCGGCTTTGAAGGTGTCGACGGTTTCTTTCTGCCAGGGGATCCCGACGTGGTCCTGAATGCGTTGAACAACTTCACGCGCGGCAAGCTGCCGCTCCTGAGCAGAAGCGGAGGAGAATCCGTTCAGGGAAAAAGAGAGAAACAGTAGGTACGCAAGCCACACTCTTTCGCGCATTTAGATTTGTCCTTAGCTCTATAGTTCCCAGCACAACATGGAAAGTGCGAGGCTTTGCGTTAAAGCTTGAATAGCTCGCGGAGGCGTTTGGTTTGGGCGCGACTTACGGGAATTTCGGATTGTTTTTTGTCGTTCATTTTGAGCATATAGCTGGACTTAAACCAGGGCACAACTTCTTTAATGTGGTGGATGTTGACCAGGAAGGAGCGGTGCGGGCGCCAGAAGGCATCGGAGTCCAGGCTGGCGTTCAACTCTTCCAGGGTGCGGTAATTGGAAGTGCCCTCGACATCGCGCGCGGTTACGGAAATCAAACCATCCTGAATGGATGCAAAAATAAAATCTTCGGCGTCGACGAGCAGCAAACGCTGTTGGGATTTCACCAGGAGCTTGGCAGGGGGCGCAGAATTCTGGCGGCTCGATTCCAGTTGATTTACAAGCTGCTCGAGGCGGTCGGTTGTGGACGTTTGGGTTTCCAGCATTTTGCGCGCGCGGTTAATGGCCTTGGCGAGACGACCTTTGTCGAAAGGCTTGAGGACATAGTCCACGGCGCTGACGTCGAAGGCCTGAACGGCGTATTGATCGAAGGCCGTGGCGAAAACCACGTGGGGCATTTTCATTTTGCGCTCGACCAATTTTTTCAACACGCCAAAGCCGTCGAGACCGGGCATTTTCACGTCGAGAAAGACCAGGTCGGGAAGATGCTCCTTGATCAAAGCCACGGCTTCGACGCCGTTTTTTCCCTGACCGATCAGGTTAATTTCGGGGAAACTCTTCAGCAGGAAGGCGAGCTCGTCGCGCGCGGGTTTTTCATCATCGATAATGATGGTGTTGATGGTCATGTGGTTTCCGTTATAGCGACGACTTTAGGTGCGAAAGGTACGACACGCCCGGTTAATAAAGCTGCGCTAAGTATAGGCGGGGGCTGCAGGAGGCGCAATTGCGCTTGATGCTCTGAACTTCGGGGAGATTGCTTGAGGATTCCGGGGCCAGCGAGATTCCGCCGGTCGGTTATGATGGTCAAAATAAAACGGAGAAACCATGACTAAGCGTAAGCGGGAGAAGGCGCGGGTCCTTCGCAGTAAAAAAATCTATAACGGGCCGGTATTTGGAATCCGCCGCGATGAACTGCTGGAGCCTGGCGGAGTGCGCACCACGAGAGAAATGATCACGCATTCCGGGTCGGTAGTAGTACTGCCCGTACTGCCGGATGGGCGAGTGCTGTTGATTCGGCAGTACCGCCATGCCGCTAGAGCATTTTTGTGGGAACTGGTCGCCGGACGCATTGATGAAGGAGAAAGTCCGCGCAAGGCGGCGGCGCGCGAATTAATCGAAGAAACCGGATACCGGGCGAAGCGCTTCCGGATCTTCCTGGACTTTTTTGCGTCGCCTGGGTTTCTGGAAGAGAGAATGTTCATTTTGCTGGCTGACGGCCTAGCCGAAGGGATAGCGCAACCGGAGGAGGACGAGAAAATTGAGAGCCGGGCTTATGGGCGCAAGGAATTGGAACAAATGATTCAGAAAAGGATCATCCGGGACGGGAAGACCATCGCTGGTTTGTTGTACTACTTGCGGTTCATTGCCACAAAAGATTAACAACTATTAATCTGAAATTTATTGGCTATTTAGCTTTTCAAGCACAGCAGCCCTCAGTCACCCCTTGACGCATCTATTCATTCTGATAGACTCCGCGCAAATTATTTTATTGCGTCGCCGCAGAGGTTTGCTCGCGGGGGGCGTAAAAAGAAACATTTGGGTCTGAGCCAGGAGGGCGTCCTAGTGCAAGGTATAGTGAAGTGGTTTAACAACTCGAAAGGATATGGCTTTATCGGACGGGATGACGGTCCAGATGTTTTTGTGCATTATTCAGCGATCAGCGGCGATGGCTATCGCACCTTGCAAGAGGGAGACCCAGTGGAATTTGAGATCGTTCAGGGACCCAAGGGGCCGCAGGCTGCCAACGTATCGAAAACCAACGCATAGATTAATCCTCGCAGATACTTTTTTTCAGGGCTGTTTCGGCAGAGGGCGACGACGCCTGGGCGAAGACATTGCTTCCGTGCGGAAGCGGTCCGGATAACTGATTTAGGAGCTTGGCGTTGAAGTCGGCGATGATTCCACGTTACAAGACCCACCCTCGATGTGACAGGGCTCTTCCTCCGTGTTTCGTTAGCGTGTGTTGCACGCGGTAATGGATTTACAATGTGGGGATGGACAACAAGACGGTGGCGCGGATTTTGCGCGAGACGGCGGAGTTGCTGCAAATCGATGGCGCGATTATTGGGCGCTATCGCAGCTATGAGAAGAGCGCGGAACTGATTGGGGGGATGCACGACTCCATCGAGCAGATCGCGCAGGATCCGGCGAAATTGACGGAATTGCCGGGAATTGGCGATCGCATGGCGGAACACATCCAGGAGATTCTTAAGACCGGGGAGTATTCGCTGCGCGCGAAACTGCTGAAGAAGTTCCCTCCTACCCTGCTGGAAGTAATTCAGCTGCAGTCGCTGGGGCCAAAGAAAGTCGCGTTTCTGTGGTCTTCCTTTCAGGCGGCGACGGTCGCGGACGTGGAGCGGCTGGCGAAGGAGGGCAAGCTGCGGGATTTGCCGGGCTTCGGCGAAAAGACCGAGCAGAACATTTTGAAAGCGGTGGAAGTGCACAAGCGCGCCACCGGAAGATTCAGAACTGACAAGGTTGAGCCCGCGGCTGAGGAGATTATTGCTTACATAAAAAAACTGGGCGCGGGAATTGAGTCCATCACCTCGGCAGGGTCCCTGCGGCGGTGCAAAGAAACTATTGGCGATCTGGATTTTCTGCTGATTCTGAAGGACGGGCACACCTCGCAGGAAAAGATCGACGTGATTGCAGAGCACATTTTGAAATACCCGCGCATTGATCAGGTGCTGGCCAAGGGCGGCAACAAGGTGAGTTTTACTTTGGATAGCGGGCTGCAGGTGGATGTGCGGCTGATCGAGAAAGATAGCTACGGCGCGGCGCTGATTTATTTTACGGGATCGAAAGAACACAACGTGAAGCTGCGCGGCCGGGCGATCGATATGGGCTACACGTTAAACGAATATGCGATGACCACGTTGAAATCCGGGAGGCGCGTGGCGGGGCGCACGGAAGAAGAGATTTACGCCAAGTTGAAGCTGGATTTTATCGCGCCAGAGTTGCGGGAAAATTGCGGAGAGATCGAGGCTGCCGCGGAACATCGGCTGCCGAAGCTTGTCGAGCTTAAGGACATCAAGGGCGATTTGCAGATGCACACGACGGCCAGCGACGGGCGGCACACTATCGAGGAGATGGCCGAAGCGGCGCGGGGACTGGGGCACGAATACATCGCAATCACCGACCACTCCAAATCTTTGACGATCACCAATGGTCTGGACGAAAAGCGGCTTGTGGAGCACCTGAAAACATTGCGCGATGTGAATAAAAAGAAATTGGGGATACGGGTATTCGCCGGGTCGGAAGTGGATATTTTGAAAGACGGACGGCTGGATTACGCCGACGAATTTCTGGCCCAGATAGAAGTGGTGGTTTGCTCGATCCACTCGTTTTTTAATCTGGAACGGGCGGCGATGACCGAGCGCATGTTGGCGGCCATTGAGAATCCGTACACGCAGATCGTCGCGCATCCCACGGGACGGATGATTTTGAAGCGGGACGAATTGGACTACGACATGGAGAAGATTCTGGATGCGTGCGCAAAGTATGGCGTGGCCATGGAATGCAATTCGTATCCGGACCGACTAGACTTGAAAGATGTGTATCTACGGATGTGCAAACAGCGTGGAGTGAAAGTAGTGATTTCCACGGACTCGCATAATTCGCTGCATCTGCCATTTATTCGCTACGGCGTGGCGACAGCGCGACGCGGGTGGCTGGAGAAGGCGGATGTGATCAACACGCTGCCAGCAGAGCAGTTTCTGGCTGCGCTGCGACCAAAACCGGGCGCGGCGAAACCGACAACACCATCGACGGGCAGCGAAAAGAAAACCGCAGCAAAAATGTGATCGGGCGTGGGGTATAAACGTTTCCGGCGATTGCATCGTCCGCATCCTTGCGGAGCAGCGGCCCGCGGGCCGCAGCAGTGGGCCAAAAAAACGACTGCCTAAAATGCACACTATTGTTAAGGCCTGGAAGTGCGATGAGCTTTGCGGCCGTGGCGAGAAATTTTCTTCAGCTTACCGTTCGTGTGTGACGGATGTGATTTCCAACCCGCAACTTCATGGGCTACAGCCATGCACGAGGCTCGTAGTTCGTCAGCAAGCGTGCGGTCAACTATAGTTCGCGCGACAATCATGCCGCCAATACACATGGCAGCTATACCCTGGGCTTTCACATGGCGAGCATCGTCGCGGTCGATCATGCTGCGCTCCAGGACGTTGACCATGGCGGTAAATACGGTTTGGAAAGCGGCCTTGGCGCTCGCACCACTCCGCGCAACATCTGTAGGCAATGCCACCATGGGGCAGGAGTTTTCAACGTCTTCATAGTGCTGCCGCGAGAGGTACGCGCGGACAATTTGCGAGCCAACGTCGGTGGCTGACAAATCCACTTTCACGCCCTCCCAGCAGTTCTTCCAGTGGGGATCAGTGAAGAAACATCCCAGAACTTCGGCGTACAGATCGCTTTTGCTTTTGAAATAGCTGTAGAAGCCGCCATGAGTGAGTCCCGCTCCGGCCATGATGGTTTGCAGCGAGACATTATCAAAGCCGCTGCGATTAAAAAGCTTGCGAGCGCTGTCGATGATGGCCCTCTTCTGCTCCACACGGTGATTGGCGGGGTATGGCATAAGGCCTCCTTTGCATGCGCGGGTGAGTATGTAATGAAAGAAAGTCTAGCGAGCCAGCAAAATATTATGTTGAACATATTTTAGCAGCGTGGTCCCATGCGGACGCCAATGGATCAAAGGCGGCGAAAAATCCGGAGGGAACATGACTGACGATAGAAATGTGATGCGGGCCGAGGGGATCAATCGAAGGCAGGCAATTTTTGGAGCCGTTGCAGCATTCAGCAGCCTGGGCGCATTATCCGCTGGGACATTGGCGCGCGCCGCAGGAGAAATTTCTCATTCCGCGGAAGCGATACATCAGGAACCCGTTTTCAAAGCGAGCCGCAAGCGTGTTTACGAAGCTCTAATGGATACCAAACAGTTTAATGAAGTGACTCTTTTCAGTCACGAAATGCACTCTGGAGCGGGATCGGGAGCGAAGCCAACGGAAATTAGTCGAGAGGTGGGAGGCGCATTTACACTTTTCGGTGGGCACATCGTGGGCAGACATGTGGAGTTAGTGCCGAATGAACGGATCGTGCAAGCGTGGCGCGTGGTGGATTGGGCTCCAGGTTGGTACTCGATTGCCAGATTCGAGCTTATGGAGCAAGGTTCAGGCACCAAGATTGTGTTTGACCATGTTGGTTTCCCTAAGGGTTTAGCGCAGCACCTGTTGGAAGGGTGGAGTGCACACTATTGGGACTCGCTGCAGAAGTATCTAGCGGGAGCAGTGGCGGCCGAGGCAGGGCCTCGGTTCTCGACGGCCAACGCAGCTGGTGACCAACAATCCCCAATTGCTCAAGTTTCGACACCGGCTCGGGTCACTTGGACGAGGTAAATAGCACTACATCGCTTTGGTTGTTGCCGCGAGCGTAGGCGACCGATTTGCCGTCGCGGGTGTAACGGAAGGCCCAGAACTGGCCGGAAGTGGAATGAGTTAATTGCCGTTCAGGGCTGTTGCCGAACACGGGTAGGGCCCACATGTTTGGTGTGCCGGTGCGGATGTCTGATAGGGACATCGAGCGGTTATCGGGCGTCCATTCGGCGGAATGTGAGGATTGATCGAGAGTCGAAGGAATGCTGGGCTGGACCTCCAGCGCCCCATTTTCGGCGGAGACCACGGCGAGCACAACCTTGCCGTCTTTGTCGAGGGTGGCGAAAGCCACATGGCGGCCATCCGCGGAGGGAAATGGGGGACTGTACGCGGGGCGGTCCGAGAGCCGGACGGGCGGCCCACCGGTAAGAGGC
>Ga0307479_10000442_pt1 | contig 37436 bp, 35 predicted proteins | sample atmos_gasesECM4C_FD_203743 | JGI IMG/M metagenome (GOLD analysis project Ga0307479, IMG submission 203743) | Hardwood forest soil microbial communities from Morgan-Monroe State Forest, Indiana, United States - atmos_gasesECM4C_515 | ecosystem: Environmental > Terrestrial > Soil > Temperate...
TCGATGAGCCAAACGTCCAGGCGATCATTCCAGGCGTGAAGCGCCCCATCATCACTTACGGCACGTCGAGTCAGGCGGACCTGATCATCAGCGAAGTGAAACTGGAAGGCCTGGGGAGCGAGTTCCTCCTCACGTATAAAGGAGAGGATCTCGGCCTATTCCGCTTGCCGCACCCACCAGGGATGCATAATGTGAGCAACGCCGCCGCCGCCGCCGCCGTGGCGCTGTACTTGAATGTTCCCGCCGATCTGATCCGCGAAGGACTCGCAAATTTCGCGGGAGTCGGACGCCGTTTTGACATCAAAGGCGTGGTCGACAACATCACCGTGATTGATGACTACGGCCATCACCCGGCGGAAATTCGCGCTACGCTCGAAGCAGCGCGAGTTTGCAAGTTCCTTCGTCTGCTGGTTCTCTTCCAGCCGCACCGCTACACGCGGACACAACACCTGTGGGACGAATTCTGCCGCGCTTTCAACCAAGCCGACATTCTCGTGCTGACGGATATTTACGCGGCAAGCGAAGCGCCCATTCCCGGGGTGACGAGCGAAGCCCTTGCAAACGCCATTCGCGAAGCGGGACACAAGAATGTCTTCTATGTCCGCTCGATGCAGGAAGGCATTGAACATCTTCTGCATGCGGCACGCGCCGGCGACGCAATCCTGACTGTCGGTGCCGGCAATATCAGCCGCGCCAGCAACGAGCTGATGGTTCTGCTCGGGACGGAGCATCCCACGCATCATGCGCATTGAAGACCTCAGCATCGTTTCTGCGCTGCCTGGGCTCGGTGTTGAGCTTCAGCATGGTATCGCGCTGTCGGAGCTGACTTCGCTGGGGATTGGTGGAACCACCGACCTGCTGCGGGTCGGTGAGCATGAATCGATCCCTGATCTTCTCAGGCTGCTCGACGCAAACGGCATCTCGCATAAATTCCTAGGCGGCGGTTCCAATCTGCTTGTAGGCGACGGCGAACTACCCTTTGTCGTACTGCAATTGGAGCAGCCGGAGCCGGATATCGTGCTCGAGGGAAATTTTGCTCATGTGGACGCGGCCGCGGACCTCGGGCGCACGGTGACGTTCTGCGCGAAAAACGATCTGGGCGGCATGGAGGGTCTGATCGGCGTGCCTGGCACGGTGGGTGGGGCGCTGCGCATGAACGCCGGTGCCTATGGCATGCAGATTGGGTCGTATGTTCGCGAAGTTAAGCTGTACCGCGCCGCCGGCCGCAAGATAGAAACCCTCAGGGGCGAACAAATTTCTTTCGAATACCGGCACGCATCGTTTGCACCTGATGATATGATGCTCGCGGTGACATTGGAACTTCCCTCCAAGCCGTTCAAGGAAATTCTTCAAGGGATTCGTATCTGCAACGAAAAGAGGCGTTCGAGCCAGCCGCTCGGGCAAAAAAGCGCCGGCTGCATTTTCAAAAACCCTCCGGGTGCATCCGCGGGACGCATGATTGATGAGCTGGGACTCAAAGGGCATTCCGTGGGTGACGCTCGTGTTAGCGACCGGCACGCGAATTTCTTCCTCAACGCGGGTAAAGCCAGCGCAGGAGACATGCTGACGCTGATTGCTGAGGTGCGCGAGCGAGTGCGCGAGGCCTACGGCATGGGTCTCGAGAACGAGGTGGTCGTCTGGAACGCATAAAGACCATGCAGCGGAATTCGTCCGCGGCGGCTGACGCGGACTCGTATCGTCCTGAGCTCCTCGCGGAAGACGAGCCGCGCTACCTGCGCCGGCAGAAGCCGCTGGAAATTCGCCGGAAGAAGTTCGGCGGACGAACCTGGACTTTTTACCGGCGCGTGCTCCTCTTCTGTTTGGTGAGTGCGCTGAGCGTAACGGCGGCGGTGGTCGCGGGCCGCTTTTTACAGTATTCGCCGCAAGTCTTGCTGCTCAAACCCGATCAGATCGAGCTTAGCGGCAATCACATCGTGAGCCGCCAGGCGGTGCTCGATAAGTTTTATCGCGACCGCGGACGCACCGTGCTGCGAATTCCTCTGGATGCCAGGCGGGGCGCGATCGAGGAGCTGTCCTGGGTCGAGTCCGCCAGCGTGCAGCGCATTTTGCCGAACCGCATTCGTGTGGAGTTGACGGAGCGCACCCCGATCGCCTTTTTGCGCAACGGCACGGAACTCGCGCTGATCGACGCGCACGGGGTGATTCTGGAGCGCCCGCAAGGCGAGGAACTTCATTTCCCCATTGTGACCGGCCTTTCCGAAAATACGCCGCGCGACGAGCGCGAGAGGCGCATGCAAACCTATCAGGAATTCATGAAGAACATCGACCTGGTGCGTTCCGATTCTTCGGATCGCGTGAGCGAAGTCGAACTGTCGAATCCGAAGGATCTACGCGTGGTGATGACCGGCCTTGCGCGCGCGAATGACTCGCAAGCAGTCACCATCCATTTTGGAACCGGCGACTTCACGGGCAAATACCGCATGCTCGTTGAGAATTTTGCGGACTGGCAGGCGAACGCGGGCTGCGTGCAATCTGTGGATCTGCAGTTTTCAAAACAAGTCGTGCTGAATCCCGAGGCCAACACCTGCGGGGCTCACACGGCGGCGAAGCCGAGATGATTTCTTAGCGGGAGCAGAAGCTTGGCGAAGAAAGACAAATACCTGGTGGGACTGGATATCGGCAGCACCAAGACGTGCGCGCTGATTGCGGAAATCGACGAGGAGCAGCTGAAGTTTCTGGCGCTGGGGGCGGCGGAATCGAAAGGATTGCGCAAAGGCTTGATTGTCAATCTCGATTCCACGGTCAGCTCGATTCGGCGTGCCGTAGAGGAAGCGGAAGGTGTCGCGGGCGTGCCCGTGGAATCGGCGGTGATCGGCGTTGCCGGGGCGCATGTGCGCGGCGTGAACAGCCGTGGTGGCGTGACTCTGGGCCATCGCCCTCGCGATATCGAGCGTGACGATGTGCGCCGTGCCATCGACGCGGCGCGGAACATCACGCTGCCGGAAGATCGCGAAGTGCTGCACGTCCTGCCGCACGAATTCATCGTGGATGCCCAAGTTGGCATCCGCGACGCCATCGGCATGGTCGGCCAGCGTTTGGAAGCAAATGTCCACCTCGTGACCTCTTCGGTAGCGGCCACGCAAAATCTGGTAACAGCAGCGAACCGGGCGGGAATTCTGATCAGTGACACGGTTCTCGAGCCTCTGGCATCGGCGGAATCTTGTCTGACCCAAGACGAACGCGATCTCGGCTGCTGCCTGCTGGACATCGGCGGGGGCACAACCGAAGTAATCGTCTACGGCGGCGGCGTGGTGCGTCACACCAGCGCGGTGCCTGTCGGCGGCGACCACTTCACGAACGATCTCGCGGTCGGATTGCGCACACCGATCCCCGAGGCGGAGAAAATCAAGCGCAAGCATGGTTGCGTCTCGGCTTCTTTCCTGCCGAAAGACGGAGCGATCGAAATTGCCAGCGTGGGCGACCGCCCGCCGCGAACGATTTTCACCCGCATGCTGACGGACATCATCGAGCCGCGCGCCATGGAATTATTGAGTTTAATTCGCGACGATCTGCAGCGTGCCGGGCTCGATGGACAAATCCCCGCTGGATTCGTGCTGGCGGGCGGGGGCGCGAGGCTTCACGGCCTGGATGAGATGGCGGAGCACGGCTTCCACCTTCCGGTGCGCATCGCGGAGCCGAAGGGTTTGGCCGATTTACCGGAGCTTGTCGCGCAGCCCGAGTACGCAACGGTTGTAGGGCTGGTACTGTACGGCGCGAAAATGCGTCGCACGGTACCCCAGCGTGCGGGGAATTTAGTTTCTAAATTGAAGGCCATGTTCGCGGGCGCCTCGTAAACCTGCCCGAGCGACGCGTTGCGAAACTGGAGAAGGACGAGGAGCGTATGACAGTGAAAGAAGCAGGAATCCGGATGAGCTTCAGCGAAGAGCTTCAGCCGGCGAAGATCAAAGTAATCGGTGTGGGCGGGGGCGGATGCAACGCGGTAAACCGCATGATCCGCGCAAAGGTCGAGGGTGTGGAGTTCATCGCTGCGAATACGGACTTGCAGGCGCTGAAGCTCTCGCAGGCGCCGGTGAAACTTCAGCTCGGGGCAAAACTGACGAAAGGACTTGGTGCCGGCGCGAATCCCGAGGTGGGGCGCAAGGCGGCGCTCGAAGACACCGAAAAAATTATTGAAGCACTAGAAGGCTCGGACATGATTTTCATCACCGCTGGGCTTGGCGGCGGTACGGGCAGCGGAGCGGCTCCGGTGGTGGCTTCGCTTGCGAGCGAGCTGGGTGCGTTAAGCGTAGCGGTCGTGACAAAGCCGTTCGCGTTCGAAGGCAAACGCCGCATGCTGCAAGCCGAACAGGCGTTGCAAGAATTGATTGGCGCGGTGGACACGGTAATCGTTATCCCCAACGAGCGGCTGATGGAGACCGTTGAGCGCGGCACGAGCTTCTTCGACGCTTTCCGCATCGCCGATGACATCCTTCGCCAGGCGGTGCAGGGTATCTCGGACATCATCACCGTGCCGGGCATCATCAACCGCGACTTTGCCGACGTGAGAGCCATCATGCACGGGCAGGGCTATGCCGTGATGGGCACGGCCGTCGCGACGGGAACGAACCGCGCCATCGACGCCGCGAACCGCGCCATTTCGAGCCCGCTGCTCGAAGACAATACCATCCACGGCGCGCAGGGAATCCTCATCAATATTTCCGGGAGCTCGAGCCTCACGCTCCATGAAGTGCACGAGGCCTCCAGCGTCATCCAGAAGGCCGCGCACGAAAATGCGAATATCATTTTCGGCGCCGTACAGGACGACGCGATGAAAGACACTGTGAAGATTACCGTGATCGCGGCAGGCTTCCGGGAAGCGAACAAGAAAAACATACACCAGAAGCCGTCGTTCCTGCCGAAAACCTGGAAGGCGGGACGCGAAATCCAGGATGTCCCTCCACGGCAGCAGGAGTTGCCCGATGTCGTCCACCAGGTCCAGCAGAATGTCCGCGAGGTCAGCCACGAAGTTCCTGCAGACGACCTCGACGTGCCGACCTTCCTGCGCCGGCAGGCGCAAAAGGCCTGAGGTGGGTCGCAGCATTCCGCGTTTCCTGCAAGAAGTTTCAACACTCGTGGGAAAGGCCGAGGCGGCGCGGTCCTAGATGAGTCCGAAGGAAGCGAACGCGGTGATGGACGCGCAACCCAAAGCGACGCCGAGAACCACGCCGGCGAGAACATCGCTCAAGAAGTGCATGCCCAGAACGATGCGGGACACGGCGATGCTTGCTGCCAGGAAGAAAAGCGTGACCTCGAGCGAAGGATAGAAGTAGCTGACAACCAGCGCAATGGAAAACGCTGTCATGGTGTGGCCCGATGGAAAGGAAAACCTATCGGGAGGCAAGACCTTTGACCAGCAATGCGGTTCAAGCTGGCAAGGCCGCGGGCGGTGGCTCAGATTTTTCAGCGTCTTGAAGATGAATATCCCAACGACCGCCGCCGCTCCCGCTGCTCCTACTGCTGAAAAGCGCTGCGGCCCACCATAAACGAGCAGGATGATCCCGAGCGCATACCAGAGCCAGCCGTCTCCCATGCGCGTCGCAGCAATCATCCAATACCGGATCCACCGCGGCGCGCGCCATCGGTTTAACCGCCGCATCAATCGATGATCGCGGCGTTCGATGAAACCCCAGACGCTGCGTGCAATTGCCATCGTAGTTCTTAACTCGCCCAGTTAGCCTCGAAGCTCGAATCCATATCCCAGAGCATCCGCGGTTGCTTCTTTTTCTGTTCGATGGCCGCTGTCCACTTGCGGCAGAAGCGCATTTCGTTCAACCAGTGCACTGCGGTAAAGGCTGCAACGAGGCTTCCTAGCGGGAGCAGCGACAACGTCCACGGCTTTTCATTGAAAAGTGAGCCGATGATGGAGAATACGTCGGCAGTCAGCTTCCAGTAGCTTCCACTGATTCCGTGAACGTGGCCGCGTCCGGAGCGCAAACCCGCAAAAAACTCGTCCACCGTCCGCGCCCCCTGCACTTCCGTATAAGTAAGACCAGCGCCCGCGATGGTATGTGAGTCGCTCCCAGCAATCTCAATCTTCCTGAGTCGCGCCGCCAGCCGCGCCGCGCCGTCGTTAGCCTTGGCGGTCATCTGACCGTTGCGCGTCTCGAATGCCGGGACGTAGGAAGCCAGCCAGCGAAAGTCCTCCTCTTCTCGGCGGCCCGTGAGGCCCGACAAGATGTGATTGACGCTGAAGAATATTTTTCGCTCCGTCAGATACATCAGCAACGCAACAAAGTCCGTACGGCGCCGCTGGATCTCGACATGGTCTCTTTCGCCGATGCCGTAAACACCAAGGTGCAGTTCCGTACCGCTCGGCATTCGGCAGGTAACTTCCTCACTTAGGAAGAAATCGGAGTGCCGGCGGAGCGCCTCCCCGGCGTCGATGGAGTCATGGTCAGTCATCGTTACAATAGACATGCCAAGCCGCTTCAACCGGAGGTACACTTCCTCAGGGTCGTTATAGGACTCACGGCAAATCCGGCCTAAGACAGGAGTGTTACACATGCCCGAGAATTTGGAGTGAACGTGGAGGTCGCAGCGCATGAAACTATTGTTAAGGGTCAATATGAACAGTCTGTGAAGAGGCAACTAATTGTGGATGAATGTGTCCTTGGAACTACTAGAGCACATGGGACTTACGAAATTATCCACATTGCATCGAGTGTGCTCTGTTTGGCGAAGAAGAAGCGTATGGCAGAATGGCATCTGTGAAAAAAATACACATCGTTTTTCATGATGGGGGGGGTGGGCACCGCAACGCTGCCGTCGCTCTTCAGACAATTGCGGCGCAGCAAAAGCGCGATTGGCAGGTCGAACTCATACAATTTCAGGAACTGACCGACCAACTCGATGTCTTGCGCAAGTTGACCGGGATTCGTATCCAGGAGCAGTACAACATCCTGCTGCAGAATGGTTGGACACTGGGCAGCACGCAACTGTTGCGCGTCCTGCAAGCGACCATCCGGATATTTCACAAGCCCTTGGTGCGCCTCCTGAAAGATTTCTGGAAACGAATTCCGGCGGACATGCTCGTCTCCGTCATTCCTCATTTTAACCGGCAGATATGTGAAAGCTGGAACGCAGTCTATCCAGGGCGGCCGTTCGTCACTCTCATAACCGATCTGGCGGATTTCCCCCCGCGATTTTGGATCGAGCCGATGAAGGATCAGTATGTGATCGCCGGGACGGAGCGCGCCGTCGAGCAGGCTCGCGCTCTTGGCCATGATGACGCGCACATTTTTCGAACATCGGGGATGATTCTGCGGCCGGATTTTTACACCCCCGATCCATCCGATCCGATGACGTTGCGCGAAGAAATGGGTCTTCGGATGGATCTGCCTACAGCAATCGTTCTGTTTGGCGGGCACGGTTCGAAAGTGATGTACGAAATCACCGAGAGGTTGAACGCCGCCGGACCGCCCGTGCAGCTCATTTTGATCTGTGGAAGAAATGAGGAGCTCGCGGCGAAGCTGGCTGCGCGAACATGGCGCATGCCGGTGAAGGTGATCGGCTTTACCCGGGAAGTTCACAAGCTCATGCGCGCAGCGGATTTTCTGATTGGCAAGCCCGGCCCGGGAAGCATTGCGGAGGCCATGGTTCGCGGCCTGCCGGTGCTGATCGAATGCAACGCCTGGACGCTGCCGCAGGAACGCTACAACGCACAGTGGGTGGAAGAAATGCGCGTCGGCATCGTCCTGCGGAGTTTCCGCGATGTTGTCGCGGGTGTGATACAGATTACGGACTCGAAGAAGCTTCAGGAGTTCAGAAAAAACGTCGCGGCGCTCGAAAATCGTGCCATTTTTGAAATCCCGGAAATACTGGCCAAACTCTTGGGTCAGCCGGCAGCAGTCCCAGCAACGTGCGACCCGCGCGTACCCAATGCCCACGCTTCCGCACGGGCCTAAGGAAGATTTGAGTCATCTGGGTAAGCTTGGGGTATTGGATTCAGATGGGAAACAGTTCCAAACTGAACCTGCAGTCCGGATTTGGGGCAAGCCATTCTCGACCAAAAAGGTTAAGTAGCTGAAGAGTATAGGGTTGCTGTTAACCAAGTTGGCCTAGCCGATGGCGCTCTTCGTGCATGGTAGGGAGACGTGGGCGCGTTTCATATGACGAGATGCGAGAAGAGGCGAGCGAGGGGGAAGGGGCTTGCTCGTCACTTTTTGCAGATCGTTCCCACCTGCCTCTGAGAGGGAAGCTAGGATGGATGACCCCACGCGCTAGTGTGAAAACGACACTAGCAACGAAACGCGCCTTCCGGGGCTCCCGATCCCAAGCGGGAGCCTCACTTTTTTCTCCACACCTCGACTGATTAGCATCCGCTTTGCGCGGTTCACCTAATTAACCTGCGGCTCACAGCGATGCGCGCCTGGCCCAGCACGTGGGCTACCTGCGTCTCACGAAGGCGCGAAGCATCATATTCAAACGACAACTGGTTCTTAGCTTCGTCGACGCGAAAGCTCCGCAGGCCGTAGGTGTTTGCGAATTCGCCGAGATGTCGGAGCTGCTCCTGCGTCAAGGGAGACTGAAGTTCGTACGTAATTTCCACGAGTGTCATGGCGGCATTATATCAGCCTGTGCAAGCGCGGCCCATTTAGCCGCTTGTAACCTCGAATCATCTAACATAATGTCATGTCACAACGTCTTCCCATGCCTGATCCACAAGAGTCCGGCCCGCCGATTGTGCCTTCAGTTCCAAGTGTGAAGGATCCCGTCTGCGGAATGTTAGTGGATCCGCAGAAGTACGCATCGAAAGCCGAGCATGGCGGAAAGACGTATTACTTCTGCTCGACGCGTTGCGCCGAACGATTCGAAAAAGAGCCCGAAAAGTTCATCGCGGCGCCCGGAACCGCAGATATGGAACAGCATCCTGCTCTGCCGAGTCACAGCGTTCATCCCCAACTGGCCGCCCCCGTGCAAGTAGCAGCAAATAACGCGCGCTACACCTGTCCAATGCATCCGGAAATCGTGCAGATTGGAGCAGGGACTTGTCCGAAATGTGGAATGGCACTTGAGCCGATGGATGTTTTCGCTAATGTGGAACCAGACCCGGAATACGACTCCATGCGGCGCCGGTTTTGGGTGAGCGCAGCCCTCTCGCTGCCAGTGCTCTTGCTCTCTATGTTTGGTGAAAACTCAGATTTCTATTTGGCGCCGGGCGTCAAAAATGGGATCGAATTTTTGCTGGCCACGCCGGTGGTGCTCTGGGGTGGCTGGCCGTTCTTTGAAAGATTCTGGGCTTCGCTCGTCCATCGCAGTCCCAACATGTTCACGCTCATCGGGCTCGGCACGGGAGCGGCTTATCTCGACAGCGTCGCGGCGACGTTCTTCCCACAAATTTTTCCAGAATCTTTCAGAAGCATGTATGGAGCAATCCCCGTCTACTTTGAAGCGGCGGCCGTAATCACGACGCTCGTGCTCCTCGGTCAGGTATTGGAGTTGCGCGCCCGGCAAAAAACCAGCGGCGCGATTCGCGCCCTGCTGAATCTGGCACCGCAACAAGCCCATGTGGTCGCCAATGACGGATCGGAAAGAGATGTCGCCCTCGAGCAAGTGAAGCCCGGCGACAGAATGCGCGTGCGGCCGGGCGAGCGTGTACCGGTGGACGGCGTCGTCCTTGAGGGCGCGAGCGCCGTGGACGAATCTATGGTCACGGGCGAGGCGATGCCTGTGGAAAAAGCAGCGGGTGACAGGGTGACAGGCGGAGCGCTCAACACCAGCGGAAGCTTCGTAATGCAAGCCGAACGCGTGGGCAGCGAAACTTTGCTGGCACAGATCGTCAAGCTCGTCGCTGAAGCACAACGCAGCCGCGCACCCATGCAACGGCTGGCCGACAAAGTTTCCGGCTACTTTGTGCCGGCCGTTGTCGGCGCGGCAGCGCTGACATTTGTGGTCTGGGCATTTCTCGGGCCCCAGCCGCGCCTTGCTCACGGTCTCGTCAATGCTGTAGCTGTCCTGATCATCGCGTGTCCCTGCGCCCTCGGCCTGGCGACGCCAATGTCCATCATGGTGGCCGTCGGCCGCGGCGCCCACGCAGGCGTTCTCGTTCGAAACGCGGAAGCCCTCGAGACGCTCGCCAAAGTCGACACGCTCGTCGTGGACAAGACCGGCACGCTGACGGAAGGCAAACCTCAGGTGGGCAACATCGAATCCTTCGATCCGTCGGGGCTCTCGAATAATGAGCTGCTATCGCTCGCGGCAAGTCTGGAATTATCCAGCGAGCACCCATTGGCTCGCGCAATCGTTCGCGCTGCGGAAGAAAAGAAGCTGGCTCCCGCTCCGGTGAAAGAGTTTACTGCCACGCCCGGCGGTGGCGTGGGGGGGCGGATTCAGGGAAAGATCGTTCTTGCCGGAACAGCGAAGTTTCTGCGTGATCGCGGAATTGACTTGCCGTCGGGGAGGCGCTCGGCGGCGTTCGTGCCTGCTGCGTCGGCTGTGACACCTGTTTATATTGCGGTCGATGGAAGACCAGCGGGAGCCATCCTGTTAACGGATCGGATCAAAGCCTCCACACCGGAAGCGATTCACGCCCTCCGCCAAGATTCTGTTCGTGTCGTCATGCTCACTGGCGATCGCCGAATAACCGCGTTGACTGTTGCCAATGAGCTTGGCATTGAAGAAGTCGAGGCCGAAGTTCAGCCGCAACAGAAAAGCGAAATTGTGAAGCGACTGCGCGATCAGGGCCGCATCGTCGCCATGGCTGGAGATGGTATCAATGACGCACCAGCGCTGGCCGCTGCCGACGTCGGCATCGCCATGGGTACGGGAACGGACGTGGCGATCGAGAGCGCCGGAATTACGCTCGTGAAGGGTGATCTGCGGGGCATTGTCCGCGCGCGAAAACTTAGCCGCGCGACGATCAAGAATATTCGGCAAAACCTGGCGTTTGCGTTCCTCTACAATGCGCTGGGCATTCCCATCGCGGCTGGCGTGTTCTACCCCATATTCGGCTGGCTGCTCAGCCCAATGCTCGCAAGTGCTGCCATGAGCTTCAGCTCCGTTTCGGTCATCGCCAACGCCCTGCGCCTGCGCAAAGCTCCCCTCTGACGTGTCCGTTCCAATCAGGGATTCGTAGCCGCGGGGCTGAACTGGATGACGCGGGCTAACTTTGCCCTAGGATCGCATCAAAATAGGCGAGCATGTCAGGAGAGTCCCACTGTTGCTGGCCAATGACTTTGCGAGCGATGCGTCCGTGGCGGTCAATGATATACGCTTCCGGGATCATGGATGTTCCATAGGACAAAGCGATGGGCGACCTATTGTCTTTTGTAGCTGGATCGCGGTAAGTCGGAAAGTTCACGCCTTGTTCAAGGAGAAATTTCTGGAAGGCTGCGGGGTCTTCGTCTGCGGCGACGCCAAGGACGACACCGTTACGCGATTCAAGATACTTCTGCAACCGGTTGAGCGAAGGCGCTTCACTGACGCAAGGTGGGCACCAACTGGCCCAGAAGTCGAGCACGACAACTTTCCCTCGCAAGTCGGACAGGTGGCCCGGTTTCCCCGATATCTCGAGCGCAAAATCTCTTGCGATCTGCCCGGCGATGGAGGCCTCTCCCTGCCGGTAACTCGGCATCGCAAAGACGACGAGAATGCCGGCCGCGACTGCAAGCGCGCCCCAGGCGAACACTTTTCGAAGGATTCCCATCAAATGCTATACTAACGTATCCGCGCCGGATCGGAAACGAGTCCTACCTCAACACACCATGCCCACGGAAACGCCAGACAATTCGCGCGCTACCGCATCCGCGTTGGCCACTCCATCAGCCCTCGTTACCGCCATCGTCCCCGCGCGCAACGAAGAGCCTGTCATCGCGGCTTGCGTGGAGTCCCTGGCGCTGCAGCCCGAAATAACTGAAATTCTGGTCGTCAACGATGAATCCTCGGACCGCACTGCGGAGATCGTTCGCGAACTGATGGTGAAAATTCCGCAGTTGAAACTCCTCGAGATCCGCGGAGTCCCGACGGGCTGGCTGGGAAAGAATTATGCAGTTTCGATCGGCGCAAGTCATGCGACGGGCAAGTGGCTACTCTTCACAGATGCCGACGCCCAGCATGAACCAGGAGCCGCGCGGCGCGCCCTCGATCTCGCGCAGGAAACAGGGGTGGCACTAGTCTCGTTTTCCCCGGAACAAATGACGCAGCGCTGGTACGAAAGAGCACTGATTCCCTTCGTCTACTGCCGCCTTGCAAAATATTTCTCGTTTGATGCCGTGAATGATCCCTCTTCGGACGCAGCGGCTGCCAATGGCCAATTCTTGATGATTCGCCGCGACGCCTATGATGCGATCGGAGGTCACACGAGCGTCGCAGGCGAAGTGCTGGAAGACGTAGCGCTCGCCCGCCGCGTCAAATCCGCGGGATTCCGATTGTGGTTCGCCTTGGGCGCGGGCATCGTGCGGGTTCGCATGTACCGCTCGTTCGCCGCCATGTGGCAAGGCTGGAAGAAAAACCTCTACTTGCTCGTGGGCGGTAAGCCCAGCGCGGTTTATCGCGAAATGTACGAGGCCTTCCCGTGGATCCCGTTCCTGGTGATTCTCGCTGGACTGAAAATCCCGATCGCCGCTTTCCTGGGCGTCTGGTTGCTGATTTTTCGCCAAATCAGTTATGGCTCCGAGCTGCGACGTAACCATTTCTCTTTCTCCCTCATCCTCTATTACGTGCCCGGAGTATTGCTGTATGCGGGTGTCCTATGGGCTTCGTATCGCAGCCACGCAAAGGGCAAGGTCGAGTGGAAAGGCAGGGAAGTGCCGGTGAGTGTTCCAGGCACAACGAGATAGACGAACAAAATGGTTCTCCTCACGCGCAAAATCGAGTTTTCGGCCGCGCACTTCTACCATAATCCGGAATTTTCGCCGGAGGAGAACCGTCGCGTCTTCGGAAAATGCAACAATCCACACGGCCACGGCCACAACTACACTCTCGAGGTCACTGTTGCCGGCGAGCCTGACCCCGGGACGGGAATGGTCTTGGACCTGAAAGAGCTGAAGGAAATTCTCGAACGTGAAGTGATGCACCGCATGGACCATCGTCATCTGAACTACGAGGTCCCGGAGCTCGCCGGCCAGATTCCCACTTGTGAGAACATTGCCCGCGTAATTTGGAATTTGCTCGAGCCAAGAATCCATCAGGGAAAGCTGCATCGCGTGCGCCTTTACGAATCGCAGGATCTATACGCCGACTGCTATCGCAACGGAGCCAAATCGCAATGAACGGCGCGCCGAAAATCGAACTGGGACGCCGCTACCGCTTCGCGGCTTCGCACCGTCTGCATTCCTCGCAGTTCAGCGAAGAGGAGAATTGCCGCGTCTATGGAAAGTGCAGCAATCCTTTTGGCCACGGCCACAACTATGCCCTCGAAGTCAGCCTCTCTGGGGAAGTGGACCCCGCCACTGGCATGATCGCCAATCTGGCGGACCTGGATAGCTTCGTAGAGCATCAAATAATCGAACCGTTTGACCTTCGGTATTTGAACGAAGAAGTCGCCGCCTTTCGCGAGAAGGTTCCAACGACGGAGAACTTGTGCATCGAAATTTTCCGTCGCCTGAAAACTTTCCCCAAGGCGAAGCTCGAGCGCGTGCGCATCCAGGAAACGGTGAACAACAGTTTTGAGTATTCTGGGGGCAATCCATTAGAACCGGAAGGGAATGGGCCGTGAACAAACCAACCGAAGAAATCTTGCTCCATGAAAGCCTGTCGCTAGCAAAACAGGAAACCATCGCCGACCTCGTCCGCAGAATGATCAAACTCGTGGGCGAAGATCCCGAGCGCGAAGGCCTGCGCAAGACGCCCGAGCGCTATGAAAAGGCCTTGAAGTTCCTGACCAGCGGCTACCATCAGAACGCCGAAAACATCTTGAACGGCGCTACTTTCAGCGTCTGCTACGACGAGATGGTGGTGGTCAAGGACATCGAATTCTTCAGCCTTTGCGAACACCACCTGCTCCCGTTTTTCGGGAAGTGCCACGTCGCATATCTCCCCAACAAGCGCGTCATCGGCCTCAGCAAAGTCGCCCGCCTCGTGAACATGTTCGCGCGGCGCCTGCAGATTCAGGAGCGCCTGACCAGCCAGATTGCCAAAGCCATCGAAGAAAAAATCAGCCCCGAAGGCGTCGGCGTGATCGTCGAAGCGCGCCACCTCTGCATGCAGATGCGCGGCGTCGAAAAGCAGCACGGCCAGGCCGTCACCAGCGCCATGCTCGGCTCTTTCCGCCACAACAAGCAAACACGCGACGAATTCCTCTCGCTCGTTCGCAACCAGAACGCCTGAAGGCGTCCCCTCAACGCCTTACGCTGCCCATCACAACCATCTCCCGGAATTCTCCTGGAGCCACTTGCCTGAAAGAGGCGGCTGTGTTCCACTCGGACCGAGTTGGGCGCCATGATTGGCCAGGATTTCTCGCATTATTCAATCCTCGGAAGACTCGGTGAGGGCGGAATGGGCGTGGTTTATCGCGCCCGCGACCTTACCCTTCATCGTGACGTGGCCCTGAAGTTCCTCAGCATCGACATTCTCGACGACCGTCTCGCTCGCGAAAAAATCCTCCAGGAAGCCCGGGCCATTTCCGCGCTGAACCATCCCAACATTTGCACGATCTACGAAGTAGGCGAAGCCGACAACCGGCCGTACCTCGCCATGGAATATCTTGAGGGCCACCCGTTGAGCCAGGAAATCACCTCGGGCGGCTTGTCCGTGGAGGTGCTGGCGCGCTATGGCATACAACTTGCCGACGCACTCGGGCATGCACACGAGCGGGGCATCGTCCACCGTGACTTCAAGCCGGGCAATGTGATCGTAACGTCCTCCGGCCGCCTAAAGGTGCTCGATTTCGGGTTGTCCCTGCGAATCGAAACGAAAGTCAGCGAAGATACCACTCAATACGAAGGTCCCCGCGGTCCCCAGCATCCCGTCACCGGCACTCTGCCCTACACCGCTCCCGAATTGCTCAGGGGACAGGATGCCGATGTGCGCAGTGATATTTGGGCACTCGGCGTCGTGCTCTACGAATTAGCTGCCGGCCGTCGGCCGTTTCGCGGCGGAACGCTCTATGAGTTGAGCTGGGCAATTCTACGCGAAGCACCGGGCCCGATTTCTCCGCCGCTCCCGCCGCTCCTGCAATCGGTGATTGACAAGTGCCTGGACAAAGACCCCAGCCAGAGATACCGCTCCGGGGGAGAGGCGCGGGCCGCCCTCGAAACAGCCAGCGCGGAGCCGCGTTCGAAGCTCTCAACAATTCCTGCAGGCGCGGGGAAGGAAGCCACCGCGCAAAGATCACACACCCGGCGCGGCCTTCTTTACGGTGCCGCCGCCGTCGCTGCGCTCGTCCTCCTCATACTCGGGCTGCGATGGAGCGGAAAGAAACCGCGCGCGCCGGCAATTGCTGTTCCCGGCGCCATCCAATCGCTTGCCGTGCTGCCGCTCGCAAATCTTTCCGGAGATCCTGCGCAGGATTATTTCGCGGATGGTATGACCGATGCGCTCATCACGCAACTCTCGCAAATCCGCAAGCTGCGGGTTATCTCGCGGACTTCCGTCATGCAATACAAGCGCACACAAAAAACCATCGGCGAAATCTCGAGAGATTTGAACGTGGACTCCGTCGTCGAAGGCTCCGTTGTGCGGGATAAAAACCGTGTGAAGATTTCCGCCAAGTTAATCCAGACCACCGTTGAGCAGACTCTCTGGGCCGATAGTTACGAACGCGATTTCACGGATGTCCTCGCGCTCCAGAGTGACGTGGCCACCGCCATCGCGCGGGGAATCCAGGTCGAGCTCTCCGGGCCGGAAGCCTCACGTTTGGCCAGCAGGAGGGCTATCGTTCCAGAAGCCTATGAGGCTTACCTCAAGGGCCGCTTTGAAGCTGAGAAGCGCACGCCCGAGGGAATGACTAGCTCCATAAAATTTTTCCAGGATGCGATTTCTAAAGATCCCACGTTTGCGTCCGCCTATGCCGGCCTAGCGGACAGCTTGCTGTTTCTCAGTAACTATCAGATCCGTCCCCCACCGGAAGTGATCCCACAAGCCAGCGCCGCCGCTCAGAAAGCGCTGCAGCTCGATGACCGCCTGGCTGAGGCGCACGCCTCCTTGGCCACCATTCGTTTCTATCACTTGGAATGGGATGGCGTGGAGAGCGAATTTCTCCGTGCCATTGCGCTCAATCCCGGATATGCTCCCGCCCTTCACTGGTACGCACTCTTTCTCGCTGCACAGGGCCGCAAGGAAGAATCCACCACGGAAATTAAGCTCGCTCGAGAAATTGACCCACGCTCGCTCATCATCAATGCAAATGTCGGATGGTGCTACTACCTTGCGGGAGATGCCGACCGCGCGATCGAAGAGGAAAAAACTACGCTGCGGCTCGACCCCAGCTTCGTGGTGGCCCATGGCTACTTGGGACAGGCGTACGTCGAGAAAGGCATGTACGATCAGGCCATTCAGGAATTACGTGAAGCCGTGTCACTGACGCCCGGTGACGCCACAAGAAAGGCGGAACTTGCGAACGCTTACGCGCGAGCGGATAAAAACGCGCAGGCGCAAGAGATTTTGCAGGAGTTCCTGCATCGGCCAAAAGAACAATACATCTCGCCATACGATTGGGCCATGCTTTACGCGGGCATGAGAAAGAAAAAGGAGGCTTTGGCCTGGCTTGAGAAAGCCTACGATGAGCGCAACGGCAGACTCGCGAATGTAGCAGTCCATCCACAATTTGCCTTCTTGCGGGGGGACCCTGCGTTCGAAAACCTGCTGGCGCGCATGAACGTGCCTATGAATCTCAGGCACGCGGCCTCCGGCGTCGGCACCACTCCCGCCGGCGAGCCGCGTCGGCGTTAATTCTTGACGGCGGACGGCTCGTTCGCTACACTCCGCCCACCCAGCAGATTTTCGATTTGCGAACTTGATGCTCTTGTATTAAGTCCGCCTTCGGAAATGTTTGTTGGCCTGGAGGAGTACATGGCCAGAAAAAATGTCTCTCTTAAGCCGGTTTCCAAAGAGGTCCAAAAGGCCGTGAAAGAATTAAAAAAGATCCGATCAAAGGTCCCAGCAAAAGATAAGAGGATACTGGATCTGGGAATCATCATACTTAACACGGCCAACAACCTCCTTATGTTTGCCTGCAGGGGCACTATGAATGTTTAGCTCCCCAAGGGCTAGTCACTGCCTATACTCTCGCAGAAGTGAAACATAGCACTGTAACAGTTGCGAAGGACCCTTCGCGCCCCCGCGGGAATAGAGCTTCCCACCTGAAATACCGCCGCTCCCCATTCCTTGTCTGCTACTGGTCCGGCAAACAGCTCCTCATCGAAAATTTCGCGACGGGCCAGCGCATTGGGGCCGCTCCGCTGGCGATCACGGTTCTTAATTTCTTCGATCGCTGGCGTTCGTTACGCGAATTCCTCTCTCAGTTCACGGAGTATCAGGCAGCTTCTCTGCACGATAGCCTTGACCTGCTTGTCAAACATTCCATTCTTGAGCGCTCCGATCGAAAACCGTCTCCAAACGAACGCGCGATGCAATCGTGGGCGCCGTGGAACCCTGCTGCGGGTTTCTTTCACTTTTCGACGAGAGATGTTGAGTTCGAAGCCGGATTGGACGAGGAATTCACAGTCTTGCGGCGCTTGGCTCGTATCCATCCAAAGCCGTCCCCGGTCAAGCGCTACCCGCGCGCTAAAAAAGTTAGGCTCGACTGGCCAAAGGTCGGCTCGGAATTCCCTCGCGTTCTTCTGGCACGGCGGACTTGGCGGAGATTCTCAAAGCAGCCGGTTGAGCTTGCGGCGCTCGGTGCCTTGCTTGGCCTGACTTGGGGCGTTCAAGGCTGGATAGACATTCCCCGCGTCGGTCCTCTGGCGATCCGCACCTCGCCCTCGGGAGGTTCGCTGCATCCTATCGAAGCCTATCTGCTTGCGAGAAACGTGCGCGGTTTGCGGCCGGGGCTCTATCACTACGACGGTGCCGCACATCGCCTCGACATGTTGCGCCATGGCGCGAGTTCGCGGCAGTTCGTTCGCTACCTGGAAGGGCAGTGGTGGTTTGGCGGCGCTTCCTTTGTCGTCTTCATGACCGCCGTGTTCGAGCGCACGCAATGGAAATACGACTATCCGCGCGCGTACCGGGCCGTACTCATGGAAGCTGGGCATCTCTGCCAGACGTTTTGTCTCACCGCTACATGGCTGGGCCTTGCGCCGTTTTGCACAATTGCTTTCAAGGATTCCTTAATTGAGCAAGCACTCGGCGTGGATGGCGTCTCCGAATCCGTTCTGTACGCCGCCGGAGCCGGCACGCCTCCACCCGACGAAACGCAAGCTCATCTTGGAACCATGGGAGCCCAGGTCCGCTGGCGCCGTTGACGGCTACTTCTTCGAAATATCCACCGAAGCGCGCGTCGTTTCCCATTCCATGCGCAGCGTGCAGCCTGTGCCGTTCGGATCGAATGCAATCGTGAAATTTTCCACCGCCGCCGGCAGCTTCGAAACCTTCATGTCCACTCGCGCCAGATCATTATCGGGGCCTGGATACGCCGTGCCCCACTCTCCGGTTTTCTTGCTGATGACCAGCGTCCATTTCCCCTCGCCGGGAATCGTGAAAATCGTGTAACTTCCCGCTGCCACGACTGTCCCGCCGACAATCAGTTCCGTGTCGGTGACGAACGTCGTCGCTTCGTTCGCCCCGGCGCGCCATATCTCGCCGAAAGGCACCAGCCCTCCGAAGATTTTGCGGCCTTTCATCCGCGGACTCGAATAGTCCACTGTGATTTTCTTGCCCCCCGCCAGGCTGCACGTCGCTTTCGCTGACGGACTCGGCCGCGATTCCTTGTCCTGCGCGCCCGATCCGCTAGCTGCGAACGCCGCAATTCCCAAAGCCAAACCCGTACAGATTGCCATCGCTATTTTCATGTTCTCCCCCTTGATCGGCTCTCGACGCCACCGAGCATTCAATCGGAATTTGCGCAACAGCGCAACACAGAAAGCAAATCATCATGCCGCCGCCGCTCTCGCTCCGGCTTTCACTATTCTTTACACTTCCAACTCTCTTGTGTTAGCCTGACTATGTCGAAGAGAAGAGGAAAATTCAGGGGACGACGGAGAGGACACTTGAGCGAAGCCAAATCGGTGTTGATCGAACAATTCCGGGCCCATGTGAAGGATACGGGCTCACCAGAAGTGCAAATCGCCCTTCTGAGCGAGCGGATCAACTACCTGACGACCCACCTCAAGTCCCACGTGAAAGATCATGCATCGCGCCGCGGGTTGATCATGATGGTCAACAAGCGCCGGCGCCTGCTGGATTATCTCAACCGTCGCGACCCGGATCGGTATCGCGAGATTGTTGAACGCCTTAGCCTGCGCAAGTAGCCGCCCCACGCTGCTGGGGAATCAAGGGCGGAGTTCACTGCGTTTTCAAAAAGTGACAACTCGATGTCTGCAATTTTTCAGGCATCCGGCTTCACTTCAGCCGGCGTCTCTCGTGGTGTAATCCGGCGTTTTTTGTTTTTTCCCTTCAAGCATTTCTTGCCTCTTTTCTTCTCGCTGCATGCAGAGACAGTTTCACGCGTGGCCGCAAAGCGGCTGGCGTTCTCTGCTCGGCCGTTCGCCTTGCGAACGTGCCTCAAAATGCTCCGCTCGAATGCGGCGCCAAAGGAAATGATTCATGCCTGAAAACACGCACACTCCGGATACACATCAGGTCACTGTCGAAGTTGGTGGACGCCCGCTTATTCTCGAAACCGGCAAGATTGCCAAGCAGGCCAATGGCGCCATCGTCGCGCGTTATGGCGATACCGTCGTGCTGACGACTGCTTGCATGGCTCCCACCGCCAACGACCGGGATTTTCTCCCGCTCACTGTCGACTATCGCGAGAACACTTACTCCGCCGGAAAAATACCCGGCGGCTTCTTCAAGCGTGAAGGCCGTCCCTCGGAAAAGGAAATTCTCACCTCCCGCTTGATTGACCGCCCCATGCGCCCGCTCTTTCCGGACTCCTGGCGCAACGAGACACAAATCGTCGCCATGGTTCTCTCTGCGGACAGTGACAACGACCCTGACGTAATCGCCGTTACGGCGGCTTCCGCCGCTTCCTATTGCTCGGATTTGCCGTTTGAGAAGCCCATTGCTTGTGTCCGCGTCGGCCTTCTCGATGGCCAGCTTGTCGCCAACCCGACCGTCGCCGATCAGAAGAAGAGCCTGTTGAACATCGTCATCGCAGGCACCGAAGAAGCCATCGTCATGGTGGAATCCGGCGCTCTCGAGGTTTCCGAAGAAGCGGTCGCGGACGCCCTCGAATTCGGCCACGCCCAGATCAAAAAGATCGTCGCCGCCATCAAGCAGCTCCACGCCCAGCTCAAGCCAAAGAAAGTCGTGGTTGCCCCGTGGCCGTTCGACGAGTCTCTCTATAAGGAAATCGAGAAGAAATACGGCGCGCGGCTTCACGACGCGCTCAACACCGAAAAGCACCCCAAAAAGGAAAGCTATCAGCTCGTCGACGCTATCAAGGACGAAATTAAGGAATCCATTCCCGAAGAAGACGAAGAGAAGCGCACCCTCGCCAAACGCGCCTTCGAGCGTCTCCGCGAAAACATCTTCCGCGACGATGTTCTCAACAAGCGCCGCCGCCCCGATGGCCGCGCTTTCGACCAGATTCGCCACATCTCTTGCGAAGTCGGCTTGCTCCCGCGCGTTCACGGGTCCGCTTTGTTTACTCGCGGCGAAACGCAAGCTCTCGCCACGCTCACGCTCGGCACCAAGGAAGACATGCAGCGCCTCGACCTGCTCTTCGAACAGGACCAGTTCAACCGCTTCATGCTCCACTACAATTTCCCGCCGTTCAGCGTCGGCGAAGTAAAGTTTCTCCGTGGCCCCGGCCGCCGCGAAATCGGCCATGGCGCTTTGGCGCAGCGCGCGCTCGTAAATCTGCTTCCACCGGAGGCCGACTTCCCCTACGCCATGCGCCTTGTTTCTGACATCCTGGAATCGAACGGTTCCTCGTCCATGGCCACCGTGTGCGGCGGCTCGCTTGCTCTCATGGACGCTGGCGTTCCGATGAAAGCTCCTTGCGCGGGCATCGCCATGGGCCTCGTCGTCGGTGAGGACCACAAGTATTCGATCCTCACGGATATCGCCGGCGCCGAAGACCACTACGGTGATATGGATTTCAAAGTCGCCGGCACGCGTGCGGGTATCACCGCTCTCCAGATGGATATCAAGGTCCTCGGCATCAGCATCGCAATGATGCGCGAAGCCCTGGCACAAGCCAAGAAAGCGCGCCTCCAAATCCTCGACACCATGGAAAAAACCCTGAGCGAGCCGCGCATCGCAATTTCTGCCTACGCGCCGCGCCTCTTCAAGCTCAAAATCCCGCAGGACAAGATCCGCGACCTCATCGGTCCGGGCGGCAAGAAGATCAGGTCGATCATCGAAGCCACCGGCGTCAAGATCGACGTCCTCGAAGACGGCACCGTGCACATCTTCTCGACCAGCGGTGCCGGCGGCGATGCGGCACTGCAAATGGTCCGCGACGTAACCGCCAGCGCCGAAATCGGCAAGACCTATCTCGGCAAAGTCGTCCGCCTCGCGGAATTCGGCGCGTTCGTCGAGCTTTTCCCCGGCACCGACGGCCTTCTGCACATCAGCGAAATTTCCGAACACCGCATCCGCGACGTTCGCGATGAACTGAAGCTCGGCGACCAGGTCCTCGTCAAAGTGCTTTCCATCGAGGGCAACAAAGTCCGCCTCTCCCGCAAGGCGCTCATCAAGGAGGCTCGCGAAAAGCAGCAGAAAGCCGCCAGCAGCGGAGCTTCCGTCACTTCTTCGGACGCCGGCGCTGGCCACGATCACCCCGCCGCCTCCGAATAACTCTCTCCATTTCATTTGTAGGGGCGGGCCTCGGCCCGCCCCTCTTTTTTGACCCACCCTTCTCTTGTAGGGGCGCAGCATGCTGTGCCCTATTTCCTCGAAGCCTAATAATTTCGCCTTTCGGTCCGTCTGAAATCACGCTCCCAAAAACAAAGGCCCCCGATTTGTTTGGGGGCCTCTCTTCTCCGTGATCTCTGTGCTTCTGACCTTTGTGTTCTCTGTGTTAATTCTTTCTTTGTCCTTGGGTCCTCGCCTCTTTACGCCGCTGCTGCCTTCCGTTTTGCGCAATGCACCCCGTCGAGCGCGCCCCACAGCGCGTCAAGCGCCTCCTGCGCCGTCGCCACGATCTCATCCTCATTCCCATCGGCGTGCTCTTCCAGCCAGCTTCGCCACGCCGCCCGGTGCGCCTTGTCCGCTTCCTCGTGCACCGTAAAATACGCGAGGCCCTCCGGGTCCTCGAACCCGTAAAATTTCCTCAAGCCCTCGATCTTCGTCGTCGCGATCTCCGGCACTTGCGCTTCATACGCATACAGCGCCGCCACCGCCTCCGCCACCGGCCGGTCCCCGCAAATCTCCCGGAATTTTTCCACCACCGCCTGCGTCCCCGGCAGAGCAGGGCAGCACGTTATGTCGTCTTCGCCCACTCCCATCGCCGCCGCAAAGTCGCGCCACAGTTTCGGGTGCGACCCGCTCGGACTCTCCTCTTCGGCAAGATTTTCCTCGATCAATCTGTGCAGCGGCCCCTCCGTCCGCGCCGCCAGCACGCGCAGATGCTTCGGAAACGCTTCCACGTGCCGGTAATACTGCGCCGCATAAAGCTGCAGCGCTTCGCGGCTCAGCATCCCCGCCTGCCAATCCCGGTAAAACGGATGCTTCAGCAAACTCTTCTCCGCAATCGCCGCATCCAGCCGCGCCAGCAGTTCGGTGTTCGCCATGGTCGGTTTCCTCCACAGGCCGCGCCACCCAAATACCTACGCGCACCCCGTCAATTTCGTGCCGCGCATTGTACCAAACTTCGCAGGAAATTGTCGGTAAGGACTTTCATAGAAGGTGGTAAGTTTCCGGTAGTGCGACTTACCGGGACCTAGAGCATTTGCCAAGCATCTCTTGCAAATCGAGACCTACTTGAGATAGATAACTGGGAATGACTCGTCACTTGCCGTTATCCGGGTTGGTATTTGGAATTTTAATTTCGCTGCTTCTGCCTTCACCCGCTCACCCTCAGTTATCTTCGCCAAGCAATACCACGACCGCGTATCCGAATGACAGCGAGGGCCTCCGGCAACTGCTCAACGACATGTTGGTAGCTGCCAAGGGAGAAGACCAGTCGAAGCTCCAACCGATGATCCGGGAGACCGAAATACCGAATTACCAAAGTTGGTTCACGACGAACTTCGGCCAAGAAAAAGGTGAGAGTTGGGCGGAGCCCTACGGACGGTGGCTTGAGAAGAATGAAAAGGAGTTTCAAGAACTCTTGGTTCAGCTTGCGCAAATGGATGGCGAGTTCGCGATAGGGAAGATGGATACCGCTAAGAAGTACGACCTTTTGAACGGTCCACTCGATGGGTACCTTGCAAGTTGGAAGAGAGCCAAAGCGCCGAAGGATGAGCAACTGGTGAAGATTGGGGATTTCTTTTTCATTGAAGGAAAATTCCGATGGGACAGTACCGTCGAATATTTCCCCTTCCAGAAGCCGAAGACTGGTTCAATCGTGCCTCCGAAACTCGTCAAGAAGGTCCAGCCGGACTACCCTGCTGAGGCGCAGGAGAAAAGGATTGAGGGGACTGTGAAATTGCAAGTAATCGTGCGAAAGGATGGGTCCGTTACCGTTCAAAACGTGGTGGAGGGCGACCCCGTTCTTTCTCCTGCAGCTATCGAGGCCGTTCGGCAATGGCGCTACGAGCCTTGGTTGCTCAATGGACAACCGATTGAAGTGCAGACGACGATTGACGTGATTTTTGCGTTGAAGCGGTGACATGCCTGGTAGAAGTCCTGATTGACGCGGTAACCGGATCTGGCCCACGACCCGGTCAGGAGCCGACGCCGTGCACGCGCTCAATATCCGCGCCAACCCCGCGCAACTTCTCCACGATGCCCTCATATCCGCGGTCTATGTGATACACGCGGTCGATAACTGTCTCGCCGCTCGCCACCAACCCCGCCAGCACCAGCCCCGCACTCGCTCGTAAATCAGACGCCTGCACCGTCGTGCCGGAGAGCGCCGCCGGCCCGTGCACCACCGCTGTACGCCCATCGATGGAAATACTCGCCCCCATGCGTATCATCTCGCTGGCGTGAAGGTAACGATTCTCAAAAATCGTCTCGGTGATGACCGACGTCCCCTCCGCCTGCGTCGCCAGCGCCATGTACTGCGCCTGCATATCCGTCGCAAATCCGGGATACTCTTCCGTCGAAACGTCCGCCGCAACCAGCCTTTTCGCTCCACGCACGCGCAACGTCGTCTTGTCTACCTCTTCGACGCGCGCACCGGCCTGCTGCATCTTCGCAATCACCGCGCCCAGATGTTCCGGCGCGCAATTCGTCACCGTCAAATCCCCTCCCGTAATCGCTCCCGCCACCAAAAAAGTCCCTGCCTCGATCCGGTCGGGGATCACCGTGTGCTCCGTCCCGTAAAGTTTCTCCACTCCGCGAATCCGCAGCGTGGACGTCCCGTCGCCTTCGATGTGCGCACCCATCTTGCGCAGCATCTCCACCAGGTCCGCCACTTCCGGCTCGCGCGCCGCGTTTTCCAAAATCGTCTCGCCCTTCGCCAGTGACGCCGCCATCAATAAATTTTCCGTGCCCGTCACCGTGATTTTCTCAAAGACGATATGCGCGCCCATCAGCCGTCCCTGGCCTGGCACTTTCGCTTCGATGTACCCGTGCGATGTCGAAATTTCCGCGCCCATCTTTTCCAGCGCCAAAAGGTGCAAATCCACCGGCCGCGCCCCAATCGCGCATCCTCCCGGCAAGGAAACCTTGGCCACGCCCGCGCGCGCGATCAGCGGCCCCAGCGTAAGTATCGACGCGCGCATCGTCTTCACCAGCTCGTATGGCGCAACGGCGTCGCTCACCGTGGAAGCTTCCATTGTGTAGTCGCTCGCCGGCAGCTCGGTGACGGAAACCTTTGCCCCCATGAACGCCAGCAGCTTGCTCATGGTGATCAGGTCTCGCACTTTGGGAATGTTGTGCACGATTACAGGTTCCGCGGTCAGCAGCGACGCCGCCATTACCGGCAGCGCGGAATTCTTCGCCCCGCTGATCGCCACGGTTCCCCGCAGCGCCCTCCCGCCCCTGATCAAGAATTTATCCATCCCGTCTCTCGCCTTTTCCCTGTAGCGGCGACTTTATGTCGCCATCTTCTTCACTGTCTTTCCTCTTGCTCGTCACTCGCCACTCGCCACTTCTTTTCTTTATTCCCCCAGCGCCTTCCGCAAATTGCCCCCCGCCCGCGCCAGCAACCTCTTCGCCTCCCGCGCGTCAACTCCCAATTTCAATATCACCAGGGCTGCTCTCATGTTGTGTCCCGCCGCCCGCAGAGCGTGTTCCGCCGCCGACAATTTCTTCCCGCTCGCCTCCGCCAGGATCCGCAGCCCCCGGTCGTTAAGCTTTTGATTTGTCAGCGCTAAGTCGAGCATCAAGTTCTCATACACATGTCCAAGCCGCGCCATCGCCGCCGTAGAAAGCATGTTCAGCACCATCTTCTGCACCGTCCCCGACTTCAACCGCGTCGACCCTGTCACCACTTCCGGCCCCACCTTTGGAGCAATCACAATTTTCGCCGGCCGCGCCGCCGGCGTGTGCCGGTTCGACGTAATCGCCACCGTCATCGCCCCGTGCCCCCGCGCATAGTTCACTGCCGCAACCACGTACGGCGTGGTCCCGCTCGCCGTGATCGCCACCACGATGTCGTTGCGCGTCAATTTTCTCTCGCGCAACTCCCGTTCCGCGTTTCGCACGGAGTCCTCCGACCCTTCCACTGCTCCCGTAACCGCGCGCCTCCCTCCCGCAATCAACGCTTGCACGAGTTTTGGCGAAACCCCAAACGTCGGTTTACACTCCGCCGCATCCAGCACCCCCATCCGCCCGCTCGATCCCGCACCGACATAAAAGAGCCTCCCGCCCTTTAGAATTCCCCTCACAATCGCATCCACAGCCCGCGCAATCGCTGGAATCTCCCGTCCCACTGCCCGCGCCACCTTGCGGTCTTCGCGATTCATCAACACCACAATCTCACGCGCCGTCATGCGGTCCAGATTCCTCGAAGCCGCATTCCTTTGTTCCGTGGGCAGGCGCTTCGTGCGCCCGCCTTGTTTGGCGTGATACCTCATGGCGGCATTATATCTGTGCACTGGAAGCTCAGCGAATCCCCCGGCCAAGGAACACATCCTTAGTTAACGCGAAGTACAGCAACTCGCCGTCAACTAAATCACTTTACTGGGAATCAGCTATGGTAAAAACGAATTGGTTTCAACGAACCGTCAAAACGGAACGGTTGAAAATCCCGTCCATGGACATTCTCAAGAACCTCTTCGAGCAGCATTTCCGCACGCCGCTCGAACGCACGCAGCCCTTGCAGGACCATCTCGGTGGTTCGGGGCGGAAAATCATCCGTCTTACCAGCGGAAAAATCAACGCGATTGGCGTCCTCTATGGCGTACGTGAAGAAAATGTCGCCTTCCTCGAATTTTCCCGGCATTTTCGCCGGCACGGCCTTCCGGTGCCGGAAATCTACGCCGAAGATCTGGACCACGGCGCTTATCTCCAGGAAGACCTCGGAGACACGACGCTCTTCGAATTTCTCTCGACAAATCGCGCCGGCGAGAATGTCGCCCCTCAAGTGCTGGAAATCTATCGCAAGGTTGTGGCCGCCCTGCCGCGTTTTCAGATCGAAGCTGGCCGCGACTTGAACTACAAAGTCTGCTATCCCTGCGCCAGCTTCGACCGCCAGTCCATCGCCTGGGACTTGAATTATTTCAAATACTATTTCCTCCGCCTCGCGGGCATCTCCTTCAACGAGCTAGCCCTGGAAAACGATTTCGGCCGCTTGGCGGACTTCCTGCTGACCGCCCCCGGCGATTACTTTCTCTACCGCGATTTCCAGTCCCGCAACATCATGTTGCGCAACGCCCAGCCTTTCTTCGTGGATTATCAAGGCGGCCGCAAGGGCGCTCTGCAATATGACATCGCTTCTCTCTTGTACGATGCCAAAGCCGATCTGCCGCCGGAGCTCCGCCAGCAGTTGCTCGATCACTATCTCGACACGCTCGCGGGTTTCATAAAGCTGAACCGTGAAGCCTTCATGCGCCATTACTACGCCCACGTTTACGTTCGCCTCATGCAGGCCTTGGGCGCCTATGGCTTTCGCGGCTTCTACGAACGCAAACCTCATTTTCTCCAAAGCGTGCCTTACGCCCTGAAAAATCTCCGCTGGTTGCTTCACAATGTCGAGCTGCCCATCGCCCTGCCTACACTGACGGACGCGTTTAAAAGCATGCTGGCCTCGGAGAAATTGCAGAGCCGGCCTTCCGAACCGGAAAATCTTCTCGTGCGGATTTTCAGTTTTTCATTTCATCGAAACGTGCCTCAGGACGATACCGGGCATGGCGGCGGATTCGTTTTCGATGGCCGCAGCCTCCCGAATCCCGGCCGTGAAGACCGCTTCAAATCTTTGACAGGCAAAGACGCTCCGGTTATCGAATATCTCGATCGCGAGGAGAGCGTGCATCAATTTCTCTCGAGCGTCATCCCGCTGGTCGATTCGAGCGTCAGCAATTACCAGCAGCGCGGCTTCAAGAACCTGATGGTGTCGTTCGGCTGCACCGGCGGCCAGCACCGCTCGGTTTATCTTGCGGAACAATTAGCCAAACGCTTGCGCGGCAGGGAAGGGGTCGACGTCGTCGTGCGCCATCTTGAGCTGGAGCAGCTCGGCAAATGAAAGCGTCCCAATGAAAGCCCCTCAATGAAAGCAATGATTTTGGCCGCCGGCCTCGGCACGCGCTTGCGGCCGCTCACCGACAGTCGCCCCAAGGCGCTCGTGGAAATCGCTGGCCGCACTCTCCTTGAAATCACGCTTTCCCGCCTGCGCTCTTTCGGAGTCCGCGAAGCCATCATCAACGTCCACCACTTCGCGGACATGATTGTCGACTATCTGAAAGCCAAGAAAACTTTCGGCATGCGTATTGAAGTCTCGCGCGAAGACGTCTTGCTCGACACCGGCGGCGGCCTGAAAAAGGCTGCCTGGTTTTTTCTCGAAGATTCCAGCCGGAGTGCTTCCAGCAGCGGCGATTCCAGCCGGCTGGAGTTGCCATTCCTTCTTCACAACGTCGACGTCGTCAGCAACATCGATCTCCACCGCATGGTCCAATTCCATATGAAAAATCGCGCCCTCGCCACCCTCGCCGTGCAAAACCGTGAAACCTCCCGCTACCTGCTCTTCAACGAGCAGCTTCAGCTTTGTGGCCGCCGCATCGGCCGCGATCAGAAACCCGAAATCGTCCGCCCTTCACCGCATCTCCAACCGCTGGCCTTCTCCGGCATCCACGTCATCTCTCCCCGCCTGCTACCGATGGTCACGGAGGAACGCGTTTTCTCGATCATCACCACCTACTTGCGTCTCGCTGCCAAGGGAGAAAACATCCTCGCCTTCCGCGCCGATGACTACTATTGGCGAGACCTCGGCCGGCCCGACGATCTGACGCAGGCCGCCCGCGACTTGCAGCAAAAAGTTTTTGCCCAATAAGTCCCCTGCGCCTACGCTTTAGCTTGTTTGCTGAAAATTCAGATACTCTTCCACAATCCGACCTATTTCAGTACGGGGTGATCCACGCGAATCGCCAAAGTGCCGGGAACGGCCGCATCTCTGGTTTGCGGGCTAACTAGAGCGGCCAATTGGAAAACATCGGACATCAACCTCCCAACTTCCTGGAAGCGGACTTCTGGGCATCGTCATACCCGGGTCTGTCCATCATGAAATTCGGTTCATTGCTTGTAAGATGTTGTAAATTGACCAGACTTAAAAAGGAGGCTACAGCCTATGAACCCCATAGTGAGAAATCCGGTCCTCGTCTTGGCGCTCTCTCTCGTGGTGTTGTGGCTCTCGGTGCGCATCGGTGTTTCCTTTCGCAAGAGGCGGCGGAGCCTGGAAGAAAATGAGCCTGAAGATTTCGGCATTATCATGGCCGCCATCCTTACTCTGCTCGGCCTGATCATCGGATTCAGCTTTTCGATGGCCATTACCCGATACGATCAACGCAAGAACTTGGAGGAGGCAGAGGCCAACGCCATCGGCACGGAATACATCCGGGCGGACTTGCTGCCCGCGGCCGATGCGGCGAGGGTGCGTGCGCTGCTCAGGAAGTATCTCGATCAACGTGTTTTGTTTTATGAAACTCGGGATGACCGCCCCCTTGGGCAGATCGATGCCGCTACTACCCAACTGGAGACCGATCTGTGGTCCGCCGTCCTGGCTCCGGCTGCGACGCAGCCCACGTCCCTGGTCGCACTTGCCGTTTTGGGCATGAACGATGTGTTGAACTCCAGGGGAGCCACGCAAGCCGCCTGGTGGAACCGCATTCCAAGCGCGGCATGGGGTCTGATGGTAGCAATCGCCGTCTGTTGCAACCTGTTGATCGGTTATGGTGCGCGTCGCGGTGAAGCGAGAACCACGTTGCATCTCGTGCTGGCGCTTATTGTGTCCATCTCTTTCTATCTGATAGCGGACATTGACAGCCCGCGCGGCGGCATCGTTCGCGTCCATCCGCAGAATCTAGTAAGCCTGTCTCAGTCCTTGCCTGCGCTCTAATCGCCTCCCGCAATGGCCCCTAGGATGAGAAGAGGTTCCGCCCCCGACACGATTGCGTCGGGTAGCGGGGCGTCCGGCAGCTCATGGGACAGATCCTCGCCGCAGGCAAAGAACCGCAAAAACGGTCGCCGCTGTTGCGTGATGTGATCGCGGATCGTACCCCTCAGCATCGGATAGCGGCCCTCGAGTGCGTCGAGGACCGAGCGCTGCGTAACCGGTCCCTCGATCTCGAGCTCCACTTCGCCGGCGATGCGCGCCAGACCCCGCAAGTGTGGCGGGAGCACAACTCGGATCATGGCAGCGTCTGCACCTCGACAGAAAGCACGGCCGGAAGATCTCGAACAAGGGGGGCCCAGTTGTCTCCTGCATCAGCCGAGCCATACACCTGCCCGCCGGTGGTGCCAAAATAGATGCCGCATTTGTCGAGCGAGTCTACGGCCATCGCGTCGCGCAACACATTAACGTAGCAGTCCTTTTGCGGCAGGCCTTTCGTGAGTGCTTCCCATTCGTTTCCGCCTGTACGGCTCCGGTACACGCGCAGCTTTCCTTCGGGAGGGAAGTGCTCTCCGTCGCTCTTGATTGGAACAACGTAGACGGTCTCCGGCTCGTGCGCGTGCACGTCAATCACAAATCCGAAGTCGGTCGGCAAATTTCCGCTGACCTCAGTCCACGAATCGCCCGCGTTGTCGCTGCGCATCACGTCCCAATGCTTCTGCATGAACAGCACATTCGGGCGCGAGCGGTGCATCGCAATGCGGTGAACGCAGTGGCCTACTTCCGCTGTCGGTTCGGGAATATATTGGGAATGCAGCCCCTTATTGATCGGCCGCCAGGACTTGCCGCCGTCATCACTACGGAACGCGCCCGCCGCCGAAATGGCGACGTAGATGCGCTGGGGATTGCTCGGATCCAAAAGGATGGTGTGGAGGCACATCCCGCCGGCGCCGGGCTGCCAGCGCGGCCCGGTGCCGTGACCCCGCAGTCCGGAAAGTTCCTGCCAGTTCTGCCCGCCATCCGTCGAGCGGAACAACGCCGCGTCTTCTACTCCGGCATATACCGTATCCGCATCAGTAAGCGAAGGTTCGATATGCCAGACGCGCTTGAACTCCCAAGGGTGCTGCTTCCCGTCATAAAACTGGTGTGTGGTAAGTGGTCTCCCGGTTTCTGCGGACGTGTCGTACACGAATTTGTTGCTCTCGCCCTTGGGCATTCCGCCCGGCCCGGTCGTCGGCTCGCCTGGCGGTGTTCCGGGCTGTATCCACGTTTTGCCGCCGTCATCGGACCGCTGGATGACCTGCCCGAACCAGCCGCTGGTTTGCGACACATACAGTCGCTTCGGGTCAGCAGGTGATCCCTTCATGTGATAAATCTCCCAGCCCGCAAAATGGGGACCACTGACCTCCCACCGTTCGCGCTTGCCGTCCGATGTCAGGACGAACGCGCCTTTCTTTGTGCCAACCAATACTCGTACCTTGCTCATCCCTCACTCCTTCCAGTGTTTGAGTATATGCTCATCAAGGTGATCGAAGCTCTCCCTCCGGAACCTCCGATCGTGCAAGAGTCGTTGCCTTCTCAAGCGGCAGGTCAATCCGATCGCAGGGCCTCCGTGACGTCTACACGCGCGGCGCGCGCCGCCGGCAGCACCGAGGCCACAACCGCGGCGGCCAGCAGCACAACCACCGATGCAACCACAGGCAGGCTGCCCGGCATCTGCACGTCCTCGAAAGAGCTCCGCGCCAGACGCACCAGCACGTACCCACATGTCGCGCCTGCTGCGACTCCCGCCGTCGCCATCACCGCGCCTTCAGCGATGACGCTCCTCAGGAGTTGTCGCGGCTGCGCTCCAATCGCCAGCCGGATGCCAAACTCTCGCGTCCGCGCGCTAACCGAGAACGCCAGCACGCCGGCGACGCCCACCAAGGCAATGGCCAGAGCGACAGCCGCAAAGATGCCGAAAACAACTGTGTTGAGACGGTCCGGAGTGAGCACTTCGGCGCGAACGTCTTCGAGTGTAGCGGCGCGCTCAACGGGTTGGTCGACCGACATTTCGCGAATGATCCGCGTGATCGGCGTGACGAGAGAATAGGGATTTGCACTGGTGTGGATGAACAGGCGACCGCCAAAGATTGGACCCTCTTCAAAGGGGCAGTACACGGTGAGGCTAGGGCCGGGAACCACGTGATCGTCGTCAATATCGGCGGTGACACCAATGATGCGGTGCGGCGCGATGCTAATGGGGACGAATTTCATCACGGGATCCGTCCAATAGACATGTCGATTGATCGCATCCTCGTTGGGGAACATTCGTTGAGCGAGAGTTTGACTGACGATAACGACGGGATCTTTGCTCTGGCCGTCGAGCTGATTGAAATCGCGGCCGGCGATTATCGGAACGCCGAGCGCGGCAAAAAAGCCGGGAGAGATGGTGCGCCATTGGGCGCGAGGATCTTCTTCGCCGGGCCCGTTGACGTGGCCGTCCGCGGAGAATTGGAAGCCCGGGCCAAAGCTACCGGCATCGCGCCAGGGAACGACAATGCCGAAAGCGGTCTTGTTCACACCGGGTAGCGCCTCAATGCGGCGCATCGATTCCTTGTAGAAATCGACCACTTGCTGCGGCGTTTTTCCGTAGGAAATAGCGGGCACGTTGATGGCGAGGACGTGGCGCGTGTCGAGGCCGGTCTGCGCCGCCTGTATCGCGAGAAGCGTTTTTAGCAGCATGCTGGCGCCAGACAGGAGTATGAAGGAGGCGGCGATCTGCGTGACGGCAAAGACGCGGAGGCGGCGATTCGTGCCGCCGGTAATGCGCACACCGCCGCTTGACAAACCCAATCCATGGGAGGCGTCGGCCGACGGCAGGCGCGGGACAAACGCCAGGAGCACAGCCGCCACCACGGCTAGCGCCGCCCCCACCCACAACATGCTGGAATCAACCGTCAAATCCAGCGCGCGCACGGAGAAGCGAGAGGCGTAGCGAGCAAGCACGGCGAGGAGCGGTTGTGCACTGATTACGCCGAGAGCGGCGCCAGCAATGCAAAGAATGAGACTCTCCGCCAGCAAAATACGACGCAGTGCGCCGGCGCTCGCGCCCAGAGCCGCGCGGATGGCGAGCTCGCCCTCGCGGCGGACCGTGCGCGCGAGGATTAGATTGGCGACGTTGGAGCAAGCGATGATAAAAACGAGGCCGGACGCGGCAAGAAGAACAAGGAGAATGGTTCGAGCGCCGGAAGTGATTTGTTCACGGAGGAGTTTGGCGTCGATTTGGAAATGTGCTTGGGGCGAATAGGCGTCTGGATGATCCTTGATCATCGGAGCGTAGACGGTGCGAAGTTCGGCGCGGGCTTGATTAAGAGTAACGCCGGGAGCGAGGCGGCCGAAGAGTTCCGTCATGCGATGGACGCGCCCGTTCTGCATGGTCGCGGACAGGTGATGGGGGCTGGTGACGATGTTGGCAATGATTTCGGTATCCGCGGGATACGGGATAGAGGGTTCGAGGACGCCGATGATAGCGGCAGATCTATCTCCGAAGCCGCTGCCGAGGCGAACGGTCCTACCGATGACGGAAGGATCGCTCTTGAAAGTGGTCGCCCAGAAACGATAGGTCAAGACGACGACGCCGGCGGCTTTAGGACCGTCGTCTGCTGGGCCGATGAGACGCCCGAGGACGGGATGCAGGCCCACGACGTCAAAATACGAGCCGTCAACGACGCCGGCGCGAACTTCCCGGGGCTCGCCGAGGCCTATCATCGTGAAACCCACGGTGGAGAATTCGCCGAAGGAGCTGAGTGTTTTGACGCCTGCCCGCAGGTCCTGGATTTCTGGCACGGAGAATGGGACTTCCCCGGGGCTGATACCAGGCGCGCTTTGTTGTATGTAAATGAGGCGCTCCTCGTCGCGGTTGACCAGCGGGCGAAGGAGCACGCCGCGCACCAGGCTGAAGATCGCGGCGTTCGCGCCGATGCCAAGCGCCAGCGTGAGCACCACGGTGATCGCCAGCCCTTTGGTGCGCGCCAGCGAGCGGATTGCGAATTTCAGATCGCGAAGGAATAGGTTCGGTTTGATCATCATTCAACTCCTCAAATCACGGCGCTAGTTTGCGTGAGATGCCATCGGTGCGTTCTGCGTTGCGCTCTTCCTTCCGTATGGTGGAACCAGATTCTACCTCCACAGCGTTCCTTTGTTAGACGACGTAGCGCCTATTTCGCAGCAGCTTTCGCGTTGTCGTAGGCCTGCTTCAAGCCATTGATGTCGATTTTTTCCATCTGAAGCATCGCTTTCATGACTCGCTTCGATTTTTCCGGATCGGGGTCGCTCATCAGCTTCCCTAACGCCGTGGGAATGATTTGCCACGAGAGTCCAAATTTGTCTTGAAGCCACCCGCACCTGTTTTTCCTTCCTCCCGCGGAGAGTTTATCCCACAATTCATCCACTTCTTCCTGTGTCTCGCAGTTGACGAAGAACGATATTGCCGGCGTAAAAGTGAATTGTGGGCCGCCGTTTAATGCGATGAATGGTTGTCCATCGAGCTCGAATTCCACGGACATTGCCGATCCCTTCGGCCCGGGCCCTGCTTCTCCGTACCGTCTCGTCGTTCCAATCCTCGCGTTCTTGAAAATCGAGACATAGAAATTCGCGGCCTCCTCGGCTTTGCCATCGAACCACAGGAACGGCGTAATTTTTTGCATATAAGTTCTCCCTATTTTGATTTTTTGCGTCAACCCACCGGCCGCTGATCCGTTTGACCCCGCAAAGGAATGAGCCCGCGTAGCCGGCCGTCGCGCAAGTAGAGCCCTCCCCAGACCAGCACCCCGAGGAGGACGGGAACAAAGAAAATTGGCTCACCGACGCGCACGTGCGTAGCAGTCGCGCCACCCAGATAGCCTGTCAGCAGGATCGCGCCGAGAGCGGACGTCCGCGGGATAGCGTAAAGGACCGCGCAGACGAGTTCGAGGATGCAGATGGGCAGGAAAACTTTCTCCGGATACCCATATTGAAGGAATCCCGGCATCGCAACCGCCGGCTTGAGCAGTCCAAACGTTCCACCAAACACCATCAACAGCACTGGGAGCGCACTAATGATGCGTCCAGCCCAGAGCATCTTCTTCGAGACAGGAGCCGATTGTGTATCTGCTTGCATGATCGCTTCCTCCACACGGGGACAAAGTCACCTCACCTAACTGGCTGCCGAAAAAGTCAAAGTTGTCATTCTGACGGCATCCGACTTGCCCTGAGCGCTTTGCGCGAAGGGCGAGGATGCCCGAAGAATCTCAACTTAGACGTTTCAGTGACTTAATAGACGAATTCAAACGGCCTCTCCGCATCAGTTCCCAGCACCTGGCGATAGGTCATTCGCATCACGCACGTCAGTGTGCCATATCACTTGTTAAATGCAAGTGAAAAATGCTACTGTCCAAGTATGCCAAAGAAGAAGCCGAGTCCAAAGCGCCGCTCGGGGTGTCCCCTCAATGCTTCCGTCGAGACGCTCGGTGATCGCTGGTCGTTACTCATCATCCGCGACATGATGCTGCGCGGATTCCGGACCTACAAGGAATTCCTGGAGTCCTTTGAAGGAATCGCTACAAACATATTGGCGGATCGCCTGCGCAAGCTCGAAGCTCATGGAATCATAACCACCGAACGAGATCCCTCGGATGGCCGAAGGCTTTTTTACCTGCTCACAGAGAAGGGAATTGATCTTGCGCCGGTCCTCACGGAGATGGTCCTCTGGGCCGCCAGGCACGAAGAAACAGAAAATCAAGCGCTCGTCCGGCAAATGAAGAAGGACAAGGAGCGATTGCTGTCTGAAGTGAGAAAACGCTGGGCAGCAAACTCAATCCGTTCAACGCCTGGCTAGTATTCTGCCCCGGTAGTTCCGTGGCCTCGCCATGCTGGTCGCTCTGGCGCCACGCCGCTGACGATTTGAAGCAATAGCTTTCTCTGTAATACACTCGCCGCATTTCGATGGGCGCCTTGTCACCAAAGAGTGGGATTCTTATGAAAAAGGCTCTGCGTTACTTCTTGGCTCTCCTACTCCTAAGTTTTGCGGCCGCCGGGTATGTTTTGTGGTCCATAGGGAACGCGGATTCCTGGGAGTCCTCCATCCGAAAATTCGAAGCGGAGGACCTCGCTCATCCACCGAAGCTTGGCGCAATCCTGTTCGTCGGCAGCTCCAGTATCAACTTCTGGCACACTCTGGCACGCGACATGGAGCCGCTGAACGTCATCAACCGCGGTTTCGGCGGCTCTCAAATCGCTCACGTGAATCACTATGCTGGTCGCATCGTCCTTCCTTATCGCCCGCGGGCTATCGTGCTTTACGCCGGGGACAACGATCTTTCTTGGCCTTGGTCCAAATCCCCGCAAACTGTCCTGAACGACTTCACGCGTTTCGTGGCCATCGTTCACACTGGCTTGCCCGAAACTTGGATCTACTATATTTCGATCAAGCCCTGCCCCGCCCGCTGGAGCAACTGGGCGACCGTGCAGCAGGCCAACCGGATGATTGCGGAGTTCGCCAGCGGCCAGGAGCGCGTGCAATTCATTGACGTCACACCGCCGATGCTCGACGCTCACGGCAAGGTCCGTGGTGATCTTTTTCGCTGGGACGGCCTGCATCTCAATTCTCGCGGCTACGCCCTCTGGACCTCCATCATCAAACCGATTCTTTTGGAGCGTTTTCCTGCGGAGAAGACCGCCGCACAGGCCCAAGGACGGTAGACCGGGCGAAAATCAAACTGAGAGGCCTCCATGACCACAATGATCGCTCCACCCAATCTCTCCTCCAGGCCGTTCGGGTTAATTTGTGAGCGCGCCATCCTCGCATCCCCCTTCGTGCTCTTCCGCGCCTGGACCGAACAATTCGATCGCTGGTTTGCCGCACCGGGCACTGTCTTGATGAGACCCGAAGTCAACACCGCCTTCTTCTTCGAGACTCACTTCGAAGGGCAGCGCCACCCCCACTACGGCCGCTTCCTCCGCCTCGAACTCGACCGCCTTGTCGAAATGACCTGGCTCACCGCCGCCACCAAAGGCGCCGAAACCGTTGTCACCGTGCAACTCACTCCCCAAGGATCCGGCACTCTCCTTCGCCTCACTCACGCTGGTTTTCCCGACGACGAGTCAAGAAAGCGCCACGACGAAGCCTGGCCCAAGGTCCTCGCCCACCTCGACCAGCGCTTCTCGGCTCCCATCTGACCAACTGCTGCGCGATCTTCAGGCGTCATTCCGAGCAAAGCGACGAGCGCCCGACAAGGCCCGCCTGCTCCCGTGCCAGTCCCAAATCCCCACTGCACCCGCTTCCCTTCGGCCAGCATCTATCTTAATAGGGGGCGTTTTCACCGCCCGCAATCCCCGAGCTCAGAAGCCAGGGGTCCCCCGACCTCCCTTCGAAGCTCGCTGTGACTTTCTTACGGGAGCTAATGTATGCGAAACACAGTATTCTTTGCATGGCTACTTGCCGCATCCCTCGTAGCGTGGCCACTCCTTGCCTTGCCCCAGTCAGACCACCAGAAGCAGAGGCGCACCCTCATCGTCAATGACCAGTCTGGGAGAGCCCCAGTGATCGAAGCGGACGGTCACACCTACGTCGATCTACAGGCACTAGCTCGCATCGCGAACGGCTCCCTTGCCTTCCATGACGACCAAATCGTCTTGACCATCCCCCCTTCCTCGACCGAGCCAGCCACCGATTCTGCTTTCTCCAAGGCGTTTATGCGAGCCGCTATCGAAGAACTCTCACTGATCCGCGAATGGCGCAACGTCTTGAAGAACG
>Ga0307479_10000444_pt1 | contig 37426 bp, 19 predicted proteins | sample atmos_gasesECM4C_FD_203743 | JGI IMG/M metagenome (GOLD analysis project Ga0307479, IMG submission 203743) | Hardwood forest soil microbial communities from Morgan-Monroe State Forest, Indiana, United States - atmos_gasesECM4C_515 | ecosystem: Environmental > Terrestrial > Soil > Temperate...
CCCAGCTCGAGGTCCTCGGCCTCGTAGACGTCGCCCATCGCGCCGCGGCCGCTGAAGCGCACGATGCGGAAGCGGTCCGCCACCACCGCCGCCACCGGCAGGCGCGAGTCGGGCGGCGGCGCGGGCGGCGGCTCCGCGGCATCCGGGGTCGGACTCGCCGCGGCCGGCGGCCCCCCGGCGGCCGAGCCCGCCACCCCCGGCGGCGGCTCGCCGGCGGGAGACCAGGCCACCGTCCCGCCTCCCCCGCGGTCCGGTGCCTCGGGGCCGCCGCTCCCGGCGTCCGCCGCGGGCAGGGGGCCCGGGACCGGCGAGGGGTCGAGGCGGTCAGTCAACGGCGACCCTCCCGGTGTCGGTGTCGGCCCCCAGCTCGACGCTGAAGACCGGGACCGCCTGGGTCTTGCCCTTGAGCGGCATGGGCTCGAGCCCGCGCACCGGCGGCGGGCTGGCCAGCCGCCGGTAGAGACTCTCCGAGATCAGGACCTCTCCGGGTCCGGCCCGCGAGCAGAGGCGGGAGGCGGTGTTGACCGGATCGCCGATCACCGTGTACTCCAGCCGCAGATCGCTGCCGATGTTGCCGGCGAAGACCTCGCCGGCATTGAGCCCGATGCCGACGCCGATGGTGCGGCGGCCTTGCCGGCGCCACTCGGCATTGAGCCAATCGATGCGGCCCTGCATGGCGATCGCCGCCCGCACCGCCCGGTCGGCGTCGTCCTCGCGCGCCAGGGGCGCCCCCCAGAGCGCCATCACCGCGTCGCCGATGAACTTGTCGAGCGTGCCGCCGTGCTCGAAGACGACGTCGACCATCTCGGAGAAATACTCGGTGAGCAGGCTGGCGATCTCGTCCGGGCTCATCTGCTCGGAGAGCGGCGTGAAGCCGCGGATGTCGGAGAACAGCACGACCACCTCGCGCTTGGCGCCGCCGAGCTGCACGGCGCCCTCCGCGCCGACGATCTGCCGCGCTAGGTCCGGGGCGAAGTAGCGCTGGAAGTTCGCCAGCACCACCGCCTCGCGGCGCACGCGCTCGATCAGCTGGCTGTTCTCGATCGCCACCGCCACGATGCCGGAGAAGGCGGTCAGGAACGAGAGGTCCTCCTCGCTGAACGAGTGGGTGGCGGCCTGGTTGTCGAGGTAGATGAGCCCGAGCACCGTCCCCAGGCCGCCCAGCAGCGGCACGCAGATGGCGCTCTTGACGCTCTGCTGGAAGACCGACCCGCCGGCGAAGCGGCTGTCGTCGGGAGCGTTCTCGATCAGCACGGCCAGCCGCTCCTCGACCGCCCGCTTGGCGATCGAGCGCGGCACCGAGAGGACCATGGCTCCCGCGCCGCCGGCGCTCCTGGCGCGCGCGATCCGCGGCGCGAGCTCGCCCCCGGGGCTCGCCATCAGGATGGCGACCCGGTCGACGTTCATCACCTGGAAGGTGACGTCGACGACCTTGTCCAGCAGGCGATCGACCTCGGGCTGCTGCGACAGCTCCTGGGCGATGGCGATGAGCAGCGCGAGCCGCTTCTCCTGCCGGGCGGCGACCGTCCTGCCGCTGATCCGCACGACCGACCCGCCGGCGGGAGCGTCGGTGAGCTGGGCCGCGATGTCGGCGGTGCCGCGCAGGTTCAACTTCCGCACCACGGTGGCCTCGAGCGGATTCTCGACGAGGAGCTGCGGCGGGGCGCCCCCCAGCGCGTCGCGCAGCAGCACGAAGCCGACCTTGCCGAAGGCGATCTCGGCGCCGGGCAGCGCCACGGCCTCGGTGACCCGCCGGCCGTCGACGAAGGTGCCGTTGGTGGAGCCCAGGTCGCGCAGCCGCAGCCCGGCATCGGTCGCGTCCAGCTCGGCGTGCCGGCGCGACACCGTGGGATCGGCGATCGGCAGGTCGCAGTCGTCGGCGCGGCCCACGACCAGCGTACGCCTGGGCGGGATCTCGACTGAGAGATCTCCGGACTTCGCGACGAGCTTCACGATGGAATCGGGCCTCGCGGATAGGCTGCTGCGTCGCCATCTACTATACGCGCGGCGCCGTCCTAGTCCTGCAGCTGCCGGGCGAGCTGCGCGAGGCGGTCGGCAAAGCGGCCGGGCGCGAAGGCGTAGGGGTTCTGCAGCTCGGCGGCCAGAGCCTCGGCGGCGCCGGCGAGGCCGCCGCGCAGGCGCCCGGGCTCGCCCGCCAGCAGCTGGCTGACCAGCGTCTGGACCGCCAGCGCGGCCTGCTGCGCGGAGCCGTAGTCGGCGACCTCGAGGCCGCCCTCGTCCACGGCCACGGCGAGCAGCAGCCGGCGGGCCTGGGCCTCGTTCCAGCTGGCGCGGTCGAGCCGCGGGATGAGCTCGGCGGCCTCGCGGCTCAGCTGCTCGGCGGCCGCCGCCACCTCGGCCGGCGGCGTGCCGAAGCGGGCCAGCTGGCCGGCCAGCGCCTCCACGCCGGCGTCGAGCGCCGCCTGCCGGTCCGGGGCGACGGCCCCGACCAGGAGGCGCAGGACCGCGTAGCGGGCCGGGCTCCAGCGCGGCAGCCCCGGGCTCCGCGGCCGATCGAGGCGGTCGCCGGAGGCGAGGCCGGAGCGCTCGTCGCCGGCGGCGCGCTGGTTGGCGGCAGCGGGCTGGCGGTCGCCGGCGCCAGGCTGATCGGCGGCGGCTGCGCGCCGGTCGCCGGTGCTGCGCTGCTCGGCGGCGTCGCCGCCGCCGGTCCGCCAGCGCTCCTCGGCCAGCGGGTGGTGGCAGGCGTCGCAGGCGAGCTCCGAGAGCTCCGGCCAGGAGACCCGGTCCGCGGCGGCGCGGGCGCGGCGGGCGAGCTGATCCATGGCCGCGCGGAAGCTCGCCGCCTGGCCGACCGCCCAGGCCCGCGCTCCGTGCGTGTCGCGCTCGCCGGCGGCGGCGGGCCGGTCGGCGAAGGGCAGCCAGTGGGCCGGCATGGCCTCGCTGTAGTTGTCGAGCTCGAAAGCGAGCGGCGGGTGGCCGGCGGCGATCAGCTCGTGGTCGACGGTCTTGCCGGCGCTGCCGAGGTGGCAGGAGAGGCACACCGCGGCGCGCACCGCGACGTCGCGCAGGTCGGTCATCCCGGCGGTGACCGACTGCTCATGCATCCAGCTCTCGGAGCGATGCCCTTCGAGCCAGCCGCTCGCCGCGCCGTGGCAGCTCTCGCAGGACACCCCGTCCTCGAGCTCCAGCGGGCCGCGCTGCCGGCGCGGCGGCACCGCCAGCGCATGGCAGCCGGTGCAGCGCTGGCTGTCGCCGGCCTGCCCCAGGCGCAGGCGGCGGGCGATGACCCGCGAGCGGTCGTTGAAGAGGACGGCGTAGGCCTGCGCGTGCAGGTCCCGCTTCTGCCAGATGAAGTACTCGTCCTGGCGGACCCCCAGCAGCTTGCGCGGCGTGACGCTGCCGTGGCAGCTGCTCGAGCCGCAGGCGGTGGGGCCCAGGTAGAGGCCCGGCTCGGGGGGCGGCCCGCCGGGCGCGCCGGGCGCAGCGGCCACGCCCGCGGCGGTCAGCGCCAGGGCCGCCATCCAGCCGTGGCGACGGAGGATGGTGGGCTTCATGGCCGCCTCTCCCTGCCAGACGCGGCGGCCGCGCCGGGCGCGGCCGCGGGACCGGGCGGCTGGTCGGTGACGGTGTAGACGGCGCCCCGCCGCAGGTAGAGGCGGCGCATCTCCTCACCGTTCATGGGACGGGCGCCCATGCGGTTGAAGACGCTGACCTGGTTGCCGCTCTCGTCGGCGGCGCGGTCGCGGTCCAGCCCCTTGGACAGGGCCAGCGCCGGCCCGTGGGTGCGGCGCGTCGCGATCAACCGCGGCGCCGGCCGCGGGCTGAAGCCGAGGTAGCCGGGCGTCGCCTCGGGCGAGGTCAGCTGCAGCACGGCGAGGCCGCGGCGGCCGTTGGCGACGTAGGCGAAGAGGCTGGCGTTGGTCGATCCCACCTTGACGTCGCGCACGTCGTCCAGCCTGCCGCCGGCGTCGACCAGCTGGTCGAGCACCGGCCGCTCGGGGCGCTCCACGTCGACGATCGCCACCCCCTGCCGGCCGGCCGCCAGGTAGGCGTAGGTGCGCGCCACGTAGACGCTGCCGCCGGCGAAGCCGCCGGCGCGCGCCGCGAGGAGCGGCGCCCGCGGGTCGGTGACGTCGACAACCGCCAGGCCGCCGCGGTCGGCGACGAAGGCGTAGCGGAACTGCACCGCGACGGCGGCCGGCTGGTCGAAGCCGCCGAGCGTCGCGAGCACCTTCGGCGCCAGCGGTAGGGCGAGGTCGACCACCACCAGCCCGCGCCGCGCCACGACGTAGGCGGTGGTGCCGGCGACGGCCAGGTTGACCGCCCCGTCGAGCGCGCCGTCCGGGTTCCAGGTGAGCGCCCGGCGCAGGAAGTTGTTCTGCGGGTCGGCGTCGGTCAGGGTGTCGACGTCGACGAGGATCAGGCCCTCCTGCCGGTCGGTCACCAGCGCATAGTGGTAGATCGCGTGCATCGGCTGCTCGTGGTTGGCGGGGTCGCCGCGCCGCCAGGGCGCGACCGGCATGGTGGTCGGCAGCGCCACCGCCGTGGCGTCGCGGGTCGGCACGACGGTGCGCTGGCCGAGCGGCGAGACCGGCGCCGAGACGATGCGCTCGGAGAAGTCCTTGTTGTCGACGTTGGCGACGTCGAGCACCACCAGCCCGCCGGACCCCTGCGCGGTGAACAGGTACTCGCCGCGCAGCTGCACGCTGCGCACCTCGCCGCCCGCGAGCCTGCCGCCGCGCGGCTCGTGGTGGTGCGCCACGCGCAGCTCGCCGCCGCGGGCGAGGTGGGCGCGGTAGAAGTCCGGGTAGGCCAGGCGGTGGAGGTAGCTGCCGATCACCGCCTGCGGCTCGTCCCACTCGGTCACCTGCACCGCCTCGAGGCCCCCCCTGCCCTCTCCCACCCAGGCATAGCGGCCGATGAAGTTGACGAAGTTGGTGCCCTGGGTGAGCAGCTGCGCCATCCAGGCGTTGTTGTCGCCGGCCGCCGACAGGTGGCAGTCGGTGCAGGTCTTGGTCTCGCGGGCGCGCACCGTGTGCGGGACGTGCGGGTTGAACGCCTGGCTGCTGAAGCCCGGCGCCGAGATCGGCGGCTGCTGCAGGTAGAAGTGCTCGCGGTTGGCGTTGGTCGAGGAGAGCACCAGCGCCGAGGAGGAGCGCACCGGCGCGATCTTGCCGCCGGTCGCGGTGCCGCTCACCCCCAGCATGTAGGCATCGGTGCGGATCACCTGCGGGTTGTAGGAGGCGTAGTTGCGGGAGACCGTCCCCTCGTAGTGGTTCATCGCCGATTTCTGATTGGCCTCCTGCGGCAGGTGGCAGCCGGAGCAGGAGGTCATCCATGACGAGTGGCAGCTGTAGCAGGTCATGCGCGAGTCGGCGTGGGCGAGCACACTGTCTCCGGCAGGGCCGGCAGGGCCGGCGGGGCCGGCGGGCACGTAGCCCCAGGTCGCGCCGTCGCGCTGCAGCGTCTTGGCCAGCCGCGAGCGCTCGCTGTAGTGCGGGTCGCCGGGAGTGATCGAGTCCTTCACCTGCACCACCTCCCACTCGCGGCCGGCGTCGAGCATCGAGCGCTGGTACAGGCGGCCGCCGCGCCAGGCGAAGCGGCGCCGTCCGAAGGGGGTGATTCCCATCGTCAGGTCGGTGCCGCCGGCCGGGGCCGCCGGCCCGGAGGTGCGCAGCGTCGCATAGCCGCGCACCGTGCCGTGGCAGTCGGCGCAGCCGATCTCGATGGCGCCGCCGTACTCGCCGTGCAGCAGCCCGTCGCCGTGCGCGTCGGTCGAGAAGTGGCAATCCACGCAGTGCATCCCCTGCTCGAGATGGATGTCCTTCAGGTGCACGGCCTTCTCGAACCGCCGCGGATCGTCGAACGCCACCACCCGGTCGGCGGCGTCCAGCAGGCGGCCCTTGCGGTCCTGCTTGTAGACGGCGCGGAAGATCCAGCCGTGGCCGTGGTAGTCGGCGAAGCGGGTGTGCGTGAGCCGCGGGTTCAGGTCGGCGACGCGGGCGAGGAACTCGGGGTCCGACCAGCGGCCGCGCGCCGCCGCGCCCTCGGGGTTGCGGTCGAGGCTGGCCCGCCGCTCGGCGGCGGTCGGGGTGCGCTGCCGCTCGGGCCACAGGACCTCGCCGTCGGTCTCGTAGTCCCACATGGTGTAGCCGAGGTAGGTGTTGACGAAGGAGTTGGGCTGGTGCATGTGGCACACCATGCACTGGCTGCTGGGGATGGCGCGGGTGAAGGCGTGGCGGATCGGGTGCCCGGGCTCGCCGCGCGGGATCGCGGGGTCGCCGGTGGCGCTCTCCCCCGAGTGCCCGAACGCGGCGTAGGCGCCGGAATGGGCCGGGTCGCGGTCGTTGGCGTAGACCACGTGGCAGGCGGTGCAGCCGCTCGAGCGGTAATCGCCCGGGTGGTCGTTGGTGCCGAGCAGGGACAGGTGGGGGTCGTTGAGCCGCGTCTTCTGCAGGTTGATCAGCGCCGGACTGATGCGCAGGCCGGTGCCGCGGCCGCGGCTGCTCAGGCGGATGTCGGGCTGGCCCGGCTGCTCCTCGCGGGTGGGGTTGCCGGCGTCGGGGAAGGACGACGGTTGCAGCAGGCCGCCGCGCTCGAAGGCGCGGAAGTACTCGCCCGGCTGGACGATCTCCCAGCGCGGCAGCGGCAGCACGAACGGCAGCGCGCCGCGCGCCAGCTCCTCCGCGGTCGGCGGCACCGCCGGCCGGATCAGGCGCCCGCCGCCGTCGCGGCCGTAGCTCTCGCCCAGCGCCGAGGCCTTCTGGCCGACGATGCCGTTGGCGTAGCCGGCCGCACCGAAGAAGATCGACGAGGTGGTCATCGGGCTCTTCAGCACGCGGTTGACCTGGTCCTGGTGGCAGGGGCCGCAGGTCTCCTGCGCCACCCGCAGGTCGCCGGGGTTGACGAAACGCACGAAGTCCGCCGACTCGGCGAGCAGCAGCGTGTAGCTGCGCTCGGGGTTTGCCGAGCCGAGGCGGCCGGCGGGGCCGCCGGGGACAGCGGCGCCGCGCCGCAGCCAGCGCTCCGGGAAGCGCGGCTTGACGTGCGCCGCCGCGAGTGCCGCCTCATAGCCCGGGCTGCCGGGCTCGCCGCCCGCCGGCCGCGTCACCGCGGCGTCGCCGCCGTGGCATTGCACGCAGCCGATCTGCACCGCCTCCGAGGCATGGATGGGCTCGATGCCGGCGTGGCAGCCCAGGCAGCCACGGCTGCCGGCAAGCGCCGTGTCGCGCGACTCCAGCAGGCGCGGGACGCTGGGGCCGGCGGCCGCGGACGAAACGCCCGGCGACGGGATCGGCAGCAGCGGGACGAGAACGCAAAGGAGGAGGAAAAGGAGAAAGTGGAGGCGGCGGCGGCCGCTGGAGATGCGGCCGGGAACGCAGCCGGGAACGCGGCCGGGAATGCGGCCGAGGATGCAGCTGGGGACGCCGCTGCGGATGCGGCTGAAGATGCGGCTGGGGACGCTGCGGATGCAGCTGGGGACGCCGCTGCGGATGCGGCTGAAGATGCGGCAGGGGGCGCGGCTCGGGGTGCGGTTGGGGATCTGGTTCACGGCAGGCCCCTCAGAAGGTGAGCACCAGGTTGCCGAAGGCCGCGAGCAGCGCGCCGCGGTCGCCGTAGATGTCCTTGAAGCCGGTGCCCGGCAGCAGCGCCGCCACCCCCGCCAGCACCACCACGTTGTTGCTGAGCAGCGGCCGGAAGCGGGCGCCGAGGCTGAGGTCCCAGCCGATGGTCTCGCGGATCGGCGACTGGAACAGCAGCAGCTCGAGCGTGCCGGTGCGGTCGAAGCGCAGGTAGTTGACGGTCACCTCGGCGCGCAGCCGGGGGGTCAGGTCGAGCTCGACGGCGGCGCTCGCCAGGCGGAGGCCGGGGTTGACGAAGTTCGGCTGCCCCTCCTCCCGGCTGCTGCGCAGGTCCGGCAGCAGGCTGCCGCGGTTGACCAGCGCCACGCCGACGCCGGGGAGCAGGATGCCGATGCGGTTCCAGAAGCTGAAGCCGCCCCCCGCGAACCGCGGGCTGTCGAGGATGCTGTCGAAGCCGCGCGCCGTGCGCGCAGTGGGGTTGCCGTCGCCCGAGGCGTAGAGGTACGCCAGCTTCAGCCGCCACCAGTCGCGGTCGAGCGACAGCTCGAGCGCCGCCATGCCGGCGCGGACGTCCACCCGATCGCGGGTGCCGCCGGTCGGGTCGGGGCCGGCGATCGGGTTCAGGCTGTCGCTGCCGGTCACGTAGTAGAAGGCATGGTCGACGTTGATCCGCCCGAAGTGGCCGAGCCCCGTCCAGCCCAGGTAGAGCGCGTGCACGGCGTGCGGCGTGGCCGAGCCCACCGGGTCGGGACGCGCCAGGAAGCCGTTGGCGTCGTAGTGGACGCCGGTCTCGTCGGCGAGGTAGTGGAGCGACGCCTGCGCGGTGTAGCCCGGCACCAGGAAGTCCTGGCGGTAGACGTTGGCCACCGCCACCTGCTGGTGGCGCGCGTTGAAGGTGTTGAGCCCGCTGTTGGTGTCCTTCTCGAGCCGCTCGAAGAACGCCAGGTTGAACTGGTCGCGGTTCGCCTCGTAGGAGCCGAAGAGGCGCACGCCGAGGTTGGTGTCGGTGAAGACGAAGCCGCGGAAGTCGCTGGTGAACGGCTGGATGCCGGCACGCAGCGAGACGAAGTCGTAGCTCGGCGAGAGGTCGGCGAGCTTGACCTCGCCGAACAGCTCCTGCAGCGCGACGAAGCCGTCGGTGCGCCCCAGGCCCTCGCGCACGTCGGGGTTGACGATGCCGTTCTCGGCCACCCGCAGGTAGTTGACGTTCGCCGCCAGGCTGGCCTTGATCCGCCAGTCGACCGGGCGGAAGGCGGTATCGCCCTTCCACAGGTCGGCGGAGACGCCCACCATCTGGGTGAGCAGCAGCTGGCCGTCGTGGCCGAAGAAGCCCAGGCTCCCGGGCCGGCTGGCGCTCACGCCGCAAGGGGTCGGCAGCTGGCGTGCCTCGGCCAGGGTGTCGGAGACGGCGCCGAGATCGAAGAACAGGTCCTGGCCGCGGATGGGCAGGTCGCCCTTCAGCCAGTTCTGGTTGTAGGGGTCCCAGCGGCTGCCGGGGACGGTCAGCTCGTACGGCGGCAGCACCACCCGCCAGCGGTCGGTGGCCTCCTGGAAGTCGCCCTCGGCCGGCGGCACCGGCGCCTCGTAGGTCTCCGGCACCGAGAGCAGGGGCCGGCGCGGAAAGCGGCCCGGCAGCTGCACCACCAGGTCCGCCCGCGCGCTGCCGCTGACGCCGCCGCCGGTGCTACCGGCGCCGGCAGGACCGCGCACCGTCGCCGTGACGACGTAGCTCCCGGCGGCCAGGGGCGCCCGCCAGCGCACGCTGAAGCGCCCGCCGACGCCGACCGCGGCGGCCTGTGGAGGGGCGACGGGCGCCGGGGCGGGAGAGGGGGCGGGCGCAGCGGATGGCGGCGGCGGTGCCGGGGCGCGCGCACGCGGGGGCCGCGGCGGGACGGCGGGGGCGGCGGCCGGCGGCAGGGGCGCCAAAGGAGCGATGGACACCTCGACGGTCGAGCCCGCGGGCGCATCGGTCGAGCCGGCGATCGTCACCTCGGGGACCTGGCTGAACAGCGGCCGGCCGCCGTTGATCTCGACCCGGTAGGGCTGCCACTCCGCACCGGCGCCGGCCGGCGGCTGTCTCGCGCCCAGGATGGCCGCCGGAGCCAGCAGCCAGGCGGCGGCGCCAAGAACGAAACCGAGGCGCCCCGGTTTCATGGCTCGGAGTCGCCGGCAGGCCCTGGCGGCTAGAGCAAAGCCGCCGGCCGTGGCGCGGCGCGAGAGGCCCGGCACTCCGGTCAGCCCTCCGGGTTGCGCGGGAACTTGAGGAAGGGCAGGCGGACGCCGTCGAGAACGACGCGGTCGGCCCACAGCTCCGGCGGCGGCAGGAACCCCTGCGCGCCTAGGAACGACACGTAATCGTCCTGGTCGACGCCGTCGCCGCTCACCCCGAGGCCGCCGGCGAGGGCGCCGCCCTGGTAGAGCGGCACGCTGCCGGGAAAGAAGACGACGCCGTTCTGGCGCGGACCGGCGGCCTGGAAACCCTGCGTGCACGGGTTGGCGGCGTCGCGTCGCAGCAGGTCGAAGAACGGGCCCGCGCCGGTGCCGTCGATCCCCGGCGGGAACAGCGGCTGGGCGCCGAAGCCGATGGTCCGGTTGGTCACCGCGATGCCCGCCGGCACGCCCGGGAGGTCGGCCTGCGCGCTGGCGCTGCCGGCGCTGAAGTAGACGACGTTGCGCGCCTTGGCGGCGGCCACGTCGATCGAGAACACCGTCGCGTCGGGCATGCGGTAGAGCCCCAGGATGGTGCCGTCGAGGTCGCCGACCGCGATCACCATGCGGGCGCGCGAGCCGATCGGCAGGCGGATCTGCGCCCGGGTGCGGGAGGCGGTGGCGACCGCCTGCTGCACGATCTGGCCGACCTCGGCCGCCGACAGCCGGGAGCCCGGCAGCGGCCCCGCCAGCCAGCCTTCGGGCGCGCAGCCGCCGGCCAGGGGCCCGACGGCGAAGCCGCCGGCGGCAGTCCCCGGCCGGGTGCCGGCGGGGCGCTGGCGCTGCGCGACGAACGGCAGGCGGACGCCGTTGATGAACACCACGCCCGGCGCCGCCACGTTCGGCAGGAAGCCACCCGCTGCTGCGGTGAGGGCGGCGAACTCTGCCGCCGCCGGGGGCGGGCCGGCGACGCCGATGCCGCCCACCACCGCCGAGCCACGGAACAGCGGCAGGCCGCCCGGATCGACGGCCGCCGGGTCGCTGTCGAAGAGGTCCACCTTGCCGGTCACCGGGCCGGTGCCGCAGCCCGCTTGCGCCGCGCCCTGGCAGGGTCCGCCGGCCAGCGAGCCGGCGGGCGGCACCGCCTGGCCGGGCAGGAAGGCGACGTCGAGCGCGCAGCCGCGGTTGGTCGCCTCGATGCCGTAGAGGGCGCCGCTCGGGGTGTTCGCGATGCCGGGCGGGAAGTGGCTGCCGGAGATGAAACGGACGGTGCGCGACGACAGCGGCGCCTGGTCGTTGCTGAAGAAGGCCCCGGTGCGGGCGAGGCCCACCGCCAGGTCGTCGTCGGCGGCGCCTGTCCCCGGCTTGCGGAACAGCCCGAGGACCTTGCCGACGCGGTCCACCACCGCCACCGTCATCGCCGGCGCATCCAGCGCCGCGGCGGCGGCCTGCGCCAGGGCGGCGACCTCCGCCGGGGTCAGGGCGGGCGCGCCATCCAGGCATACCGGCGGCGGGGAGCTCTTCGAGAAGGAGGCGGCTCCCGGCGGACCGGGCGCGAGCGCGCCGGCCGCAAGCCAGCCGGCAAGAGCCCAGCGGCCCTGGCGCAACCTCCGAAGGAACGGCAGGTCTGCCGTGCCGGCGGTCATAAGTATCGAGCGGCGTTGCTGCTTCGGACGGTACCCGTCCGCCGCCGGGCTGTCAAGGCGACGGCGGGAGCGCGGAGCGCCGGGAGCGCGAGACGGCGGGCCGCGGGAGCGCCAAGGCCCGGCAAGGCGGCGCGCCACCGCGGCGACCGCGCGCTCCGCGTGCGGCGCTGCGGCCGAGGACACGGCGCGGGGCCCGGCTGTCCGGGCCCCGTGGGAGCGGGTCTATCCCGCCGGCAGGAGGGTCAAAAGGCGAAGGCGACCCGGTTGTTGACGGCGTCGAAGGCGTCCTTCACCAGCTGCTGCGTGGCCTTGACGTTCGCGTACCAGAGGCTGCCTCCCACGTTGGACTGGCTCGCGGCGTAGCTGATCATCTGCGACACGGTCAGGTGGGTGGCGCCGCCAAACGCTGCGCTCACGTTTTCGAAGGTGCCGCTGCAGGTGGCGATGCCGCCCGTGCCGTCGATCATCTGGCAGATCAGGGTGAGGTCGATGGCGATGCCGCCGATCGGCGCGGGCGCGACGATCTTGTTGCCACCCAGGCCGGGGTCGCTGAAGTAGACGTCGAGAGAGGTGGCCAGCATCTGCGCCTTGAGCATCGCATTCATCGCGACGCCCCCGGCGTTGGCCGCCTTGATGACGTTGTAGGCGTAGGCCGCGACCGCGCCGCAGGTCGCGGTGGCGCCGAGGTCCTGATAGGGCGCGAACTGGCGCAGCCAGGTACCCGAGCTGCATACCCCGCTCGTCGATGCGCCCGCGGTGATGATGCCCTGACCATTCTTGTTCTGCCAGAAGCCCATGGTGAGGGCGCCGCTGGCGATCGGCACGCGACATACGGTGACGGTCTTGCTCGCCGAGCCCGTCGTCCCGGTGACGTTGGTGACGAGCGTCGCGGTGTTGGTGTAGCTCACGCACAATGGCGGCACCGTGGGCGCGGGGAAGGCGAGCGAGTAGGTGAACGTCGCCGGGCTGGGAGCAATGTAGGCAACCGTGCCCAGCGATCCGAACAGGCTGTCACCCACCGCCACGGCACCGTCCACGATGGTCGTGGGAGCGGTGAAGGCAAAGCTTGCGGTCCCCTTCGCCGCGCCATCCGGGGTGAAGGATCCGGCGCCGTTCCAGCTTGCCGTGGCGGTGTTCGTCCCGCTCGGCGGGCTTGGCGCCGAGCCGTAGGTGCAGGTGTAGCCGCGCGCGACGGATCCGCTCCTCGGCACCGTCACGCTGGTGCCGCCGGTCACCACGCAGCTGCCGCCGTCGTCGACCGCATCGGTCAAGTTGGCGACGATGTCCTCCCAGTTGTTCGGGTTGACGACGGTGATCATGCCGGTAACCTGCCAGTTGCCGTCCGTGCCCGCGTCGTGCGTCACGTTCACGGTGTAGTTGAAAGCGGCGGAATCGGTGGCGTGGATCAGGTTGACCTGGGTCTTGTCCGCGGCCTTCGCGATGCCCCAGTGGAAGGTGCGCGTGAACGCCGTCGCCGCCGTCTTGCTCACCGCGAGGTCTAGCCCCACGCAGACGGTGACCGTCGCGCTGGCCGTATTGGTGGTCTTCGAGGTGTTGGTGGTGAGCGTGGCGGTGTTCGGGTGGCTCGTGCAGGTGCCGCCCGGGTCGCCGGTGAAGGTGTGCGCATAGGTGAACGAGAAGGAGTTGTTCACTTCGCCCGGATCGCCCGCGCAGACCGTCCCCAGCGGGTTGGTCGGCGCGTTCGGGTCGCTGACCGTGACGCAGTTGTCCATCGGGTCGGCGGGGAAGCTGAACGGGATGCTGAATGCAGCGCTGCCGCCGGGCGTCGGCTGCGGCCCCTGCGGGTCGTTGTCCCAGGTTGCCGTGACGGTGTTCGTCCCACTGGCCGCCGAGGGCGCGGCCGCGTAGGTGCATTGGTAAGACAGGTGCACCGGGGCGCCGCCCTTGGGCACCGTGACGCCGGCGCCGTCCGTGACCGAGCAGCTCCCGCCGTCGTCCACGGCATCCGTCACCGTCACCCCCGTGACGTCGAAGTCGGTGTTGGGGTTGGTCAGGGTGATGGTGCCGGTGACCTGCCAGTTCTTGGGGTCGAGGGCGTCGTCGTGCGTCACCGTGACGGTGTAGTTGAACGTCGAGCTGCCGCCGCTCGGCTCCTTCTGCTGGCCGTTGTCGACACTCTTGCCGATGGTCCACGAGTACTGGTAGGTGGCGGTAACGTCCTTGAACACGATGAGATCGTGCGCCACCGGCGGCGGCGGGGGCTGGATCCTGAAGGCGTCGTACTTGCACTGGGCCGGGCTGACGGCCCCTACCTGGCAGATCGCCAGGATGTACACCCCGCCGGGATTGTCCGTGTCGTCGTAGGGCATGAGCCGGATCAGCGGCTTGCCGCCGGTCTTGACGGTCGAGGTCCCAATGGCGTGCGTGCCGCCATAGAAGCTGATCTCGTGATCGGAGATGGTGAAGGTCCGGTTCGAGAGCGGGTCGCCCGAGCCGAGGTCGCCGGCCGTGCCGCCCGCGGTCGTGTCGCTCAGGTTGCCGCTCGCGCCGTCGATGAAGCCGCCGTTCTGCGAACCCGGAGTCAACACGGCGAAGTAGTAGCTCCCGTCGGGCAAGCCGCTGCTCGCCTTCGCGGGTCCGCCGTTCATGTACACGTCGTTCTTGTCCGCGTAGTTGTTGCAGTCGACGCCGGTGGGATTGTCCAGGCAGCCGCCCTGCACGACGTCGAAGGTCGTGTAACCCGCCGCGAACGCGGGTGGCGCCGAGGCCCCCAGCAGCGCCACGGCCAGGACCGCGCCGAGCGCGGCTCCGGCGACGAGACGGCGGTTCCTGGCGATTGGTTGTTTCGTTCCGGTTTTCATGATGACTTTCCCCTCGTGTCTCAGGTGGTGCTCACTCGACATGCTTCCCTTGGTGGCGGAGCGGACCGCCGTCGCCGCCAGCGGCAGGACATCGCCGCTGGTGCGCTGATCCGGTCCCCGTCGCCCGCCTGAGCAGCGATGGTGGGATTTCGCGGAGCAGGACTGGTTTTGGCCTCTTCGAATTTAGATCAGCCCTGCACCGGCGTCCATTGGACGAACCGTCTATCTTCGTAAGACTTTGGACGTAGAGGGTGCAAAGTGTTATGGCGATATACGCCCATGAGCATCGCTTGATATCGCGGTTCCGCGCGCGGGTGCGGCTCCGCTGGTCCGGCGTCGGCGGGACTCGCGAGCTCGGGGCGCAGTGGACCGGCGGTGTGATCTCGTGATACCTTGAATCTGCATCTCGATACAACGAAGCAACGAAGCGTCATTGCGATATTCGCGATATTCGCTCTTGACTCATTGCAAATCTCACAGTCTTGCGCGGAGTGGGCCATCGTTTCAGGTAGCGATGCCGGCAAACCGATCCGGCTCATCCTGGCCGGCGGCCAGGTGCTGATCTTGGAGGCGCTGGAAGCGCTGTTCCGCGCGGCGGGAGGGTTCGCGGTCCTCGCTCGCTGCGGCGATGGCGAGGAGGCGCTGGCGGCCGTGCCGCGCCTGGGCCCCGACGTGCTCGTGGTCGATCTGCGGATGCCGCGGGTGGACGGGCTGGAAGTCGTGCGGCGGCTGGCGGGTGTACCCGCGAGGCCCCCGGTGGTGCTCCTCGTCGATCAGCGCGACGAGCGCGAGGCGCTCGCGGCGTTACGGCTGGGAGTCGGCGGCGTGATCCTCAAGCAGATGCCGGCGAGCTCGCTGCTCCACTGCATCCGCTCGGTTCACGCGGGTGAGCCCTGGCTCGAACGCCGATCGGCGGCGAGGATGATCCAGAAGCTGGTGCACGACGAGGGCGCCCATCGCGACGTCGTGCGCCTGCTGACGCCCCGCGAGATCGAGGTCGTCCGGATGGTCGGACGCGGCCTGCGCAACCGTGGCATCGCCGCGGAGCTGGGGACCAGCGAAAGCACCATCAAGGCGCACCTTGGCAACATCTACGCCAAGCTGGGAGCGCATGGCCGGCTCGACCTCTTCCGCTTCGCCACCGACAAGGGGTTGACCTGAGGCTCGGCGGCCTGGGTACGAGACCGTATTTCCGGTGGGGAGTACTAACGCGCCGCGCCTGGTCTCGGGCGGCGGCGCCGGATGGTAGACGTGACAGCTGAGGCAGTCGGCCCCGGCCGCACGCGGCGGCGGCGCGCTTGCCGCCGGTCGCTCTCGTCTCGCCGGCGCCCTCGCCGCCGCCGGTAATGCCTCTGCGGCGACGCCGCCGCCGTGGCAGCGGCGGCACACCGCGACCGATGGCAGCAGCACGTCGGCGGCCACGGCGCTCGCGGCCGCGGCGGCGTGGCAGTCCAGGCAGGCGCTGGCCTCGTGGTCGAGATGCGAGAAGCGCGCGTGGGGCAGCCAGCGCTCGGGGCTCGGGGTCCAGATCACCCTGGGCAACGCCCTGGCGCCGGCGTCGACGATGTGACACTCCTTGCAAGCGGTGAGGTAGAGATAGCGCTCCGCCAGCACCACCCTCCCCTGCGCCTGGGCGCTGAAGTCGAGCCCGCGGGGCGCCGCGCCCTGGCCGCGGATCAGCTGCCGGTACTGGTCGCGCACCGGCTGGTCGCCTCCGCGCCGGTCGCTGTAGACGCTCACCAGGAACTCGCGGACGCGTTGCGGGGCGGCGTGGGGGGCGACCAGGTCCGGCCGGCGGTCGTCGAAGGTGAGCGGGTGGCACCCCGAGCTGGTGCAGCCGTCCCGGTAGGTGACCGGCACGATACCGGTGGTGCCGCCTCCGGCGCCTCCCGCCGAAAGGGCATGGCAGCTCGCGCAGTCGAGCTGGACGCGCCGGCCCGACGGCGTCGGCAGCGCCGCCCGCAGGTGTCGCTGGTGGTTGAAGCGCAGGGAGGTCGGATCGGCCCGGCGCGCCACCGCCTCGGCGAGCGGCAGGCGAGCGCCGCCCGGCAGGGTGACCGAGAAGTCCGGATGCTGGCCCCCGGCGAAGCTGCCGGCGCTGCGCGCGAAGCGCGGCTCGCCGGCGTTGACACGCAGATCGGCGTGACAGACCGAGCAGTTCCGGTCGTCGACGGCGGCGAGGCGGTCGCCGCCGCGGTGCTCGGGGTGGCAGCCGGTGCAGGGCGGCGTGAACGCCTGGCGCGCCTGGTGGACCTCGCCCTTCTCGCGTTGCGTCGCATGGCAGTCGGCGCACAGCGCCGGGTCCGGGCCGCGCCATGGCGCATGGCACGAGGCGCAGGTCGTCGTCTCGGCGTGCCAGCGATGCACGCTGCCGGGCTCGAACGCCGTGGTCCTGCCGGTCAGCGGGAGGGACAGGAGGATGGCGGCGGCGCCGAGCGCCAGCGCCGCCGACAGCAGCGTCTTGTTGAAGAACAGCCGCTGCAGGCCGAAGGCGCGGAGGTAGTCGACGGTCAGAGCGCGCGGCAGCGGCGCCGGCCGCCCGGCGGCGCCCGCGTGCACCGTCAGGAACAGCGGGTCGTCGGGATCGGTGATCTGGACCCGGATCTGGAAGCCGCCGATGTCGATCAGGTCGTTGGGCGCGAGCAGCGCCTCGCGCACCGGTTTGCCGTTCAGGTAGGTGCCGGTGACGCCGCCGCGGTCGATCAGGCGATAGCCGCCCCGCTCGCGCTGGATGACCGCGTGCTCGAGCGCCACCGTCAGGTCGCCCAGGCGCAGGTCGGCGTTGGTGCCGCGCCCGATGCGCAGGGCCGCGCCCGGCACGAAGCTGATCAGCGACTCCTGGCCGGCGAACTGGTGGAGGATGAAGGGCAAGCGGAGCGCTCCTCAGGGCCGTGCGCCGTAGTAGAAGACCGCCAGCACATGGGCCGCGACCAGCACCACCAGCACGATCGAGAAGGGCACGTGCAGGTAGAGCCAGGCGCCCAGCAGGTTGCGGTAGCGCTGCTGGGCGACCAGCTGCTCGAGCAGCTCGCCGCGCTGGCGCGACAGCACCAGCAGCTGGCGCAGCTCCTCCTGCTCTCCCGCCGGCACCCGCGCCAGGTGCGCCGCCCACGGCGCCGGCCCGCCGCCCGCCGCGGCCGAGCCCACGAGCCGCCGCCCCGCGCCGGGCCGGCTGAACGTCGCCCGCCAGCCGGCCAGGCGGACGGGGACCGACTCCGCGAGCAGCCCCTGGCAGACCAGCTGAAAGGGCTGCGAGCGGCTGCCCGCGAGGCGCACCATCGCCTGGGCGAGCTGCTGCAGCTGCGCCGCCAGGTCCGCCGGCGTGAGCTCGCGCTCCACGGCGCTCAACCGCCGCGGCACCGAGGCATAGAAGAACGCCCCCAGCAGGCCGGTCGCCACCACCACCAGCAGCGCCGCGAAGGCCGCCACCGCCACCCGGTCGTGGAAGCGGAAGCCGCTGTGCAGGACGATGATGACGGCGGACAGCAGGCCCAGGTAGAGGTGCGACTGCAGCCAGCCCTCGAGCGTGCCCCAGGTGCTGCGATAGGAGCGCTTCCGCACGCCGAAGTAGAGCAGCACCAGGATCGCCAGCGTCCCCAGCGCGCCGTAGGCCATCCCCTGCGGCGTGCCGCCGTGCTGAAAGCCGCGCGCGGCGAACCAGGCGTACGATGCGATCAGCGCCAGGCCCGCCGCCAGCCAGCGCCGCCGCCAGCGCGCGCCGGCGCCGGTGCGCGCCGCCGGCGTCATCACAGGTCTCCGCCGCGCACCACCAGCTCCGCCAGGCGCTGCTGATACTCGCCGGGCTCGAGGCGGATCGCCGCCCCGGTCGGGCAGCTGCGGACGCATGCCGGACCGCCGTGGATCTCGCGGCAGAGATCGCACTTGACGGCCACCGTGCGCCCGCCGCCGGCACCCGCGGCGGCCGGCCCCTCGGCGCCCGCGCCGCCCGTGCCGCCGCCGAGCAGGTCCTGCAGCCAGCCGAAGACCGTGCCCCGGGCCCTGGAATGGACCATGAAGATGTTGCCGTAGGGGCAGTTGCGCTCGCAGTTGCCGCAGCCGATGCAGTTGTCGCGGATGTAGACCTCGCCGTGTGGATCGCGGGCGATGGCGTCGGGCGGACAGTCGGTCATGCACAGCGGGTTCTCGCACTGCCAGCACGAGTTCGGGGCGAGCAGGTTGTAGAACTTGATGCCGGTCAGCGACAGGCGGGCCTGGCCGTCCGCGTGCACGCCCTCGCAGGCGCTGATGCAGTTGCCGCAGCGCACGCACTTGTGCTCGTCGATGAACAGCGCCTGCGTGCCCATCACCACTTCCTGGCGGATGAGGTCCGAGAGCACGCTGCCAGAGGCCGGCGTCGCCTCGGCGATCAGCGACGCGATCCGCCGCTCCTCGAGCTTGCCGGCGAAATCCGCGGCGAGCTCCGGATGGACGGCCACGAAGCGCTCGAAGTCCGTCTTGGCGAGGCGGATCAGGTCGGTCGGGAAGATGGCGGTGACGGTGGCGGTGCGCGGCGCGTCCGGCAGCAGCGCGGTCTCGCCGAAGAAGTTGCCGGCGACCAGGTAGGAGAGCACCAGCTCCTTGCCGGCCGAAATCTTGGCGATCTTCACCTGGCCGTTGCGGATCAGGTACAGCGCATCGCCCGGGTCGCCTTCGCGAAACAGCGTCTTGCCCTGCTCCAGGCGCTCGATCGTCGCCGCCCCCACCAGGCCCCACAGCACCGCCTCGGGCAGCCCGGGGAAGAGGTAGCCCTGGAAGGCGCGGATGAGGAAGGCCTGGTCGACCATGGCCTTGACCGCCGCGTCGGTCGCCATGAGCTTGAGCATCGCCTTGCGCGGGATCTCGATCAGCCGCACGCCGCGGCGCGCCGTGGCGGTGGCGTTGCGCCGGCGCCCCGAGATCAGGCTCATCTCGCCGAAGAAGTTGCCGCGCCCGAGCGTCGCCACCAGCCGGCCGGCCCCGGGGGCGCCCGCCGCGCCGGCGGCCGGCGCCGCCACGGTGATGTCGACCTCGCCGGCGGTCACCACCAGGAAGGAGTCGCTGTAGTCGTTCTGGCGCAGGATCACCGCCCCGTCCCGGTACTCGCGCACCTCGGCCGCCAGCATCACCTCGCGCAGCAGCTCCTCGTCGGCGACCGCGAAGAGCGGGATCTCGTCGCGCAGGCCGGCGATGCGCTGCCGCACGGTACCGCTCCAGTACGGCAGCCGCTGCTTCAGCACCTCCTCGTCGGCGGGCTCGACGTCGTGGCCGAGGATGTGCTCGACCACCTCGAAGCCCTGGTTGACGCCGAGCTTGATGAGGTCGCGCCCGGTGACCGCGCCGGCCAGGTAGAGTCCGGGGACGCTCGACTCGTAGCGCTGCGAGAGCACCGGCCGGGCGTCGCGGCCGCTGCCGGCGAAGCGCACGCCGAAGCTCTCGAGCGCCGCCCGCGGCGGCGTGGCGCCGAGCTTCAGGATCACCTGGTCGCAGGGCACCCGGACGCGGCCCTCCGGCTTGTTGAGCTCGACCGCGCCGCTTTCGACGTGGTGGACGGTGGTGCTGAAGTGGATCGCCAGCTGGCCGGTGGCCAGGCGCCCGAGGGCGTCGCGCTCCAGGCTCTCCTTGGCGCGCAGGATCTCCGGCGTCCGCACCACCAGCCCGACGCGGTTGCGCTCGCACAGCGCCAGCGCCACCTCGAGGGCCGAGTCGCCCGCGCCCACCACCAGCACGTCGCGATCGACGAAATCGTCCGGATCGACCAGCCGCGTGCTGACGTGCGGCAGGTCCTCGCCCGGCACCCCCAGCAGCCGCGGGTTGCCCTGGGTGCCGACCGCGAGCAGCACCCGCGCGGCGCGGATCTCGTCGCTCGGCGTGCGCACGACGAAGCCGTCCTCCAGCCGCTCGAGGGCGGTCATCTCCTGGCGGTAGCGGATGTGGAGCCCCGCCGCGAACTTCGACCAGCCGGCCAGGACCGACTCGCGCGACCCGGCGGCGAAGGGGACGGCGCCGCGCAGCGGCACCGGCGAGGGCTCCGCCATCACGTGCTTGCGCTTCTGATAGCAGTGGACGGTGTCAGCCAGGTGGTCCGCGCGCTCGAGCAGCACGTAGTCGAGGCCATGCGCCTGGGCGTTGGCCGCCGCCGCCAGCCCCGCGGGGCCGGAGCCGACGATCACCAGCTCGAACCTGGGGCCCGGCATCGGCTGCCTCTCCACAGCACCTGCGTCCTGGGGGAGAAGTGCCCCGATTCTACACCCCGGGGCGCGACGCTCCCGGCCGGACCGCTCCGGAACGCCGTGACGCCCGCGACGCCCGCGACGGCCGCGACGGCCCTCCCCCTGGCGGCGGCGGGCGGCGGGCGCTAGGATGGCTGGCGATTCGACCCATGCGCCGGCGCAAGGCCGGCAGCGAAAAGGAGGAGCCCATGGTGCCGGTCCTGTCGCTGTGGCTGCCGATCGTCCTCTCCGCGGTGTTCGTCTACATTGCCAGCTCGATCATCCACATGGTGCTGCGCTACCACCGCGCCGACATGACAGCGCTGCCGCACGAGGATGAGGCGAGGGAAGCGCTGCGCCGATACGACATCCCCCCCGGCGACTACTTCACGCCGTGGGGCGGATCGATGGCGGCGATGAAGGACCCGGCCTTCATCGCCAAGATGAAGGAGGGGCCGGTCGCCCTCATGACCTTCGTGCCACCCGGCCCGCCAAAGATGGGCAAGAACCTGCTCCTCTGGTTCCTCTATTCGATCGTGGTCAGCGGCCTCGCCGCCTACGTCACCGGCCACGCGCTGCCGGTTGGCGCGGGCTACCGCGGCGTCTTCAGGATCGCGGGCTGCGTGGCGTTCGCCGGCTACTCGCTCGCGTTGCTGCAGAACTCCATCTGGTACTACCGCAACTGGGGCACGACCCTGAGGTCGATGTTCGACGGCCTGATCTACGCGGGGCTGACGGCTGGGACCTTCGGCTGGCTCTGGCCGCGCTAGGCCGAAGCCGGAGTCGCGCACCCGGGCGAGGCGCGTCCCCTTCCTCCGCCCGCGCGTCGTCGGAACACCCCGGCGTCTGCGGCGGCGGCGGCGGCTCCACGGTGGCGATCGCTGAGCTCGACGTGCCGGACGCCAGGCCACAGGCAGGTACGATGGCTCTCTACGACATCGCGCGGCGGATGGCGGCGGTGGCGCTCGCCGCGGTCGATCCGGAGCGCCTGGTGCGCGAGGCGCTGGCGGCGAGGCCGGAGCGCTGGACGGCGGCGCTCGCCCTCGGCAAGGCCGCGCCGGCGATGGCGCGGGGAACCGGCGGCGCCCTGGGCCGCGAGGCGCGGCGCCTGCTGGTGCGCACGCACGGCACCCCTGGCCTGCTCGACCCTGCCTGGGAGCAGCTCTCCGGCGGCCACCCGCTGCCCGACCGGCAGAGCCTGGCGGCCGGCGCGCGGGTGCTCCACTGGCTCGCCGAGCTGCCCCCCGGGGAGCCGCTGCTCGCCATGATCTCCGGAGGCTCCTCGGCCTGCGTCGAGGCGCCGGCCGGCGATCTCACGCTGGAGGAGCTGGCCGCGGCGCAGCGGGCGCTGCTCGGCTCGGGACTCCCCATCCACGCCTTCAACGCGGTGCGCAAGCACTTGTCGGCGCTGAAGGGGGGCGGCGCCCTGCGCGCCGGCCGCGGGCCGGTGCTGGCGCTGCTGCTCTCGGACGTGCCCGGCGACGACCCGGGGACCATCGGCTCGGGGCCGTTTGCCGCCGACCCCTCAACCTTCGCCGACGCGCTCGCCGCGGTCGCCCCGCTCGCGGTGCCGGAGCGGGTGCGGCTGCGGCTGGCGGCCGGCGCGCGCGGCGAGCTGCCGGAGACGGTCAAGCCGGGCGACGCCGAGCTGGCGCGCGTCGAGTCGATCCTGCTGGGCAGCGCCGCCACGGCGGCAGAGGCCGCGGCGGGCGAGGCGCGGCGGAGCGGCTTCACGGCAGCCATCGGCCACCTGGCCGGCGAGGCGGCCGAGGCGGCCCGCGGCCTGGTGGCGCGCGGCCGCGCGCTCGGCGGCAGGCAGGCGGCGCTGGTGCTCGGCGGCGAGACGACGGTGACGCTCGGTCCCGAGTCCGGCCGCGGCGGGCGCAACCAGGAGCTGGCGCTGGCGGCGGCGCGCGAGCTCGCGGGCGGGAGCGGCGAGCTGGTGCTCACCCTGGCCACGGACGGCGAGGACGGGCCCACCCGCTCCGCCGGCGGCATCGTCGACGGCGCCAGCTGGGCGGCGCTCGAGCGCGCCGGCGCCGATCCCGCCGGCGCCTTGCGGCGGCACGACTCGCAGCCGGCGCTGGCGGCGCTGCCCGGCGCGCTGCTCGAGACCGGCAGCACCGGCACCAACGTCGGCGATCTGGCGATCTACCTGCGGTCGGAACCTTCCGGTTGACGGACCGCCCGACGGCGCCGCCAGATCAGGTCAGGCCTGGATGAGCGGAGCCAGGAAGGGTGCCCACTCCGGGAGTGCGCCATCCTTCCTCGGCAAAGAACGGCATGACGGCGTCCCGCGGCCGGGCGAGGTCGGCGGCGAGGACGGCGACGCCGAGAGCACCCCGGTAGAGGCTGTCAGGGCGGGTTGAGGCGCGGGCGGCGTTCGCGGCGAGCGCGGCCAGGGCCCGGGCGCGCACGAGCCAGACGCCGCCGCCGCCGTGCCGGTACAGCTCGAGCATGGCATAGGCGCGCCCCGCCAGGCCGCAGCACAGGCTCTCGCCGCCGCCGTGGTCTTCCCAGGCGTTCCAGGCGGCGCCCTCGGCGAGCGCGGCGTAGCGGGGCTCGCCGAGCTGCCGGTGGGCGAGCGTCCAGAGATGGACGAAGCCGGCGCTGCCGTTGCACCAGCCGGGCATCGAGGGGCTCTGCGACGGCCTCTCGCTCGCGGCGCCGTACCAGCGCCAGCACAGGCCGCGCTGCCAGCTCTCGGCGCAGCCGGCGAGCTCGCCCAGGCGCTCCGCGAGGCGCGGCGGGAGCTGGGTGGCCTCGGCACGGCACCAGCGCAGCGAGGCGTAGAGCCAGCCGCCCCAGCCGTGGGCGATGCCCAGGTTGACGTGCCCCGCCGCGGCCGGCGGCAGCGCGTCGAGCTGCCGCCAGAGCCCGGCGAGGCGCCGCCTGCCGAGCTGCCGAAGAGCGGCAAGTGTCGCGCCAGGGAGCCCGCCGCTCTCGGCGGCGTCGAGCAGCAGGGCCGCGGCCAGCAGCACCCCGGAGCGGCCGAGGGTGAGATCGGCCGCGGCGCAGGGCGCTCGCACGGCGGCGAGGAAGGCGTCGATCGCCGCCTGTTGCGCCGCCGTGTCGCCTTGCGCGTGAGCGATCAGGGCCGCGACCGCGTGGGTGCCGCTTGCGGCATGGTACGGAGAGACGCGCCCTACCCTGGCTTTGGTGATGCCGGTACGCGGATCGTAGAACGCCGCGTCGCCATGTCGGCGCGCCGCATCGGTCGCCCGCGCCGCCCAGAGGTCGGCCTGCGCGAGGAGGGCGGCGTCCTCGCGAGCCAGGGCGATGCGGTAGAGGGCGCAGGCGACGCCGGCCGCGCCGTTGCTGAGCGACGCTCGCGGCTGCCCGGTGGCGCCGGCTTCGGCGCCGGCGCCCAACGCGCCCGTGCTCGCGCCCGCGTCCTTGCCCGCGGCCGCGCCGGCGGCGACCGCTGCTTCCGGCCCGAGCCGCGCAAGGACGGCGGCGAGAAGGACGTCCGCGGCCGCCGCGGGCCGGCCGCCCCGGCGCGGCGCCGCGGCGCCGCCTCGAGCCTGGCTCGTCGCGCGCTCGCCGGCGCGTGGCCCGGGAGTTGCCGCCCGACGCCGCGGCGCGCGCCCGGCGGCGGGGGCGCGGGCCAGCGCGGCCAGCGACCGAAACCTGTCCCGCGGTCTCTTGGCGAGGGCGCGGCCGAGCACGCTCTCCATCTCGGGCCAGGCCGCCACGCCGCGCTCGGCAAAGGGGAGCGGCGGCTCTTCCGCGATCTGCCGCAGCAGCGCCTCGCGCTCGAGCGAGAAGTCGCGATAGTGAAACCCGGTCAGCAGCAGGTAGAGCAGCGCCGCGACCGCGTGCTGCTCGCCGGCGCGTGAGACCGGGGGCGGCCGCCGGCCGGCGCGCGCCCGCCGGGCGTACTCGGGCTCGAAAAAGCAGGGGACGGCGCCGCGGGCGGGGGCGGGAAGGCGGCCCCGGGCGTCCACGCAACGCGCCAGGCCGAAGTCCAGGAGGCGGATGCCGCCGCCCGCCGCCACCAGCGCGTTGCGCGGGTGGACGTCGCCGTGGATCACGCCCGCCTCGTGCAGTCCCGCGTAGGCGCGGGCGACGCCGGCGGCCAGCGCGAGCAGCCCTCGCCACTCGCCGCTTGCCCTCAGCTCGGCGGCGGCGGCGGCCGCATCGATGCCGGAGCACCACTCGCTCACCAGGTAGTGGCGGCCGGCGAGCACCCCGGCGGCGACCAGCCGCGGCGCTGCCTCTCCGGCGAGACGCTCGAGCACCGCCGCCTCCCGCGCCATGGCGGCCGCGCACCGCCCGGCGCCGGCTCGCCGCTCGATCTTGAGGGCGGCGAAACGGGCGCCGAGGGGACCGGCGGGACCGCCGGACCGCACCTGGCGCACCTGGTAGACCTCCACGTCGTCGAGCTCCTGCACGCAGCGCAGCACCTCGAAGCCGGCGACCGCCTCGCCCACCCGGGTGGTGGGCTCGAGGCCGTCCGCCTGCGCAGCGCCGCCGCTCACCAGGAAGCCCGCGTCGAGCAGGCTGGCGAGCAGCGGGTAGGCGGCCTCGACCAGCGCCGGCAGCGGCTCGAGGCCGCACTGCCGGCAGTGGCGGATCAGCGCCTCCGCCACGGTCGAGGGCCGCCTGAACTCCGCCAGCAGCGCTGCGGCTTGCGCATCGACGATGCGCGAGCCGGCCCGCAGGCGAGGGCGGGTGAGGGCGAAGTCGCCGTCGCCGCAGGAGAAGCGGCGCCGCACCGCGGCCGGCAGCTCGCCAACCGGCGCCAGCACGACGTCCGCCGGCAGCACCAGGGGGTCGGTGATCGGCACCGGCGCTCAGGCCTCCTGCCAGGCGAGTGCCCCGGGCGTCCACGTCCCGGTGTCGATGCCGTCGAGGCGCAGGCGCGCGAGCGCGAACTCCCAGGGCTCCATCGGCACCGCGGCGGCGGCGGCCGCCGCCGCCGCGTCGCCCCCCGACTCGGCCGCCGCCGTGTCCGGCCGCGACGGCGGCGAAGGCTGGCGAGGCGTCCACGCCGGCTCCGTGCGGGCGGCAAGGATCGCCAGCGCGAGGCGGCGGGTCAGGCGTTGGCGCCAACTCTCGCTGCGCTGCCACGCGGACCGCGCCGGCGGCGGGTCGACACCCCAGGAGAGCAGGCCGCCGCCGCAGATCTCGGCGGTGAAGGGAACGCCCTGGACCGGCATGCCGTCGAGCCGCCCCGCCAGCGCCTCGGCGGCCGCGGACAGCCGCTCGAAGGAAGAAAAGTAGGCCACCAGCTTGTCCGGCCGCAGCAGGGCCCGGGCCTCGGCGCCGATCTTGATCTGGAAGGGTCCCGTCGCCGCCAGCGCGGCAAGCAGCGGCGCGCCGGACGCGGCCAGCGCCTCGAGCTGGGGGCTGGCGTAGAGCTTGTAGACGGCGCCGCCGCTCGTGGCTGCCGGCCCCGCCCCACGGCGCCCGCCGCGGCGCCAGGTCCACCACGGCCCGGCGGCGGCGCCAACCGACCAGCCGCCGCGCCCGACAAGCCGGCCGGCGGCGGCGCCGTCGCCGCCGCCCGCCGCCAGGCCGAGGAAACCCAGCACGTCGGCGGGCGAGCCGAGCCGCCGCCGCCAGCGCGGCGTGAGCGGCCGGCGGTTGTAGGCATAGAGCTTCGCGGCGAGCACGGCGGGATCGTCGGACGGCAAGGCCTGCGCATGACGCAGCGCCGCGTGCGACAGCTCGGACAGCCGCCCCTTCCCGCCTCGCCGGAGGTCGCCGGGCGTCGCAAGCAGCGCGTCGGCGGCGGCGCCCGAGACGAAGGCGCCGCCCCCGCTGGCGATCTCCAACACGCCGTCGGCGATGAGCCGTGCCACCGCGCGCAGGGCGGCGCCGTCGCGCGCGGCGCGGAGATACGCCGGAAGCGGCCCCGGCTCGCGCAGGGTCAGGACGAGGAGCGCCGTGTCGCAGTCGACGGCTCTCGCGCCGGGGCCCGGCCCGTCGCCGCGCCGCCGCAGCACGCCATAGAGGTCCGGCTCCTGCCGCAGCTCCGCCAGCTGCCGGCGCTCCGCGGCGGCCAGGCGCTCGAGCGGCACCAGCTCGTAACGCGGGTTGGCGCGGAGGACGCCAGCCAGCAGCGCATCGACGGCCGGCTTCGCGCTATCTTCCGGCATGCGGCTCGAGCTCAGGGCCGTGGCGCCGCAACCCTCGCAGCGCCGGCCCCCGCCGTCCTACGGGCCCTGTTCCAAGGCGCGCCGCAGCTGCTCTTGCAGGAGAGCGAGGTCGGCCGCCGCCCGGTGCCGCGGGTGCGCATGATGGCGCCGGGCCTCCCGCTCGTGCCGCCTGCCACCGCTCGCGTGTTTCGTGCCTTTGGGACGCTCTGGATGGCGCGTGCCTTCCTCGCAGGGAAGGGCGGTGCCTTCCTGGCACGGCGCGTCCGGCACGTCCGTGAAGATGCAGGTGATTCCATCAGGACAATTGCCGAGCTGAGTGTCCGGCGGGCACGGGACTGTACCCTCCAGGCAGCCGGGCTTGGGCGACTCATGCCTCTCCGTCGACTCCTCACATGCGAGCCACGCCTCGAGGCCGTCCGGCGTCCCACCGGCGGCGGCGCGAGCCGGCGGCAGGACGCTGCTCACGAGATCCTTGTACTGAAAGGCCACCTCTCACCTCCTGGGGCAGGTGCCCCGCTTGGATGGGTCGCCCGCCTGGCACGCCTCGGCCTCCGCTCGCCGGCTGGGACGACGGTTGACGGTCAACGGTTAACGCTGAATCAATGAATCCAGTATATGGAAGAACCGTTGCTCAGCCAAGGGTGAGCATCCAGATGTGTCCCTCGCCGGTCTCGCGCACCACGTAGAGGAGACGATCGTCAACGCTGGTGCACATGGCGTAGAAGGCCGAGTTGGCAGGCGGTTCGAGCACCGGCCTCACCTCGCGGCTGCCGGTGTCGAGCAGCGATAGCTTGCCTTCGTCGCGGTAGAGAAGCCGCCGGCTGTCGTGCAGCCAGCAGGGGGTGGTGCCGCGCTCGCTCAGCCGGGAGTAGCTGGCGGACTGGAAGGAATAGAGCACGATGCCTGGGATCGGCGACCCGCTCGGCTGCTCCAGCCAGCCCGCCAGCCGGCGCCCGTCGGGCGACCAGGAGGTGGCGGCGAAGCGCGCCGGCCTGCCCCCCGCGACCGGCAGCTCGAGCGGTCCGCGCTCGGCCGGCGGGCTCATGAGATCGACCAGCGCCGTGCCGCGGCCGAACAGGTAGCAGGCCAGCTTGCGGCCGTCCGGCGACCACAGCGGGGCGAACGGAGACGGCCCGCGAGTGTGCGTGACCTGTTCCAGCCCGCCGCCGTCCGCACGGACCATCCATAGCTCATAGCGGCCGCTGCGGTTCGAGTAGAAGACCAGGCGCGAGCTGTCGGGCGACCACCTGGGGTTGCGGTCCTTGGCGCGGCCGTTGGTGAGCTGACGAAGCCCGCTGCCGTCCGGGTGGACGACGAACAAGTTCTCCTCCGGCACGAGAGTGTGAAATGCGATCCATCGGCCGTCGGGCGAAGCCGCGCAGGAGCGCACCAGGCGCGAGCCCTGGGTGAGCGCCTCCCCCGGGCCCGAGACCGTGGCGGTCGCGGGATCGAACGCGAGCCGCTCGAGGTTCGACTTGCCGTCGCGGGTCGCGAAGATGATCCGCCGGCCGTCCCGCGAGATGCTCGCCAGCCCGCTCGACCGGGACGGCGTCGCGAACGGCTCGGGCTCGCCGAGCGCACGGCCGGTCGTCTCCGCGATCGGCACCCGCCAGAGGTTCATCGGGCCGCTGCGATCGCTGGCGAAGTAGAGGTATTTCCCGTCGGGCGCCCAGACCGGGCTCCAGTTGACATAGGCGTCGTCGAGCAGCGGCGCCGCCTCGCCGCTACCCACCGGACCGGGACGGTCTGCCGGGATCGTCCACAGCACGCGCCGCGCGCTGCCGGGAGGAAGTCCCCAGAAGGCGATGCGCAGCCCGTGCGGCGACCAGCTGGGCTGCACCGCGTCGCCCGCGGTCACCAGCCGCTTGGCGCCGGTCGCGACGTCGACCCGCCAGAGCTGGCTGGTGAGCTCCCTCATCGTCGGGCTGGACACCCCCTCGGTCGCGCACAGGATCTCGCTGCCGTCGGGCGACCAGGCAGGGTTGTAACCGAAGTCGGTGAGGCGCCGGACCGCTTCGCCGGTGGCGCCCATGAGGAAAATGCCGCCGCCGTCGCGCTCGGAGCGGAAGACGATCTGCTGCCCGTCGGGGGAGAAGGCGGGCTGGGTGTCGGACCGCGGCGAGTCGCGGCTGAGATCGATCGGGTTCCCCCCGCCGACGCGCTGCAGGAAGATGTCGCTTTTGCCCTGCGCCGTCTTGGTGTAGAGGAAGAAGTTGCCGTCCGGAGAGAGGCTGGGGAACGACTCGCTCCCTTCCAGATCGGTGAGCTGGGTGAAGGAGGCGCGGACCGGCGCCCCGCCGCCCGCCGCGGGGACGGCCGCCGCGCCGCCGCGCGAGCGCAGCAGCAGGTAGCCGGCGGACCCGAGGAGGGCCGCGGCGAGGAGGGCCGCGGCAGCCGCGCCGCCGCCGGCGCCGAGCCAGCGCCGAGGCTTCACCACCTGGTGGCCGTGCAGGCGCGGCGGCGGCGGCGGCGTCACCGCCGAGGGCTCCGCGGCGCGCACCGGCGCCGACGGCGCCGGCGGCTCCGGCGGCGGGCCGTCCGCCGGGCGGGAGAGCGGCGCGAGCGCGGCCGCCGCCTCGTCCGCGCTCTGGTAGCGGTGCCGCGGGTCCTTGCTCAGCAGGCGGGCGACGACGCGCTCGAGACTCGGGGGCGTGTCGGGGCGCAGGCGGGCGAGGGTCGCCGGCTCGTCATGGAACAGCGAGTACAGCACCGCCTGCGGGGCATCGCCAGGGAATGGCCGCCGGCCGGCCGCCATCTCGTAGAGGACGGCGCCGAGCGACCAGAGATCGGTGCGCGCGTCGACCTCGCCGCCGCGGGCCTGCTCGGGCGACATGTAGCCGGGAGTGCCGAGCAGCGCACCGGCCCGCGTGATGGCGGCCGCTCCGGCCAGCTTGGCGATGCCGAAGTCGAGGATCTTGACGACGCCGTCGCCGGTGACCATGAGGTTCGCGGGCTTGACGTCGCGGTGCACGATGCCATGGCGGTGGGCCTCGGCCAGGCCGCGGCAGATCTGCAGGCCGAGGTCGACGACCTCCGCGAACGGCAGCGGACCGCCCGCCAGCCGCCTCTTGAGCGTGGCGCCGCGATAGCAGGCCATGGCCAGGAAGAGCTGCCCGTCCGCGGTCTCCCCGATCTCGTGGATGGTGCAGATGTTGGGGTGGTCGAGCGCCGACGCGGCGCGCGCCTCCTGCAGGAAGCGCGCCTTGGCCTCCGGGTCGCGGGTCAGCTCCGGCGGCAGGAACTTGAGCGCGACGGCGCGCCCGAGGCGGGTGTCCTCGGCCCTGTAGACGATGCCCATGCCGCCGCCGCCGAGGTGCTCGAGGATGCGGTAGTGCGACACTGCGCGGCCGACCCACGCGCTGCCGCCGCGGAGGAAGGCGCGGTCGCCGCCGCCGCGTGCGCCGTCACCGCCGCCGCGTGCACCGCCGCCGCGTGCGCCATCGCCCCCCCGCACCACCGGCATGGCATCCGCGGTCGGAGCGCTGTCAGCGTGGACCACGGCCGGCAAGCCCGGATGCGGCGCGGTGTCGTCCCGGGCCACGCCCGCGGCGCCAAGCGGGGCGCCAGGGAGCTCCCGCAGCGTTGCTTCGTCGAGCTCCGTGACCGTGTTCCCGGTCCCGGCAGGCCCTGCCGGCGGCAAGGCCGCCAAGGCCGCCGCCGCCGCGCGCAGGTCGGCGCCGAGCTCGCGCGCGCCCTGGTAGCGGTCGGCTGGCGGCTTGGCCAGGGAGCGGGCGACGATGCGCTCCAGCTCGGGCGGCACGCCGGGGAGCAGGCTGGACATCGGCTCGAAACCGCGCTCGAGGATCGCCGCCATCAGCGCGCTGCCGTCCGTGTCGCGGAAGGGGCGGCTGCCGGTGACCATCTCATAGAGCACCACCCCCAGCGACCAGAGGTCGCTGCGAGCGTCGGCGGCGGCGCCCAGCAGCCGCTCGGGTGCCAGGTAGGCGGCCGTGCCCATCACGTCACCAACCCGGGTCAGCCGGGTCTGGTCGCTCAGCCAGGCGATGCCGAAGTCGACGAGGACCGCCCGCCCGCCGCCGGCGAGCATGACGTTGCCCGGCTTGAGGTCGCGGTGGAAGACCCCTTTGCCGTGCGCGCTGCCCAGGGCGTCGGCGAGCTGGGTCGCCACCGCGAGAGCCTGCGCCGGCGGCAACGGTCCGCGGCGCAGCGCCCGCTCGAGCGACTCTCCGTCGCACAAGGTCATGGCGATGAACAGCCGGCCGTCGGCGCTCTCGCCGGCCTCGTAGACGGTGCAGATGTTCGGGTGATCGAGCATCGAGGCGATGCGCGCCTCGCGCAGGAACCGCCGCTTGAGGGTGTCGTCGGCGTCACCCAAGGCGTGGAGGAGCTTGAGCGCCGCGAAGCGCTCGAGCGAGAGGTCCCAGGCCTTGTAGACAACGCCCATGCCACCACCGCCCAGGCGCTCGAGCACGCGGTAGTGGGAAATCGTGCTGCCGATCAAATCGTGCGGTCCCTCGAAACCCCGCGTCCGGCGCCGTGGTCAGCGGCGCGGCTCGGCGGGAAGCAACGGCGGCCGATGTCGAGTGGCCTTGCCGGACCCGGGGTCGTTGCCACGCGCTGTCTTCTCAGCACGTGCAAGTCTAGCAAAAACCTGCCGACTGGGGCGGGCCTGGCCCGGGCATTGCAGACGCACCGGTGCACGGGGTTGGAGGCCACTTATGAAGCGTTTGCACCTCTTCGCCGCCGCCCTCGCCCTGGCCGCCGCCGTCCTCGGCGGCTGCGAGTGGCACTCGAGCACCGAACCCGAATCGCGCGACAGCATCTCGGTGTCCAGCATGAGCCCGCCCAGCGGCAGCCGGCTGGCGCCGGGCTCGACGGTGACCTTCACGGCCGTCGTCGACTACCAGCTGCGCAGCGACAGCCTCCTGTCGGACGATCAGGGAACGATCAGCATGGACATCGAGGACCAGAATGACCGCGACCTCGACGTCCAGGTCCGCAAGCGGATCGGCCATGGTCAGGGCTCGACCAGCCTGTCCGACCGCATCCTGGTGCCCGCCTCGGGGGTCAGCCAGGTGAAGGTCGTCGTCACGCTGATCCCGGACGCCTTCAACGCGCCGACCGTGGTCTCCGTGGCCGGCACCTATCCGGTGCGCCCGTAGGGTCCGCCGGCTGCGGGAGGACAGCCGAGATGCCTCCCGTCTACGACCTGCAGCCGGTCCACCTGCCTCGCCTGGCGGGGAAGCCGTTCGCGCTCTTCGTGCGCCTGCTCGAGAGCCGAGGGGTCGGCTCGCTGCTCGCCGGCAGGACGCTCGTGGAGCTCGGCTTCCCGCGCTTCCGCGGCCTCGCGGTCGACGAGTCCCCCACCTTTCGGCCGATCTGGCCCTCGGCCGGCGGCCAGCCGGAGGCGGCGGCGGGGGCGGGCGTGGAGGCGCCGCCGCCAGCGCTGCCGGCCGCGAGCGCCGAGGGGGCCGCGGGCTTTCGCGCGCCGACGAGCGAAGACTACGCCGCTGCCTACCAGGCCGGCCTCGCGACCCCCACGGCAGTGGCCGAGAAGGCCCTCGCGGCGATCGCCGAGAGCGACCGCGGCGATCCGCCGCTGCGCGCCTTCGTCTCCCTGGCGCCGGCGCAGGTGATGGCCGACGCCGAGGCCTCGACGGCGCGCTGGCAGGCGCGGCGGCCGCTCGGCCCGCTGGACGGCGTGCCCCTCGCCGTCAAGGACGAGCTCGACGTGGCGGGCCATGCCACCCGGCTGGGCACGCGCTTCCTAGGCACCGCTCCTGCCCGCGCCGACGCGACCGCCGTGGCCCGCTGGCGCGCCGCGGGCGGCGTCGTCCTCGGCAAGACGAACATGCACGAGATCGGCATCGGCGTGACCGGCTTCAACCGCCACCACGGCACGCCCCGCAACCCGCACGCGCCGGGCCACTACACGGGCGGCAGCTCGAGCGGTTCGGCCGCCGCCGTGGCGGCGGGGCTCTGCCCCCTGGCGCTCGGGGCCGACGCGGGAGGCTCGATCCGCATCCCGGCGGCGCTGTGCGGCGTGGTGGGCCTCAAGCCGACCTACGGGCGGGTCAGCTCGGCCGGGACCGCGCCCCTCGCCTGGAGCCTCGACCACTACGGTCCCATCGCCGCATCGGCCCGGGATGCGGCCCTGGGCTACGCGGTGATGGCGGGAGCCGATCCGCGCGACGCGGCCACGGTCGGGCAGCCGCCGCCGGCGCTCGCGGGCCTCGAGGAGCCGCGCCTCGACGGCCTCCGCCTCGGCGTCTTCTCCCCGTGGTTCGACGACGCCGACCCGGCGATCGTCCGCGTCTGCCGCTCCCTCGTCGACCGGCTCGCCGAGCGCGGCGCCAGCGTGGTGGAGGTCGAGATCCCCGAGCTCGGCGCCGCGGCGCACGCCCATCTCGTCCTCGTCGCGTCAGAGATCGGCGCGGCGGTCGATGCCTGGGCCGGCGGGCACCGGCGCGACTTCGGCCTCGACGTCCGCGCCAACCTCGCCCTCGCGCGGTCGTTCACCACGCGCGACTACGTGAAGGCGATGCGCCAGAGGACGCGCGCCATGGAGACCTTCCGCCGCGTGCTCGCGGAGGTGGACGTCGTGCTCACGCCGGCGACCGGCGTCGCCGCGCCCGCCATCCGTCCCGACGTACTGCCGCGGGGCGAGTCGGACCTCGCGACGCTCCTCGCCATCATGCGCTTCGCCTTCGCCGCGAACCTGACCGGCCTCCCGGCGATCGCGTTTCCCGCCGGCTACGAAGCGGGGCTGCCGGTGGGGATCCAGGCCATCGGGCGGCCCTGGCACGAGCACGTCCTCCTGCGGCTCGCCCGCGCGGCGGAGCCGCTCGTCCCGCGGCGGCGGCCCGAGGTCTTCTACCGGCTGCTGGACGGCTGAGGCGAAGGCCGGCGCGTTGACGCTTGCGATCGCCGGGCGCCCCACCTGCTCGCTCACCTGCCGCCGTCTGCCTCCGGCGCGCCGACCTTGATCGCCGGCCCCGCGCTGGGCTTCTCAGGCGGCGAAATCGAGGTTCTCGGTGATGCGCGTGCCGTCCCGGCGGAACGAGTCGAGGTAGAGCGCGATGCGCTGCCGGGCCGTCGCGAGATCGTGGTGGCCGAGGTTCAGGTTCAGCAGATCGATGTACCACGGGACTTTGACGGCGTCGAGGACGTAGGCCTCGACGATCGCCCGCGCGATGGGCAGCGTCGTCGCCTTCGAGTCGTCGTGGACATCGCGGTCGCTCGCCCGCAGGAGCTTGGCGTACTCCTCGTCGAGGAGACGCGCGAAGAGCTCCCTGGTGAGGGTGGCGCCGGCCTCGACGCCGGTCTCCCGGTCGCCGTCCGTGAACGGGGCGGCCTTGTGCAGCCACTCCCACAGGATGCTGGCGCGGATCTCGCCGGTCGCCATGTCCTCCATCAAGTACAGGACGTCGTCGTCGCCGAAGAAATCGGCCGGCTTCAGGGCGGCGGCCTGGAAGCCGCGCAGGAAGGCGTTGCCGTACTGCACCGCCACGCTCAGCAGATCGCGCGCCCCGCGCACGGTGCGCGGCGCCGGCTCGAGCAGCACCAGCGCGTCGGCGTCCGCGGGCGTGTAGGCGAGCCGCGGGAACTCGCGCCCCAGCTGGTTGTCGGCGCCGGCCCGCTCCCAGACCGGCCGCATGATGTGCACCATCTTCCAGTGGGCCACCCACTTGCCGCTCGCCCCTTCGCGCTGCTCGCGCTCGCCCCCGGCAACCGCCCGCTTCATGCTCGCCGCCACCCCCTTCTCGGAGCCCACCGGGATGTTCGCCTCCATGCCGCCCTGCCAGAGGGCGAAGCGGCCGTCGCGGTCGGGGGTGTTGACGGCGCGGCGGACGCGGTCCTCGTAGTTACGCATGTAGCCGTACGTCATGGTGATCGCATCGATGTTGGGATTCTGGAATCCTCGGTCCCAGACCAGCGCATCCGAGACGCTGTTGATGTAATCCCAGCGCCCGGTGTTGAAGCCGACGAAATGCACGCCCAGGGCGGCGCGGATCTCCATCAGCTGGAAGGAAGCCTCGATCTGCTCGACCAGGACGTAGACCTTGATCGTGCCCGCCGCGAGGCCGAGGTGACGCTCGAGCGCCGCCAGCAGGTCGTTCCACAGCGCCGCCTCTTCCGCGGTCTGGATCTTCGGCAGGTAGAGGACGATCGAGGAGCCCGCCGCGCGCAGGCGCTGGTGGTTGTTCACCACGTAGAGCGCGAGGTCGACGATCGACGCGGAGAAGCCGGTGCCGTCCGCCTCCCGCACGTGGCGGTCGTCGAGGTGCAGGCCGCGGGCGCGGAAGATCTTGGTGGTGAAGTCGAGCTGCGCCCGCCAGTCGGTGATGATCGGCCGGCCGAGGAAGCCCTGCGCCCATTCGTTCATCTCGCCGGCGACCTCGGCGGCGACCGCGAGGAAGACCGGATCCTTGGCGATCGCCAGCCGCAGGTTGCGCTGGTTGTCGAGCGACATGGTGTCGACCTGACCGAGCGCGTCCTCGCCGTCGAACATCCAGCCGTCGGCGCCGGAAAGGAGGGCGTAGGCGACGCTGCGCAGGCCGGCCTCGACCGAGGCGCGCGGCCTGGCGGCGGGACCGGTGCCCTGGATCCACTGGCGCGCGAGATCGGCGGGGATCTCGCTGCCGGCGAAGTTGCCGTCGCGCGCGTCCTGGACCCTTATGCCGGTGCGCGGGATCAGCGCGCCGGGATCGAGAAACGCGATCCGCTGGCCGCGCCGCGCCCTCTCCTGGCGCCGCGCGATGCGCCTCGCCATGATCTCTTGCCGGTCGCGGTTGAGCGGCGCCAGGGCCTCGAGCGCCGCCAGCGCCGGCGGGGTGAGCACGTCGGGGTAGGACCGGAGCGCGGCTTCGCGCAGCTCGAGAGTCGCGGACATGGCGCCCGATGCTACCGCCTGCGCCGGGGCGCGGCAAGGCAGGCCAAGGCTTGGCAGGCTTGGTAGTGTCCTTCGCCAGCCTCCCCTGGCGGGGGACCGCTGGCGGGGCGCAAGAAGCGCGCGGTTGGGGTGTTGCTTACTGAAACGGCGCCAGGTAGGTTACGTAGCCACGGCAAGGCTCGATCGGACGGACGGACGACTCAAACTGACGGATAACTCATTTGCAGGAATTATCCATGATGCATCTTGGTGAGCGGTGGTCCACGTGGAACCGTCTCATGGGCGGCGCCGGACGCACCCTTGGATGCTGCGCTGGCCTGGGAGCGCTGGCGCTGGCCGGCGCCGGCTGCCGGGGCGTACGCCATGTAGCCAGCATCCCTACGCTCCCTGCCTATCAATGCCGCGACTGCAACGTGCTGCTGATCTCCATCGATACGCTGCGCGCCGATCACCTGCATGCTTATGGCTACGGCCGTGACACCAGCCCGAACATCGATCGCCTGGCGCGCGAGGCAGTGCTCTTCGAGCAGAACATCAATACCGGCGGCGGCACCCTGCCGGTCCACGCGTCCATGTTCACCTCGCTGCCGCCTACCGTTCACGGCATCTGGGCGGAAAACCATCGGGCGCTGGCCACCGAACGCATCACGCTCGCCGAGCAGCTCCGCGCCGGCGGCTATCACACCCGCGGGTACACCGGCGGTGGTTTCGTGCGTGCGGTCTTCGGCCTCGGCCAGGGCTTCGACTCCTTCTACGACGAAGGCGGCGACTTCAAGGTCGAGCTGCCGATGCTCTTCAGCTGGCTGGATTCCTATCGGGGCGGCAAGTTCTTCCTCTTCCTTCACACCTACGACGTGCACTCGGGCTTCGACAAGCTGCCTTACGACCATGGCGACGCCTGGAACCGCCGCTTCAGCTCCGCCTTCAACGGGCACTTCGACGGCTGCAAGCAGGGGCGGTGCGCGAGCGAGCTGCTGGCGGCGGTGAACCACGACGTGCTGGAAGGGAAGCGCCGGTCGGCGGCGGACGCTTTCACCCCGGCTGAGGTCGAGTACATGAAGGGGCTTTACGACGGCGGCATCGCCTACGCCGACCACGAGCTCGGGCAGCTCTTCGACCGGCTCAAGGCGCGGGGCCTATGGGACAAGACGTTGATCGTGCTCACCGCCGACCACGGCGAGGAGTTCGCGGAGCACGGCTTGCTGCTCCACGATCAGAACCACGAGGAGGTCGCCCGCGTGCCGCTGCTGATCCGCTTTCCGCACGGCGTGTTCGGCGACCGGCGGATCGCCGAACTGGTGTCGACGCTCGAGATCATGCCGACCATCCTCGACGTGCTCGGCATCCCCGCCAACCCGGAGGTCGAGGGCCAGAGCGTCATGCCGCTGATCGCCGGAGGCCGGGAAGGCCGCGGCTGGGTGTACATGGCGGGCGCCCTCGAGAAGCTGCGCACGCCGTCCTGGGCGCTGTTTGCCGACGACACCGGACCGGCCCAGCTGTTCGACCTGAGGCACGACCCCGGCGAGACCATGAACGTCCTGGCCGCCAACCCGCAGACCGCGGCGTCGCTTTTCGCCCGCTACCGGCAGTCGCGTCGCCACGACGTGCGGGTGTGGCGCGACCTGCTGCTGGCGCATCCCGCCGCCACCGCCAACCTGTCGAGCGACGACCGCGCCCGCCTGCGCTCGCTGGGCTACATGCATTAGCAAGCGGCCATAGACGGAACTCTTTTACCCTCTGCGGTTTAGGTCATCGTGGCGCGCCTGGGCGGAGTGCGCCGGAGGGCTGGCCAGGATCTTGCGTACCCCCCTACCATGTGAGCCGGCTCCCGTCCCGGGCTGACCGTCAGGGAGCGTTGAATTCGGGGTTTTCCTGCCAGGGCGGGACGCCGAGGAAGGATTGCCGTCCTTGCCCGCAACCGAGTCGCCTTCGTCCTCTCCGCACCGCCGCCGGCGCCGCGCGCCGCCGGAAGCCGCTGACCGCAGCGGCACGCAGCCTCGGTCCAGGCGCCGGGAGGCGTCCGGCTCTCCGGGGCGCGGCGGCTCCAGCGCAGGACCGGGACGCGGCCTGGCAGCCCGGGCGCTGACGAGACTCTGGAACGCCTTCCGGCGCACCGGAGA